>ERZ773090.126-NODE-126-length-74787-cov-7.44799_pt1 | contig 74787 bp, 61 predicted proteins | sample MGYA00580579_ERZ773090 | MGnify/ENA primary metagenome ERZ773090 (study PRJEB29015, sample SAMEA2738014) | human oral metagenome | biome: human oral; feature: human-associated habitat; material: dental | place: China | collected 2132 ... | reverse complement strand
TCCATTCTTGCAGACACTGTTGTCAATCGTGCTGCCGCCCTTGCGGCTCAGGTTGTAGTTCAGTTCTGCCTGCGTCACATTGATGTACACCTCTTTTGTTTCCACATGGAAGCCGACAAGCTCCTTTTTGTACATTCTGACAGTAAATGACTTGGTAGCGGGATCGTAGGATATTGAATCCTTGATGGCCCGGGGATTTTGTTCGGCAATGGAACCAATGGCGCTCAAAAAATAGCAATCACCAATCGAATCTTGCTGGATATCTGCCGCCCGGGGAGTGCCCTCGCTCCCTGGGGAGAATAATTTTCCGTTATAAAGGTTCTTATCGTCAAATTGCCGCCTCATCGGACAAAAATCCGGCGGCAGCTTGGCGCAATCACCAATGATTGGATTGATGCGGCTGGCAGCATCTTTCTGGGCAAACATCGCGGCAGAAATGCCGGACAAATTAACTGAAACAGCCATGATGATCTCCTTTCAAGAAAAATGGAGTCTTGTTTATACAGCCGCCATGCGCTTGTGCCTAGCTGGTGCGAACCCCTAGGTAACAGCCGTCCATAAGGGTAACTATTCAGGGGTAACTATGCATTTTCTTGATTGGTATCAATGTTTTGCGCCCATACGCGGGTCTATATGCAATTTGAAATATATGTAATATTCTATATCATTGGAACGGGCGCCACTTCAATCAACCCTTCAATTCATTTTTGCTGGCTCTTGCGGCGGCTCTTCGGGCGGTGTTTCGTGATAAGGCCGCGCAGGCACAGCCACTTGCTGCGAGCCGGCGCGCCATTGGCGCAGGGCGCGCTGAAATAGCAGGCTGTTGGGCACTTTCAGCACAGTGCCTTCGCGGCCATTGCCGCTTTCCTCGAGCGTGGTGTAGATCAGGTTGATGTCTATCACGCGGCCTTTGAGGCCGGCTTTTTCGCCGTTTTCAAGCACTTCAATGCGGTCATTCAGCCTGAATATGCCGGTGGTGAATATCAGCAGCGAACAAAAAATGTTGGACAGCACGCTCCACGCGGCAAAAAAGGCCACGGCGGCCACGGCGGCAAAGCCAGTGAAGGCGCTCCAGAGCACCGCGCCCGATACGCCTAGGCGCTCCAGCGCCAGCAGCCAGGCGCTGCCATACACCACGAAGGTGAGCAGGCGGCGGGCGATGAAGTTGAATTCGGCGGGCAGGCGGTAGCGCTCGGCCACGCGGTTCGTCACGCGCCGCAACAGCCTTTGCAACAGCACGGCGCCAATGGCGATCAGCAGAATTTGCAGCAGCGGCAGCAGGCCCCGCATCCACTCCCGCAGCGAAGCGGGCAAGGTGGCGAGGTATTCATTCCAGAGGTGGGTCATTGCTTGTGTCGATGAGGTATTCGCCAACGCGGCGCGCGGCGGCTTTTTCTGCCAGGCGGCGGATTGTCAGGCTGCGGCGCAAAAAACGGTGCGCAGCGTAGCCTGGCCCGCCTGCCTTGGCGCGCACTTGCTGGCGCAGCAGCGCCAGCAGCACGTCCCACACGCCGCGCTGACGCCAGCGGGCAAAGGTGTTGCAGACCTGTGGTAGTCCCAGGGTAGCGCTCGCCACTGGCCAAGGACAACCTCTGAATGGCCCCCGGCCTTGCCATGTTGCTGGGCGTATAAGTTTTGTGCGATGACGCTTGTGATCTTCAAGCGCTGCGGCAGCTTGGTGGGGCTGCGCGGATCGCGAGCGGTTTTTCTGGCGCACGCTGAAAGCGTGTCATGCGTTTCACAAAGCCTGCCGCTGCCAGCCGTGCAGGCGCGCGGCACAATGGAGCGTTTGATGGCGCGCTGGCCCGTGCGTGCGTTTCTGCGGCCTGCTGCGCCGCCTATCCCACTTTCGCAGGAGATTTCTGAATGACAAAAACCGTCGCCGATGTCATGAAACTGGTGAGCGAAAACGAATGCAAGTTCGTTGATTTGCGCTTCACCGACACGCTGGGCAAAGAGCACCACACCAGCGTGCCCGTTTCGGCCTTTGATGAAGACAAATTCAGCGATGGACATGCCTTTGACGGCTCTTCCATCGCGGGCTGGAAGGGCATTGAAGCGTCTGACATGCTGCTCATGCCCGATCCGGCCACCGCCTTCATCGACCCCTTCTTTGAAGAACCCACGCTCGTGCTCACCTGCGACGTGCTGGAGCCTGATGACTGCAAGGCTTATGACCGCGACCCGCGCTCCATCGCCCGCCGCGCCGAGGCGTACCTGAAAGCCAGCGGCGTGGGCGACACGGCCTATTTCGGCCCCGAGCCGGAGTTTTTCGTGTTTGACAACGTGCGATGGGGCACCGAGCCGAACCACACCTTCTACCAAGTGGACTCCTACCAGGCGCCGTGGAACAGCGGCACTGACATGGAAGGCGGCAACTTCGGCCACCGCCCCTGCGTCAAGGGCGGCTACTTTCCCGTGCCGCCCGTGGACGGCGCGCAAGACATGCGCGCGCAAATGGTGCTGATTCTCGAAGAGCTGGGCATCCCCGTGGAAGTGTTCCACCACGAAGTGGGCGGCGCGGGGCAAATGGAAATCGGCACCCGCTTCAGCACGCTGGTCGAGCGCGCCGACTGGACGCAGCGCATGAAATACGTCATCTGGAACGTGGCCAGCGCCTACGGCAAAACCGCCACCTTCATGCCCAAGCCCTACCACGGCGACAACGGCAGCGGCATGCACGTGCACCAGTCCATCTGGAAAGGCGGGCGCAACCTGTTTGCGGGCAACGGCTACGCGGGCCTGTCAGACGATGCGCTCTACTACATCGGCGGCATCATCCAGCACGCGCGCGCGCTCAACGCCATCACCAACCCCACCACCAACAGCTACAAGCGCCTGGTGCCGCACTTTGAAGCGCCCGTGAAGCTGGCCTACTCAGGCCGCAACCGCTCCGCCGCCATCCGCATCCCGCACGTCAGCAGCGACAAGGCGCGCCGCGTGGAAGCGCGTTTCCCCGACCCCATGGCCAACCCCTACCTGTGCTTTGCCGCCTTGCTGATGGCAGGGCTGGACGGCATCGAAAACAAAATCCACCCCGGCGAAGCCGCCACCAAAGACCTCTACCACCTGCCGCCTGAAGAAGACCGCCTGGTGCCCACCGTGTGCCACAGCCTTGACCAGGCGCTTTTGGCGCTGGATGCTGACCGCGCCTTCCTCACCAAAGGCGGCGTTTTCACCGACAGCATGCTCGATGCTTTCATCGAGCTGAAAATGCTTGAAGTCAATCGCGTGCGCGTGCAAGTCAATCCCGTGGAATACGACATGTATTTCTCGCTCTGAAAACCTGTTCAAGGTCCGTTCATGGGCACGAAAAGCGCGGCCAGGCCCTGAGCGGGTTCTGGCGCGCTCCGGCTGCGCCCCAGCCGCGCAGGGAAAGGGCAGCGCCAAGGACGGCCCGTGCCGTCCTTTCCCTTTTACAAATTTCCGGCTTGTTGAAACAGGCTGTATCAACGATACTTTGTGAATTCCCTCATTCGAGATGAAGGCCGCACCCATGAAACAACCCATTGCATATGCCTGTTTTCTTGCCGCTCTGGCCTGCGCCGCCATGGCCGCAGCGCCAGCTGCCGCGCAAGACCGCATCTACCGCTGCGGCAATGAGTACACCAACGGCAAGGTGGACAAGCGCAAGGACTGCAAGCTGATCGAAGGCGGCAACGTAACGGTCATCAGCGGCTATCGCGCCCCCGGCAATGCCGCCCCGCGCGCCAGCGGCGGTGGCGGCAGCAGCAGTGGCGGCGGCAGCGCATCCGCCGCTCCCCGCAATGATTCGCCCGCCCAGCGCGCGCGCGATGCCGATGCGCGCGCCATTCTTGAAAACGAGCTGCAACGCGCCGAGAGCGTGCAGGCCCAGCTGGAGCGCGAATACAACAATGGCCAGCCAGAAAAGAATGCGATTGAAATGCGAAACCCCGCCTTCTATAACGACCGCGTCAGCAAGATGAAAGACGCCATTGACCGCAACAAGAGCGACATCGAAGGCATACGCCGCGAATTGGCGCGCTTCCAGAAAGGCTCGTGATGCCGGCTCATTGAAACGCCCTTGGCAAACGCCCGGAGAATCATCAGATTCGAAGGGCGTTTTTTCATGCCTTTTAGCCTGTTGTGCGGCGTCCTCCCCGGACGAATATCGCAGTTTGCAAGCCAGAGAAAGAAAGCGCCCGGGTGCATTCAATCGGCGGCTGGCGAAGTCATCACGGAGCAAGAGCGCTTCCAGAGTGGAAGAAACTGCCCGGATGGCTGCCATAAAAGCACTTGCCAGCTAGAGAGCAGAAGGCGCGATACGAAGGAGGCAACAAGCAAGGCGGATTAACAGCATTGGCTCCGATTTTTATATTACAAAGCATCTCTGCCATTCTGAATCAGTATTTTGATTGCGTGTTTGCGAACGGTTTTCCTATGGCGATGAAGGCGGCAATTTAAAGGGGGGCAATTTCATGTCGCGCATCATGGTTGGTGCGCCTGAACAGGATTATCGCGCTGATGGTAAGGCGCATTTTTGTGTGCGTGAGCTATGCAAGGCTCCAGAGCAAACCGTTTATTAACCCAAATGCGCTATATAGACAGACCCGTTTTATTTTTATGGCGCTTCTCCTGTGCTTTATGGAGAGAAAGAAATCAGAAAAAGGGCACAGGACTGCGCGGCGGGTCTGGCAAAGCTGCTGCGGCAGCTGGATGGGCAATCACAAAAGAGGAGCGAATTTGGGGATACCAAAAAGGCGCTCGCGCCCATTTGACTAGGACGTATAGCTATAAATAGAGGAGCGAAATTCGAGCCGGGAATAAGCCATTGAATGCGTCTGGCGCTTCGCCATGCCTGCGCGCGTGATGGTCTGGCTGCGCTGGATAGCGGGACGGCTGGAAAAGAAAAGGGCTGCTTTCAGGCAGCCCTTTTTCATGTGGTGAGACGCGTCACGCGCCGCCGCTGCCTTGCTGGAGCGCGCGTTCGCGTTCGCGCATCTGTACGCAGACGGCGTGCCGGCCCATGCCCGGCTTGCTGCATTCCTGTTGCAGGCAGAGGGAGTGGGCCAGGAACTGGCGGCCTGCGCAGGCTTGTGCGGGGGTGGGCGGGGGCGGCGCAACGGGTGTGGGAGCTGCCGCAGGCGGCGGCTCAGGCAGAGGGGCGGCGGCGTGCGCGGGCGCCGTGGCAGGCTTGGGCGCGGCTGCCCGGCGGTTGCCTGGCGGCAAGGTTTTGCGGTGCTCAAGGAGGCGGGCAGCCGGCTGGGCGTGAGCCGTGGCGGCAGGCGTTTCGACGGCAGGCGCAGGGGCCTGCTCTTCGTCGGCGGCTTGGCTGGCGGTTTCGCCGTTTGCTGGCGAAGGTGCGGCGCTGTCGTCAGGTGCAGGTGTGTCTGGCGTGGCTGCGTCTTCAGGCGCCGGGCTGGGCGCGGGTTCGGGAGCAGGCGTTTGTGCGGCGGGAGCAGGCGCGGGCGGCGCAGGGGGCGTGGCTGCTGCCGGGGCGGCGGCTTGCAGGGCAGGGGCGGGCGCCGCGTTGCGGGCGGCGTACTGCTGCGTGATCCATGCGCTGGCCAAGCCCGCGCCCAAAGCCAGGCACACGATGAGCACGAAGGGCCAGGGCGAACGCTTGGCGGGCCGGGCGGCGCGCCTGCTGCCGCTGCGGCGCCTGCGCCTGCGTTTGCGCTCTGGCTCGTAGTCCATGACCATGGTTGCGGGCGAAAGCGGGGCGAGCAGCCCGGCGCATTTGCCGCAGTATTTGGCGGTTTCGCGGTTGGGAGCGCCGCAGTTGGGGCAGAAGATGGTGCTCATGGCAAGGCCGTCATGGCAGGGGGCATGGCGAAGGGCAAGAGACGGCGGACGGTTCAGCGGCGCGCGTGAAGACCAGATCCCACACGCCGTGGCCCAGGCGCAGGCCGCGCTGCTCGAACTTCGTCAGGGGGCGGTAGGCGGGCCGGGGGGCGTAGCCGCTGGCCGTGTTTTGCAACAGGGCTTCGGCGCTGAGCACTTGCAGCATTTGCTCGGCGTAGGGCTGCCAATCGGTGGCGCAGTGCAGGTAGCCGCCGGGGGCCAGGCGCAGGGCCAGCTCATGCGCGAAGGCGGGCTGGATGAGGCGGCGCTTGTTGTGGCGCTTTTTGTGCCAGGGATCGGGAAAGAAGATGTGGATGCCGTGCAGGCTGCCGGGGGCGATCATGCTTTCGAGCACCTGCACCGCGTCGTGCTGGAGGATGCGGATGTTGTCCAGCCCTTGCTCGCCCATGAGCTTGAGCAGCGCGCCCACGCCGGGCGCATGCACCTCGCAGCCGATGAACAGCGCCTCTGGCATGAGACGGGCGATGTGCGCCGTGGCCTGGCCCATGCCAAAGCCGATTTCAAGCACGGCTTTTTCATAGCGTTTTTGGCCGTTTGCGCTGGCGCAGGCTGAAAAGCTTGCTATCAGATCCGTAGTAGCCGGATCGAAGGGCAGCACATAGCGCGGCCCCAGCTCGGCCAAGGCGCGGGCCTGCCCGGTGGTAACGCGGCCCGCGCGGGTGACGAAGCTGCGAATGGCGCGGGGGCGCGCCGCGCTGACGGGCGCGCCAGCCTCATCAAGCGCGCCAGGCGCAGCGGCGGCACGGGTTTCGGGCAGAGCGGTCACGGCGTGTCGTGTTCCGTGGGAGCTGCTGCGCCGCTGGCTGGCGGGGTGCCGCCCAGTGCGTGGGCCAGTGCGGTTTCAGGCGTGACGGCGGGCGTGGCGGAGGAAGCGCTGGCGGCATCTTGCGGCTTGGCCCTGGGCCGCTTGCGGGTGGGCGCGGGCGGCTGCGCGCGCGAGTAGGGGCGCAGCACGTTCACCAGCTGGGCATAGACGCGCGGATTGCCGGCCAGGCATTCGCGCGGCGTGATGAAGTCGGCCTCGCCCGTGAAGTTGCCCACCAGGCCGCCCGCCTCCGTGACCAGCAGCGCACCGGCAGCGGTGTCCCAGGCTTGCAGGCCAGTCTCAAAAAAGCCGTCGGAAAAACCAGCGGCCACGTAGGCCAGGTCCAGCGCGGCTGCGCCGGGGCGGCGCAAGCCGGCGGTGCGTTTCATCATCTCGGCCATGATTTGCAGGTAGCCTTGAAAGTCATCACCTTTGCGGAAGGGAAAGCCCGTGGCGACTAGGCAGTCGCCCAGCTGCGTGCGGCGGCTCACGCGGATGCGGCGGTTGTTCAGATACGCGCCGCGCCCGTGCGAGGCCATGAACAGGTCATTGCGCGAAGGGTCGTACACCACGGCCTGTTCCACGCGTCCGCGCACGCTCAGCGCGATGCTCACGCAATAAACGGGAAAGCCGTGAATGAAATTGGTGGTGCCGTCCAGCGGGTCAATGATCCAGACGTGATCCGACTGGCGGTTGCCCCGCTCCTGGCCCGACTCCTCCGCCAAAATGCCGTGCTGCGGATAAGCCGAAAGCAACATTTCAATGATGGCGTTTTCGCTCGCGTAATCCACCTCCGTCACGAAATCATTCACCTGCTTTTGCGACACGCGCACCGCCTCCACATCCAGCGCCGCGCGGTTGATGATGGAGCCAGCGGCGCGGGCAGCCTTGATGGCGACATTGAGCATGGGGTGCAGGGAAAACGACATAAGGAAAAGAAACGCGAAAAAACGCTGGCGCTGGCAAAAGCGGCTGATTTTCTCATGGCAGCGCTGCCTGCGCAGCCAGATCAGGCAGCCATTGCCCGCCCGTTTCGTGCCCTGCGGCCACGGGCAAAGGCGGCGTATTGGGCGTCAGCGGCTGCCCCGTGAGCGACCAGCGGTGGCGCAGCGCGAATTCAAACCCGGGCGCAGCCTGGCGGCAGGCAATGTCCTGCCGGGCGAAATCGGGCGCGAAATCCGCGCACGGCAGCCCCGCCGCACCCAAATGCCCGCCGCCCGCAGGCAGGGCAGGGCGGCCCTCCGCCGCCGTGGCGTAAAAGGCGTGCAGCGCCCCATCTGGCAAACGCAGCAGCAAAACGTGCAAGCTTGCGCCCTCCGGCAGTTGCGCGCCCCTTGGCAGCGCGGGCGCCTCGGCCCAGCGATAGCGGCCAGGCGCCAGATTCGCCACGTGCAACCCTTGCGCAGCAGCCAGCTCAGCGGCAGGCCGGGCGGACATCACCTGCCAGCCAAGCCAGCCAAAAGCCAGCAGCCCCAGCGCGGCCAGGCCCGCCACGGCGCGCGCCAGCTGCCGCCTGCGATACAGCGCCCCAGTCATTTTTGACAGCCGTCAATCACGCGCATGGGCGGCGCAGGCACAATGCCTGCGAGAGAGGTTTTTGTTGCCAACCCCTGAAAGGAGATGTCCGTCATGTTCAAACACATTCTGGTGCCCGTTGATGGTTCCGCCACGGCCTTTTCCGCCGTAGACAACGCGCAGGCCCTGGCCAAGGCATTCGGCAGCGAGGTCACGACGGTCTATGTGATTGACCCCTACCCCTTTACTGGCGTAGGCGCGGATTTTGCCTATGGCCAAGACCAGTACCTGACCGCCGCCACCGCTGAGGCCAATGCCGCCGTCGATGCCGTGGCCGCGCGCCTTGAAGAAGCCGGCGTGAAGGTGCACAAGCGCGTGGTAGAGGCCAACTCGGCCTCGCGCGGCATTCTGGAAGCCGCGCAAGCCGTGGGCGCTGATCTCATCGTAATGGGATCGCATGGCCGCCGCGGCCTTGAAAAACTCGTGCTCGGCAGCGTGGCCCAGCGCGTGCTCTCCGGCGCCACCTTGCCCGTGCTGGTCGTGCACGGCAAGCAGGCGCAGCAGTAAGCCAGGGCCAATCGTTTCCCTTTCCATCCGCCTCACAGGCCCGCATGCTTCTGGCAAGGCATGCGGGCCTGTTTTCATGCCTGCTTCGCATGGCAGACACCAGGGCGGGTAGTCCTTGGGTAGTGCGCGCTATCGACGGTCAGTGGTTTGGCAGCCCGTGGCCTGCACATAAAAGATGGCGTTGATCATGTTCCGGGCGCTATGCACCCGGGGCCTGCCTTCACGCTGACCTGCCGGAAAGTGCTTTTGCACCCCACTGTTCAACGGTCGTGTCACTTGGATAAATGACGGTCGTTTGCCGCAAATTTCCTTTTTGGTGACAGGCCCTTACAGCCGCGCCAGCCGCTGTAGCGCGGCTTGCAGGGTTTCATCTTTCTTGGCGAAGCAAAAGCGGATGAGTTTTTGGTCCAGGCCATCGGCGTAGAAGGCCGAAAGCGGAATGGCGGCCACGCCGATTTCGCGTGTGAGCCATTCGCAAAACGTCGCCTCGGGCAAGTCGCGCTCGGGCACGTGAAGCTCTGAAATATCGGCGCACTGAAAGTAGGCGCCCTCGCAGGGCAGCAGGCGAAAGCGCGTTTGCGCCAGGCCCGCGCGAAAGCGGTCGCGCTTGGCGGCGTAAAAGGCTGGCAGCTGCTGCCAGGGCGCGGGGTTTTGCATGTAGGCGGCAATGCCGTGCTGCATGGGCGTGTTCACGCAAAACACGTTGAACTGGTGCAGGCGGCGCAGCTCGGCCGTGAGAGCCGCCGGGGCGGCCACGTAGCCCACTTTCCAGCCCGTGACGTGGAAGGTTTTGCCAAAGCTGCCAATGACGAACGCGCGGCTGGCCAGGCCCGGCAGGCGCGCGGCGCTTTCGTGCCGCAGGGGGGCATAGACCATGTGGGCGTAAACCTCGTCGCTGATGAGCGCGATGCGCGTGGGAGAAAGGATTTCTTGCAGGCGCTGCATGTCGGCGGCGGACCACACAGTGCCGGTAGGGTTGTGCGGGGTGTTGATGATCAGCGCGCGCGTGCGCGGGGTGATGGCGGCGGCCAGGCGGTCAAAGTCGGGCCGGAAGCTGCCCGGCGCCAGCGGCACGCGCACGGCCGCCGCGCCCGCCAGGCGGATGCCGGGCAGGTAGCTGTCGTAGCAGGGTTCGAGCACGATGACTTCGTCGCCTGGCTGCGTGCAGCAAAGAATGGCGGTGAAGATGGCCTGCGTGGCTCCGGCGGTGATGGTGATTTCGCTCTCGGCGCTGTAAGCGTGGCCGTAAAGGGCCTGAAGCTGTGCGGCAATGGCCTGGCGCAGCGCGGGCACGCCCGGCATGGGGGCGTACTGGTTGTGGCCCGCGCGCATGGCCTGGGTCACGGCGTCAGTCAGCGCGGCGTCGCAGGCAAAGTCGGGAAAGCCTTGGCCGAGGTTGATGGCCTGGTGCCGCGCCGCCAGCGCGGACATGGCGCTGAAGATGTTGTCGCCCACGCCGGGCAGGCGCGTTTCAAGGGGAGGAAAAGGGGAAGCGGTATGGGGCATGGTGGAACGGAGGCTGGCGGGCCTCAGGCATGAAATCGGCCTGAAGTCCTAGTGGAATCAGCGCGGGCCGCTATGGTTTCCGTAGCATCTGTCAGAAAAACAGCAGCGTCAGCGCCACGAACAAGGGCGTGAGCAGCCCCACCGACCACAGCATGTAGCCAAAGAAGCTGGGCATGCGCACGCCGCGCTCTTCGGCGATGGACTTGACCATGAGATTGGGCGCGTTGCCGATGTAGGTGTTGGCCCCCATGAAGACCGCGCCCGCCGAAATGGCCGCCAGGGTGCTGGCCAGCGGCCCCATGAGGGCAGGCGCGCTGCCGCCGGCGGTGTTGAAAAAGACCAGGTAAGTGGGCGCGTTGTCCAGCACGGAGCTGAGCGCGCCGGAGGCCCAGAAATACATGGCGGGAATGGGCGCGCCGTCAGGCCGCGTGACGGCGTGCAGGATGCCCGCGAAAGGCCCCTGCATGCCTGCTTGCAGCATGGCGATGACAGGCGCGATGGTGATGAAGATGCCCGCAAAGAGCTTGGCCACTTCCAGCATCGGCTCCCAGGTGAACTGGTTGCTCCGGTGCGCAGCGGCGGGCGTGAGCCAGAGCGACAGGGCCGTGACGGCCACCAGCCCCGCATCGCGCAGTACATCGGGCAGTGAAATGTGCGCGCCCGCCACTTGCCACTCCACGCCGCTGTGCCAGGCCCCGCTCATCAGCACCAGCGCGGGAATGAAAGGCAGCAGGGCCAGATTGACCTTGCCCTCGAATTGCAACAGCGGCTGGCCGGGCGCGGCGCCAGCGGTCTGGGGCTGCGGCCCGGGCCGGTGCGATTCGCGGCGCGCGTGCCAGGTGTCAATGGCGAAAAACAGGGCCAGCAGCGCGCCAATCAGCAGCAGCGTGTGCGGCCACAGGTGTTTGAGCGTCCAGAAAAAATCCACGCCCGCCAGAAAGCCCAGAAACAGCGGCGGATCGCCCAGCGGCGTGAGCGCGCCGCCCGCGTTGGAGACGATGAAGATGAAAAAAATGACCACGTGCGCCACCGCCCGCCGCCCTTCATTGGCCTTGAGCAGCGGGCGAATCAGCACCATCGACGCGCCCGTGGTGCCCATCACGCTGGCCAGCAGCGCCCCCACGGCCAGAAAACCTGCATTCACCAGCGGCGTGGCGCGCAAGCTGCTGCGCACGTGAATGCCGCCCGCCACCGTGAACAGCGCCAGCAGCAGCAAGATGAACGGGATGTATTCGGCCACCAGCGCGTGCGCCAGCCCCAGCAGCGCCGCCTGCACGCCGAAAACAGCGGCAAAAGGCAGCAAAAACAGCATGGACCAGCCCGCCGTGACCTTGCCGAAATGCTGGTGCCAAAAGCGCGGCGCGGCCATGGGCAGCAGCGCAATGGAAGCGAGCACGCCCACGAACGGCACGCCCCAGAGCGGGTGCAGCTGGCTGCCGTCCGGCCCCGCCGCCCGCGCCAGGGCGGGACAGGCCAGCAGCAAAGTCAGCAAGGCAAAGGGGCGGAACGCGTGGAGCGGGAGCATTGTTCTTATTCGGAGCGCAAGACGGGAAAAAGGCTGGCGGCCGGAAGACGGCCGTCAGCTTCAGACGGCGGGCGGCGGAATCTGGAATACCTGCCGCAGGTAGGCCAGATAGTTCTCGTCATCACACATGCCCTTGCCGGGCGTGTCAGACACCTTGGCCACGGGCTGGCCGTTGCAGCGCGTCATCTTGATCACGATTTGCAGCGGCTCGTAGCCCAAATCGTTGGTGAGGTTGGTGCCGATGCCGAAGGCCAGCTGGCAGCGCCCCTTGAAGCGCTGATACAGCTCAATGGTGCGCGGCACCGTCAGGCCGTCAGAGAAGATGAGCGTTTTGGTGCGCGGATTGATGCGGTGCTGCGCGTAGTGCGCCAGCATGCGCTCGCCCCAGGAAAAGGGATCGCCGCTGTCGTGGCGCGCGCCGTCAAAGAGCTTGCAGAAATACAGATCGAAGTCGCGCAAGAAAGCGGCCATGCCGTACACGTCAGACAAGGCAATGCCCAAATCGCCCCGGTACTCCTTGGCCCATTTCTCGAAACCGAAAATCTGGCTGTCGCGCAGGCGCGGCCCCAGCGCCTGGCAGGCTTGCAGGTATTCGTGCGCCATGGTGCCCAGCGGCGTCAGCCCCAGCCGCATGGCGTACAGCACATTGCTCGTGCCCGCCAGCTGGCCGCTGGCGCCCGTGCCCAGCCCCTGCATCAGCTGGCGCAGCAGCCCCTCGTGCCACACGCGCGAAAAGCGCCGGCGCGTGCCGTAATCGGCAATCTTGAGTTCTTGCAGCCCATCGGCCTTGAGCTGGGCCATCTTGCCGTGCAGGCGGCGGTCGCCCTCGGCCAGGTCGGGGCGCGGCTGCGTGTTGCGGAAGTACACCTCATTGACGATGGCCAGCAGCGGGATCTCGAACAAGATGGTGTGCAGCCACGGCCCCTGGATGACGATGCTGATTTCCTCATTGGGCAGCGGCTGGAGCGTCACGTACTTTTCGTTGAGGCGGAAGATGCCCAGGAAATCGGCAAAGTCGCTCTTGATGAAACGCAGCGAACGCAGATAGGCCAGCTCCTGCTCCGCGAAACGCAGCGAACACAAATGGCGGATTTCCTCGCGAATCTCCTCCACATACGGCGCCAGCCGGATGCCCGGGTTGCGGCACTTGAAGCGGTACTCCACCTGCGCGCCCGGAAACTGATGCAGCACCACCTGCATCATGGTGAACTTGTACAGATCGGTATCGAGCAGGCTTTCAATGATCATGGGCCATCCGCGCGCAGGGGGAAGCAAGGGGAAAAACGGCGCGAGAGTTTAACGGCGCTGCCTGCCGCCGCCCTGTCATGATCGGCCCTTTCGCCCTTTGCGGCCAGACTTTGAACAGGCTCCCACGCCATCACCCGAAAGGAAACATCATGACCTTCTCCCTCCAGGGCAAAACCGCGCTCGTCACCGGCTCCACCAGCGGCATCGGCCTGGGCATCGCCATTGAACTGGCGCGCCAGGGCGCCAGCCTCGTGCTGAACGGCTTTGGCGACGCCGAAGCAGCCAAGGCGCAGATTGCCGCGCTGGGCGCGCGCGTGGAGCACCACCCCGCCGACATGAACCGCCCTGCCGACATTGCCGCCATGATGGAATTCGCCGCCAGCCGCTTTGGCGGCGTGGACGTGCTGGTCAATAACGCCGGCATTCAGCACGTGGCCAGCGTGCAGGACTTTCCGCCCGAAAAGTGGGACGCCATCCTCGCCATCAACCTCGGCTCCGCCTTCCACACCACGCGCCTGGCGCTGCCGCACATGCTGCGCCGCAACTGGGGCCGCATCATCAACGTCGCTTCCGCTCACGGCCTGGCGGCCTCTGCTGGCAAAAGCGCCTACGTGGCCGCCAAGCACGGCCTCATCGGCCTGACCAAGGCCGTGGCGCTGGAAAACGCCACCACCGGCGTCACCTGCAACGCCATCTGCCCCGGCTGGGTTCTCACCCCTCTGGTGCAAAAGCAGATTGACGACCGCGCCTCGCAGCAAGGCATCAGCGTGCAGCAGGCGCAGGAAAACCTGCTGCGCGAAAAAGAGCCTTCCCTGCAATTCACCACCCCGCAGCAACTGGGCCAGATGGCTGTTTTTCTGTGCTCTCCCGCCGCTGACAACATGCGCGGCATCGCCTGGTCCAACGACGGCGGCTGGACGGCGCAGTAACCCCCTCGCCTGTCCCTTGACGCCATTGACAAAGCCGCCCCCGGCCCCATGTGAGCGCCCATGTCTGAACTGCACAAATTCATCTTCGATGGCCTGCCCGTGCGCGGCCAGCTGGTGCGTCTGACGGACGCCTGGCAGCAAGTGCTGGCCCGCCGCGCAGCCAACACGCAAACCGGCCCGTGGCCGCAGCCCGTGGCCGCGCTGCTGGGCGAGATGACGGCCGCCGCCGCGCTGATGCAAGCAGGCATCAAGTTTGACGGCGCGCTGGTGCTGCAAATGATGGGCGACGGTCCCGTCAAGCTGGCCGTGGCGGAGGTGCAGTCTGATTTGCGCCTGCGCGCCACCGCCACCGTGGCGGGCGAAGTGCCCCCGTGCGCCACGCTGGCAGATATGGTCAATGTCCACGGCAAGGGCCGCTGCGCCATCACGCTGGACGCGCGCGGCCGCCTGCCCGGCCAGCCGCCCTACCAGGGCGTGGTGTCGCTGGCAGACGCGCCCGATGTGGCCACGGCGCTTGCGCACTACATGCGCCAGTCCGAACAGCTGGACACCACGCTGGTTCTGGCTGCTGATGAACACGTGGCGGCGGGCCTGCTTATCCAGCGCCTGCCCGTACAAGGCCAGGGCAACCTCTCGCAAAGCCATGTGGCGCGCGAGGATGCGGGCGATGCTGGCGGGGATGACTGGCGCCGCATCAGCCTGCTGGCGCAAAGCCTGCAACGCCAGGAATTGCTCTCTTTGAGCGCCGATGAAATCCTGCACCGCCTGTTCTGGCAAGAGCGCGTGCTGCGCTTTGAGCCGCAAACCGCGCGCTTTGCCTGCTCTTGCAGCCGCGAGCGCGTGGCCGCCATGATTGCCGGACTGGGCCGGCATGAGGCCGAAGACATCCTGCGCGAGCAAGGCCGCATCGAAGTGGGCTGCGACTTCTGCGGCCAGCAGTACCGCTTTGACGCCGTGGACGTGGCCCGCCTTTTCACTCCGCCCGCCCAGCAGCCGCAAGCGCCGCAGGGCCTGCAATAAGCGCAGAGCCTGCATCGGGCTGCCCCCAAAGAACCGCCTCAAAAAAGCAAGCCGTGGCCCTGCGCTTTGACGTGCTCACGCTCTTTCCCGAGCTTTTCGCCCCTTTTTTGCATGCGGGCATCACGCGCCGCGCCTGGGCGGACGGCCCAATGCGCCTGAAGCTCTGGAACCCGCGCGACTGGGCCGAAGGCCGCTACCGCCGCGTGGACGACCGCCCCTTTGGCGGCGGCCCCGGCATGGTCATGCTGGCCGAGCCGCTGGCGCGCTGCCTGGCCGCCGCGCAGGCCGACCGGCTGGCAAGCGGGCCGCAAAACGCCCCGCAAAGCGGCCCGCCGCACGAGGCAGGGCAGGGCGCTGAACAAGAAAGCGCCCCCGTCCCCGTCGTGCTCTTTTCCCCCACAGGCCCGCGCCTGAACCACGCCGCCGTGCAAAGCTGGGCCGCAAGCCGTGGCGCCATCCTCATTTGCGGGCGCTACGAAGGCATTGACCAGCGCTTCATCGACCGCCACGTCACCCACCAAATCAGCCTGGGCGACTTCGTGCTCTCCGGCGGCGAAATCGCGGCGCTGGCCCTGCTGGACGCCGTGGCCCGCCTGCAACCGGGCGTGCTGGGCGACGCGGGCAGCCACCAGCTCGACAGCTTCAACCCCGCGCTGGACGGCCTGCTCGACTGCCCGCACTACACCCGCCCCGAAGTGTGGCAAGGCCAAAGCGTGCCCGCCGAGCTGCTCAGCGGCCACCATGCCCGCATCGAGCAATGGCGCCGCGCCCAGAGCCTGCAACTCACCGCCCGCCAGCGCCCCGACTTGCTGGCCGCCGCCCGCGCCGCAGGCTGCCTGACGGCGCAAGACGAGCAGACCCTGGCCGCGCTGAACAAGCCATGAGCGTTTCCGCTCGCACGGCCTCACCGCGTGAGCCTGCGGGCTTGGAACAAGCGAAAAATGAGCAAGGCACAGCCCAAGACAGACAGGACGCAAGCGCTATTTGCGCTCCTTTATCCATAGCATGATGTCCTAGGGCCTGTCTGGCAAAAACGCTTTGATGCCGTCAGCGGCCAGCCAGATATGGAATACGCCATGGCCGATGCCGTGATCGTGAAAGTGCATCGTCACGGCCAAGGCGCAAGGGGGAGACTCAAAGCCAGGCCATAGGCCACTCGCGCGGGGGCTTGAGCACCAAGATACGGGCCTTGTGCGATGCGCTAGGCAACCTGCTCAAGTTCGTTCTGGTCTCATTGAAAACTTCTTGGGCAAGCTCAAGGAGTTCAAACGCATTGCCATGCGCAGTAAATCTGATCAGCGCGCGGGCGGATTCGGGTTTGCGAGTTTGTTTGCAATCTGCCTGCGGGCGGGCTTTGGGCAGGTTTTCAGGGCCAGGCTGCGTTGGCTGGCTTCGTGCTGGCCGCGCCGCTTGTGCCGGTTTCGGGCACGTAGACCATGCTGCCGTCTTTCATGCGGTAGGCCACGCCGGCTTTGGTGCCCTGGCCTTCGCCGATGGCGCCGCTGGATTGGTAGTGCTCCAGTTTTTCGCCCTGCTTGATGATGATTTCCATGTTGGGCTGGCCTTCGTTTTTGATGATGGTGACGCTTTGCGCCGTGAAGGGGTTGATGGGGCTGCTGGCCACGGCCAGCAAAAGGGCGGCGATGATGACGAGAAAGACGTCGATGAGATTGACGACGGACAGCAGGGGGTCGTCGTCTTCGATGTCGTCCAGCAGGCTGGTTGGGCGGCTGGCGTTCATGGCTGCGCTCCTGCCGGTTCTTCAAGTTGCGGGGCCTGGCGCAGGCGTTCGATGGCGAGCAGGTCTTGCGCGTACCAGCGGCGGCGCACGTGGACGGTGGCGTAGGTGATGGCGGCGGCAATGAGGGCCAGGATGACGGCGGAAAAGGCAATGGTCAGGCCGCGCGACATTTCTGTGAGCTGGCCTTCGGCCAAGGCTTGCAGGGCAGGCCCCATGGGGATCATGGTGGCCACCAAGCCGAGCAGGGGGGCAACGCGGGCGGCGATGCGGGCGGCTTCCATGCGTTTGAGGGCCAGGGCTTGCAGCTCGCTTTGCGTGAGGGCGGGGTTCTGGCTCCAGGCTTGCAGCAGCTCGTGCCCGGCCGTGTCGCCACGGCGGGCGGCGCTGGCGCGCTGCACGGATTGCCAGATGAATGCGCCCAGGGCAAAGAAGGCGTAGGCAAAGAGCGCGCCCACGAGGATGAGCACGGGGGTGAGAAAGAGCTGGCTGACGCCGTACATGGCGGTTTCAATGGGGTTCACGGCTGGGTTACTCCTTTGAGTGGATGAGAAAAGTGGCTCCCTGATGAATGGAATGAGCGGGATGCCCGGGTTCAGGCCGTGCGTTTGTTGCGCGCAGGGCAGGGCGGGGCAGGACGGGAGGTTAGCAGCGTGGTTTGCTTTCAAAAGAAGAGCTGATTTGAAGGGGTGAGAAACGGCTTCTGCGCAGTTTCCACTAGGACATCATGCTATGAAGAAATGAGCGAATCAAGCCCGCTCTTTCAGCTACTTCACCCACTGATTGAGCTGGATGATGGGCAGCATGACCGCCAGCACGATGAGCATGACCACCGCGCCCATGACGACGATGAGCAGCGGCTCCAGCACCGTGGCCGCCTGCATGGCGCGGCGCTGCACATCAGCGCCCAGCTGCCCGGCGGCGCGTTGCAGCATGGCGGGCAGCGCGCCCGTCTGCTCGCCCAGGCGCGCGAACATGGCCAGCAGGCCCGGAAAGCGCTTTTTCTGCGCCAGGGCGCTGGCCAGCGGCGCGCCTTCGCGCACCATCACCAGCGCGTCTTCGGCATCGGCCCGCATGGCCTGGTTGCCCAGGGTTTCAGCGGCGGCCTGCAAGGCGCGCAAGATGGGCACGCCGGCGGCGGCCAGCATGGCCAGCGTGCTGGCAAAGCGCGCGGCGTTGTAGCCACGCGAAAGGCGCCCCAGCAGCGGCAGGCGCAGCCAGGCGGCATCAAAACTTTGGCGCAAAGCGGCATTGCGCAACGCCAGCCGCAAGCTGGCCGCGCCCAGCACCAGCGCCGCCAGCAGCCACCAGCCCCAGGCGCGCACGAAATCGCTGATGCCCAGCATCGCCACCGTCAGCCAGGGCAGCGCCCGTTTGGCGCCCGCGAAAACGGCGGCCACCTGCGGCACCACGTAGCTGACCAGAAAAATGACGATGACGATGGCCACCAGCGTGACGATGGCCGGATACAGCGCCGCGCCCAGCAGCTTGGCTTTCAGCGCCTGGCGCTCCTCCAGATCGTCGGCCAGCCGCTCCAGCACCTGCTCCAGATGGCCGCCCTGCTCGCCAGCGGCGATGACGGCGGTGTAGATACCCGAAAAATCGCGCGGGTGCTGCGACATGGCGCGCGCCAGCGGCGCGCCCGCATTGACTTCCGATCGCAAGGCGGCGATGCAGTGGCGCTGCGCCTCGTCTTCCGCCTCGTCAGCCAGCGCGGACAGCGCGCGCTCCAGCGGCAAACCGGCGGCCACCAGGCCCGCAAGCTGGCGCGTCCACACGGCAAGCTGGGCGCTGTCAAACGCGCGGCGGCGGCTTGCGCCGCCCAGGGCGCGCTGGGCATCGCCCGCAGAAATGGCCTGCACGTCCAGTGGCGCAAGACCCTGCGCGCGCAACTGGGCGCGCGCGGCGCGGGCGGTATCGGCATCCAGCACGCCCTTGCGGGTCTTGCCGTCGGGCTGCAAGGCTTCAAACGAATAGGCGGGCATGACGAAAGGCTTGAAAAAACAGAATGTGAAAAATGGCGGCGGCAACAGCCACTTTCGGGCGAGACCTTGCAGAGCGGCCCCGAATGACGGCCTTCTGTCTGGCAAGCCGCCGGACAAAACGCCAGATTTTGAAACAGCTTTGCCCGCCAGCCGAACGCCGTGGGCCATCGCGCCAGCAGCGTGCGCCAGGCAGGAGCGTGGGCCATGCAAAGCCAACAGCCAGATGACGCGATACCGGCCGCCATGCCCGGGAGTGGAAGCGCAAGTGAACTGCACGGCGCCAGGGCACGCGCAAAAGCCAGGCAATGTGCTGAAGGCCAAGGAGACAATCCATCGGGCAGAATGTTCGGACCCAATTTCCAAAATCGACTCTGATACATACAACCCCGCTGCTTTCTTGGAAATTTATTTGGATCCTGCTGCAAAATGCGATTTCATTCATGGATCGTGTCACGCGGGAAGCAAATATTATGCCAAAGCTATTCTGGATGGATTGAATAACATGAATCTGCCAAACCTATCCGAATTAAAGCGCGTATCGCCGTGCGGGGATAAAATTATGAAAGGAATTATAATGAGGCTGTTCAAAGTATCATGAAGAACCGGGATCAATAAACCGGAAAATGTTCCGTACGCCGATGGCAGGCAACAGATTTATCCTAGGAACAGGAAAAAGCAACCAGAAAAACCGGTGTTTCCCATGCCGAAATCGAGAGGAGCCTGAGATGCAGAAGGTCTTACTATTATGTTTTACTGCCGTATTTCTGACGGGTTGCAGTGCTTTCAGCCACATGCTGGCAAAGCCAGTGGTCAGCGGAGGAAAGGGGATATGGAAATATGAAAGCACAACGATTTATGGCAGTGTCAGCAGTTTCCGCGTTCGAGATATCCAGGATGCAAGGTTCAGCGTTTCCAATTTTCTGGAAGGCGGATATAAAGTTGGTTATGAACTTGGAGAATGTCCGTGTCCGAAACTTGGCACTTTGAAGATCGCAATCAAAAGAAAAGGCGAGTTGATGTTCTGTGTTGAAGGAGTTCCAGTGAAACAAGAATTTGGTGTTGGATTCGTGCCCGTGAATATCTTTGGTTACAATCCAAATATCGCACGCAATGAAAATATAAGATCATATTATTTTCACGGAATTGATTTTCGCGGTGACTATCCTAAAGCTTATTTCAGGCCCGATGAAAAATATGAATTTCATTATCTTTATAAGCCCAAAGAAGAGAACCCATGTCGTTGTGAGATAGCGCCAATCATGCTCCATGCGGACCATTTTGGAGGCGCTGTCGATGACGCGAAAAAAGATGATGTCTACAAGAAAGGGGAGTGTTCTTTTGATTAATCAGTCAAGATAAAACAGTGCATGAAATATGCGGGATGCCATTCTGCGGAGATGGTAAATCCAAAACCAGACATCAGACCTGGGATGCCGGGCAACCACCTCAGCTACCAGACAGGACAGGGCCAGATCAGCCACGGCAACTACCACTGGATTCAGCCGCAGCAAATCCGTAAACCCGGCGCCACCAAGACACTAACCTGCGACGCGTTGCAAAGGTCTGTGCTCATCGAAGTCAGAAACAGCCAGGACCCAAACAAACTGCTGACCCAGCGCCGTTATCGCCGTGTAGCTGACTCGCGTTTTCACGCCCGGGTTACGCTCAAAAGGCGTTGTGATTTCCCAGCCCGCTTTGGATTGACGCGATATTGCCCGCTTCGTCATGGCGCCAAAGAAAACCAGCCGCTGGAGTGCAAAGAGTACGAATACAGCGCTGCTGACAGCCCATCTTGATCCGCGCTCCAGAAAAAAGCCCGTCAGGCAAAGCAGGACGGGCTTGAAGACTTGAATTTGGTACCACCAGCAGGAATCGAACCTGCATCTAACGCTTAGGAGGCGTTCGTTCTATCCATTGAACTATGGCGGCTGAGCGGCGAAAGCGCGCGATTGTAGGGGCGTGGCCTTCTGCCGAGGGGATGTTTCGTTTATTTCCTGCCGCGCAGCAGCGCCTTGAGCGCGGTTTGCAAGCGGCGGGCGTCGGCTTCGGTCCAGGCGCTGGCGAAAACCCGGGTGGCATCCTGTGTCCAGGTGTCGGCCGGGGCGGGGTCGTTGCGGCGTGTGAGCAATTGCAGTTGCAGGGCGCGGCGGGCCGTGAGGTGCTCGGCGGGCGTGGGGGCTTCAGAGGCCATTTCCAGGCGCAGCAGGGCGGTGGCGGCTTCGCTGGCGGGGGCACTGGCGGCGCTGCCGATGGCTTGCGCCCAGGCGTTGCGGGCCGCTGCGGTGAGGGCGCCGCCCAGTTCGCTGGCGGCGGGCAGGCGGGCGGCGTCGCGCTCTTGCCAGGCGGTCATGAGCTGGGTCAGGGCTTCGCCGTGGGCTTGCGCGGCCAGCTTCTTGAGGGCGCTTTGGGCGTGTTCGAGCGCTTCGCGCTGGGCACGGAAGGCGGCGTCGCCCAGGCGGGCGCGTTCGGCTCGCGGCTCGCGGGTGTCGCGCAGCGGGCGGCGGCCATCACGACTGCCGGGGCCTTCGCGTCCGTCGCGCCGGTTTTCACGTCGGCTATCGCCAAGACGGCCACGTTCGCCGGGGCGACCGGGTTTGGCCGCTTCGGTTTTTTTCATGCCGGGACGATCGTCGCCGCGCATGGCGATGAGGGGGCGGGCGGGTTTGGGCGCGGCAGGTTTTTCAGCTTGCGCCGCATCATCAGCAGGCGCAGCTTCGGCGGCCGGGGCTTCGGGGGCTAGCGCGGTATTGGCGGCTTCAGCGGGCGCGGCTTCGGCAGCTTGCGGCGCGGCTTCAGCGGCCGGGGCGGCAGATTGGTTGCGCAAGGCGGCTTCCAGCGCCGTCATGGCGGCGCGAATCTGGGCGGCATCGCCAGCTGCGTTGGCCGCTTCCAGGGCCTGGGCGGCTTGCATGACGGCCTGGTCATGGGCGCTGCTGGCGGCTTGGGCTTTTTCGCGTTCGGCGCTCTTGCGGCCAAAGGCTTCGTCCAGCGGTTTGCGGAAGGCGTCCCACAGCTTTTGCTCGTGGCGGCGCTCCAGCGGCACGGCTTGCGCTTCGGCCTGCCAGCGCTGTTGCAGCGCTTTGACGGCATCCACGCGCAAGGTGGCGGCTGCGGCCAGCTCTCGCGCTTCTTCAATGAGCGCCTGGCGGCGTTCAGCGCTTTGCTTTTGCGCGGCTTGCAGCCCGGCGGAAGCGGCGGCCAGGGCAGCTTTCCACTGCGTTTGCAGTTCCGCAAAGGCTTTTTCGGAGAGGTGGCCCGCGTTGCGCCAGCGGTCGGCAAACTGGTGGAGCTGGCGGTTGATGGCTTTCCAGTCAGACTGGGCCTGGCCTTGCAGGGCGGCGGCCCAGGTTTTGGCTTCTTCAATGAGGCTCAGGCGGGCGGCTTTGTGGGCGGCGCTTTCTTCGCGGGCTTTTTCCAGCCATTGTTCAACGAATTGGTGGGCCTGGTTGCAGGCGTGGTCAAAGCGTTTCCAGAGGGCGTGATTGGGGGCGCTGCCCTGGTCGGCGGCTTTCCATTCCTCACGCAGCTTGCGCAGGGCTTCTTGCAGCTTGCGGCCCGTGAGGGCGGGGGTCAGGGTTTCTTCGGCGGCAGGCGCTTGAGGGGCCGCAGCGTCGACCTCGGGGGCGGCGCTGGCGGGCGCATCGGCGGGCAGCGCGCCGCTTTCGCTGGCCTGGGGGGCTTCGGCAGGCGAAGCGGCCGGTGAAATGTCCGAAGGAATGTCCGCAGAAGGGGCGGCTTCCGGCGCTTTTTGCGCTTGGGCCGTGGCCTCAGCGGGTTTGGCCGGGCGGCGGATGAGCAGGGCTTCAGCCTTGGCTACGAGTTGCTCGCGGATTTGGTCGGCGCTCCAGCGTTGCCAGCCTTGCAGCTCTCCTGCTGAAACCAGGGCTGCGTGTACGCGCGCTTCCAGTTTTTCGTCGTCTATCAGACGGCCATGTTTTTTGAGCGATTGGCGCAGCGCGGCGGCGGCGCTGTGGGTGTCTTTGCTGTTGCCGGCCTGCACGGCTTGCTCCAGCAGCATCACGCCCGCTTCAACGGCTTTTGCGGCGGCCTGGCGCTGGGCGGGGTCAATCTTGGCACGCGCGGCGGCTTTTTCGGCGGCGGCTTTTTCGCCTGCTTCGGTAGGCAGGCCACGGGCGGCGCGGATTTCATCGGCCCACACAGGCACGGGAGGCAGCGCGGCGGCGGCGTCTTGCGCGGCGGCGCGGGTCTGTTCCAGTGCGGCGCTGAAGGCGTCCCACACGGCGGTCAGTTGTGCCTGCGCGGCTTCGATTTGCGGGGGGTAGCGCAAATCCACGCTGGCCCAGTTGGCGTCGGCTTGCAAGGCGGCGGTTTGTTCGCGCCAGTGGTCCACATCGGCTTGCAGGCTGGCGCGCACAGCATCGGCGTCGGCCCAGGGCTTGGTGGAGAGCAATTCAATGCGTTGATGCAGCAACGCAGCCGCTTCGCGCTGCACCAGCGCGCGCTGTTGCAAATCTTCCAGCGCCTTGATGCGTTCGTCCAGCTGGCTGCGCAGGCCCAGCAGCGGCTCGCGTGACAGGGGCGCGCCCGCGCGGGCGGCGTCGCGCTTCCAGGCCAGGGCGTCGGCAATGTTCAGGCGTGCGGCTTGCAGCAGGGCTTCGGCTTTGGCGGCCCATTCGGCAGCCACGGCTTGCTGGCTGTGGGCGCGCTTGATTTCGTCCAGCCGCTCGCGCAGCGCCTTGGCCGCGCCTTTGTCTTTGGCGGAAAGCTCCTTGTGCACTTGCTGCATTTGCTCCGCTGGCGGGTTGCTGGCCAGCCAGGCGCGGATGCGCGCGGCGCGCTCGCCCGATGTGGGTGCTGAAAATGCGCCGCCCGTGAGCGCATCCAGCGGGTGCGCCTCGGCTGCGGGCTTGGTAGCAGGGGTTTCGGGCTGGTCTTTGCTGTCGCGGGAGAAGGGGAACATGAACAAAAGGGCCGCTGCGGCCTGAAGAGGAGAACGAAAAACGGCGGCTATTGTCCCCGCTTTTGCCCGCTTTTCCGCGCGTGCCAGCGCCTTGCCTTGCGGTCTTGATGACAAGGGCCGCGCCTGCGGGAACGGCGCAGGAGAAAGACGCAGGAATGATTTAAAAACAGGAGCAAATTCAGGAACTAAAAAGAGGCTTTCGCGCAGTACCTATCAGGACATCATGCTATTAATACAGGAGCTGATTTTGTGTCTGCGGCAGTATGGCGCTTGCGCCCTTTGACTCTTTTGCCTGCGTCATATCCGCGCTGCCTCCTTTTGAGACGGTCTTGACCGATCGAGAGTCAATGATGGCCATGCAGGCGCAGGCCATCAGGCCGGGCGTTGCGCCGTCAGCAAGACCCAGCCGTCTTGCGTGTCGGCCACTTGCAGCGCCAGCCAGGGGGCGTAGGCGGTTTGCAGCTCTTGCGTCTGGCGCTCCAGCACGCCGGCCAGCACCAGGTGGCCGCCAGCAGCAACGTGGCCGCACAACAGCGGGGCCAGCACTTTGAGGGGTGAAGCGAGGATGTTGGCCAGCACCACGTCATACAGGCCGCTGGCCGCCTCGGGCAGGCCGCTGCGCACGCGCGCGCCGTTGGCAGCGGCGTTGCCTTGCGTGGCGGCCACGGCGTCGGGGTCAATATCCACCGCGTCGATTTCGCCCGCGCCGTGCAGGGCTGCGCCAATGGCCAGAATGCCGCTGCCGCAGCCGTAATCGAGCACGCGCTGGCCCTGCATGCGCTGGCGGGCAATCCAGCGCAGGCACATCTGCGTGGTGGGATGCGTGCCCGTGCCAAAAGCCAGGCCCGGATCCAGGCGCATGACTTGGCGCGCGCCATCGGGCACTTCATGCCAGGTGGGCACGATCCAAAAACCGGGAGCCACTTCAACCGGCGCGAACTGCGATTGCGTCAGGCGCACCCAGTCTTGCTCGGCCACAGGGCCAAGAGAGGCCACGGCGCAGCCCGCGAAAAAGTCTTGCGCAGCCAGCAAACGGGCGGCTTCGCGGGCTTCGTTTTCGTGCGCGAAAAGGGCCACAAGGCTGGAGCGCGCCCAGCCTTGTGCAGGCGCAGGCAGGCCCGGCTCGCCAAACAGAGCACGCTCGGCGGATGTATCGGCATCGGCGTCTTCCACCGAAACGCTCAGGGCTTGCAGGGCATCCAGCGCGTCGCACAGGGTTTCGACGCGGTCTTCAGGGGCGACAAGGCGCAGTTCAAACATGGGGCTTCCTTCGGTTGCGGCAGGCGGCTGCCGGATGAGGGGCGGATTGTCCGGCCTGCGGCAGGCCGGCAGGCGGCGGATGCCCTGAGAGACTGTTCAATGGCCGTCCGTAGGCGCGAAAGCGCGGACTCGGGTGCTCTGCGGCCTTGCCAATCTTGGCCGGGCTGGATGGCTACTGCGCCGGGCTTAGGGGCGGCCTGCATTCGCTGAATGACTTCAGAAACAGGAGCAAATTCAAGGGGCCAAAAAAACCGTCTTGCGCAATTTCTTCTAGGACATGCAGCTATGAATTCAGAAGCGAAATTGGGCCTTTGCCCAAGTTCCTTCTTCTCTCGCCGTTATGACTGTGCGAGCGGCCGGCCGTTTTGCTGTCAGACGAGGCCAAGGCCAGGAACGGATGGCCCGCATGAGCCGTTTTGCGTTGCGCCTTCTGCCTTCTTTTTCGGAAGAAGAAATGCGGCGGCTGGGCGCGGGGTGTTTCAGATATGTTTCGGCTTCATGTCCGGGCCGTCAGCCGGCCTATTCAATCTTCGATGCCCCGCTGCGCCGGAATGCCGGCCCTGAAGGCGTGTTTGCACATTTCCATCACCGTCACGGTGTCGGCCACGTCAATCAGCTCCTGCGGGCAGCGGCGGCCCGTCAGGCACACGTGCACGTGGCGCGGGCGTTCGGCCAGGGTTTGCAGCACATCTTGCAAAGGCAGCCAGCCGTAGATGAGCGGGTAAGTGATTTCATCCAGCACCACCAGAAAATGCTCGCCATCCAGAATGGCCGCGCGCGCTTTTTGCCAGCCCTGGCGCGCCAGTTCGGCGGTTTTCTCAATATCCTTGCTCATCCATGAAAAGCCGTCGCCCAGCCCTTCGATGGGAATGCCCAGTTTTTCAAAAGCGCGATGCTCGCCAAAACGGGCGCTGGGCACTTTCATGAATTGGAAAATGTGAATTTTTTTGCCGTGAACGTGCGTGCGCCCGAATGCCCGCAAGGCCAGGCCGAATGCGGCGGTGCTTTTGCCTTTGCCATTGCCGGTGTTGATGATGATCAGGCCGCGCCTTTCGCCTTCGGGGCGGGGGGTTGTGCGTTCGGCGGGTGGATTTTCGATTTGCATTTTTGGCGTTGAAACCTGGTTAAAAAAGAAAAAAGGCCATTTTCAAAGCCCGTTTCAAAATCCGTTTCACACGGCAATGGCTGCCCATTGGGGCCTGCCGTCAGCCGCTGGCGGCAAGGGGTGGATGGCGATGCGGTCATCGAACACCGCTTGCAGGGCGCGGCGCGTGGCATCTTCCTGCACGGGGCCGCAGTGAAAGACGCCGCCCGCCCGCATCAGCAGCAGGTCATCGGCCTGCAAGGCCATGCCCAGCTCGTGCAGCACGCTGATGACGGCGCCGCCCGCTGCCACGTGGCGGCGCATGAGCGCCATCCAGTCGGCCTGGTGGGGCGGGTCCAGATTGGCCAGCGGCTCGTCCAGCAGCAGCACGGGCGCTTGCGTGGCCAGGGCGCGGGCCAGCAGCACGCGCTGGCGTTCGCCGCCAGAGAGCTGGCCCAGCGGCCTGCCGCGCCAGGCCCACGCGCCGGTGTCGCGCAAGGCGGATTCGGCCGCTTCACGATCGGCGGCCGAGGGCGTGGCCAGCCAGCCTTGGTGCGGCAGGCGGCCCAGCATGGCCACATCCCACGCCGTCAGCTCGCCTGAAACGGCTTCGGCCTGCCCCAGCCAGGCCACGCGCCGCGCGCGCTGCGGCCCGGTCAGCGCCGCCAGCGGCTGCCCCAGCACGCGCGTCTGCCCTTCATGTGGCAGCAGTAGCCCGGCCAGGCATTGCAGCAAGGTGGATTTGCCCGCGCCGTTCGGCCCCGCCACGGCCAGCCAGCGCCCAAGCGGCACGCTCAGGCGCACGCCGCACAGCACGCTCTGACCGCCACGGCGCAGGGTGATGTTTTCAGCTTGCAGGGCAGGGGGGCTGGGTGGATGGGGGTTCGGATTCACGGCGAAACGGTTTCTGGGCAATGCATCTGGAGCATCAGAAAGAGGAGCGAATTCAAGTGGTTTAAAAACGCCTTTCGCGCACGTTCTACTAGGACGTATTGCTATGGATAATGGAGCGAAATCAATCCTTCCAAGCGGCTTCATTCCCTGCGCGCCTGCTGGCGCATCAGCCACAGCAGATAACCGCCGCCCAGCGTGGCTGTGAGCACGCCCACAGGCAGCTCCTGCGGCGCCAGCAGCCAGCGTGCGCCGATGTCAGCTGCCTGCAGCAGCGTGCCGCCCGCCAGCGCCGCCAGGGGCAGCAGCCAGGCATGGCGCACCGGAGCGAGCTGGCGCACCACGTGCGGCGCAGCTAGGCCGACAAAAGCAATCAGCCCCGTTTGCGCCACCGCCGCCCCCGTGGCCAGCGCCAGCACCGCCACCAGCGCGGCGCGGGCGGCAGGCAAGGGCAGGCCCAGGCTCCGCGCCGTGGCCTCGCCCAGCGAGAGGGCGTCCAGCACGCGGGCCAGCGCCCAGGCCGCCAGCAGGCAGGCCGCCAGCGCGGCGGCCATCAGCGCGCAGCCCGCCCAGCCCACGAAGGCGCTGCTGCCCAGCATGAAAAGCTGCATGGCCTGCAAGATGTCAGGCGCGGCCAGCGTGACCAGATCCTTGCATGCCCCCAGCGCATAGCCCGCCACCACGCCTGCCAGCAACAGGCGCGGCGTGTGCTGCGCCCCTTGCGCCAGTGCCAGCGCCAGCAGCACGCCGCCCAGCGCCCCCGCAAAAGCGGCCCCCGTCAGCCCCAGCCGCGCCAGCCAGCCAGCGGCAGCCAGCGGCAGGCCCATGACGGCCAGCGCCAGCGCCACGGCCAGCGTGGCCCCCGAGGCGCTGCCCAGCAAAAACGGATCTGCCAGCGCATTGCGAAACAGCCCCTGCGCCACCGCCCCGGCCAGCCCCAGCAGCGCCCCGGCCAGCCAAGCGCCCAGCGTGCGCGGCAGGCGCACATCCCACACGATCTGCCAGGCCGCCGCATCGCCCCACACCTGCCACAAACTGCGCCAGCCCGTGCTGCCCACGCCCAGCCCCAGGCAGGCCAAGGCGATGCCAGCCAACGACAAGGCGAAAACAAGACGGAAAACGGCAGGCATGAATCACGAACGGCCCAAATCGGCCGGATTTTCATGGATGAGAGCCGGACATGGGGTTAGACAAGCCGCAGGTTGCTGTGCCTTGCGGGCCTGCCGCTTTTGGCGCTGATTAAAAGCCGTGGGAGCTCTACGTGCTGGCGAAGACTCATTGAAGGTGTTCCTCGAGTTGCTGGAAAAAGCATGCATGTTCTTCGTTACCAGCAACCTCAACTTGCCTCTGATGGGACTGGGCAGCAAGCATCGTTCTTAGCGTCGCGCTTCACCCAAAAGCTTCCCATAATTTGCCTTATGTTAAGTTAAGCAATCTTCTCTCCAACAAAGAATGCGCAAGCTCGAACTGCTCTCGGTCGAACTGCTTTCGGTCGAACTGCTTTCGGCGGATAACGTCGGGCTAGCTTTTTCTCATCCAAAAAATTAAGCCGCAGCGCGCGCTTGCTGATGCATCGCATGATCCATGACGACCAAAGCAAGCAATGCTTCCAGGATGGGGGTAGCGCGAATGCCGACGCAAGGGTCGTGGCGGCCTTTGGTGAGGAGTTCGACCGCTTCGCCTGCCATGTTGATGGAAGGACGGGGAATGAGGATGGAGCTGGTGGGCTTGATGGCGACGCTCACCTCCAGGTCTTGCCCCGTGCTGATGCCGCCCAGGATGCCGCCCGCGTGGTTGCTGACAAAACGCGGGCGGCCCGTTTCGCCCGGGAACATGGCGTCGCCATGTTCGCTGCCTTTTTGGGTGACGCAGGCAAAGCCGTCGCCAATTTCCACGCCCTTGACAGCGTTCAGGCCCATCATGGCGTGGGCGATGTCGGCGTCCAGCCGGTCATACAAAGGCTCGCCCAGCCCGGCGGGCATGTTCCGGGCCGTCACGCGCAGGCGTGCGCCGCAGGAGTCACCGCTTTTGCGCAGCGCGCGCATGTAGTTTTCCAGCGCGGCGGTGTCGGCCACAGGGGCGAAAAACGGGTTTTGCGCCACGTAGTCCCAGCTTTCAAAGGCAATTAGCAGCTCGCCCAGCTGCGTCATGCAGCCCTGAAATTGCGTGCCGTGGCGCTCGCGCAGCCATTTGCGCGCCACGGCGCCTGCGGCCACGGTGGGGGCCGTCAGGCGCGCGGATGAGCGGCCGCCGCCGCGCGGGTCGCGGATGCCGTATTTGCGGTAGTAGGCGTAATCGGCGTGGCCGGGGCGAAAGGCTTGCGCGATGTCTGAATAGTCTTTGCTGCGCTGGTCGGTGTTGCGAATCAGCAGGCAGATGGGCGTGCCGGTGGTTTGGCCCTGATACACGCCCGAGAGGATTTCCACCCGGTCGGCTTCCTGGCGCTGCGTGACAAAGGCGCTGCTGCCAGGGCGGCGGCGGTCCAGCTCGGGCTGGATGTCGGATTCGGCCAGCGCCATGCCGGGCGGGCAGCCGTCAATCACGCAGCCGATGGCCGGGCCGTGGGATTCTCCGAAGTTGGTCACGGCAAACAAAGTGCCCAGCGTGTTGCCTGCCATTTTTATGCCGCCCTGCCCTGTTCGTCGCCGTCGGTTTGCGGCCATTGCCGGATAAATGCCTTGAGCAGGCGGTTTTCAAAATCCTGGCTGCTCACCACGGCATGGGCCATGTCGTGAAAGCTGATGATGCCCATGAGCATTTTCTGATCCATCACGGGCATGTAGCGGGCATGGTGTTTGAGCATCATGCGGCTGACTTCTTCCATGTCGGTTTCGGGCGTGCAAGTCAGGGGGCTGTCATTCATCACGCTGCGCACGTGAATGCTGTCCAGCGGACGGTTTTGCGCCAGCGCCAGAATGACTTCGCGAAAAGTGAGCAGGCCCGCCAGCTCGCCATGCTCCACCACCACCAGCGAGCCGATGTCTTTTTCAGCCATGACGGCAATGGCCGCCTCCAGGGTTTCGCCAGCTTGCACGGTAAACAGGGTATTGCCCCTGATTCGCAAAATATCGCTGACTTTCATGGCTGCCTCTTGAGTGCGGGGGAAAAGAAGGAAATGAATATAGCCCAGTCCAAGGCTGGCGCTTCTGGATGAAACCTGAATAGAGCGCCGCTGGCGCATAGACCCTGACTGATAACGCTTGTTATTCGCTGTGACAAAATAACGAGCTTCGCAGCTAGAAGGAGACTTGTTTCATGTCGCGCCACCCCTTGAGTTTCAGTGTTTTGGCCGCTGCCGGCCTGCTGGTTTGCGCCGGAGCCGCGCAGTCGCAGGATTTGCACGCGGGCCATGCGCATACGCAGAAGCAGAAAAAGAACCAGGAGCAGGCCGTGCTGCCGCAAGTGACCGTGACGGCCACGCGCAGCGAAGAAGACGCCCGCACCGCGCCCGCTTCCGTCACGGTGTTTGACCGCCAGACGCTGCAGCAAAGCAGCCGCCCTGATGAAGACTTGCTCACCCTGATTGAAGACGCGCCGGGCCTGACGCTTTCAGCGCGCCAGGTGGGCGGGCGCAAAACCTTCACCCTGCGCGGCATGAACGATTCGCACACGCTGGTGCTCATGGATGGCCGCCGCATTGCCGCCTCGGACGACGTGGTGGGTCACTCCGATTACCAGTACGGCTGGGTTCCCGCCTCTGCCATCGAGCGGGTGGAAGTCATTCGCGGCCCGCTCTCGGCCCTGTATGGCTCCGAGGCGCTGGGCGGCGTGGTGAACATCATCACCCGCTGGCCCACCGACAAATGGGAAGGCTCGGTCAGCCTCTCCGGCCAGCGCGCCAGCAGCGCCAAATGGGGCGGCACGGGCGGCAAAACCGCTGTGTACGCGGGCGGCCCCGTGGCGCAAGGGCTGGCGCTGCGCGTCAATGCCGAGCGCAGCCACGTCAATCCCGTGGCCTTGCGCGAAGACCGGCGCTATAGCGAAATCGAAGGCCGCAGGAGCACTTCCGGCAGCCTCTCGGCGCGCTACGCGCTCAACGCCCGCCACACCTTCGAGGCAGGCATTCAGCACGGCAGCGAAGACCGCTTCTACGACGACGTGGCGCGCAGCGCCCGGGCCACGCCCTACCACAACACCTACAAAGTCAATCGCGACCACGGCTACGGCCAGTGGAACGGCGTTTTCGGCAACGACGTCAAAGCGCAGCTTCGTGCCTACCGCAGCGCCATTGGCGTGAGCACGCACCGCACCAACGGCGTTGCGCCCACGCGCCCGCAAGACATGCGCGACGTGGTGGGCGATGGCTTCGTGCAGTGGCGCATGGGCGGCCACCGCCTCACCGCCGGCGGCGAATGGCGGCGCGAAAAGCTCATCAACGCCGGGCTGACCGGCGGCAAAGACAGCGCCACGCACAAGGCCCTGTTCGCGCAAGATGAATTCGCCTTTGCCAGCCACCTCATCGCCACGCTGGGCGTGCGGGTGGACCATCACCAGATCTTTGGCAACCACGTCAGCCCCCGCGCCTACCTGGTCTGGGAGCCGAGTGAAAACCTCGTCATCAAAGGCGGCGTGGGCGGCGCATTCAAGGCGCCCACGCTCAAGCAGATATCGCCCAACTACGTGGGCGCCGAAGGCCCGCACACCTTCCTGGGCAACGCCCGCATCAAGCCCGAAAGCTCCACCTCGTTTGAAGTGGGGGCCGACTACACCACCGGGCCGCTTTCGCTGCGCGGCACGCTGTTTCACACCCGCGTCAAAGACCTGATCTATTTCCGCGAAGTCAACCGCCAGCGCATGGGGCGGCTGGTGCGCGTCACCTACCAGTACGACAACGTGAACCGCGCCACCGTGCGCGGCGCGGAGCTGGGCCTGAGCTGGGCCTTCGCCCCCGGCTTCAAGTGGAACAACGACCTTACCTTGCTGCGCACCAAAGACAGCAACTCCGGCGTGGAACTGACCGGCCGCCCGCGCCAGGTGCTGCACTCGCAACTGCAATGGCAAGGCGCCTGGGGCCTGAGCGCGCGCCTGGGGCTGGACTACACGGGCCGCCAGCGCATCAGCCAAAGCGGCGGCCGCCTGCCCGCCTACACCCTGTTCAACCTCAGCGTGGGCCAGCAAGTCAACAAGATGCTGAGCTGGCGCGTGGGAGTGGACAACATTGGCAACGTGCGCCTGGCCGACAAATCCGAAGACTTCGGCTACGCCATTCGCGGCCGCACCTTGGCCGTGAACGTGCGGGCCGATTTCTGATGCGCTTGCGCAGCCCTTGCGAAAAGGCTTTTTTCGCTCCTTGTTTGATAGCATGAGGTCCGCAAGGAGATTGCGCAGGATGCCCTTTTGTGGGGTCTGTATTTGCTTCTGTTTTTGATGAGAAGCAGCCCCTGCTCAAGCAGGGGCGCGCGGCCCGGAAGGCCCATGAATGAAATACGGCGCCAGAAATGCCGCCGCGCATTGACGAAATGAAAGCGCCGAATCTTCAGCCATGTCATTTGTCCGTTTTCACCTGGCCCGCTCATCCGGAAATATTCGTTCATGCGCATGGCCGGATTCATTCCGGATGGCAGTGATGAATATGCTTTTTCCTGAATCAGCGCCCTGCCCCGCTGCTTTTCCGGTTTGCCGGCCTGGCATTCCAGCCCGTTCCGTGCGCCCTGCCCTGCGGGCCGCTTTCGCGCAAGGGCCATCCTGCACCCGTCATGAGTTTCAAAAAAGATAGCTGCCCGCGCTGATTCCATCAGGACTTGCGGCCGATTGAATGCCCAAAAGCGCCACCCGGTCCGCTGCCCGCAACCGCCTCTTTTCCAACCGCCCAGCCAGATACGCCATGTCCCGTTTCGCCCTTGGTCTTTTGCGCCGTTTTCTTCTTTTCTGGCTGGCCGCCTGCTGGCTGGCCTGGCCTGCCCAGGCCCAGCCGCCAGCAGGCGGCGCGTCGCACAAACTGCTGTTCATCGCCACGTCCAACGTGCCCAAGGGCAAATTTCACGAACTGGCCCAAATGGCCGCGCCCTACGGCCTGGCCGTGGATTCATACATCGTGCCGTTGGGCGCGGGCGCGGGCGCGCTGGAGCCGCAGCGGCTCAAGGGCCATGAAGCCGTTTTGCTGGATTTGCCCATGCGCCCGCAAACCCTGGCGGCCATGGGCGACATCGTGAAAAACATTGAGGCGCCTTATTTCGCCTGGCTGCATGAATCGGAAACGCCGCTGGCCGGCGGTTTTGACGAAAAGCAGCTTAAAAACCTGATTGCCTATTATGAAAATGGCGGCGAGCGCAACATGAAAAACTTTCTCGCGCTGCTTTCAGCCATTGTTCACAAAAAGCCCGCCCCTGCTGATTTGCCCGCGCCCGTGGTCTTTCCAAAATCCGCCGTATATCACCCCAAAGCGCCCGATCTGGTTTTTGCCAGCGTGCCCGAATTTCTGAAATTCAAGGGATTGAGCCGGGCGCAGATTCAGGGCCAGGCCGAGCGGCCGCCCATCATCGCCTTGTCCATCCATCAGGAATACATCTCGGGCATGCAAACGGGCTTTATTGACGACCTGGTGCAGCGCATCGAAAAAACAGGCGCCATTGCCATGCCCATTTACGACCGCATGCTGCCCGCTGGCGACATCGGCAAGCTGCTGCGTCCCTTTGCTAACGAGCAGCCCGATGCCGCCCCGCTGGCCGATGCCATCGTCAGCTTTCAAATCACGCTCAACGCCGAAGGCCGCCGGAAAGAATTTGAAGAATTGGGCCTGCCCGTCATCCAGGCCACCACCTACCGCACGGGCGACGAAGCCGCCTGGGCCGCCGACGAACACGGCCTGCCCATGGCCAGCATTCCCTTTTACATGACGCAGCCTGAAATGGCGGGCGTGGCCGACATCCAGATTGCCTCTGCCGTGCGCCAGGGCGGCGATGAGGCCATCGCCGCCATTCCTGCACAAATGCAGTCCATGGCCGGCAAGGCGCTGAACCTGGCCGCCCTGCGCCGCAAGCCCAACGCGCACAAAGAGCTGGCGCTCATCTTCTGGAACCACCCCGGCGGCGAAAAAAACGTGGCCGCTTCATTCATGAACGTGCCGCGCAGCCTCATCAGCGTGATGAAAGCCCTGCGCGCAGCAGGCTATGACGTGCCCGAGCCGCCCGAAGAAGAAAAACTCATTGCCGACGTGCAGCGCCTGCTGGCCCCCGGCTACCGCGACGGCGAGCTGCCCGGCCTGCTCAAAGACGGCCTGGCCGCCTTGCTGCCCGTGGCGCAATACCGCCAGTGGCTGCAAAGCCTGCCTGCGGCCACGCAAGCGGCCATGCGCAAGCGCTGGGGCGAGCCGGAACGCTCGGCCTACGTCATCCAGCAAGGCGGCAAAAGCTACTTCGTCATTCCCCGCCTGCAAATGGGCCGTCTGGCCCTGCTGCCCCTCATGGGCCGCAGCGACAAAGGCGTGGACAAAAACGCAGGCGAAGGCAGCCTGAGCGAAGCCGCCCTCTACCACTCCACCAAGGCCGACGCGCTGCCGCCCCACTCGTATCTGGCCGCCTACCTCTGGGTGCGCCAGGGCGCGATGAATGAAAAAGCCCTGCAAGCGGCCAAAAAACACCCGCTGCCGCCCGCTGCCTCGCCCGCGCGCGACGCGCTCATTCACTTCGGCACCCACGGCACGCAAGAGTGGCTGCCGGGCAAGGAGCGGGGCCTGTCCCTGTTCGACCCGCCCATGCTCGCCGTAGGCGACGTGCCCGTGGTCTATCCCTACATCATCGACAACGTGGGCGAAGCCACCCAGGCCAAGCGCCGGGGGCGCGCCGTCACCATCAGCCACCAGACCGCCGCCCTGCGCCCGGCGGGCCTGCACGACAAGCTGGAAGAAATCCACGAGCTGCTGCACAAATGGCTGGCGCAAGACGAAGGCGCCGTCAAGGCGCAATACGCCGCCGACATTTTGAAAATGGCCGAAAAAGAGCGCCTCATGGCCGACATGGCCTGGGCGCCCGAAAAAGCCAGGGCCGAATTCCCTGCCTTTGTGGACGCGCTGCACGTGCACCTGCACGAGCTGGCGCAAACCATCCAGCCCATCGGCCTGCACACCTTCGGCGAAGCCGCCACGCCCGGGCACCGCATCGCCACCGCCATGATGATGCTGGGCCAGCCGTACCAGGAAGCCGCCGCCCGCCAGGCCGGCGTGCCGGAAAGCGAGCTGGACGAAGCCCTCGTCATCAACTACGAAGCGCTGGACCAAAACCCCGGCTACCGCCTGCTGGCCGACTACCTTGACGGCAAAACCCCCGCCAATCTGCCCGAAGAGCTGCAAAAGCAGCTGGCGCAAGGCAAAGCGTGGTGGCAGGCGCTGGACGCCAGCAGCGAAAACGAAGGCCTGCTGCAAGCCCTGGCGGGCCGCTACGTGCCCACCAGCACCGGGGGCGACCCCGTGCGCAACCCCGACACCTTGCGCACGGGCCGCAACCTCTACGGCTTTGACCCCAGCCGCGTGCCGCCCAAACAGGCCTGGGAAGCGGGCAAAAAAGCGGGCGACGCCCTCATCGAAGCCCACCGCCAGCAAAACGGCGGCAAATACCCCGCCAAGATCGCCTTTTCCCTGTGGTCTGCCGAAACCATGCGCCACCAGGGCCTGCTCGAAGCGCAGGCGCTGTGGCTCATGGGCGTGGAGCCGGTGTGGAACGCGGGCGGGCGCGTGGAAGGCGTGCGCCTCATCCCCCGCCAGGAGCTGGGCCGCCCGCGCGTGGACGTGGTCATCTCCGCCACCGGCCTGTACCGCGACCACTTCCCCAACATCATGGAAAAGCTCGCCCAGGCCGCCAAGCTCGCCTCCGAGGCCGAAGGCGAAAGCGAAGCCGACAACCCCATTGCCGCCAACACCCGCCGCATTGCCAGCAAGCTGCGCGCAGACGGCATGAGCGAAGCCGACGCGCTGGACGCCGCGCAAACGCGCATCTTCTCCTCCGCCTCGGGCCGCTACGGCACCGGCATCAACCACGCCGCCATGGACACCGACCAGTGGCAAGGCAAGGCCGAGGGCGACCGCAAGCTCGCCCGCCTTTACCTCTCGCGCATGCAATACGCCTACGGCCCCAACGCCGCCAAATGGGGCAGCACCCTGGCAGGCGATGGCGAAGATGAAGGCGAAAGCGGCGGCAAAGCCAGCGGAAAAGAAAACGGCAAAACCAGCGCCCAAGACGCCCCCAACCTCTACGCCGAACAATTGCGCGGCACCGAAGGCGCCGTGCTCTCGCGCACCTCCAACGTCTACGGCATGCTCACCACCGACGACCCCTTCCAGTTCCTCGGCGGCATTGGCCTGGCCGTGCGCCACCTCGACGGCAAAGCGCCGCAGCTGTACATCAGCAACCTGCGCAAGGCGGGCGGCGAACGGCTCGAAACCGCCGCCCAGTTCCTGGCCAAAGAACTGTCCACCCGCCAGTTCCATCCCGGCTACATCAAGGGCCTGATGGCCGAAGGCTATGCCGGCACGCTCGAAGTGCTCGACGCCACCAACAACTTCTGGGGCTGGACCGCCGTCTCCCGCGAAATCGTGCGCGACGACCAGTGGCAGGAAATGATGGATGTCTACGTGCGCGACAAACACCAGCTGGGCCTGAACCAGTGGTTTGAAAAGCACAACCCCCACGCCCAGGCCCAAACCATCGAGCGCATGGTCGAAGCCATCCGCCAGGGCTACTGGCGCACCGACGAGCAAACGCTGTCCGATCTGAAGGCCCGCTACGTCGAACTCGCGCGCAAATACGACGTGCGCAGCGAAAACGCCCCGTTCACCGCCTTTGTCAATGACCCCGCCAGCACAGCCCCGGCCCCCGGCTTCGGCCTGGAAGCGCCCGCTGCGGCCGCCCCGGCCGCCTCGGCCGATCCGCCCGCCCAGCCGCAGGCTGAACAACCGCCCGAAACACCGCCCGAACAAGCCGCCGACACCCCGCCCGCCGAAACCGTGCGCGGCATGCAGCTCGAACGCCAGGAGCCGCCCCCGCCGCCCGATGGCAGCGACGAAACCGACTGGCAGCGCCTGATCGCCATCTGCGCCCTGCTCGCCCTCATGGCCGCCGGCGCAGCCAGCCAGGCGCGCGCCGGACGCAAGTGCAGGTAGGCAAGCAAGCAAAAGCGCGCCCCCAACGCGCCCCCAAAAGGGCGCGGGCGGCATCCATCACAAAGCCAATGCCTGCTCTATGACGGCCCTAGAAACTGCCCCGCTCCAGCGCTCACAGCCGTTGCACAGTTCTGAAAGCCTCTTTTATTGCTCATCAATCCATAGCATGACGTCCTAGTAAAAAATGCGGTGAGCGGCATTTGAACCCCATCAAATTTGCTCCTATTTTTGATGCCATCTTGGCAGAAAGCCAGGAAGAGCGCTGAAGCGGGCCTCAGCGGCTCGCTGCAAGCTCAGCGCCACAAATATGAAAGCGCTGCAGATGGAAGTGCCGCAGATTTGCCACGCCGGCCTGTGCGGATCAGCGGGCGGGGGCTTTGCGCCCGTCTTAAGTCCGTCACAATCGGCCTTTCGTATTTACGGCCTGTTTCATGAATCCTCGCCTTGCCCGTTTGCAGCCCTATCCCTTCGAGCGGCTGCGCCAGTTGTTTGCCGGTGTGCAGCCGCCTGCGGCGCTGCGCCACATCAACCTGGGTATTGGCGAGCCGCGCCACGCCGCGCCGCCGCTGATCAGGCAGGCGCTGGATGAAGCGCTGGCCGATGGCCTGGCGGGCTACCCTGCCACGGCGGGGCTGCCGCTGTTGCGCGAAGCTTGCGCGGCCTGGCTGCGGCGGCGCTACGGCGTGCAGGCGGACGCGGCCACGCAAGTGCTGCCCACGCTGGGTTCGCGCGAGGCGCTGTTTGCGCTGGCGCAGACGGTGATTGACCCCACGCGGGCGCGGCCCACGGTGGTTTGCCCCAATCCCTTCTATCAAATCTACGAAGGCGCGGCCTTGCTGGCTGGCGCCGAGCCGCATTACGTTCCCAGCGACGCGGCGCGCAATTTCGCGCCGCGCTGGGACCAGGTGCCTGAGGCCGTGTGGCAGCGCACGCAGCTGGTCTACGTGTGCTCGCCCGGCAATCCCACGGGCGCGGTGATGCCGCTGGACGAATGGCGCATGCTGTTTGAGCTGAGCGAGCGGCACGGCTTCGTCATTGCCTCTGACGAGTGCTACAGCGAGATTTACTTTGACGACGCCGCCCCGCCGCTGGGCGGCTTGCAGGCGGCCGTGCAGCTGGGGCGCGGCTGGCGCAATCTCGTCATGCTCACCAGCCTGTCCAAGCGCAGCAGCGTGCCGGGGCTGCGTTCGGGCTTTGTGGCGGGCGATGCGCAGCTGCTCAAATCGTTTTTGCTCTACCGCACCTACCACGGCAGCGCGATGGGCGGCGCAGTGCAGGCGGCCAGCGCCGCTGCCTGGGGCGACGAAGCGCACGTGCGTGAAAACCGGCGGCTGTACCGCGACAAGTTCGCGCAGGTCATGCCCATCTTGCAGCCGGTGATGGATGTGCGCCTGCCCGATGCGTCGTTTTACCTGTGGGCCGGGGTGCCGCCCGCCTTTGGCGGCGATGACGCGGCCTTTGCCCGCGCGCTGTATGCCGCATGCCATGTGACGGTGCTGCCAGGCAGCTTTCTGGCGCGCGAGGCGGCGGGCTTCAACCCGGGCGCGGGCCGCGTGCGCCTGGCGCTGGTGGCGCCGGTGGATGAATGCGTGCAAGCGGCGCGGCGCATCGCGGCGTTCATCAGCGGCAACCCTGATTGAACGCTGGTTTTACCGATTTCAAACCCTGAGGAAATGAGTGATGAGTGACGGTTCAGAAAAAATCTGGTGGTACGCCGTTGGGCAAGAGAAATTCGGCCCGTGCACGGGCGGCGAACTGGCGCGGCTGGCGCGCAAGGGCGTTGTCATGCCTGACACGCTCGTCTGGCGCGAAGGCATGACCGAGTGGGTGCGCGCCAGCAAGCTCACCAAACTGTGGGAGCGGGCGACCCAGCCCCCGGCTCCGCATGCCAGCGAGCAGCTGCCGCCCCCGCCGCCAGCCGCGCCCGGCCGCGCCGTGGCCGCCGTGCCGGAGCTGGAAGTGGCGCACCGCGCTCAAGGGCCGTCTTCCGTGCCGCCTGGCGGCCATGCGCATGGATGGTCCGCTGGCGGCGCAGCAGCGGCCAGCAGATCAAGCCGCGCAGGCCGCCGTTCCAGCAGCAATGACGGCAGCGCCGGCTTTTTGTGGGCCATTCAGCAGTGCTTCCGGAAATATTTCGACTTTTCCGGGCGCGCGCGGCGGGCGGAATACTGGTATTTCATGCTGTTTCAGTTTTTGCTGAACATGGCGCTTTTGATGCTGATTTCCGTATCTCCGCGCCTGGCCGATAACCTGTCGCTCGTTCTCAGCCTGGCCTTTCTGATCCCCAACTTTGCCGTGAGCGCCCGCCGCCTGCACGACGTGGGCCGCAGCGGCTGGTGGCAGCTGCTCTACATCACGATCATCGGCGCATTGGTCCTGCTGTTCTGGTACGTGCAGCCCAGCGAAGAAGGCCGCAACGATTACGGCGAAGACCCGACATGGTGATGGCGCGCCTTGCTTGATCTCCCTGATTCACTCACTCAACCCGAAAGAAACCCATGACCCAGCTATTGCAGCAAACCATTGATGCCGCGTGGGAGAACCGCGCGCAAATTTCCCCCGCGCAAGCCCCGGCCGACGTGCGCGAGGCCGTGCGGCATGTGCTGGCCGAGCTGGACGCGGGGCGCCTGCGCGTGGCCACGCGAGAAGGCGTGGGGCAGTGGACGGCGCATCAGTGGATCAAGAAAGCCGTGCTGCTTTCCTTCCGCCTGGCTGACAACGCGCCCGTGCGTGCGGGCGAATTGGCCTTTTTTGACAAGGTGCCCACCAAATTCGGCAGCATGGACGACGCTGCGCTGGCCGCCAGCGGCGTGCGCGTGGCGCCGCCCGCCGTGGCGCGGCGCGGCAGTTTCATCGGCAAGGGCGTGGTGCTCATGCCTTCTTACGTGAACATTGGCGCCTACGTGGATGAAGGCGCGATGGTGGACACCTGGGCCACCGTGGGCAGCTGCGCGCAAGTGGGCAAAAACGTGCATCTGTCAGGCGGCGTGGGGCTGGGCGGCGTGCTGGAGCCTTTGCAGGCCAACCCCACCATCATTGAAGACAACTGCTTCATCGGCGCGCGCTCTGAAGTGGTGGAAGGCGTGATCGTGGAAGAAAACTCGGTGCTCGGCATGGGCGTGTACCTGGGCCAGAGCACGCCCATCTTCAACCGCGAAACCGGCGAAATCAGCTATGGCCGCGTGCCCTCCGGCAGCGTGGTGGTCAGCGGCAGCCTGCCCCGGCAGACCGCCAGCGGCCAGCCCTACAGCCTGTATGCCGCCGTCATCGTCAAGCGCGTGGACGCGCAAACGCGCGCCAAAACCAGCATCAACGACCTGCTGCGCCCCTGAAGGCCAAAGGGGATGGGTTGCGGAGACGATCTAGCTCCTCGATTCATAGCATTGGGTCCTAGTGAAACGTGCACAAACGCCATTTTTAGCGCTCTGAATCTGCTCCTCTTTTCAATGTAAAACCGCTCTACGGCCCCCCCGCAACCCGCACCCGGCCCGCACTGCACATATCTCTCTAGGGAAAGGAAAACACACCATGTCCAACGCACCCGCTTCCATGATGGAGCGCATCCTGCACCTGATGGCGGAAAAAAAGGCGTCTGACGTCTACCTCTCGCCGCGCGCGCCCGCCACCATCAAGATCAACGGCGAATACCTGCCCATCAACTCGCAGCCGCTGCCCGTGGACGGGCCGATGAACCTGCTGCTGGACATCGTGCCGCCCAACCGCATTGAAGAGCTGAAGGAAACCGGCGAACTCAACACCGCCATTCCGCTGCACGGCGTGGGCAACTTCCGCCTCTCGGCCATGCGCCAGCGCGGCATGTACTCAGCCGTCATCCGCTTCATCAGCCCCGACATCCCGCCGCTGCACACGCTCAACCTGCCCGACGTGCTGCGCACCCTCGTGCTCGAAAAGCGCGGCCTCATCCTCATGGTGGGCGCCACCGGCGCGGGCAAATCCACCACGCTGGCGGCCATGCTGGATCACCGCAACGAGAACATGACCGGCCACATCCTCACCATTGAAGACCCGCTGGAATACATGTTCACCAACAAAAAATCCATCGTGAACCAGCGCGAAGTGGGCAGCGACACCGCCAGCTTGCAAATCGGCCTGAAAAACGCCCTGCGCCAGGCGCCTGACGTCATCATGATTGGCGAAATCCGCGACCGCGAAACCATGAGCGCCTCCATCGCCTACGCCCAATCCGGCCACCTGTGCCTGGCCACGCTGCACGCCAACAACAGCTACCACGCGCTCAACCGCATCCTCTCCTTCTACCCCGTGGAAGTGCGGCCCACGCTGCTGGGCGATCTGGCCTCGGCGCTCAAATCCATCGTCTCGCAGCGCCTCATCCGCACCGTGGACGGCCTGCGCACCCCGGCGGTGGAAGTCATGCTCAACACCAAACTCGTGGCCGACCTCATTGAAAAAGGCGACTTCACCGGCGTGAAAGAAGCCATGGAAAACTCCATGGCCGAAGGCTCGCAGACCTTTGAAGCCGACCTGGCGCGCCTGATCAACGAAGGCCGCATCGACCGCAAAGAAGGCCTGGCCTACGCCGACTCGCCCACCAACCTGCTTTGGCGCCTGCAAAACGACACCAGCCGCCACATCGCCACCCAGCAGGCGCACATACATGAAGACGTGATTGCCGACGAGCCTTCGTTCACCGACATCACGCTGGACGTGCACAACAGCGCCTTCCGCACCACGGGCTTTGGCTCATCAGGCTTTGACCGCACCACAGGCTTTGGCTCCTCGCACCTCGGCCCGCTGGACGACCCCAAACTCGGCAAGCAATCCTGAAGGCCCGCCTGCGGCCTTCAAATGAGAAAGGAAAAAGCAAAAAGAGATCAGATTTGCTCTTATATCCGTAGCGTTATGTCTTACTGGAATAAGCGCTGAGCAGTATTTTTGCCCCTCAAATTTGCTCCTTTTTTAAATGCAACCAGGCTAACCTGAGCAACCTGAAGCCTTTTCGCACCCGCCCTGGCACGGCGGCGTGGGCGCGGCGCACGTTACATTTATGTCCGGCTGCCGTCAGAGGGCCTGGCGGCGTAGCCGCTTCTTCCTTTTTTCAAGGACGCACATCATGAACAAAACCACCGCTTTCACCCGCCTTGCCGCCGCTGCCATGCTGGCTGCTGGCGCGGCCGCCTTCACCACGGGCTGCACCACGACTGGCCTTTACGACAACGCCAACCAGAAAGTGCAGCAGGAGTCGCTCCAGGCGCAGGTCAATGAAGCCTTGTCGCGCCTGTATCGCGCCGCGCCAGGCTCCGAGGCGCTGGTGGCCCGTTCGGCGGGCACGCTGGTGTTTCCGCAAGTGGTGGGCGGCAGCCTGATCGTGGGCGTGGAGCATGGCCGTGGCCTGCTATACGTGGCTGGCAACGCGCAGCCGCAGGAATACACCATCAATGCCGGATCGCTGGGTTTTCAGGCGGGCGGACAGGCCAAGTCGGTCATCTACGTTTTCAACTCGCCCGAGGCGCTGGAAATGTTTCGCCGCAGCAATGGCTGGACCATCGGCATCGACGCCACGGCCGCCATCGGCCATCTGGGCGCCAATGGCATGGTGGACAGCCGCACCAGCGAACAGCCTGTGACCAGCTTCGTGCTCACCAATGTGGGGCTGGAAGCGGGGGTATCCGTGCAGGGCGCGAAAGTCTCGCGCGCACGCTGAACGCTGAAACATTCTCTGCCTGAAGCGCGAAAAGCTGGCGGCCGCAACGCAAGCGGCTGCCAGCTTTTTTGTTGGCCGCGCCAGGCGTTTTTTTCTTTGGCCAACGCCGGTTCGCCAGACGGCTTGGGCGCCGCGCCGTCACTGCTGGCGGCCCGCCGCGTCAAAAGCCCAGAATCTGTCGCGCTCCGGCGGGCGGGCGATCAGGCGCAGGTCTTCGCCTATGCGGTCAATGGCGTGAAAGCGCAGGGGCACGCCCGCTGCCAGCGAGTCCAGCGGGCCGATATCCGCCAGCCCCCGGCCGGGGCCAAGCAGCAGCGGGGCCAGGTACAGCAGGCATTCGTCAGCCAGGCCCGCTTGCAGCAGCGCGCCCGCAAGACGCTGGCCGGCTTCCACGTGCAGCTCGTTCACTTCGAGCGCGGCCAGCGTGTGCAGCAAGGCGGGCAGGTGCAGGCGGCCCTGCGGCGTGGCGGGAATGACGTGCAGGCGCGCGCCTTGGGCCAGGTAGGGGGCGTGCCGCTCGGCGCTGTCCACGGTGGTGCAAATGTGGATGCAGCGGCCCGGCGTTTGCCACAGACGGGCGGCCAGCGGCGTGCGCAATTGGCTATCGGCAATGAACAGGGCGGGCTGGCGGGCGGCGCTGGCGTGGCGCACATTCAGCAGCGGGTCATCTTGCAGCACGGTGCCGATGCCGGTGAGGATGGCGCTGGCGCGGGCGCGCCAGGCATGGCCGTTGGCGCGGGCGGCTTCGCCCGTAATCCACTGGCTTTGGCCGTTGGACAAGGCCGTGGCGCCATCCAGCGAGGCGGCCAGTTTCAGCCGTACCCAGGGCAGGCCGCGCACCATGCGGCTGAAAAAGCCGATGTTGTCTTCAAAAGCCTGCCGTGCGCCCGGGCCGGTTTGCACCTGCACGCCAGCGGCGCGCAAGCGCGCAAAGCCCTGTCCGGCCACGCGGGGGTTGGGGTCAGGCAGGGCGGCGACCACGCGGGCCACGCCAGCGGCGATCAGGGCATCAGCGCAGGGGCCGGTGCGGCCCTGGTGCGAGCAAGGCTCCAGCGTCACATAGGCCGTGGCGCCTTGCGTGCTTTGGCCAGCGGCCTGCGCGGCGCGCAGCGCCATGATTTCTGCGTGGGGGCCGCCTGCGCGCTGGGTGCAGCCTTCGCCGATGACGCGGCCATCGGCGGCCGCCAGCACGCAGCCAATGCGGGGATTGGGGTCGGCGTCATTGGGAGCCTGCCGGCCCAGAGCCAGGGCGCGATTCATGTAGGGCATGGAGTCAAGCTTTCCGGATGCCTGCGCCAGCTCCGGCGGAGCCTGCCCGGAGGGACTCGAACCCCCGACCTGCTGCTTAGAAGGCAGCTGCTCTATCCAGTTGAGCTACGGGCAGACGAAAAAAACGGGCCAGCAAAAAGATGGAAACCCGGCCAGCCGGGCCTTTCGCCAGGGCGGAAACCGCCAGGCTGTTTTGCTGCCGAACGACAAGAGCCAGCGGCAAATGCCAAGGCCATGACGAAACGGCGCGAAGCGCGCGATTATGCAGTGCAGGCGGCTATGCCCGAAGAAGGCACGGCGCGCGGCCCTCATGCTTTCTGCGCCCCTCACGCCCACGGCGAGCCGCACGAACTGCGCACCGCGACGGGCCTTTGCCAGTTCACCGGCTTGCAGTTGGGTAAAGAACAGACCCGGGCCTTCGCATGAGATGGGCAAGGGCAAGCTGCATTATTTTCGCTATGTAATCCATAGCATGATGTCCTAGTGGAAAGAGCGCGGATGCCATTTTTCACCCCATCAAATCCGCTCCTGTTTTTCATGCCTTCTGGCAACGCAAGCGCCCGCGCCAGAATGAAAAAAACCGCCAGCGCGGCTGTTGCCGGGCGCTGGCGGTTATTTGGATGGTCGGAACGGCGGGATTCGAACTCGCGACCCTCTGCTCCCAAAGCAGATGCGCTACCAGACTGCGCTACGTTCCGTGAAAGCGGGCAATTCTAGCCTTGTTTTTCAAATGCCTTCAGGCCCTTTTGCACGGCGGGGCGCTGGCTGATGCGGTCGAACCAGGCTTTGAGCGCCGGGTAATCGGCCCAGTCGATGCCGTGCCGCTCGTGGTGGATGAGCCAGGGGTAGATGGCGATGTCGGCGATGGAGTAGTCGCCGCCGGCGATGAAGGCGCCCGTGCGCTCGATCTGCCCGTTCATCACGCCGTAGAGGCGCTTGGCCTCGGCGGTGTAGCGCTCAATGCCGTAGGGCACTTTTTCAGTGGCGAAGAAGCGAAAGTGCCCGGCCTGCCCCAGCATGGGGCCGACGCCGCCCATCTGGAACATGAGCCATTGCAGCACGGTGTAGCGCGCCGCGCCCGCAGCGGGCAGCAGGCGGCCCGTTTTGTCGGCCAGGTAAATGAGGATGGCGCCAGACTCGAACAGCGGCAGCGGCTGCCCGCCAGGGCCTTCGCTATCAACCAGCGCCGGAATCTTGTTGTTGGGGCTGATCTTGAGAAAGTCGGGAGCGAACTGCTCGTTCTTGCCAATATTGACGGGGTGCAGGCGATAGGCCAGGCCGCACTCTTCCAGCATGATGGTGGCCTTGAAGCCGTTGGGCGTGGTCCAGGAGTAGAGATCGATCATGGCAAGCTCTCTTTCAGTGAGTGGAAAGGCGTATTGTCGTTCTGCGCGCCTGGTCTATTCAGGGCTGGCCGCGCAGGGCGGGGAAAAAGCGGCGCGGCGGCTCGCTTCGGGCCGCACTTTCGCCCTCGCGGCCCCAAGCGCTGAACAGGCTCTGGAGCCGCCTCGTTGCAGGCAGGCGCCCGGTTCGCCTCCAAAATCCGGGCCTGCGGAGCACTTTCATGAACGGACACACGTGGTTTTTCTGGGCGCTGGCCTCGGCCTTCTTCGCGGCGCTGACGGCCATCTTCGCCAAGGCGGGCCTGCAAGGCATTGATTCGGACTTCGCCACTTTCATCCGCACGCTTGTCATCCTGGCCGCTCTGGCGCTGTTTCTCACCTGGGCAGGCAAATGGCAAGGCGTGGCGGCCTTCACGGCGCGCAACTGGCTGTTTCTCGTGCTTTCCGGGCTGGCCACGGGCGCGTCGTGGCTGGCGTACTTCAAGGCGCTGCAGCTGGGCGACGCCTCCAGGGTGGCCCCGGTGGACAAATTCAGCCTGGTGCTCGTGGCGCTGCTGGCCGTGGTTTTCCTGGGCGAGCGCCCCAGGCCGCATGAGTGGGGCGGCCTGGGGCTGGTTGCCGCTGGCGTGCTGGTGCTGGCGATCAAGCGCTGAGCGCCTGTTCAAAGGAATTTGAGCAGGCTCTGAAAGCGCGGCAGCTGGCCTTTTGAGGCAAAGCGCTGCGCTTGCGGCGCACATTCAAGGATGCAGTTGTCTGATTGGCCATCACGCGCATCCATTCAGCCAGTCCAATCGACCGCTTGTCGGAAGTCAAAAAAAACGTGCACTATTTCACGAAACCGATGCTTTTTTGTTATATTCCCGTCCGCGCCTTCGGGCGCCCTGCTTTTCCTCCCTGAGCGGGAGCCTTTCTGACGAGAGGCTTTTCAGCCCCTGGTCCTTGCGGATCAGGGGTTTTCTTTTTTCCGGCGGCAGGCAGCTTGAAGCAGATCATGCCGCCCGCGTTCTGCGCCCTCTGGCGCGCCCTACACTTGCGTGCATGTTGTGGATCAAGGCCCTGCACATTGTTTTCATCGCAAGCTGGTTCGCAGGCTTGTTTTATTTGCCGCGCATTTACGTCAATCTGGCGATGGTGGCGCCCGATTCGCGCGCCGAATACGAGCGGCTGTTGCTGATGGCGCGCAAGCTCTACCGCTTCATGACGCTGCTGGCCGCGCCCGCGCTGGCGCTGGGCCTGTGGCTGTGGCTGGGCTACGGCATCGGGCTGGGGCCGGGCAATGGCTGGATGCATGCCAAGCTGGCCGTTGTGCTGCTGCTGCTGGCCTATCACTTCTGGTGCTGGCGGCTGCTGCGGCGCTTTGAGGCGCGGCTGCCCACTCACGGCCATGTGTGGTTCCGCTGGTTCAATGAAGGCCCCGTGCTGATGATGCTGGCCGCCGTACTGCTCGTGGTGCTCAAGCCGTTCTGAGCAAACGCCCGCTGCACTGCCCATGACCGCCAAACCGCCGCCCCGCGAAAAGTCCGCCGCCGCGCCGTTGGCGCTGTGCTGGGTGGCGCTCATTGCCTACGCCAGTCTCTTTCCCTTCACGGGCTGGCGCAATCAGGGGCTGATGCCGTGGGCCTACATTGACGAAGCCCTGCCGCAGTACTGGACGCGCTTTGACGTGCTTGCCAACTTTGCGGGCTACGCCCCGCTGGGCCTGCTGCTGACGCTGGCCTGGTCTGCCAGCGGCCGCCTGCGCCCCTGGCTGGCCGCGCTGCTGGCTGCGCTGGCCGCCGCCGCGCTGTCGTTCACGCTGGAAGCGCTGCAAACCTATTTGCCGCTGCGCATTGCCTCCAATCTTGACCTGGCCCTGAACGCCGCCGGGGCCGCCGCAGGCGCGATGGCCGCCCTGGCGCTGGAGAAAACCGGGCTGGCTGGCCGCTGGCGGCGCTTTCGCCGCCGCTGGTTCTCGCCCGATGCGCGCGGCGCGCTGGTGCTGCTGGCCTTGTGGCCCGTGGGGCTGCTTTATCCCACGCCTGTGGCGCTTGGCCTGGGGCACGTGTACGAGCGTGTTGAAGCGGCCTTGGCCGCCTTGTTGAAAGACACGCCCTGGCTGGAATGGCTGCCCCTGCGTGAATTCGAACTGCAGCCGCTGCTGCCTGGCGTGCAAGTGCTGTGCGTCGCCCTGGGCGCGGCCGCGCCCTGCCTGCTGGGCTATGGCGTGATGCAAGGCGCGGCACGCCGCGTTCCGTTTGCGCTGGCCGCGCTGCTGGCGGGCGTGGCCACGCTGGCCCTTTCCTTCGCGCTCACCTGGGGGCCTGCCTCTGCCTGGGGCTGGCTGCGCGCGCCGCAAATTGGCGGGCTGGCAGGCGGCGCTCTCATGGCCTTGCTGGCGCTGCCCCTGCCGCAGCGCGCCTGCCTGGCCCTGCTGGCCGTGGCGCTGGGCGCGCAGCTGTGGCTGCTCAACGAGGCTCCTTTGAGCGCCTACGACGCCGCCAATTTGCAGCAGTGGGAGCAGGGCCGCTTCATCCACTTTTACGGCCTGGCCCAGTGGGTCGGCTGGCTGTGGCCCTTTGCCACGCTGGCGTATGCGCTCTTTCGCCTGTTTGGGCGCAGACATGCCAGCCCGCCAGTCCGCCCTGACGGGAAAGCCGGCCCATTCTGAAACCACCCAGTCCGGCCAATTTGAAAAAGGAAGCGCCATGAAAATACTGATTAATTTGTTTCACCCCCATCTCTCTCAATCCAAAGTAAACCGCGCATGGGCGCAACGTTTGGCGCGCGAACCCAATGTGACCGTCCGCAAGCCATACGAGCTGTATCCCGACGGCAAAATTGATATTGCCGCCGAACAAGCTGCGCTGCTGGCGCACGACAGATTGGTATTTCAGCATCCGTTTTACTGGTATTCCATTCCGCCGCTGATGAAACAATGGCTGGACGATGTGCTGACCTACAACTGGGCATACGGGCCAAAAGGCGGGGTTTTGGCGGGAAAAGAATGGGTCTGCGCCATTTCTACGGGCGGGCCTGCCGATTCGTATCAGGCGGGCGGCTACAACAGCTTTTCCATGAGCGAATTTCTGAAACCGCTGCAGCAGACGGCAAACCTGCTGAAAACGCCGTTTCTGCCGCCGTTTGTATTTCACGGCGCAGTGGTTGCCGACGGACAGGCCATCGCCCAATCCGCCGAAGATTGCGCCGCCCACCTGTTAAATCCTTTGCTTGACCCGGCGAAAAAACTGGCGGCCTTGTCCGCCAAAATGGAACAAGACGGCGTGAGTTTGTGAATGCCGTTTCAGACAGCCTGGACAAGGCCATTTTGAAACGGCTGCCAGCCAGCTCCATTTGCTCTGCCAAGCCCTGCCGCGCGCCGAAAATGCCGTCCTTTCGCCGTCTGCCGGTTCCTGGCGCTGCTCCGCAACACTGAAAAAAACGCTGAAAGCCGCTCATGCCTCGCATCTACATCTACTCTCCTTCCGGCGCGGTGCGCGATCGCGCGGCCCTGCGGCGCGGCGTGCGCCGCCTGCAGGCCCTGGGCCATGAAGTGCAGGTGGATGAAGCCGCCCTGGCCAGCCATCAGCGCTTCGCGGGCGACGACGCCACGCGCCTGGCCGCCATTGCCCGCGCGGCGGCCAGCGGCGCTGACGTGGCGCTGATCACGCGCGGCGGCTACGGCCTCACGCGCCTGTTGCCCGCCCTGCCCTATGAGGCCCTTGCCCGCGCCGCGCAGCAAGGCACGCGCTTTGTGGGCCTGAGCGATTTCACCGCCCTGCAAATGGCCTTGCTGGCGCAAACCGGCGCCATCACCTGGGCCGGCCCGACCCTGTGCGCCGACTTTGGCTGCCCTGGCGAGCCAGACGAAATCATGCAGGCCTGCTTTGGCGACTTGCTCTCGGGCGAAGGCGAAGGCACGGGCTGGCGGCTGCCCGCGCCGCGCCCGGCCAAAAGCGCGCCGCTGCTCGCGCCGCTGCCCGGCAAGCTGCACGTGCAAGACGCGCTGCTGTGGGGCGGCAACCTCTCCACCCTTTGCGCGCTGGCGGGCACGCCGTGGCTGCCGTCCATTCAGGGCGGCGTGCTGTTTCTGGAAGATGTGGGCGAACACCCTTACCGCATCGAGCGCATGCTCTGCCAGCTGCTGCATGCGGGCGTGCTGGACGCGCAGCAAGCCGTGTTGCTGGGCAGCTTTTCGGCCTACAAGCCTGTGCCGCACGACCGGGGATTCAACCTCCATGAAGCCGTGCACTGGCTGCGCGCGCAAACGCGCACGCCCATCCTCAGCGGCCTGCCCATGGGCCACGTGCCCACCAAAGTGCTGCTGCCCGTGGGCGCGCGCGTGGAGCTGCTGCTGGAAGGGCGCGATGCCTGGCTGCTATGGGGCCACATGGACGGGCACAGCCACCCGCACGGCCACGAGCACGCTTGCCTGCACTGCGGGCAGGCCTGAGCGCCTGTTCATCGCTTGGCCGCAAGCCGGTTCAGAGAGCGCTTCTATTCGCTACGCTATCCATAGCATGAGGTCCTAGTGAAACGGGCGTAGAAGCCAATTTCTTGCTTCTGAATTTGCTCCTGTTTTTGATATCCGCCAGCCTGCCCCAATAGCTCGTTTGCGGTCTGCCTGCGACATGCCGCACGCGGCAAAAAAGCAGGCGGGCCGCTGGCGCCGCCCCTGCGCCCGGACACAGCGCCTGTTGCAGACTTTGGCGGCATGGCCGGCATCCGCCTTGAACGGGCTTTTATTCAATAGCGGCTTCAGAATGATTCAGGCAATAACGCAATATCCTGGCGATATTGAAGGCGTCGTCTCCGCCCCGGTGGTGCGTTCCTTGCAGCGGATAGCCCAGAATATCCAGGGCCTGGCTCATTCCCACTTTTCCGGGAATGCGGGTCACTTGCCGGAACAGCTCCTTCACATTGATGTGCTCATGGTGCATGGGGTAAGGAATATGCCGCAAAGCGCACTGTTTTTGCAGCATGTTTTTGTCGTACATGCCGTAGCTGGCCCATGCATGCTGGCCCGCCTGATATTCCTTTCCAAGAATATGCAGGGCCTCTTCAAAAGAAATGCCTTCTTTCCCGATCAAATCGGGGGTAATGGTCGTCAGTTGCGTGCAAAACGGGCTGATTGCAGAATGCACAGGTTTTATCAGAATGCCCCTGTTTTTATCGATGACGCCGGTGGCCTGATCCAGCACGCAGATGCCTATTTCTATGATTTCGCTGATTTCTCCTGGCGGGGGATTTCCTTCCCAGCAGGTGGCTTCGAGGTCAATGACAATGATCTTGCCGCTCATGGATGAATCAATTCAGGAAAGCAAAAACAAACGCTGAATCCATTGCGGATTCAGCGTCTGTTGTTTTGGGGGAGGGCCCGCGTTTGTGAGGCGGGCCAGCCAGGGCTTATGAGGCGTTGTCAAAAGGCATGGCGGCCTGGCGCAGGTCTTGCCGTGTTTCCACCAGGATCAGCGGGCCTTCGTCCAGCACGGGCAAGGGTGCGCGTTCGCGCGGCGTGCGCTGCGGCAGCGGCTCGGCGGCGATGGCCTGCTGGGCGGCGGCGACGCGGTCAGGGTCAGACTGCACCCATTGCAGGCCCGCACTCTCAATCAGCTCCGATAGCTGGGTGACGGGCAGGTCGTAGGGCCGTGCCGCTTCGGATCTGGCGCGGGCCGGGGGCGCTGTTTCAGGCGCGGCCTGGGTGGATGGCGCTGCCGGAGCAGGCTCGGGCGCGGCGGCTGGCGCGGCTTCGGCGCTGGCGGGCGGCGCGCTGGGAGCCGCCGGGGCCGCGCCGCGGCTGAAGTAGGAGGCAGGCACGGCTTCTTCCATGGCGGCATCGGCGCTGCTGCCGCTTTCGCCCTTGCCTTCATGGGCGCTTTCGCTGGCGCTGTCGGCGCTGTCACGGCTGCGGCGGCGGTCGCGGCCATAGCGGTCGCGGGCGCGGCGTTCACGGCGCTCGCCTTGAGGAGCGTTTTCCGTCACGTTTCCTGCCTCGTTTTCTGGTGCGTTTTCGCCTTCGGCAGGAGCGGCGCTCTGGCCTGCGGCGTCAGCCTGGGCGGCTGGCGGCTGGCGGGTGTCGCTTTCGGCGGCTGCGGCTTGCGCGCGTGGCCTGCGAGGCTCGCTACGGCCGTTTTCGCTGCGGCGGGGTTCGGCGCTGGTTTCGACGGGCGCGTCTGCGGGCGCGTTGCCTGCCGTATCGGCTGCATCAGCGGGCAGCGGGTCGCGGCGGGGGCGTTCGGTGCGGTCGGGCCGGTCTTGCCGTTCGGCGCGCGGCGGGCGGTTGCGTTCGCCGCCTTCACGGCTGGCGCGGTTTTCGCGGCTTTCCCTGCCTTCGCGGCTGTCACGGTTTTCGCTGCCTGGGCCGTTGTCGCGCGGCGGGCGGCGCGTGTCGCTGTCGGCGGGGCGATCGTTGCGTTCGGCGTTGCGTTCTGTGGTGCGCTCGTCGCGGTTGTCGCGGCGCTGGCCGTTGCGGTTGCGGCTGTTGCGGTTGTTGTCGCGGCGCTGGCCGTTGCGGCTCGCTTCGCGGGGCTTGCCAGCGGGGTCAGCCGCCGGGGCAGGGGCGGCCGGATGGCCGCCAAAGAGGTTTTGCAGCCAGAGCTTGAGCCAGGCCATGAAGCTGGCGGGCTGGCCGCCGGGGTAGGCCGGATGGCCGCCGGGCATGGGGCGCGCAGCGGGCTGCGCCGCTGGCGGCGCGATGGGCGCGGGCGCGTCGTGCAGCACGCCCTTGATGACGGGCTGCTGGCGGTTGGTCGGCTCCTGGCTGCGGCGGGTGACGACGGTGGGGTCTTCAAACGTTTCGGCCAGTTTGTAGCTGGCGGCCAGGGCGTCAAGGCGCGGGTCGTCGTGCTTGAGGCGCTCGAGCTTGTAGTGGGGCGTTTCCAGCGTTTTGTTGGGCACGAGGACGACGGCCACGCGCTGGCGCAGCTCGATCTTGGCGACTTCGGCGCGCTTTTCGTTGAGTAGGAAGCTGGCCACTTCCACCGGCACTTGCACGTGCACGGCGGCAGTGTTGTCCTTCATGGACTCTTCCTGGATGACGCGCAGGATTTGCAGCGCGCTCGATTCGGTGTCGCGCACGTGGCCGGAGCCGCCGCAGCGCGGGCAGGGAATGGATGCGCCTTCGGAGAGGGCGGGCTTGAGGCGCTGGCGGCTCATTTCCAGCAGGCCGAATTTGCTGATGGAGCCAAATTGCACGCGGGCGCGGTCCTGGCGCAGGGCTTCGCGCAGGCGGTTTTCCACTTCGCGGCGGTTTTTGCTTTCCTCCATGTCGATGAAGTCGATGACGATGAGGCCGCCCAAATCGCGCAGGCGCATCTGGCGGGCCACTTCGTCGGCGGCTTCGAGGTTGGTGCGGGTGGCGGTTTCTTCGATGTCGCCGCCCTTGATGGCGCGGGCGGAGTTCACGTCCACCGCCACAAGGGCTTCGGTGTGGTCGATGACGATGGCGCCGCCCGAGGGCAGCTGCACGGTGCGGCTGTAGGCGCTTTCCACCTGGTGCTCGATCTGGAAGCGCGAAAACAGCGGCGCGGCGTCGCGGTAGCGCTTGACGCGGCTGGCGTGCTCGGGCATCACGTGGCTCATGAACTGCTGGGCCTGCTCGAACATGTCGTCGGTGTCGATCAGGATTTCGCCAATGTCGCTGCTGAAGTAGTCGCGCATGGAGCGGATGACCAGGCTGCTTTCGGGGTAGATCAGCATGGCGCCCTTGCCGCCTTTGGCCGCGTCGTCAATGGCGCCCCAGAGCTTGAGCAGGTAGTTCAGGTCCCATTGCAGGTCGGTCGCGCTGCGGCCTATGCCGGCGGTGCGGGCGATGATGGACATGCCCTTGGGGTATTCGAGCTGGTCCATCGCCTCTTTCAGCTCGGCGCGCTCGTCGCCCTCGATGCGGCGCGAAACGCCGCCGCCGCGCGCGTTGTTGGGCATGAGCACCACGTAGCGCCCGGCCAGGCTGATGAAGGTGGTGAGCGCCGCGCCCTTGTTGCCGCGCTCTTCTTTTTCCACCTGCACCAGCAGTTCCTGGCCTTCCTTGATGACGTCGTTGATGCGCGCCTGCGAAACGGGCACGCCTTCAGCGAAGTACTGGCGCGAGATTTCCTTGAAAGGCAGAAAGCCGTGGCGTTCTTCGCCGTAGTCCACAAAGCACGCCTCCAGCGATGGCTCTATGCGCGTGACCACGGCTTTGTAAATGTTGCCCTTGCGCTGCTCGCGCCCCTCCACTTCGACTTCGTAGTCAAGCAGTTTTTGTCCATCGACGATCGCCAGGCGGCACTCTTCGGCCTGCGTGGCGTTGATCAGCATTCGTTTCATGATGCGCTGTCCTTTGTCTCTTGCAAATCAAAACAGGCCCGCCAGGGGGCCGCACCTCATGCCGCAGCAGGAGCGCGAAGCGAAACAAAGGAAAGGGAAACGGGCGCGCGCCGGTCAGCCATTCACCCCAGGCGGGGCATGGCGGGGCGCATTAGGCGCCACGGCGGCGCGTGCGGGCAGGCGCAAAACAGGCCGTGGGCCAGCCCGCTGCCTGCCGGGGCCGCCGCAGCGGGTGCGGCGGGCGCGGCAGAAGGCGGAAAGAGGCCGCCAACCGCTGGCGCGGCGGCTTGACGCCCGCGCCAGAGTGAAGCCAGCCAAACCCACAAAAAAAGCATTGCCTGTCCAGAAAAGACCGGCAGGCATTGCAAAGGGGCCTGCCGGAAGAAAAATCCGTTTCAGTGTCCGAGTGTTTCGATCCGGCCTGCCGCCACCGCCGGGGGCTGCAAGCGGCAGCCGGGCGCGTGGCGCGTGGCATGAACCTTGCCCGCGCGGCGCCTGTTTCATGAAGTTGCCGGGCTGTATGAATCAGCAGGTTTCAGGCTATGGGCGCGGACAGGCGCGGATTATAGGCGCGGGGCCTGCCGCGCCGTCTGGGGCATGGCACTACGTTTGTACAATCCGCCGCGCTTTTCGGGCGGCCCGGCCAAGGCGCAAGAAGGCGGCAAATTCAGCTCCTTGTTTCATAGCATGATGTCCCCGTGTTTCGTGCGCTGAGCGCTTTTTTGATGGCCTGGATTTGCTCCTTTTTTGGATGCAAAGCCAGATAGGCCGCACGCTCATCGCTTTTGCCCGTTTTCTGCCTCCGCCTGAAAATGCCGATTCCATTCATCCGTTTTTTCACTTATTGCAGGCGCGCCCCGCGTGCATCGCGCTGTGCTTCGCGCTGATGGCCGCCGCCCCATCCATGCCAGCTTCCATGCCTGCCCGCGCGCCCTTGGCGCTGGCCTGCGCCAGCCAGGCCAGCACCTTGTCCGTGGACGCCGAAAGCGCCGGCCAGCGGCTGGACAACTTTCTCATGCGGCATCTCAAGGGCGTGCCCAAAACACATGTCTACCGCATCATCCGCAGCGGCGAAGTGCGCGTAAACAAGGCGCGCGCCAGCGCCGACACGCGCCTGCAAGCGGACGACGCCGTGCGCGTGCCGCCCATCCGCATTGCCGCCAGGCCCCAGCCGGCGGCTCCCGCGCGCGAATTTGCCGTACTGATGGAAGACGAGCACCTCATCGCCATTGACAAACCCGCTGGCGTGGCCGTGCATGGCGGCTCCGGCGTGAGCTTTGGCGTCATCGAGCAGCTGCGCCGCGCCCGTCCGCAAGCCCGCTATCTGGAGCTGGTGCACCGGCTGGACCGCGAAACCAGCGGCATCCTGCTCATCGCCAAAAAACGCAGCGCCCTCAAGCAGTTGCAAGACCAGTTCCGCGACCGCGCCACCGGCAAAACCTATCTCGCGCTGGCGCTGGGCGCATGGCCTGCCGGGCGCAAAGTGATTGACGCGCCGCTGCGCAAGCTCATCGTGCCCGCTGGCGCGGCTGGCGAAGGCGAGCGCCGCGTGCAAATCGCCAGCCGTGACGACCCCCAGGGCCTGCGCGCCATCACCCTTGTGCGCGTGCAAAAGCGCCTGCCCGCTTTTGCGCCCGGCCTGCCCGAGGGCAGCCTGCTGGAAGTCACCATCAAAACCGGCCGCACCCACCAAATCCGCGTGCACCTGGCCAGCAGCGGCCACCCCATTGCGGGTGACGACAAATACGGCGACTTCGCCCTGAACCGCGCCCTGCAAAAGCACGGCCTCAAACGCATGTTCCTGCACGCCTGGCGCCTGCGCTTTGCGCACCCGGCCACTGGCCAGGCCATTGAGCTGCAAGCCGCGCTGCCGCCGGATCTGGCGTCATTCATCCTCCAGCCTTAGGCGCTTCTGAAAACATAGCATGAGGTCCTAGTGGAACGGGCGCGAAGCGGTATTCCGGCCCCCTGAATTTGCTCCTGTTTTTGGCTTCCTAAAGCGTATGGAGCAACTGATGAGTGCCCGCGTCCGCAATGCGCACGCCTTCAGTGCACGCCTTCAAATCCGCTTGCAAGCCAGCCGCTGAAGGCCGCATCGGCGCCCGCTTGCCGCCCGCCCTTTCTGGTCTTGGCCGCCCTGGCCGCCAGCGGACCAATGCGCTCATTCGCATACATTTCAAAAATGCCTGCACTTTCAACGCCAGGAAGGCCATTGATTCATGAAAGATATTGAACAGCTTTACGCCCTGTGGGATGAATTTTTGAAGGAATGGCCCGCCCAGCGCCTGCGCACGATGACGCTGGATGAATACACCCAGGCCGGCTCAAAAGATACTTTTACCTACTGGCTTGAATGGCGGCTTCGCGATCTGGGCAGCATCCGGGGCATAGGGGCCTCGAAATTTGGCATTTTTTCACGCGCAAACGATGAGCCAAAAGAAAGTCATGGCAGGTTGCGCTATTGCGATTCGCATGCCTGGTATTCGGCTCTGGGCGCAACGGCTGAAGAAGCTTTTGAAAAGGTGCGCGATTACGTGATTCAGATTGCGGAACTGGCCTCGCAAGGAGATGTGGACGGCATTGGGGCGCTCAGTTTCAAAGACAGCGAAGGGCGCAGCCTACGAATCAAAGAGGCCGAAGGCGAAGCATTCAGATGGAAGGTCGCCTTTCACTATCAAAACCGGCAAAAACCGGTGATCGTGGACGTTTTCAAGCCCGCGCTTTTGGCCGCATACACGGGCCGCGACGCCAGCGAAGGCATGGCCGCCTTGCAGAAAGCCGCCATTGCAAAACGCCCGGCGGGCATGGGCATTCTGGAATATGGGCGGCAGATAGGGATGACGCATCAGCAAAAAAATGGCGGCGCTGCGCCGCCGCCCGCGCCTTGCACCAATCTCATTTATTACGGCCCGCCTGGCACGGGAAAGACCCATAAGCTAAACGAAATTCTTGAACATGAATATGCTCAAACGAATGTTTCTCCGGAAGAATGGCGTAATCGATTCATCGCCGAAAAAATCACAACCTTGAAATGGTGGGAAAGCGCGGCCGCCGTGTTGTATGACTTGGGCGGAGAAGCCGATGTCACGCAAATGACCCGCCATCCATTTATCTAGGCCATTGCAAAGACCAAAAGCATCCAAAATTTGCGGGCCACCTTGTGGGGCGCTTTACAGCACCACGCAATCGAAGGTTCCATTGTGGCAACACAAAACCGTGCGGCCCCTGCCGTGTTCGACAAAAACGCCAGTTCGGTATGGAAGTTGGCGGGGGACTGGGAAGATGCCTGCGCTGATTTGATTGCGCTTGTTGATGAGTTCAAGCGTGGGCCGCAAGAAGCCAGCGTCATTCAGCGCTACCGCTTCGTCACCTTCCATCAGTCCTATGGCTATAAGAACCTGTTCAAAGTCTGTCCGTGGGTGCGAAAAGCGCGGCCTCGGGCGGCCTGCGGCGTTGCAAATCCTCGATGGGCCACAAGGCCCATCTGTGGTTTGCGCCTTGCAGCCCATCCCGATCCGCACTTTCGCCCCTCACGGCCAGACTCTGAACAGGTTCCGAGGAATTTGTCGAGGGATTGCGCCCTGTATTGAATGATGAAACGGCCCAGGGGGAAGTGGCCTATGAAATTCGCCCGGGCGTATTCAAGCAACTGTGCGATGAGGCAAGGCAGTCGCCCGGCCAGCGGTTTGCGATGGTGATTGACGAAATCAACCGGGGCAATATCAGCAAGATTTTTGGCGAGCTGATCACACTGATTGAAGCGGACAAGCGCGATCCGCTGAATGGAGAAAAACCGCCCATCGAAGTGGTTCTGCCGTATTCCGGCGAAAAATTCTCCGTGCCGGCCAATGTGGATATCTATGGCACGATGAACACGGCCGACCGCTCGCTGGCCTTGCTGGATATGGCCTTGCGCCGCCGGTTTGAGTTCAGGCCCTTGCTGCCGGATGGCGCGCTGCTGGGAAAGGTGGTTTTTGAAAACAAGGAAATCAACCTGTGCCAAATGCTGGAAAAAATGAACGCGCGCATTGAGGCGCTGTATGACCGCGACCACTGCATCGGCCATGCCTATCTGATGGGTGTAAAACATTTTGACGATTTGAAAAATGTTTTCCGCCATCGCATCATTGCGCTGCTGGAAGAGTATTTTTTCGATGACTGGCAAAAGATTCGCCTGGTGCTGGGCGATAACCAGAAAGAGAAGGCGCATCAGTTCATGACTGAAAGTGAGACGGACCTGAATGCCTTGTTTGGTGAAAACCATGAGCTTGAAAACCACGCCCTCAAGCGCCATTACGTATTGCAGGAAAAGGCGTTTTCCGAACCTGACGCTTATATCAGTATTTATCAGTCTTTCTCTTCCAACTGACAGGCGGCAGGCGCGCGGATGGCTGGCATCACGATTTACGAATTCGACGCGCTGACGGCATGCCCGCCGTCCGCACCCAACGCCAGCGGGCTGCGCGCAGTGCCAAAGCCGGTTTTCGATTGGCTGGAGGCCCAGGCGCTGGCGGGCGGCACGGCTTGGCTGCGCCTGATGCAAAAAGGCGGCCGCCGCGCCGTGCAGGCGCTGGGCGGATACGCCGGGGTGATTCGCGCGCCGGGCGGCTATCAGATTGAAGTGCTGCCGAAGATTGGCCGGGCCACAAGCGGCGACCAGGCTGATGCCCGGACGCGGCAGCTTTTCATCAGGATGCTGTGCTGCCTGGCGCGGTTTCGCCACATTCAAACCGAGAGCGCTTGCCTGAAGGCCGCGCGCATGCCCCTGTTGGAGGTGTTCATCGGCGAATTCCTGCGCGCCGCAGAGCGCGTTGTCAAACACGGCCTGCGTGGCGACTACGTTGCTCGGCGCGGCAATGTGTTCGCGCTGCGCGGCAAGCTGCAAATGGCCGCGCATCTGCGGCGGAACCTGTGCCAGCGCGACCGCTTTTTTTGCGAGTTTGACGAGTTTTCAAGCGATCGCCCCGAAAACCGCCTGCTGCACTCTGCGCTGCGGCGGACTCTTTCGTGGACAGCCTGGCCCGCTCATCAGCAACTGGCGCGCGAACTGTGCTTCGTGTTCGCTCAAATTCCGCAGTCAGCGCAACCCGCGCAGGATTTCCGGCGGACGCGGCTGGACCGCAGCATGGCGCATTACGCCAGCGCGCTGGCGTGGGCGCGTCTGATCTTGCAAAACGAATCGCCCCTTACCGGCGCGGGCGGACATGACGCGCCCTCGCTGCTGTTTCCGATGGCGGAAATATTTGAAGCCTGCGTGGCCAGGCATCTGAAGCGGCAGCTCGCGCCGCCTTTCACCCTGCGCGTGCAAGCTGGCAGCCATTCGCTGGTCAGGCACAGGGAGCAAGGCTGGTTTCGCCTGAAGCCTGATTTGCTGATTCAGCAATCAGGAGAAAACCGTCTGGTGCTGGACACAAAATGGAAGCTGCTTGACAACGCACGCGGCAACAGCGAAGACAAGTACGGACTGAGCCAGGCAGACTTCTATCAGCTGCACGCCTACGGCCAGACTTATCTCAAAGGGCAAGGCGACATGGCGCTGATTTACCCAAAAACGGATGCCTTCAGGCAGGCGCTGCCTGTTTTCGAGTTTCAGCCGCCTGGCTTGCGCCTGTGGGTTCTGCCGTTCTGCCTGGAGCATCAACAGCTCATCCTTCCGGATTGCGGCAGCCTTGATTGCTTCTGGAGCCGCAGCGCGCCATTTCAATTCAGCCCAAAACCAGCACCAGCCCTCTGAATACGGGCGCGGGCAGCTATCAAGGCAATAGCAGCGCACCGTTGCCCACGCCAGCGCGCCGCGCGGGCAGCCCGGGCGCTATACGATGCCTGGTTTTGCCCGCCTTGCCGCCAGCCATGCCGCCCGCCACGCCAGACTCCACGCCTGTTTCCGCATCAACCGCCGCCCCGGAAGGCCGCTTCGTCACCTTCCCTGATTCGCCCTTTCAGCTTTGGCAGCCCTACCCGCCAGCGGGCGACCAGCCCACGGCCATTGCGCAGCTGGTGGAAGGCGTGCGCGATGGCGAGGTGTTCCAGACCCTGCTGGGCGTAACCGGCTCGGGCAAAACCTTCACCATGGCCAATGTGATTGCGCGGCTGGGGCGGCCGGCCATTGTGTTTGCGCCCAACAAAACGCTGGCGGCGCAGCTCTACAGTGAATTCCGCGAGTTTTTCCCGAAAAACGCGGTGGAATATTTCGTGAGTTATTACGATTACTACCAGCCGGAAGCTTATGTGCCGCAGCGCGATTTGTTCATTGAAAAAGACAGTGCCATTAACGACCATATCGAGCAAATGCGCCTTTCGGCCACCAAAAGCGTGCTGGAGCGGCGCGATGTGGTGATTGTGGCCACGGTTTCGGCCATTTACGGCATTGGCGCGCCCGATGATTATTTGCAAATGCGCATGATCTTGAAGGTGGGCGGCAAGCAGGGCCAGCGCGAGGCCATTGCGCAGCTGGTGCGCATGCAATACCAGCGCAGTGAAATGGATTTTTCGCGCGGCACCTTCCGCGTGCGCGGCGACACGATAGACGTGTTCCCCTCCGAGCATTCGGAACTGGCAGTGCGCTTTGAGCTGTTTGACGACGAAATTGAAAGCATCGCCCTGTTTGACCCGCTCACGGGCCGCATTCAGCAAAACGTGCCGCGTTTCGTGATCTACCCCTCCAGCCATTACGTCACCCCGCGCGAAAAAACGCTGGCGGCGGTGGAAACCATCAAGCAGGAACTCAATGAACGCCTGAAATTCTTCACCGCCGAAGGCAAGCTGGTGGAAGCACAGCGGCTGGAGCAGCGCACCCGCTTTGATCTGGAAATGCTCACCGAGCTGGGCCACTGCAAGGGCATTGAAAACTACACGCGGCACCTGTCGGGCGCGCGGCCGGGCGATCCGCCCCCCACGCTCACCGACTACCTGCCGCGCGACGCCATCATGTTTCTGGACGAAAGCCACCAGATGATCGGCCAGCTCAACGCCATGTACAACGGCGACCGCGCCCGCAAAACCACGCTAGTGGAATACGGCTTTCGCCTGCCCAGTGCGCTGGACAACCGGCCCCTGAAATTCGCCGAATTCGAGCAGCGCATGCGCCAGGTCATCTTCGTGAGCGCCACCCCAGCGGATTACGAAAAAGAGCACGCCGGGCAAGTGGTGGAACAAGTGGTGCGCCCCACGGGGCTGCTCGACCCCGAAGTGCAAGTGCGCCCCGCCACGCACCAGGTGGACGATGTGCTGCAGGAAATCCGCCAGCGCGTGCAACAAGGCGAGCGCGTGCTGATTACCACGCTCACCAAACGCATGGCCGAGCAGCTCACCGAATACCTGAATGAAAACGGCGTGAAAGTGCGCTACCTGCACAGCGATGTGGACACCGTCGAGCGCGTGGAAATCATTCGTGATTTGCGCCTGGGCGCGTTTGACGTGCTGGTGGGCATCAACCTGCTGCGCGAAGGGCTGGACATACCGGAAGTCTCGCTCGTGGCCATTCTGGACGCCGACAAGGAAGGCTTTCTGCGCGCCGAACGCAGCCTCATCCAGACCATCGGGCGCGCCGCGCGCAACGCGCACGGCACGGCCATTTTGTATGCCGACCACGTCACCGAATCCATGAAAAAGGCGATTGACGAAACCCGCCGCCGCCGCGACAAGCAAATGGCCTACAACCAGGCGCACGGCATCACCCCGCGCGGCATCGTCAAAAAAGTGCGCGACCTCATCGACGGCGTGTATTCCGAAAAATCAGACCGCCAGGCCCAGCAGGCCCGCGAGCGCGCCGCCGCCCGCCGCGAGGTCGAGGAAATGAGCGAAAAAGACCTGGCCCGCGAAATCAAGCGCCTGGAAAAACAAATGCTGGAACACGCCCGCAACCTGGAATTCGAGCAGGCCGCCCAGGCGCGCGACCAGCTCGCCCTGCTCAAAACCCGCGTACTGGGCGCAGCGGGGTAAGGCGCGGCCTCTCCCGCTCTCGGCCCGCCGCCACGCTTCAAATCCCTCGTTTGCGCAAGCATCAAATCAGGCTGTGGCCCGCGCCTGCTGCCATCCTGGCGGGCTGCCGGGCGGCGCATGGGGCGGGCCGCCCGGCATGGGGTGCGGCTGTCAGGCGCTGAATTCGAAGACGCCGGGGTTTTGCACCGGGTCCACTTTGACGTGGATGGTGGATTTGGGCGGGAATTTGCCTTCCAGCAGCAGCTTGGACAGCGGGTTTTCAATGCGCTGCTGAATGGCGCGCTTCAGGGGCCGCGCGCCAAAGACGGGGTCGAACCCGACTTTGGCCAGCTCTTGCAGGGCCTGTTCGCTCACGTCAAGCGTGAGGTCCATTTTTTCCAGCCGCGCCTTGAGCACTTGCAGCTGGATGCGGGCGATTTCGCCAATGTGTTTGGCGTCCAGCCCGTGAAAGACCACGGTTTCGTCAATGCGATTGAGAAATTCCGGGCGGAAGTGGTTTTTCAGCTCGGCCCACACGACTTCCTTGATGTCTTCATACGGCTGGCCGGCCAGGCTTTGGATCTGGGCGCTGCCGATGTTGCTGGTCATCACGATGACGGTGTTTTTGAAGTCCACGGTGCGGCCCTGGCCGTCGGTGAGGCGCCCGTCGTCAAGCACTTGCAGCAGCACGTTGAAAACGTCGGGGTGGGCTTTTTCCACTTCGTCGAGCAGCACCACGCTGTAGGGCTTGCGGCGCACGGCTTCGGTGAGGTAGCCGCCTTCGTCGTAGCCCACGTAGCCGGGGGGCGCGCCAATGAGCCGGGCCACGGAGTGTTTTTCCATGAACTCGCTCATGTCGATGCGGATGAGGTGCTCTTCGCTGTCGAACAAGAAGCCTGCCAGCGCCTTGCACAGTTCGGTTTTGCCCACGCCGGTGGGGCCGAGGAACAAGAAGCTGCCCAGGGGCCGGTTCGGGTCTGACAGGCCCGAGCGCGAGCGGCGGATGGCGTCGGCCACGGCGTTCACGGCTTCGTTTTGGCCGACTACGCGGCGGTGCAGGGCCTCTTCCATGTGCAGCAGCTTTTCGCGCTCGCCCTGCATCATTTTGCTGACCGGGATGCCGGTGGCGCGGCTGACGACTTCAGCAATTTCTTCCGCGCCCACTTGCGTGCGCAGCAGCTTGGGCGCGGCGCGCTCGCCAGCCACTTCGGTGGCCTGCGCTTCCTTGAGCTGTTTTTCCAGCGCGGGCAGCTGGCCGTATTGCAGCTCGGCCACTTTGTTGAAGTCGCCCTTGCGGGTGAATTCGTCAATCTGGAAGCGAATCTGGTCAATCTGCTTGCGGATTTGCTCGCTGCCCTGGGCGCTGGCTTTTTCGGCCTTCCAGATTTCGTCCAGATCGGCGTATTCCTTTTCCAGCTTGGCCAGGTCGTCTTCAATGAGCGCCAGGCGCTTGCGGGAAGCCTCGTCGGTTTCCTTCTTCATGGCTTCGCGCTCGATCTTGAGCTGGATCATGCGGCGCTCCAGCTTGTCCATTTCTTCGGGCTTGGAGTCGATTTCGATCTTGATCTTGGCCGCCGCTTCGTCGATGAGGTCAATGGCCTTGTCGGGCAGGAAGCGGTCGGTGATGTAGCGCTGGCTCAGCTCGGCGGCGGCGACGATGGCCGGGTCGGTGATGTCCACGCCGTGGTGCACTTCGTACTTTTCTTGCAGGCCGCGCAAGATGGCGATGGTGTCTTCCACGCTGGGTTCATCGACCAGCACTTTCTGGAAGCGCCGCTCCAGCGCGGCGTCTTTTTCGATGTATTTGCGGTATTCGTCCAGCGTTGTGGCGCCAATGCAGTGCAGCTCGCCGCGCGACAAGGCGGGCTTGAGCATGTTGCCTGCGTCCATTGCGCCTTCGGCCTTGCCCGCGCCCACCATCGTGTGGATTTCGTCGATGAACAAGATGATGCGGCCTTCGTCTTGCGCCACTTCCTTGAGCACGGATTTGAGGCGCTCCTCGAACTCGCCCCGGTACTTGGCCCCGGCCAGCAGGCCCGCCATGTCCAGCACCAGCACGCGCTTGTCGCGCAGGGTGTCGGGCACTTCGCCGGCCACGATGCGCTGGGCCAGCCCTTCCACGATGGCCGTTTTGCCCACGCCCGGCTCGCCAATGAGCACGGGGTTGTTCTTGCTGCGGCGTTGCAGCACCTGAATGGCGCGGCGGATTTCGTCGTCGCGGCCAATCACCGGGTCCAGCTTGCCCTGGCGTGCGCGCTCGGTCAGATCGAGCGTGTATTTCTTCAGCGCCTCGCGCTGGCTTTCGCCGTCGGCGCTGTCCATCGTCTGGCCGCCGCGCACGGCGTCAATGGCCGCTTCCAGCGCCTTGCGCGTCAGCCCCGCTTCCTTGGCGATGCGGGCGGCTTCGCCTTTGGCTTCGGTGAGCGCCAGCAAAAACATTTCGCTGGGGATGAATTGGTCGCCGCGCTTGATGGATTCTTTTTCGGTGGCTTGCAGCAGCTTCATCAGATCAGGGCTGGGCTGCACCTGCTCTTGGCCCTGCACTTGCGGCAGGCGCTGCACGGCAGCGTCCAGCGCCTGCGCCAGCTGCTGCGTGTTCACGCCCGCGCGCTGCAAAAGCGACTTGGGGCCGCCTTCTTGCCGCAGCATGGCGGCCAGCAAGTGCTCGGGCTGGATGTAGGCGTGGTCTTTGCCCAGCGCCAGCGACTGGGCGTCGCCCAGCGCGTCTTGAAATTTGGTGGTGAATTTGTCGGCTCGCATCAGTGTTTTCTCCTTTCGTGAGCGTGCAGCGCGCACGCTCCCAATGACACAGGGCAGTTGCGGCTGCTCCGTTTTTTTTCAAGCCGGGCAGCCGCCTGGCGGGGCTGGATGAAGGGTCTTTTTTTGCTCCTTTTCAAATAGCATGAGGTCCTAGTGGAAATTGCGCCAAAGCCGTTTTCATGGGTCTTGAATTTGCTCCTGTTTTCAATGCGATCCGGCCTCGGCGGGCCAGGCCAGGCCGCAGTCGGTGAGGATGGCGTCCAGCGGCGCGTCGTGCGGCTCGGGCAGCAAATCGGCCACGAAGGCGCAGGCGAAGGCCAGGCCCACGGCATAGGGGCGCGGGCGCAGCGCGGCCAGGGTGCGGTCATAAAAGCCGCCTCCGTAGCCCAGGCGCACGCCGCCGGGCGCATAGCCCACGCAAGGCACCAGCAGCAGATCGGGCGCGATGGCTGGCGTGCCCTTGGGCTGGGGAATGCCCCAGGCGTCCATCTCCATCGGGCAGCCGGGGCGCCAGTCGTGAAAGGCCAGGGTTTTGCTGGCCTTGTCCATCACGGGCAGGCCGATGCGGCGGCGCTGGTTCGTCTGCTGGCCTTCCTGCTGCTGGTCTTCTTGTTGCCAATGGCACAGGGCAGGCAGGGGATCGAACTCGCCCTTGATGGGCCAGTAAGCGCCTATGCAGGTTTCGGGCCGCTTTGCCAGCCAGGCCCGCAGCGCTGCGTGCAGGGCGGCCGAGCGCGCCGCGCGGCCGGGCAGGCTCTGGCGCTGGGCCATCAGGCGCTGGCGCAGGGCTTTTTTGTCAGGGCGGGTGCTCATAATTCAATCAATATGCGAAAGATTCTGACATTGCTGCTGGCGCTGGCCGCTCCCCTGGCCGGGGCGCAAACCGGCTTGAACCCTGATGCGCCGGGCGCGCCCGGCGCGCAGGCCCTTGGCGCCGCCGACGCCGTCATCGTGCAAATGCGCGCCGCCTTCCGCAAGAGCGACCGGGCGCAGCTTGCGGCCCTGCTGCCGCTGGCGGCGGGCCATGCGCTGGAGCCGTGGGCCGATTACTGGGAACTCAAAGCGCGCCTGCCGCTGGCGCAGCCCGCCGAGGTGGACGCCTTCTTGCAGCGCCACGCAGGCACGTATCAGGAAGACCGCCTGCGCAACGACTGGCTGCTGCTGCTGGGCCAGCGGCGCGACTGGGGGCGCTTTCTGGCCTACGAGCCGCCCTACCGCATGCGAGATGACGCGCAAGTGCGCTGCTACGCGCTGGGGCTGGCGCATCTGACGCATCCGGAAACGGCGGCGGGCGCGGGCGAAGAAGCCGCCCGCCTGTGGCTGGCGCAAAAAGACGCTGACGACGGGTGCCTCTGGGCCGTCTCGCGCCTGCTGGACGATGGGCAAGTGCCGCCGTCCGCCGTCTGGCGCAAGGCGCGCGCTGCCTTGCTGGCGGGCAAAACCCCGCTGGCGCGCGCCGCCGTCGCCCTGCTGCACCCTGAAGCGCTGCCGCACATTGAAGCCATTGCCGCCAGCCCCGCCCGCTGGCTGGCCGCGCAGCCCGCCGCCGTGGCCGATGCCGCCTTGCGCCGCGAACTCACCACCCTGGCGCTGGCCCGGCTTGCCAGCGCCGACCCTGCGCAAGCCAGCGCCTGGATGCCCCAGTGGGCCGGGCAAATGAGCGAAGAAGGCCGCGACTGGGTCTGGGCCGCTGCCGGCCACAAAGCCGCGCTGCGCCTTTCCGCCGACGCGCCCGCCTACTTCAGCCGCGTGCGCCAGCCCGCCTGGCTGCTGCCCGAAGCGCGCGAATGGATGGCCCGCGCCGCCTTGCGCGCCGGGCAGTGGCCTGAAGTGCTGCGCGCCATCAGCGCCATGCCCGCCGCCCAGGCCAGCCAGCCCGTATGGGTGTACTGGAAGGCGCGCGCACTGGCCGCCACGGGGCAGGCCGTGCAGGCGCAGCCGCTTTACCAATCCATCGCCCGCGCCAGCGGCGGCGGCTTTTACGAAAAACTCGCCGCCGAGCGCCTGGGCCTGCGCTTGCAACGCGCCCCCGCCGCCCCGCCCGTGCCTGCCGCCATGCAGCAGGCCGTGCGGCACAACGCGGGCCTGAACCGCGCGCTGCTGGCCATCTTGCTGGGCCTGCGCAGCGAAGGCGTGCGCGAATGGAACTACACCGTCAATCTGCACACGCCCGGCGGCATGAGCGACGAACAGCGCCACGCCGCTGCCGCCTACGCCTGTCAACACGAAGTGTGGGACCGCTGCATCAGCGCCAGCGAACGCCTGCCCTTCAGCGACGAAGCCCTGCGCTTTCCCACCCCGCACCGCGCCGAAGTGCTCAGCCACGCCAGCGCCAGCGGGCTGGAAGCGGCCTACGTCTACGGCCTCATCCGGCAGGAAAGCCGCTTTGTCACCGCCGCCCGCTCGCGCGCGGGCGCATCGGGCCTGATGCAAATCATGCCCGCCACCGCCCGCTGGACGGCGCGCCAGCTCGGCCTCAAGGGCTTCAAGCCCGCGCAAATCAACGAGCTGGACACCAACTTGCAAATCGGCTCCCACTACCTGAAGCTGGCGCTGGAGCGCTTTGACGGCGCCCTGCCCCTGGCCGCCGCCGCCTACAACGCCGGCCCCAACCGCGCCCGCCAGTGGCGTGCCCCCGATGACGGCGCAGGCCCCGAGCTGGAAGGCGCGGCCTGGGTGGAAAACATTCCCTTCGACGAAACCCGCACCTACGTCAAAAACGTGCTCTCCAACACCGTCGATTACGCCGCCCTGCTCACCGGCCAGCCCCAGTCCCTGGCCCAGCGCCTGGGGCGCATTGCGCCGCCCGCGCCGCAGGAAGAAACCGGGGCGGAACTGCCCTGAAGCGATAGCGCCCTCTTTCAATCAGCGCCCAATCAGCATCAAACCGGCCCCAAGCCCCCGTGGAATCAGCGCGGGCCGCTCACTTTTTTTGCAGCACCCCGAACCTGCCGCCATGCCCGGCCCCACCCCCCTTCACGGCGGCCCCGACGCCCAGGGCGCGCCCGAGCACGATCTTTCAACCAACGCCAACGCCTGCGGCCCCTGCCCGCTGGCCGTGCGGGCGCTGGAGCGGGCCGACGCGCGCCGCTACCCTGACCCCGCCTACACCCGCCTGCGCGCGCTGCTGGGCCAGTGGCACGGCGTGGCGGCCAGCCGCATCTTCGTGGCCGCCAGCGGCAGCGAATTCATCCAGCGCCTGACCGCCGCTGTAGCTTTGCAAGGCGCCGCCGCGCGCGATGGCGGCGCGCCGACCGCCGTCTGGCTGCCCCGCCACGCCTACGGCGACTACGCCCGCGCCGCCCAGGCCCACGGCCTGCCGCTGGCTGCCGCGCCCGCGCAAGCCGCGCTGCTATGGGCCTGCGAGCCATCCAGCCCGCTGGGCCAGCCGCAAACTGACCTGCCCGCACTGGCCGCCGCCCTTGCGCCGCAGCAAACGCTGGCGCTGGACGAGGCCTACGCCCCCTTGCGCCTGCAAGGCGCGCCCAGCCTGGACGAAGCCGCCTTGCAACGCGCCTGGCGCCTCATCACCCCCAACAAGGCGCTGGGCCTGACCGGCGTGCGCGCCGCCTACGCCATCGCCCCCTTGCATGCGGATGCCGCCTTGCTCGCGCGCGTGCAGGCGCTGGCCCCTTCCTGGCCGCTGGGCGCGCACGGGCAAGCCCTGCTGCAAGCCTGGGCCAGCCCCGCCGCCGCCGCCTGGCTGCATGCGTGCCGCGCCACCTTGCGCCAGTGGCGCGCGCGGCAGCTTGACGGGCTGGCGCAAGCGGGCTGGCAAGCGCTGCCCAGCCAAACCAGCTTTTTCACCGCCCGCCCGCCGCTGGCAGCGCACGCGCTGCCAGCGCTGCTGGCCGCCCTGCGCGCCCAAGGCTTCAAGCTGCGCGACTGCGCCAGCTTCGGCCTGCCCGGCCACGTGCGCATGGCCGTCGCGCCCCCGCCGGTGCAAGAGGCCCTGCTGCGCACGCTGGCGAAGCTCTGAGAACCTGTTCGCAATCTCTCCGCACAGGGCCACGGGCAGACGGTCATTTTCACTATATTATTCGTAGCATGAGGTCCTAGTGGAATCTGCGCGAAACGGCATTTTGATCCCCTTGAATTCGCTCCTGTTTTTGATGTAGGCTGGCGGACGGGAAGCAAACCGCCAAATGCCGCCGCGCCCCCGCCAGCCGCGCAAAGGCGGCAAAGCCCGCCGCAGGCAGGCTCCCGAGAGACCCGCATGCGAGAATCGCCCGCTTTTTTCTCAAGAAACACCCGGAAAACATCATGGACGCAGAACGCATCAACCAGATTGGCAGCCAGATCGCAGACCTCACCGCCCGCACCGCCGAGCTACGGGGGTATCTTTGACTACCCTGCCAAGGCCGACCGCCTGCGCACCGTGAACGCCGCGCTGGAAGACCCCGCCGTCTGGAACGACCCCCAAAAAGCCCAGGAGCTGGGCAAGGAAAAAAAGCGCCTCGACGACGTGGTGCTCGTGCTCGACGACCTGGCGCGCAACCTGGCCGACAACGCCGAGCTGTATGAAATGAGCCGCGAAGAAGGCGACGAAGCCGCCTTGCAGGCCATTGCCGACGACGTGCAGCGCCTGCAAGGCACGGTCGAACAGCTGGAATTTCGCCGCATGTTCAACCAGCCGGCCGACCCCAGCAATTGCTTCATCGACATTCAGGCCGGCGCGGGCGGCACCGAAGCGCAAGACTGGGCCAGCATGCTGCTGCGCCAGTACCTGAAATACGCCGAGCGCAAAGGCTTCAAAACCGATCTGGAAGACGAAACGCCGGGCGAAACCGCCGGCATCAAAAGCGCCACCATCAAAGTGGAAGGCGAATACGCCTTCGGCCTGCTGCGCACCGAAACGGGCGTGCACCGGCTGGTGCGCAAATCGCCCTTTGACTCGGCCGGCGGGCGGCACACCTCGTTTGCGTCCATCTTCGTCTACCCGGAAATTGACGATTCCATCGAAATCAACATCAACCCCGCCGACGTGCGCGTGGACACCTACCGCGCCAGCGGCGCGGGCGGCCAGCACATCAACAAAACCGACTCGGCCGTGCGCCTGACGCACCTGCCCACCGGCATCGTCGTGCAGTGCCAGGACAGCCGCAGCCAGCACTCCAACCGCGACGTGGCCTGGCGCCGCCTGCGCAGCCGCCTCTACGACCATGAAATGCGCAAGCGCATGGAAGAGCAGCAAAAGCTCGAAGACAGCAAAACCGACGTGGGCTGGGGCCACCAGATCCGCAGCTACGTGCTCGACCAAAGCCGCATCAAAGACCTGCGCACGGGCGTTGAAATCAGCAACACGCAAAAAGTGCTGGATGGCGATCTGGATGCGTTCATCGAAGCCAGCCTGAAGCAGGGCGTGTGAGGCCAAGCCAGCCCGGCCGCCCTGCCCCGCGCCGGCGCCTCTGGCGGCAGGCGGCGGCATTTTCATCGTCTGCATCCCCCGCGTTCGCCTTTTTCAACTTTCGCTCTGCATATGAAAAACACGCTTCACGCCACTTTGGTTCCGGACTTGCTCGCCGCCCGCTCGGGCAAGCCGGATGAAGCGCTCGCGTCGGCAGATGACCCGTCCGCCAAAGTCTCCGCCTATATCGGCTGCTGCAACAGGGTGGATGGCCGCGCCATGCAAAGCATGGAGCGTTACGCCAGCCGGGTGGCAAACATGAAGACAGGCCCTGCGGGCAGGGAGCGCATGGTTGATGGCCTCTGTGCCCTCGGCGATAACGCAGTGAGCGACTGCCTGAAAGATGTAGGCGCCCTGACACCGGCGATGGAAAACTTCTATGCCGCCGGGCTGGCCCGTGTGGAAAAGGCCGCCGCCCCGATGGTCAGCTTTGAAAAGGCTGCCGACGCAACCCTGGCCTACGCCAAGGCGCATGAAGGCGGGCAGCCCATGTGGAGCGCGTTTGAAAGCAGCATTGAGCCATTTCTCGTGGCCGCCAAGAAGCGTGTGCGCCGCGTGCGCGGCAAAAAGCTCTACAACCAAGGCGAGCGCATGATGCTTGAAGGCAGCGGCGGCTGGATGGTGGACGGCTCGCCCGGCAAGGTGGCGCGCAAGTGCAACCAGCTGGTCAGCAGCAGCAACCGCCTCTCGCGCTGAAGCCGCATGGGCGTGGCGCCGTTGCCTTTTTTACGCCATTCGTCACCTGGAAAGAAAGCCTGATTTTGCTCTTATAACCATAGCGTGATGTCCTAGTGGAGACTGCGCGAAAGCCGTTTTTGACCCATCCGGATCTGCTTCTCTTTTTGAACTCTTTCTCATGCGCCGCAAGGCGGAACACCGCCCTGCCCTTCCCGCATTCCTTTCCCTGCACCACACCGCCATGAACCATCCGCAAGCCGCCACCATCCGCCGCGCCGACTACGCCCCGCCCGCGTTCTGGATCGACAGCGTGAACCTCACTTTTGACCTGGACCCGGCCAAGACCCGCGTGCTCAACCGCATGACGCTGCGCCGCAATATGGCCGTGCCCGCGCAGCCGCTGCGGCTGGATGGCGATGAACTCAGCCTCTCGCGCGTGCTGCTGGGCGGGCAGGGCTGCTCTTTTCGCATGGACGGCCAGACGCTGGTGCTGGAAAACCTGCCCGAAGGGCCGGAGCCGTTCGAGCTGGAAATCTTCACCACCTGCTGCCCTGAAAAAAACACGCGCCTCATGGGCCTGTACATGAGCGGCGGCGACTTTTTCACGCAGTGCGAGGCCGAGGGCTTTCGCCGCATCACCTACTTTCTGGACCGGCCCGACGTGATGGCTGCCTACACCGTCACCCTGCGCGCCGACAAGGCGCGCTGGCCGGTGCTGCTGTCCAACGGCAATCTGATCGAAAGCGGCGATCTGGACGATGGCCGCCATTTCGCCATCTGGCACGACCCGCACAAAAAGCCCAGCTACCTGTTCGCCGTGGTGGCTGGCCGCCTAGTGGCGCGCGAGCAGCGCATCACCACCCGCGCGGGCAAGGAGCACTTGCTGCAAGTCTTTGTGCGCCCGGGCGATCTGGACCAGACCGGCCACGCCATGCGCTCGCTCATGGCCGCCGTGGCCTGGGACGAAGCGCGCTTTGGCCTGCCGCTGGATCTGGAGCGCTTCATGGTCGTGGCCACCAGCGACTTCAACATGGGCGCCATGGAAAACAAGGGCCTGAACATCTTCAACACCCGGTTCGTGCTCGCCAAGCCCGCCACCGCCACCGATGCCGACTTTGCAGGCGTGGAAAGCGTGATCGGCCACGAATACTTTCATAACTGGACGGGCAACCGCGTGACCTGCCGCGACTGGTTCCAGCTCTCGCTCAAAGAGGGCCTTACCGTCTTTCGCGACCAGGAATTCAGCCAGGACATGGCCGGCAGCGAATCGGCCCGCGCCGTCAAGCGCATTGAAGACGTCATCGTCCTTCGCGCCCACCAGTTTCCTGAAGACGCCGGCCCCCTGGCCCACCCCGTGCGGCCCGACGAATACCAGGAAATCAACAACTTCTACACCACCACCATCTACGAAAAAGGCGCCGAAGTGGTGCGCATGTACCAAACCCTGCTGGGCCGCGAAGGCTTCAGGCGCGGCATGGATCTGTACTTTCAGCGCCACGACGGCCAGGCTGTCACCTGCGACGACTTCGCCCAGGCCATGAGCGACGCCAACCCGCAAAGCCCCCTGCCCGCCCTGCTGCCGCAGTTCAAGCGCTGGTACAGCCAGGCCGGCACGCCCGTGGTCACAGCCGAAAGCCGCTACGACGAAGCCGCGCAGACCTGGACGCTCACCCTCGCCCAGCACACCCCGCCCACTCCCGGCCAGGCCGTCAAAGAGCCGCTCGTCATTCCCGTGCGCATCGGCCTTGTCGGCCCGGACGGGCAAGACGTGCCCCTGCAAACGCAAGAAGGCCCGCAAGGCGAAAGCGCCCCCGCCGCCACCTTTACCGCCCTGCTCACCGAAGAAAAAGCCAGCTTCACCTTCATCAACGTGCCTGCGGGCTGCGCCCCCTCGCTCCTGCGCGGCTTCTCGGCCCCCGTGCGGCTGCAATACGCCGAAACCCCCGCGCAACTGCTGCACCGCCTGGCCCACGACAGCGACCCCTTCAACCGCTGGGAAGCCGGACAAACCCTGCTGCTGCAAGCCGCCACCCGCCACGCCAGCGCATCCGCGAACCCCGGCGAACCCGCGCTGAACGGCGCCCAGATGGAAGCCCTGCGCGCCGTGCTCCGCCACCCGCAGCTGGACGCCGCCTTCAAGGCCCTGGCCCTCACCTTGCCCGCCGAAAGCGACATTGCCGAACACATGGCCAGCCAGGGCCTGCCTGTTGATCCGCAACGCATCCACGCCACGCGCCAGGCCATGCTCGCCCAAATCGCCAGCGCCCTGCAAGCCGACTGGCAATGGGCCTGGCAAGCGCACCAGGGCAGCGGCGCTTACCAGCCCGACGCCGCCAGCAGCGGCCGCCGCGCCCTCGCCGGCCTGGCCCTGCTCATGCTCTGCCTGAACGCCCAGGCCACCGGCGACGCCGTCTGGCCCGGCAAGGCCTACCAGCGCGCCAAAGACGCCGGCAACATGACCGAACGCCTGGCCGCCCTCACCGCCCTCATCCACACCCATCACCCGCTGGCCGGAAAAGCCCTGGCCCGCTACCACGCCCTCTTTGCCGAAGACGCCCTGGCCCTTGACAAATGGTTCGCCCTGCAAGCGCGCACGCCCGACGCAGACGGCCACGTGCTGCCGCTCGTGCGCCAGCTCATGCAGCGCCCCGACTTCACGCTCAAAAACCCCAACCGCGCCCGCGCCCTCATCTTCACCTACTGCCTGAACAACCCCGCCGCCTTTCACCGCGCCGACGGCGCAGGCCACGCCTTCTGGGCTGAACAAGTGCTGACGCTCGACGCCCTCAATCCGCAAGTGGCCGCCCGCCTGGCCCGCGCCCTCGACCGCTGGGCCACCCTGGCCGAGCCATACCGCAGCAGCGCCCGCGCCGCCTTGCAAACCGTCGCCGCCCGCGACACCCTCAGCCGCGACGTGCGCGAAGTCGTCACCCGCGCCTTGGGCAGCCAGGGTGAATAACCCAACGCACGCCGCATGACAACAAAGAAGCGGGGCTTGCAGGCCCCGCTTCTTCTTTGAACAGCTTCTCAGGCTACGCGCGCTACGCAGCGCCTGACATGCCGGATTGCATCTAAAAGAGGAGCAAATTCAGCCAGGGCTTAAAGGCATCTGCCGCTTCAGTGGCGCGGACAGCGCGCTATGAACAAAGGAGCGGAAAACAGCGTTTTCCCCCCTTTCCTCCCTTTCATCGGCGTGCTTTGCGACCCGCTCCACCCTTCTACCCCTCACGGCCTGAGCGATCCATTTGTTCAAGTTGGTTGATTTTGGGTCAATAAAGACGCATAAAAACAAATAAATGCAAGCACTACAAATATCAATGAGAAACGGTCCAGGATCATTATTTTTCTCGCCACCCCGGAAAATTCATCATCCAGATCGCCATTCCTTATGCTTTTCAAGACCTTTTTAAGATGATATCCATCTGCTTGAGAGTTTTCTTAATATAAAGACGACTTCCTCCAATGTATCCCACTCCTTTTTGAATCCGGCTTCCAAATGCCCGTTATAGCTCCAGCACCTTTTGAATCTGCCGCTTTCTTTTTTTCTTGTCATTGAAGGAGTGAGATCCAGAAAAGAAGTCAGAAAATCTATATCAAGATTGGCGCCTTGAAATCCAATCTCCACTGTATATTCATGAGCCATAAAATCAACGGCGTTGCGCTTCAGAGTCAAGACCGTACGCCACAAGATCCCAAAAGTTCAATGATTTCACGAGACATCATTCTTTTGGCCACCTGCATCAAGGTCTCGGGCGGAGAGTCCGACGTTTTTGCTTTCATACCGGCGCCCAGCTCAATAAGAACCTTCAAGTGGCCAATCTGATTCATGACAACCGCCCAATATCTAAAAGCAAAACTTTCGTATATTTCATGTTTTCTTGAACATCCTCAGACGCCAAATTACAAATACGATCAGGCATGTCCAGATCAGACTGTTGAGCATGATCAATACAATTAAATTGTCAATGAATAGATATCCATCGATATAGGCAATTGGAATAGACAAATATTCAAGAACACTTCTCCATAAGATCGTTTTTTCATCCGCATATAGCGCAGATGATTTCATGAATGCGACAATAGTCAACTTAAAATGCAGCATGAATGAAATCAGCCCTATTGCCGCAAGACAGATGTTTTTCATTTTGAGTTTCCTTTTGGTAAAGGGGATAGGCCGACTAAAAACCTGATGTTCAAGGTTTTCAATCGGCTCTTGTTTAAGAGCCATTATATGGCAGCCATGGTAAAGCATTCAGACAAATTTTCTTTGTTTCAGCAACGTCGGCACGGTGGCCGCCAAATTTGGCACGCTAATTCCTGCCGAAATATTTTCTATCAGCAAATCGTCTTTGTCCAATCTGTATTTGCCGGTTTTGTCTTCGATGAAACTGCCGTTCGCATCCAGCCATACCGGTGAAAATAAAAAAGACCAATTCATACCGCAGCACGCCAGGAGATAGAAGTGTCTTTGTCAATGTCGTACGGGTTGCTTCCGTCATGAAAGCCGCCTTCCGCCCTCGTGGCGCCTTGC
>ERZ773090.124-NODE-124-length-76390-cov-7.44799_pt1 | contig 76390 bp, 100 predicted proteins | sample MGYA00580579_ERZ773090 | MGnify/ENA primary metagenome ERZ773090 (study PRJEB29015, sample SAMEA2738014) | human oral metagenome | biome: human oral; feature: human-associated habitat; material: dental | place: China | collected 2132 ... | reverse complement strand
TTTTAATATTTATATTATTATAATTAATTTTCTTGAAAAATTTTGTCTATTACTAATCATTTTACTTACTTTTTATACTTCTCTATTTTCAATAGCTTAAAACAAACAATAGAACTTCATATCTTTATTTAATAAATATATTCATTAATATCCAAATATAATTTCTATAATTACAAATCTATTCTTCACTTTTAAAAATCTTAGCTATTTTTTCAAATGTATTTGAATTCCTAATTGTTATTTTTTTATAGAAATCTTGCTTTATTAATTTTTTATGATACGTAGTTTTTAAATATTCCGACTCATCATATTTACCCCAAAATACTGCATGTCTTCCTACATACACTACTTCATTATGAAATATAGATTTATCTATAAAGTCAAAGATATTTGATTTATCAAAATTATATGAAAAGAACAGTACATCTTTTCTTGCCAAGTCTTCCTTCCACCAATCTGGTAATCCCACTTTTTCTTCTAAATATTCCTCTTTTGTGATTAAAGAAAAAGGTATTGAAAAATCATAATTAGTTTCTAACAAATCTCTTATTTTTGAGCTACATATTTCATGATTTTCTAAACTACTAAAGAACAAATTTCCACTGTTAATATATGAACTAACATTTTCAAAACCTATGCTTAACAATTGTTCTTTTAGTTCACTCATTGATACCTTATTCTTACCACCTACATTTATGCCACGTAATAAAAGTACATATTCCAACTGTCTGACCTCCATGAATTCTAATTTTATAGGTACTTATATAAAAAATTATGGATAAACATATAAATTCCGTATATATATAATTACAAACTATACAAAAATTAATTTTAGTTTACGCTTCATAACATAATACTTTTATATTTCTAGTATACTCCCCTCTAATACGTAGGGTATCCATTAAAATCCAGCTATAAAACTGTTATTACAAACTAAAGATCTAAATAATGCTTATTTTCTTCTAAAAACTCTTGTTTCACTCTAGAATTTAAGGGATGCACCGGTTCTCCCGATTTATTTTTTGCAAACGTATACACTTTAATTTCATGTTGTTTTAAATCAGATAAAAGAAGTTCTTTTCCTTTCTTTAGTGAGGTATATTTCAAATCTCCCCAAGCACCAAATACTTCACTTATACCATTTTTTAGTAAGAAATTAATTACGTGTTCTACATTCTCTTTTGCTAGATCAATTTTATATTCATCTAATTTTGAAGCATGTGTAGCACGTTCAGGATAAACATTAGCTATTATCCAACCATCACAATCTAGCTTTTTACTTATACTAATTATCCTATTAATTGTTTTATCGCTATATTCCTCATTGGCAGCTGATGGATTCATACATACCGCTACTAATGGTTTTAATCCAATTCGACCAAGTAGAAATCTATGATAATCATTAGATTTAGGCATACATATATTTGGTTCATCTCCTTCTGGATATATAAAACGTATTTTTGTAACTTTATTATTCATAGTTAACACCTCCTTAATATTATAATATTTCTAAATCTTTAAGTCTTAAAATCAATAATTATTTATATCTCATCAACTGTTTATTTTTTATTTACTACTTTCTTTTCTCATCTTTCTCATCAATAGTGTCTCTGCTTTCACTCCTCTTATTATTCAGATCGTTCAAAAAGTGTTACCTCCTCAACAGTAAACAAGTAAACGCTAAGTATATCAAGTGAACCTGTTTGTATGTGAAAACATGTCTATAAACCTTTTAACGATAGCATAAGGTTATCGTTAAAAAGTATAACCTTGACAAACCATTATTTAGATTTTAACCCTTACGGTAAATAAAACGTGCTATTCTCCTGAAGTATATTCTATAACATTATAGTTTAATGCAAAGTGTAGCTATATAGTCATTTCCATAACGTGATAATCTATGTCTTTTGTCACACGATTCATAAAAATCTATCATAGCAAAACCATTTTTAAGTTGTCCTCTAATCTGGGTTTCTAAGGTATGGCTAAATTCATATCCATATTCTGGATTTATGGTTATCTTGCCTTCCTCTTCAAGCTCTCTTGAATTAAAAGGTAGTGAAAACTTTAACTGTAATTCCTCATCAGGTTTGTCCCATACAATGTCAGCATCATACATGTATATCCAAGGATTCATAAATCCGACCATTAACAATCCACCCTTTTTCAATACTCGAGAGGCTTCTTTATATATGTTTTCTAAATCTTCTATATATACATTTGAAACTGGATTAAAAATAATATCAAAAGTTTCATTTTCAAATGGAAATGGTTTTGTCATATCGCCTTGAACTGTGTTGATTTTTAAGCCTTCTCTTTTAGCAACCATATCATCTCTTTGTAATTGTGATTTAGAAAAATCCATTATAGTTACATCATAGCCTTTTATAGCAAAAATTGGTCCCTGCTGTCCACCACCACAAGCTAAACCTAGTATCTTTTTTCCGTTTGCTTTTTCAAACCATTCTTTTGGAACTTTTTTCCCAACAGTTAATGCAACAGAAATTGGATTATTTCTAACTTCTTCTAATTCTTCATGTGTCAATGGCTCAGTATAGTCATTTTTTACATTATTCCATCTATCTTCATTTAGTTTTATATAATTGTTCATCTTATAATCTCCTCGTAATTTTATACTATTTCGATTTAAGTTGGATGTGTTGCCATTACATTTTCCTCGCTTCTACAAATCAAATTTGTCTTTGTTTAAAAATAAATCTCATTATATAATTCCATAAACTCTTTAGAAAAGTTCGTGACATTCATAAAATCTTCTTCTACTTTTCTAATTAATCAGTTCATTCAAAAGGTGTTACTGCTTCAACATGCGGTACCAGAAAATATCCATATTATAGAACGAAAAGGATAGGCTTATGTATAAAATTATACTATAAAATAAACATTTTTTATACTTACAATTTTATTTAGCTTCTATATATCAACTGTTTAGCAAATATATAGCTTTGAATATTAAAAAAGAGAACCAAAATGGTTCTCTTCAGTATATAACTTTTCATTAATCCACTATATTTGATAAGATTCATAAGAAAAAGTTTAACAACCTATACCCTAGTCACCTTTTGCTTGTACCTGTGTTTGTGCTAACAGGTCCCCCAGATGCCTTTTATCTTTCCTAAAAATCGTCATCGCCATTAACAAAACTGCGAATAGAGTGGCTAAAAATGATAAGATAATAGATAACAAATCAAAATTACTATAGACACCATGAATGGTACCCATATGACCTAATTGCCATGGTAAAAATTTGATGGTGTTTCTAATTAAGCTAGCCTTCACTGTTTTTTTTTTGTAAATCAGGTGAAGTCCAGCTTTAGACTTCCCAAAACTCCCATTTTTTTCATAATCCAAAAATGTGAAATAAAGCATGATTGGTAGAACAGTGATAAAAAATGTAAGGCTCTGTGCTTGAATTTCTGTTTGCCTTGGAATGCCATTAAAAAAAATGTAGTAATAAGATATTGCACATAGAAACAGAAGAACTAAATAAGTTAAAATTAAAAGATAATCAAATAGAAATTCAATCATTCTTTTTCTTAACGAAATATGATTGAATGCTAAAATTTTCATCATCATTTCCCCCTTTCTTCTCCCTACTATAACAAGATTCCATGAATAAATTAATCATATAAAACATGTAGATACTATCGTTAAAAGTATCAGACAGATGTTTATTTACGATACTCCTCTACTTTATATTTATATTCATTAATCAGTTGTTTTGAATAATTTTTTTCACTCTTCGAGTCTCTAGCTTCTTTCCAGAGGATAGTTGCAACTTTTAACTTGTTGGAATAATTATTGCTAGATTCATCTGCACAAAAGTCTTTTAGAAATTGATTCCACTGACAAGCTGAATTATCATACTTGGCGTAATCTAACTCTCCATAATATATTTTAATCATATCTTGGATTGTAAAATTTATATCATTATCCCTTTTTACTTTTCTCCATGCCGTTGCCATATCAGCATTAAATTTAAAAGGACTAACCCCTGTTAAAGCTGAAAAATAATCTCTAAATTTTTGGTTAAAAGAGAAACCACAGTAAAGTAACGGAGTCTCTAATGTTATAACTTCAGTTTGACTTTTCTTACCCTTACTCAAATATTTCTCTACTTTATTCCCCATAAAATATTGTTCAATAATATAGTTCAATTCTTTTTTCGTACATCTATACTCTAATCCAAGAGACTTACATATTTGTGAAAGTTCTTCTCGATACCAATAGTATTTGTTAAATTCTTCAAATGATTTTATATCTTTAAAACTAGACCTAATTTCTATCAAACACTTACCTCCACAACATTAATTATATATTTCACTCTTTACTAACTTAATTTAATTTATTATACAATACTCCTTAGATTTAGTAAATTAAAATAAAGACTTACCCCAAGCTACAAATACCTTTTAACAATAACATTAGAATAAGTCTTTAATTTCTACGCTTAATTTGTTTAGTAGATACAAACCTTGACATCAATACAACACACTCAGCGGTTCGCTGTTACCACATCACTATCGCTCTGCGACAGCTATCGCATAAAGTATTCGTAATTAATGACTTCGGTCTACTCCCTTGTCATTAAAACGACTGCTTCAACATGAAACGAGTGAACACCAAGTATGTCAAGTAGCTACGTTCGTATGTAGGAACATATCCATGAACTTTTTAACGATAGCTTAAGGTTATCGTTAAAAGGTATTACCTCGACAAACTGGGAGTTGTCAGCTTGCAAGCTTACTCGCTAATTTGTATACTTGATTTATTTCTTTGCTTTCTAACTTCCAGCTGCAGAGTTCAGCTTTAATTAACTCTGGAAATTTTTTACTAATATCTCTTAAAGCATTACCTACCGATTTTCTAACATATTCACTCGTATCTTCTTTTAATGCAGCAATTCGTCTGATAGCTTCATCGGATTATCTTTGAAATATGGTCTACTTGTCCATATTCTAAGTCCCTCTGTAACTGCTCTCCTTGTATTAGGATTATTGTTTATTAACCATTCATCAATTATTGTAAGTGCTTTTTCATATCCTATTTTCTTGCAAAATTCATCAAATGCCTTCGCCAATACTTCCTGAACCCTCCAATTGTCATCTTTGGAAACTTCATCTCTCATAAATTCTAAAATATCATCTTGCTCTGATAAGTATCCAAAAAGAAATACACCATACATTCTAACTTGATAGGCATCAGATTTATATGCTAAAAATGCTAATTTTCTTATATATTCATTATCATTAGATTTGTAATCTGCAAAGGCTCTTTTTTCCTCCTCTTTGAAGCCATTTTCTATCAACGAAAATTCTTTTTCTAAACTCGCAATATATTCTTTCATGAAGCTTCTCCTCCTAGATAAATTTAAATTTGTCTTTGTTTAAAAATAAATCTCATTATATAACTCTATAAACTCTTTAGCAAACTTTGTGACAAGTTCACGATCAAGTGCAGTTGCTAAGGTTTCTACATTTTTATTAGCTGTTGGTGTCCAATTATATAATCCGTGCATTACACAGTCTATATCTATGATACAAAACTTATCATGCATACGGTTATATCCTCTGTTTCCCAATCTCGGAATAACCACAACATCGAACTCATTTTCTTTCAGTTTTGAAATTATATTTGTATTTGAGCCTTCCTGCGAGACTATTATTCTTATATTTAATCCTTGCTCCTTTTTCGCTAACAACTCTTGATAAATAGCTTCATTAAAATACCATGCAAAAGCTGTCCAAATTATAAACTTCGCATCTCTAATTCTCCGAATCATTTCTTCTTGAATTGCATTAAAACTGTACTATGCTCTGTTACAAGATTTTGGTCCCTCTTGTCTCTTGATATATCTGATAATTATCTTTCCTGATAGGATTCCAATATACAAATACATATTTTGACACACCAAAAATAGTGTGATGGTCTTTTTTTTGAAGTTTTAGATTTTTCACAAAGAAATAAAACATACTTTCATAGATTCCCGCTTCATAGAAATGTGGAATCAGTGCAGGCATACTAAAGTGAATCTTTCTATCCGGGAAACATAATTTCATTTCTGAAATCATCCCACGCTTTATATCTACTGCCTGAATATAGTAGAGATTATCCAGCGTATTTGTATACACTAATTTTCCTCCCGAATAGTATTTGAATATATTAGTGTCTGTAATTTCGATTCTTTTTTTTCTGATGAATAAGAGGATGGAAAGTATAAAAATAGATCCCATAATTATTCCGGTCGTATGTCGATAATTAAGAGTAGAGTCTATTTCATTAAGTAATAGTTTGTAGATAACTACGCCTATAAACGTAGAATACATTGCAATACCAATTACTGCAAAAAAACTCAAAGGTGTTCCATAAAAAGTAAATTCTCTATTTTTCATAAAGTCTCCTTTCAGCGCCCAAACAGGCTTTCCTTGAAAAAATGTCAAAAACTGCAGCTCTAGTCCAAAATAAGGTTCTCTTCCGCCCTGAATTTCAGCAGTATATGTAAATGCCTCAGCAGTTTTATGAACCTTCCCTTGAATTTGAGTTTCGCAATAAGGACATAATACATTTATCGCATAGAAGTGCAACTTTGTCTTACCAATTCCATGGCACTATATACACTGTATTTAAAATAGGTTTCATCAATTGCGCTCCTCACAGCCTTCCAAACCCCTTTCTAGAAAAGTAAAAAATACACACGTCCTTACTTCTCTTGTTATTGAAAGCATATCTATATCGGCTGCAGGCCGATATCAATAAAACTTCTTTACTCTTGTTTCTTAGGCGTATCTGCTGTATGATAAATCTGCTTTCACAATCTACAGTATAGTTCGTGAAAGTAGTGCTACGGTCTCCATATGCATTAGTACTTATATTTGCATTAAGATTCGCGTACAACTTTTCTGAATTATAATTTTTTATCCCACTGTAAACTGCATAATTCCATGTAATCACTTACTCAAAAACAACATAATAGTCCTTTATTTTCTTTGATTGCATAATAAGTTATGGGCTTACCTTAATCACTATATGATATATATCTATCCAACGCAGTAAACACTTCTTCAAGGCTAAAATATCCAATTTTTCGTATTGCTTCTTTTCCTTCAACAAAAACGAGTATTGCTGGTGATCCAAGGATATTTTCCTGTGTTGCAAGTTAAATATTATTATCTTTGACACATAGTTAGTTAACACTTGTGTATGTGAACTGCTCCATAACATAATTTTTCCTTAAGTGCTTTGCACGGAGCACAAGATTCTGAGCCAAACAAAAACAAGCTGAACTTTGCTTGTTCCTTAATCATTTGATACTCTGACAATGTTTCAATTATTTTCATTTCTACCATAAATATTCCTCTTTTCAAAATTTTAGCAATAGATTTATTTAAATCCATCCTTAGCTTCAACATCTTATCATCAAGATAAAATGTTTTTATTGATTAAGTTTTTCAAACAAAGCTAGCGTCTCAACATGATACGTCCCTGGGAACATATCTACTGGTTGAACTGCTCCAAGTTTATAACCAAGACTTCTCATTATTTCCATATCTCTTGCTAGGGTTGCTGGATTACAACTAACATAAACTACTTTTTCTATATCCATAGCTGCAAGGTCTCTCAAGAAACTTTCTTCACACCCTTTACGTGGTGGATCGACAATAACTGCATCTAGTTTTATATTTTGTGAGATTAGCTTTTTAATTATATCCTCACTTTTTCCTAATAAGAATTCTGCATTATTTATATTATTATTTTTTGCATTTTCTTTCGCATCATGAACTGCCGCTTCTACTATTTCTATCCCGTATACTTTTTTTACTTTTTGTGCAGCGAATAAACTTATCGTTCCAATACCACAGTATGCATCAATTATTGTATCATCTACTTTTAGTTCGGCCAATTCCAATGCCTTACTATACAAAACTTCTGTTTGGATTGGATTTACTTGGTAAAATGAGCATAGCGAAATTTTAAATTCAATATTGTTTAATACATCTACTATATAATCACGTCCAAATAGATTTTCTGTTTTATCTCCAAAGATAACATTAGTCTTTTTATCATTAATGTTCAACATTACGCTAACTATTCTATCATCTAAGCTCGTAATTTTTTCTACAAACTCATCAAGATTTGAAAATCTTTCTTTGGCAATTATCCCTACCATAATTTCACTTTTGCTAGAATTTGTTCTAAACATTATATGGCGAATTGCTCCTTTGTGACTCTCTTCATCATATACTGATAAATCTAATTCAATTATCAAACTACGAATATCATTCATTAGTTTATTGTGTTCATCATATTGAATAAAACATTTTTCAATATTAATCACATCATGACTACGCGGTTTGTAATAACCCATTCGTACTTCATTATCGACTTTTTGAACTGGAATAACTGATTTATTACGGTAGTGATATCCATTCTTCATTCCCAAAGTTGGTAATACTTCGACACTATCTGCACCTAAGGTTTTGTTCATAATATTTTGAACTTTTTTTGTTTTAAAGCGTAGTTGTTCTTCATAATCCATATGTACTAAATTAGCTCCTGATGTTTTTGGCACTCCTTCAACACGCTTATCAGAAACTTCTATTATATTTAACACCTTACCATAGCCAAGATTCTTTTTTAATTTTATTATTTTGAATTCAATAAATTCCCCCTCTACCACATCTTCAATAAAAATAGGGAAATTATCTACTTTTACTACTCCAAGACCATCATGAGTATAATCAATGACGTGCCCTGTTAATATATCATTTTTTTGCATATTAGTCCTTTCTAATTCATTCAAGATAGCAACCTTATAATCTATCTTCTACTATTAAAAAATTTATCTAATTTCTAATTTTTATGAAAAAAGAACAGCAATAGGAAACTTTATCTCCTACACTGTTCTCCTATTAATTATATATTTTATTATATAGAAATTACATAATAAATATTTATTTAATTACATACTTACACCAATTACTTTTATACCATTAACAAATTCAAGGTTTTTAATTTGTTTTGTTAATTTTTCAATATTAGTGTGCTCGGCATCTATTTCTAACGAAATAATTATAGTTGCTCGAGCATTAATTGGTACTGTTTGGTGGATAGTAAGTACACTACATTTTTCATCATTGACTATTCGTAATATTTTACCTAAAATTCCAGGAATATCATCAACGTCTATTGATAATGACAAAATAGACTGTCTTTGAATATCTTGAATCGGGAAAATTGTATCTTTATATTTATAAAAAGCACTTCTGCTTAAATCAAATCTCTTTGATGCTTCCAAAATAGATAGTTTAGGATTTTCTTCAAGAGCTTTTTTCATAATCAATGTTTTTTTTACTGCTTCAGGTAATACATCTTCTCTGATTATATAATATACTTTTTCTTTATCCATAGTTTTGCCCCTATTCTACAAATTCAAACTCACCTTTTAGAATCTTAACTGTATCGCCATTTTTACATCCGCGTTCACGCAATGCATCATCTACTCCCATAGAACGCATTTGTTGCGCGAATCTTCTTACAGACGCATCACGGTTAAAGTCTGTCATTAAGAATGCACGTTCGATACCTGGTCCACTTACTACATAAGCACCTGTATCATCTCTTGTAATCTTGAATGTTTCATCTTTTGGTTTATGTTTATAAAGAACTCTATTTTCCATACTTTCTTCTTCAGTATCAAGTTCATAAAGCATATTAGGATCTGTAGAATCTAATATATCACTTATTTTATAAAGTAGGTTATCTACATTTGTTCTAGTAAATGCTGAAATTTCTACGATATCAACTTCTTCACCATCAGCTGCTAATTTAACTTTAAATTCTTCTAGATTTTCTTGCGCTGCTGGAATATCCATTTTATTAGCGACTACAATTTGCGGACGTTCTAATAAACGCATATTATATTCACCTAGTTCTTGATTAATAATTTTATAATCTTCGTATGGATCACGTCCATCAGTCGCTGACATATCTACTACATGAACTATTACTTTAGTTCTTTCTATATGACGTAAAAACTGATGCCCTAAACCTACACCTTGGCTAGCTCCTTCGATAAGTCCTGGAAGGTCGGCCATAACAAAACTACGGTGATCTTTTGTTTCAACTACTCCTAAATTAGGTGCCAAAGTTGTAAAATGATAATCTGCAATTTTCGGTTTAGCTTTTGAAGTGATTGATAGCAATGTTGATTTCCCTACTGATGGGAATCCTACTAAACCTACATCAGCCATAAGCTTAAGCTCAAGAGTAAGATTACGTTCTTCTCCTGGTTCACCATTTTCTGCGATTTCTGGAGCTGGATTTGATGGTGTTGCGAAACGACAGTTACCACGTCCTCCACGTCCTCCGCGTGCTACTATTACTTCTTGTTCATGTTCTACAAGGTCAGCAAGTACTTCTCCTGTATCAGTATCACGGATAACAGTTCCTGGTGGTACTTTTAAGTATAAATCCTTTGATTTACGTCCATGCATACCTTTGCTCATCCCGTTTTCCCCGTTTGGTGCAACGAATTTTTTTTGATAGCGATAGTCCATGAATGTTCTAAGCCCTTCGTCAACTATAAAAACAACGTTGGCCCCTCGACCGCCATCTCCTCCCGCAGGTCCACCTTTAGGAACATACTTTTCACGTCTAAACGCTACTAGACCATTCCCACCGTCACCCGAACGGACAAATATTTTTACCTCATCTAAAAACATACTATTCTCCTATATCTCTTTTTCTTTTATAATTTCTATTAAAAACTATTCCTAATCACTCTTTACAAGTATACATATCCCATTTATTATATCATAATTTTTTATGGAAAAATACTATTAAATAGTTTCAAAACAAAAAAATAACGGCTGCCTAGCAACCGCAATGTACTCCACAGGCAGGACTCGAACCTGCGACCCTCTGATTAACAGTCAGATGCTACTACCAACTGAGCTACTGTGGAAAAATATCTAAAATAAAAAAATGGAGCGGGTGATGAGAATCGAACTCACAACATCAGTTTGGAAGACTGAGGTTTTACCACTAAACTACACCCGCATTTGAAATTTTATTTAATTGTTATCTTGTTATGTTTAATATTATATTACAACTATTATGCTTTGTCAATATTTTTTTCATTTTCTTTCAGATTTTTTTGTAGTGTTACAATAGATGTGAGACAAAAATAAAAAAAGAAGAGTAAATTCCTGTATAATGAAGTTACGACAAATCAAAAAAGGAATTTACGCCCATATACCCAAAAACAGAAAGATAATTTAGCTGTTAAGTTTTCTAAATATGTGAATTTTTAACAAACCGTATGCAAACCGTATGCAAAACAAAACAAAAAGCCTTAAACGTTTATACTTTAAGGCTTTTCTAACTTTATTATTTAGTTTCTCTGTTTGATTTTATACTTTCTGTGAATTCCTAACGTTTACTAAACGTTGATATATCAGCATTTACCTCTAAAATAATTAGAGTGAATTGACTGTGAAATTTTCAATGTGTGGGTCAAGTGTGGGTCATTTTAAGAGTATTGTTATTATTAATTATCTAGCACATATCAAAAAAATTAATGGAGATTTTAAAAAAACATCAGTCATTCCTTTCTTTACGTTCCTGGATTAGCTGCTCAAACTCCTCAATATCTTCGCGATCCATATTCTTAATGAAATTTCTAGCTGTAGAGCGCTTGACTATATACGTCTTGCGCTCCTTATTCTTATCATCCCATTTTTTATTAGCTTTTCTTTTTGCCTCTGATAACTTATTCATATCTCACACCTACTATTTCTTCTGGTTTAACTTCTGCAACAATGTATTCTTCATATTGTCCACGGTTAGAATCGTTAGGTGCAATTTCGTTTCTATATGCTTCTACTTCTACCTCAAGCACCACATCTCCATACTGACTGAAACTTTTAACTTCTGATGTTGGATTGAATAAGTACACTACCTCAGTTGAATTATTTGCTCTTCTATTGCCTTCCCAGTTATCATTACCAGTTTTTGAAATTGGTAGAATACCTTCTTTTAAGATTTTTTCTAAATCTTCAGAACTAACATTTTTGTATAATCTCATTTTTTTAGCTTCTCTAAACTCGAAAGGAACAATAGTAGATAAGTAATCTTTATCTCCGATTTTTACTCCTTCGTTGAAAATTTTAGCTACTCCATAATAGTCAAGTTTTAATTCGTGTAAGAATTCGAATACGTCGATTCTATCACTCCACTCATTTTCAGAATTAATATATTCTTCGTCATTCCCTCTCACGATTACTGTTACCGTTTTAACTTCCGGCTTGCTTGTATATCTGCTGCAATGAGAGATGCTTACCATTTCAAGGACTGTATGGTCATTTTTTCTTATAATATCGAATGTAGAAGTGTAATATTTTGATGTTTTTACAAATTTAAAAATTGATTGTGCTCTAAGCAAGTACTCTTTTGTTACTTCTTTCATTAGAGATTTTCCGTTTTTTTCTATGAATTTTGCCATTGCCTTTTACCTCTTTTCTTACTTCGTACCTTCATTATATCATACACGTTATAACGTGTCAATAGTTTTTTATAAAAAGTTTTAAAAGATCATAAAAAAAATACCCCTCAACTTTCGTCAAGGGGTAAATGAGCTGACACCAGCTCAGCCTAATGGCATTTTAGATAAATCTGTGTTTGAACTCGAATGAATAAGATTCAAAATATACATTCTCTCAAATAATAAAATACCGTATTTATCTATGATTAAATAATACTATTATTTTTAAGTTTTGTCAATAAAAAATCCCCCTAACCGAAGTTAAGGGAGAATGGTATTTAGGTACTATTTATTTTACAATTATTCTCTGTATTTGTCAATAAAAATAACCCCCTAATTAAAGGGGGTGTAATAGCGTCTTTATTATTAAATCTATATATCTACTGCATTCACAAGGTAAGCGTCCTCTACCCATTGATTTGATTCTGGATAGTTAATTCTTGCCCAGCCGTTGCGTTTTTCATAAACACGAACTCTTGTTCCAGCTTTTAACAATTCCTTATCCTCTGAATTTACATCAGGCGAAGTTTCTACAAAATAATCTTCTGATAATTCTGCTTCATAATACGGCATGTCAGAAGCTTTTAATTCAGTATTAACGTCCAATTCATGAGCAAACTCGCTAGGAATATCATCTTGTGGAGCTTCTCCTGTGTATCGATACGCATATACGTAAGGGCAACCGTTAGCTTCCCAAATCACATCATGGTTGTTGATTGTAATGCCATTGTAACCGTAATTACAGTGAATTATATTGTCTGCATCAACAAATATTCCCGTATGACCAAACGCCCCATTTGAGCGACCTCTAGCTCCCCAAATAAATATATCTCCACGTTGTGCGTCCCAACCTTGATTCTCTGCGATTAAAGTATAACCGTTCTTAATTAACCAATTATGCATGTATTCAGTATTAACCGCCCAGCCATGGTCTGTTGCTCCCGCACTTCTTAATGCGAAATAAACTGCACTTGAACAGTCGTACGAGCTCGGTCCTAGCCTACTTGCCATTGAGTATGTTACTACACCTCTTCTATCATTCATCCATGCTATTGCTTGTTCTGTATTTATTGTCATATTATTTGTCCTCCTTAGGTTTGTCATAAGTCAATGCTTGTCCGCTATCAGAAATACCTTTTGTAGTAGGGTCTGTAACTACTCCTAATATAGTTAACACAACGAAAATAGAGTTAATTACATCTATCACATTTGCCGAAAATCCGTTTAAATTTAAGTGCAATCCAAACATTTTAAATACCATTTGAACAGCTACTATTAACGCACTCACAAGTGCTACTACAAAACCTTTATTTCTTAATCTTACATTCCAGTTAATCATTATTTATCCTCCTTTTTTAACGGCAAATCTTGGCAACGTTCAAACAATTCAGTCACTACTGAATTGCCTCCTAGGTTTTTGTAACTTTCGTAAAGCAAGGAAAGTTCTTTTAATTCATGCACCCCTATTGTGCCTCTGTCTAAAATCCTTGCCATTTCTTTTAAAAGTCTATATCTAGTTATTGCCAGTGTTCCGTCTGCCGTCTTTTGAATTTTACTGTTTATTTCAGTTAAATTAATATCAATATTTTCTAAATTCTTGTTACTACGCTTCAACAACCACGCTATCGTGGGGGCTATTATTGTAGTAACGACTGCAACTATAACACCTTCACTAATCAATCATTAAATGACCTCGCTTCCTTTAAATTTTAAAAGGGGCTATTAAACCCCTTTCTTCTCCTCGTTAGCTTTTTCCACTAACTCTCCATATCCTAAACGGATCAATTCTTTTTCTACTAAACGTCTTAATTTTTTATTTTTAAAATCGTCTAATGTATTTAACCCGTCAACCACGTTTAACGCTAAGAATGTTATCATCATGTTGTCACCTCCTTTCATTATTTCAGAAATAATAGCACTAGATAGTTTAAGCTTTTGGAGTATCTCCAGTACTTTCTTTTTCATCTTCTTTCTCCTCCTCGTTTGACGTTGGTAATTCAACGTTTAAATGCGTTGCTATAAACTCAAATTTACGGCTTATATCCTCAAACAATGCGTCATATTCAAAGTCTTTAATAACACTTTGCGCTAGTGTTTGACGTGTCGTTTCGAGCGTCTTGTTTGCTTCTTTAAGAATATTATCCATCTTAGCAAAACGTTCATTCTCTGCACGGTTAGGGTACGTTTCTTGATAGAATTGTTCAAGAACTAACTCGATTAAATCCTCATCTGTTTTGTGGTCATGATTACCGCTTAAAATTCTAGTGATAATTGTTTGACCGTCTTGAATTTGTACCCTTAACCCAGTTACTGTTGCGCTGTCGTTAAATATTCTGTCTTTGTAATTAATCTTGTACATCTTCTTTTTCTCCTTTCGAGATTTGTTCATTAAACGTCTTAATTATCTCGTTAAATCCGTCGTTCACTTGAACTAACTCCTTGCTTTTCCAATCGCTCAATATATCGGCAATTATACCAACCATGATGAATGGTGGTAAGCCATAATCTCTCGCGCTTAATTCTACACATTTTATTAAATCGCTTTTTACATTTGCAATTTTAACCTCTATTGGCATCATTTTTTTAAAATCTCCTTTCTTACCTCGGCATTGAGCTATCAATCAATAAGCCATTTTTAAACGTTAAATAACAATTATCGTGCCATTGATAAGCACGTCCATCACTTTGGAAAGATACAGGCAGAGAGAAACGGAAAGTCCCACTTTCTCCGTCCCAGACTGTAATGTTAGATGATTTTAAAATAACGTTTTTAATTTCGTAGTTGTGCATGTCAATATCGCACCCAGCGTTGAGTGTGTCAGCTTTATATGTTGCGAAATTTCCTGAAGAGTAAACCCATTTCCATGTATATGTATCGGCATTTCTGGACGTTTGGTAAGCCCAACCCATAAACCAACCATCGTAGTTTAAATCGAATTGAATACCTTTTTTAGATCTATCTTGTTTGTAAGAGTTCGTACCTATCGACCCTAAATAATAACCATCACGCCACATTTGGTATCCTGAATCGTTTAGTCTGGCAACTAATTTATTATCGTTAACTTGCCCGCCTTCGTAAAATGACATACCAGCATTTTCGAATTGAATATACTTAGAAATATTGTTCCACGCTAATTTTAAATATTGAGCATTTTGAGTTAATACCGTACCAAATTCATTCTTTTTAACAGATAACTCTATTTGTTCTTTCGTTTGATTAATTTTAGATTCCATTTCAGAAATGTTGTATTCATTTTTGTAGCCAATATATAAGTTTTCATTAAAAATTTTAACGTTTTTTATTTCTAAATTTTTAGGGATTGATATGCTTAAATTTTCAAAGTCACTATAAGTTTTTAACGTATATACGTTAATACCTTTTGTCAATGATTTTTTATGAACAGAACCATCACTAAACGATCTCATCAAATAAGATTGCGCTGGCACGTTGCCAATTATTTCAAACTCTATGGTGTACACATTATTTTCTTTAAAACCCGTTATTACCGAAAGACTCATCGTTCCTTGTTTGTATGAGGATTGATTAAAAGTCTTTAAGATATTTTCTTTAATATAGTCATACTCTGGAACTTCCAAAATTTCAACGAAGCTAACTTTAGTTTCTGAGCCTAGCGGAAATAGATTAATCCTTGTCTGGTCGCTTGCGTAAGATATGCGCCATATATTAAATCCGTTAACTAACTCTTTGTTATAGTCGTTTTTTGCGTTATAAACGCGAGTTTTTTGATTATCAGGAGCGTTTTTAACAAAAGCGGTAATATAGTATTCTTTGTCCTTTTTAAGCGGTGTTTTAGCGTTAAAATAAAGGTCGTTCCCTTTCTTCTCAACTCCGCTTTCAGAACAAATATTTTCGATATTGTAAGCCATTTTGAATTTTTGCTTATTAATTTCTCCAATCTTGCTCTCGAACTTGTCAATAGTGCTTTCAAAAGTCTTAACTTTGCTTATGGTTTCGGTCAGTAGTTGCTTGTCAATAGTATTGTTAAGTCTTGCACTTGCTACCGTCTTGTTTTCTCCACAAGTCACTTCAAAAACAACCTCTATTGGTTGACCGTCCTTCTTGCCGTTAGGAATGTTGATATTTTGTACTAACCCGTTGCTATCAAGCGTTACTTCTCCAGTCGCTGCATATCCACTAGCAACTAGCTTTTTAATCTCAATTTTCAATGGTGTTTCGGTAGTTGAAGCACGGACTATCTCTCCGTTGTTGTAAACGTCCAAATAGACCTTACAGTTTGCTAGATTTTCATTCAGATAACTTCCCTCAATTCTTGCCGAAGCTGTAAGGGAATAAGATTGCATATCCTCAATGGCAGGAAGCCATTTATCTGTTACTACATCACTAATAGCAATGTAAGGCTCAGCTATTTTGAAATGAGCGTTACCTGTTGAAATAAAAGCAAAACTACTAAGGTCGAAAAACCCCGTGTCCTCATTGCTGTTAAAAGGCATTTGTTTTTCAACAATAATCCACTTATTCTCACCTTTCGGAACTTCTAATAGCGGAACCGAAAAAAGCAAACTATACTGGTTATTTATCGGGACCCCTAAATTAATTTTTGTGTTATTTGCACTATCGGAAAAAACGTAAATTGGTATTCGCACTACTTGTTTTGATGGAGCTGACCCTCTCAAATTCACTTTAACGCTAAATCCTTGAAGTTCATTACTAGCGTTCGGCAACACCTCTATCGAATTTTGGTTGTTGTAATCTTTTTTATTGAGTTTTAATTGCGTATTCTCAACTGGCTTAACCACATCTAACGTTGGAAATCTAGTTCCTATTAATTGATTGAATGCTGGGATTTTCCCGTCTTTGCCTTTTAGTTCGGTTTTTTTCTCCTCGATTTTCTTTTCTACTACTTTAGTTGTTACATCTTCTATCGCTTTTCGAGAGATTTTAAATTCTCCTGTATCTAAGTTCCAGTAACTTGTACCATCTGAACTTTGGATTATCCCAGCTCTAAGTGTACCTGTGTTAACAAGATCTAAGGTTGCTCCGTTTCCATTTAAGAATGTTTTCCAATCCCATTTACCATCAGGTAATTTGCTGTTTGCTATTGCCACCTTACCAGCCCCCACATACACCACCTTTGTAGGCGCTTGATCAATAGGTTTGTCAAAAGAATATAATCCGGCCGGTAAATGGTATTTATTGTTAACACCCAAGTCATAGTTATATCCGTCTTCATTTAAGAAATTATCCTTTACCTTATCTCTTAATTGGTCTAGCCAGTAAATAGTGTTATCTTCCAAATTTTTTAAATTTTTAGCAATCTCTGTCGTTCTGCTAAATGGGGATGTTGTTACTTTATCACCTATCCCAAATTCAGTTAAGTTATTATCAATTAAGTTACGTTTAACGCTAAATACCCTTGTTTTATATTTAATCCCTATTGTTGGGTTATATATACCAACCGTGTCACCTAAATTACAATTTCCAACATTATTTACGGTTGCTTTATATTCAACTTGTACGCGACTGTTCTTTTCAAGCCACGCATAAGTCAGTCTTAATAATTTCTCTGGATCTTCTTCATCTTGAAATTCTATTATTTTTAAACGTGGCTTAGTTCCGTTTGCAAATCCGTATTTTGCTGTAAGTTCTGGAATCTCAACAAATTCCTGACCTTTCGGTTTATCGACAGGGTTTCCAAAGTTTTTTTGCCACACAACATCTTTAAAAGTAATACGTCTACCATATCCACCAGTTGCTTGACCATTACTATCTGTTATCTCTTCACCTTTACCTCGCCCAATTGCTGCGGTGTAAATAGCACCTTGTGAGGCCTTTTCACTCACGGTTAGTAAGTCTTTCCCGTGTGTGAACACTTTACCGTGGTCGTCTCCAAGAGTTGTAAACACATCTAAATAACGCCTTATTATAACGTTTTTACTTAATTCAACTCTTGGTCTAATTTCTATATTAGCAACTTCTAATAATTTAGCTATCGCTTCTCTTCTAGAGAGATAATAAAAATTTAAAGTTACTAATTCAGTTGATTTAACAATACCTAATTGCCACCTTGTCCCTTCAAGTAAGGTCTGTAACACACTCATCACACTTTTGTTTGTAGGTCTAAAATCTTTGATATATCCATCACTTTGCATATCATCATAAAATGAATTAACCGCCACCAATTTTACTTCTGTTAAACTAGTCTTTGTTACATGGTCTATTTTGTAAAAATGGAATATATCCTTATTGTCATAATCTTTATGACCAACATATGATGCACTTTCTGAAATATCGTTATTAGAATCAAACACATCAGAATACCTAAGCGTTGCTTCAATTTTATGTATTTTATTAATCTCTTCCTCAGAAACAGCTTCTAATGGTTCTATTACCTTTATTAACCGCTCTTGATTATTAAATATGAATAATTTCATTCTTTAATACATCCTTTCTTCTGTGTGTATTTCTAAGTCTTTCCCATTAGTCACGCTTATTACATCTCCTTGCTTAACGTTAAAATCATAGTTAGTTTGCATAAAATCTACTAACGCCGCTCTGTTAACATAATTAAGTTTTAAAATATAATCAGCGCTCAAATCTATTTCTATAATATCGTTAGCAACAAAATTACTATTATTTAAAACTATTTTTTGCACTCTGGTTTCGTTTTTAATGATAATCTTATCAGTATTGTTTGCTACTTTAAATTTAATAAACTTGGGAATAACCTTGTTAGGGTTATTTGGTAACTTTGTAATAGTAACCCTATCTACTCCGTTATCAAATTTAGTAATTTGGTATTTGTACGGGTCATGACAAATAAATGTGAAAGTTGAAACAATTGTGTTACTAGTTTCATCAATCTCATCTGCGCTTTTTAGAATTGCTTTAAAATAATACGCTGGTTCATCTGAAAATTTTAAAATATGCTCTTTTCTTGAATGTAATAATAAATTTAATTTATTAAAATTTTCTCGGAAATTGTTATTGTTATTTTGCAATAGATACTTAACCACAATTTCTCTTGGTTCTAATGAATTTGACACTAAAAATTTCCCGTCAGCTCCAGGTATTTTCTTTGATTCTATTGAACATCCTATCAACCCTCTACCTTTTACACTTAGTGTAATGAATCCAGGTAATTCATCTTCAATAGTTTTCCCATTGAAGATGGTTTTTAAAGAGGTAAGATTAACTCCTACCTCTCCTGGTTTTACAAAATTATACATATATTACCTCCTTTACATTGAATACACTTCGTTTAGTTGAATTGTATTAGAGTTAACCTCGTTAATATCTTCTACGAACGTTCCAAACGCACTATTACCAAGTTTCATATTCAACTGCATAGGTTGTTTTGTAAAGTCGTATTCAGCCTTAACTTCACTTGAAATAACATCACGTCTATTGATTCCAATATCATTGATATCATTCTTCAAGCTAACTGGGTTAACCGCATAATTAATTGCGTTAGCAACTTTAGACGCCATATTACTCGCATAATCAATTGCTTTGCTTGCGGTATCCCTCATACCTTCAACCATTCCCATAGGTACCCAACGTGTTATTTTTGCAACAACTCGCGAAGGTGAGTGTATTTGTAATGCACTACTAATCGCATTAGCAGCTGCATTTGCTATTGCTTGAGCGGTTGCCATTACACTTCCGCTTCTGCTCCACATACCTTGAACAAACCCATCCATTAAATAAGCTCCACAACTTGCGAAATGACCATAGAACGAATGTAATGTACTTACAGCTTGATCTCCAGTATTTCGAACTATATTAACAACATTTTGCCCACTTCGTTTTGTGTTATTTTCTAATTGACTTAAGCCTTCAGAAGTAACACTATTAATATTACTCATGGAATTTCTTACAACATTTTGAACGTTAGAAGTCTCTTGTTGAATATTACTAGAAATGTTGCTAAAACTTTGATTAGTAGCCTTTTGAATACCGGCACAACCTTGGTTAACTGAATTAACCACACTTTGCATTGCGTTTTTTATTTGATCATCCATATTCTTAAAGTTTTGCAACACACTTTTTACTAAATTATTAGTTTGAGTATTTGCGGTTTGTGCCACATTTTCCCAAGTTCGCGTGTTTAAAGAATTTATATTATTTAAGCTTGTTTGTGCTTTGGTATTAACTTGTGAAAGGTTAGTGCCTACTGTTCCTGACATTGAATTAGTTTGTGTACTTGCCGCACTATTAACAGCACCAAATTGAGTGCTTGCTGTGCTGGCAAATTGACTAAGTTGTTTACTCGAAAGAGTGTTCATACTTATAAAATTAGCGATAGCGTTTTGTGAAGCTGTGCTGGTGTTAGTTGTAGCAGAAGTATTTAATGCAGACATATTAATATCGGTATTTGTAGATAGCATTGCTAATTGCTCACTAGATAATAAATTCATGCTAGACAAGTTTGATATCGCGTTTTGTGAAGCCGCACTGGTGTTAGTCATTATAGAATTAGCGGCGTTGGTAGAATGAATTTGAGCGTTCATATCTAAATTAGATAATGAAAGGCCTAGATTATCAATCCCAATTCCGGCTACATCTCCAGCATTACTAATTCTTTGCCCATTTTGCTCCATAACTGTCGCTGCTCCCTCAGAAGCTGTTTGAGCTTTTTGGTTCATCTTATCCATAGAATCACTTACTTTATTGCTTGATTCTTCTGATTTTAAACCTAACCATTCTAATGCTTTTCCTACTTTTTCAGCAACCCATTTAAACGCGTTACCCACCGCGGTAAATACTTTATCAACTAAATTTCTAAACCATTCAAATTTATTATATAAAATTACTAGCCCACCAATTATTACGGCTGCAACCACACCCCATGGTCCCATCAACATTAAAAATGCCGTTCTAATTGCAGTAAGAACACCTGTTATTATAGATCCAGCGGTGCTTACGATTGTACTCGTGCTGGCGAAAGCAACTATCCCAGCTTTTGCTATCCCTATCGCTCCTGTCACTAATGTGAAAGCAATCTTAAGGGTTGTTAATACCGTTGTAATAATTTTAAGTGCTAATACTCCAGCTAATACGGTAGTGATAAGGACTTGTAACCATTTATTATTTTGTAAAGTCTGATTCATCCAGGTTAGGAATCCGTTAACAACAAATAGTACTGCATTAATAACAGGGGCTAGTGCATCGACCAAACGCCCTAAAATTGTTACTACCCCACCTACTACCAACATTGCAATTTGACCGAAAGTAATAAATAGTTGCTTAATACTTTCCCAAATAGATCGCATTAAATTATGCGTCGTCATGTTTGTATTATACAAATGGACGAAAGCAGCAACAACAACCGCTATTGTTGTCACAACTCCCAACATACTTAATCCTAAGTTACTAAACACAGTTGATACTGTAGTGATACCAGTTTGAACTTTAGTAAACCAACTGTGCATTAAAATTAATGCTGGCACTAGTGCTAAAGCAACACCACTCAATGTGATTATTTTAGCGATAGTCTGTGCCACTCCTGGATTAGTTCGTATTAACGCGTTAAACCATTGTAAAAATGAGTTAGCAACATTAACAATACTTAACGCTAACGGTGCCATTCCTTTAGCAAGTAGCACTATTGTTTTAGATATATTTCCAATCAGTTGGCCAACTTTGGGCGCTGCTTCTTCGATATATTTTACAAAACTTTGAAACGCTTTATTTTGACCTAATTGACTTGTCCATTCTCTAAATCTAGCCATAAGTTTTTCAAACCAGCTCATTGCCTTAGCAGCCATTGGTCCAAATGCTGCGAACATGTTAACTATTGCAACCACTAGATCCCGGAAAGCTCCTCTAATCTTTGGCATGTTTGTATTTACATAATTTGTAAATTGTTGCATTCCCTTACTATCCGCAAGTTTGTAACTCCACTCATCTATACGCTTACTCATATCTAAGAAACCTTTAGACATGCTATCAGCTAATGGTCCGAAAGCAACCATTAGACTTGCTAATGAGCGTCCAAAGAATCCCACACCTTTAGAAACACGTTCTAAAGTACTAGCTCCATTTTGGTTCAAGTAATTAAAGAATCGTTCCATTGGTGCACTGTCCATAGATTCATTTAATGATTTAGACAAGTCTTTCATAACTCTCGAAGAATCAACAATCATTGTGTGCAATTTACTAAGAGCTTTTCTAGCTATTTTCACGCCATTTGTGAAAGTTTCAAAATTATTACTTGCTAACTCGTCAGATAATTTCTTATGGTCATTTTTTAACCCGTTTACTTCATCACGCAAGGCCATCATCTCTTTTGTCCCTGGGCCTTTACCATCCATGAACTTTTTGAAATCTTTTAATTGTCCAATTGCTGTTATCGCAAATACTCCAACTGCTGCGCCAGCAACTGCGAATGCGCTAGCCAAACCAATAAGTCCACCAGTCGCAACCCCAGCCATCACTCCAATTGTTGCTAATGCTCCTGTTGCAGCTGCTCCAAAAGCTGCTATTGATGGAATAACCGCTATGAATGTTCCTTTTAAAATATTACCTAGCACAACGCCCCAAGACCTTATTGATTCTGCGATATTGTCTAAGTCGCGATAAAAACGTTCATTTCTTGCTCTGATTTGTAAGAAAATTTCTTTCCCTACTTCTCTGCTTTTTAATTTTGCTATTTCCGCCTTAAATAATGCGGTTCTTGCTCTAACATTTACATAGTAATTTTTTGGTTTAGCTAATATTGCTTTTAGCTTAGCGCTAAAGCTTTTTGTATCGGCATGAACAGACACTTCAACCTTTTTACGTGCGTCGGTCTCGGTCGCTTTTAATTCTGCCATTTTACGTCTATACCCACTCAAGTCTAAAGTAACTAGTTTCTTAATATGGTCCTTACTCCATTGAGTAGCAAGCGCCTTTATTTCATCCAATTTTCTTTTAGCTTTTTCTATACTAACATCAATCGGCTTAGTTTCTTTTCTTGTGACTTCACGCGCTTTTTTGTTAACCTCATCTAATTTAGAAACAGCTTTACTTACATTAGCGTCAACATCTTTAGTTGTTTCTTTTGCAATTTCTTTTGCTTTCTTATTAACATTTTCCATTTTAGTGATCGCTTTTTTAACATCAGCATCAATTGGTTTAGTACATTCAAAAGCGGTCTCTTTTATTTTCTTATCAACTTGTGACATTTTTCTTAAGAAATCACTAATATTAGCGCTTATTTTGGCGTTAAAACGTTCCTTCATACCTGACACCTCCTAACTTTTTTGATAGTCTTTGAACCAATTTCTAAGTGCTTCGGTTTCTTCTTTTGAATAAACCTTACCTTGTTTCGATTCATCTTTATTAATTTTTTTACGTACTTTATCTGCATTGAATAATTTCTTAGAAGTAATACGTTTTTCGTTTGCAGCTCTTGCATTAAATATTGCTGCTATTGAAAATCGTTCTAATTCATCAGTCTCAAACAAATATGCACCTTTCAAAAAGTTTTGGTATTCTCGATTTGTCCAAGAATACATTAACTGAATATCGTATACTTTTAAATATCTTGAGACACTTTGTTCAAATTCATCAAAGTCTATTTCTCTTTTTTCTTCATCTTGATTCCCAGTTCCGCCATTGATTCCTTGATGAACTCGTAAGCTTTCTTGTTCTCCTCTTTCTCCTGGTCCGTTTTCCCAGTCGTGTTTAATATTGTCAAGCCGTCTTTCAATCTCGCTGCTTTTCTCTTGAAAAAAGCACTATCATCTAACACACTCATTGCCTCTTTAAACAAATTAATAGTGTCGCCTTCTTCTTCAATTCGCGCTTCAATTGCTTTTTCAATATCTTCACGCTTGAAATCACGTCTTGGAATATAAGCTGTTCCACAATCCCAAAATTTTACAAGTGCCTCTTCATCATTTTGAATAAGTCCCATAAATATATCTGAAAATGAATCGTTATTTTCTTTTGTTGGGTATTCTTGTTTTGCTCTTTTTGCAAATGCAAATGTTCCTTTTGCTTCATATTCTTTGTCTTTAATATTTAAAAATGCTGTCATTTCTTTTTCTCCTTATTAATAATTAGAAAAAGGGTGAATTAACCACCCTTTACATTATCCTGTGTGCGAATTTTCTCCACCAACTGCTGGAGTTGTTACTTTTTTGTACGAACATTACCAGTTGTTTCTCCTGGTTTTTCAAAGTCGTAACTTCCTGCGTTTAAGAATTCATCTGGTAACTTTTCAAGTTCACCTGGTTTAGATTCTCCAATAATTTGTAACGTACCGTTTAACTCAACAAATCCGTCTGCAGGTTCTTCTTTTTCCACAGATTCAATTAAACATCTAGCAAATACTGCATCATGTTTATTATTCTCTTTTAGATTCTTATCAATTAGCCACGCTTTTATTTCTTTTTTCTCTTTAATAGCGCGCATTACTTCTTTTTGTCCTTCGTCATCACTTTCACCATAACAAGTGAACTCTAATGATTCAGAAGTTGGTCCATAAGCAAGCACACGCCCAAATTTAGTTTGCTCATCTGCAAGGTCATTTTCAATAGCATGTTTAGTTTCAGTTAAGCTTCCTACTATGCACCCTTTATCATTTTTTGCTTTATCTTCAACTTGTAAAATTAGTATCGTATCTTTACCACTTTTTGGCATATTAGTTCTCCTTTATATAAAATTTTAATCTTAAAATACCGTGTTTTGTTTTTCCGTCTATATCATCAATTACAGTAAGTGTAAGCATTTCAGTTTTGAAAATTTTAAAATCTTCGTTTAACTCTAAGTGTCTTTTTGATAAGACTTTTAAAACATTATCCAGTATTTCGTAACATTCTTTTTTACCTTTGTAACTAGACCATGCATGAATAGTAAAAATTACCTCTTCATTAAAATTTGATTTAGTAACAAAAGGCCTTGCTTCTGGAGTTCCAACAACTATGTAAGGATATTCCGTGCTATGTTCAACGTGATCAAATACTTTATATCCTGTTTCTTTTAACCTTTTAATTAGGGCTTTTTGCAACTCCCACAAAGATGTTTTTATCATTGTTTTCACTCCTTTACAGTTTGTTTAATTCTGATTCAAAATACCTTTTACCTTCTTCTACTGCGGGATACCAAAAAGGTTGTGGCTTTATTCCTGACATTGTCACCCACCTGTTTAATTTAGTTGAGAAAAAACGCCAAGGAATTGATTTAGCTTGACTACCCCCTGGACCTGTAGCATATACCCCCGTTCCGAATTCGACCCAAATTCCATGTTCAGCGGAAACTAACACCTTAGCGTTTAATCCGTCTCCTGATAATATTATCGTTTCAATAGAATCTCTTAGTTGTCCTTCATCAACTGGAGCTAGTGACTTTGCGGTATCTTCAATCAAATGTGCAGTAGATAAGACTATTCTTCTGACTTTTCTTACTATTTTTTTTCTATACTCTCTAGCATACTTTTCTAACGCCTTGTTTCCATAGACTATCGACATTTTCTAATAGCAGCTCTTAAAATTTCTTGTTGCCCCCCTTGGTCCTCAAAGTCACTTACAAACTCATATTCTTTTCCTAGATACTTTAACTTCATATCTTTTGCAAAATGTTCTAAGTCTTTATATCTAAAATATAAATATCTATCAAAACTAAAATCTAGTTTAGCAGCTTGAAATCGTTCATTTGAGAAAGGTGTATCAACAAAACATTTTAAAGATTTAACTTTAGTTTCAGTCTCGGTATATCCTCCCCCATCATCTTCAACAGATGTTTTGGTAAATACCTCTACGACATGAGGAAATTCATTAAATAACATGAAATTTTACCCTTCTATAAGGCGTTAATAAACTTAGCATACTATCTGGATATTCAGTATTGTATTTGTAAGACACAGTACCCATTGACCTTGAATTAAGTTCAACAGGTACCATATTCAACCTTACCGCCTTTGCAATGAATAGATATACCGCTTGTGGTACTTCATTTTTAAAATCGTTATTACAATAAGCTTTAATCCATTCTAAGCATATAGAAAAATACGACTGAATAAACTCGTCATGCTCATCAGTCGTAAGGTTAGCTAATAATTTAATCTTTTCAAGATTATTCATCTTTATCAGCTTCTTTTTCTTTATTTGCTTTCTTCACAATCTCATAGCCTTTTGCAGCATAGATATGCTCGAATGCAAATTTTGTAACTTGAACAGTCTTTTGTTTCATAGTCTTACCTTTTTCGTCCTTTTTAGGTGTCAACACATTTATATACATATATTTTTCACCCCTTTTTACTATATTAACCTTGTTTTGGTTTAAGAATCGCAAACGCGTCATCTTTAACATTCAAGTAAGCAACTTCCATTGTAGCTCTTAACGCGAACATGTCTTGCTCGAATAAGTTAACAGGTTTACCGTCAGCCCCTTGAATTGTTGAAAGTTGTGCGTCTGTTGACACTGCGTACTCAATATTTTGTAAGATACCATAACGCGCATAATCCCAGTCACCAATCAACGCTAGTGCTTTTTTCTTGTCAACAACGTCTTTTCCAGCATATGAGATAGGTAATCCTAATATATCATTTGCTTTAGGGTCGAACATTGGATGCCCATTATTATCAACAACATTTCTCATTTTAGATTTAAATGATTTTGATGTTAATAGTCCGTTAGGGTCGTGTTCATCAGCTTCAACCAACGCTAGTAAGTCCGCTAAGTCATGGTATAAGTTTTTACCCGTTCCCTCAGTTACTACTTTTTGTTTTGCTGTTGCAATCTCAAGAATCGATTTATCAGTACCCCATGGTGAATCAGTACCAATAAGAACCGCTTGGTCAAAAGCTCTATAGAAAGCCTCAGCAATTAATGGTGCTGCCATTTGCATGAAGTCTTGTACTGAATAACGTAAGAATTCTTTAGAGAATGGAATAATAACCCCAAGTTTTTTAGCTTCCAATTTGGCTTGCGCCCATTCCATTTTAGATGTTTGAATACGTTCGGCTTCTGATACCCAGTAAGCTCCAGGTCCTTTTGCTAAGAAAGTGAAATTCTTAACTGGTTTCCCGTCCATTTCTTCATATTTTGCTAATTGCATTACTGCTGAATTTTTAATTACCTCTTTTAAAACTAAAGTTCCTTCAGTAGAGGGTATTTTACCTGTTTTCGCGTCTTGTAAAAGAACATTAGCTGGATCATGTGGTTTTGTAGTCATAGTTTAAATTCCTCCTGATTATTTATTTCTTATGTTAAACTCATTAGCTAAGTCAGCTATACTACTAATTTCTTGTTTATCGTCACCGTAATTTTTCACATCACGGCCATTTTGTTTGAACTTAGAATCAACTTGTGTTTTAAGTGCTGTTTGAAATGCACTATTGAAATTTTCTAGATTAGAATTAGTACTATCTTCATCAGCACCAATAAAGTGTTGAACTAAGTCTAAAGGCAACCCTAACTCATCAGCTTTTTTCATGGCCACATTTGTTAGTTTTTCTTTTAGACGTTCTGCTTTATCCTGTTCAAGTTGCGCTTTAAGTTCTCTAATTTCTTTTTGTTCTGGAGTTTCTCCAGGATTCCTTTTAGCCACTTCTTCATCAATAAGCTTGCTTAAATTATTATCCTTCCATGTTTGAAGTCCTTTTGAAAAATGACTGTCTAAACGTGGTTGTAACAACTTAACCCCTTCTTGACTATCTAAGTAACTGTTAACTACCTCGGCCGTTGGTTTTTTCAGCTCGCTTAGATATTCAACCACTGCTGCGTCTTGTGAATTAGTTTCTAAATAAGTTTTGACTTCTTGCAAGTCCATAGTTTGTACCTCCCGCCCATTAAGTTCGTGCCTTAATGTTCTTATGTATTATTGTTTAGACAGTTTAACGTCTTATCCAGGACGTTTTTTTATTTTTTAATATCTTCGTTATAAAATTCTTTATTTTCCTTTAAATAATTAGCACGCCATTCATTGTAAGATGTATACTCAACCTTCTTGTTAGGTGCTACTACTTCTTTTTTAGCTCTTGTTATTGCTTCTGAATTAGTAAGTCCTTCACTTTTAACAAGATCTTTAATTCTTTGCTCTAGCTTTTTCTGATAATTTTTATCTTCATAGTTTCTTGAGGTTCTAAATTTAGGCAAAGACCTTAATGTATGACAACGGCAATTTATATCCTCACTAGCAACTCCAAACAATCTCGGACCTTTCGCTTTATGTCCGTGTGAATGGAAGTATCCGTGTTCATCAGCCTTACGCCCGTCAAGTGCAGCGTGTGAGACTCTTGTTCGCGTATCTAAAGTTGCTAACCAATATTTATCAAACTTCACACCTAATTTTCTTAGTTGCTTATCTGTTTCAAGGCTTGCTATACTCCTAGAACGCCCGTTTTCAGTCCTTACTACTTTCCTAGCCTTATTAGCACTAATTCCAACCTTTTTACTAATTTCTTGCGCTGTCTTTTCGTAAGATTCACCCTTAATTGCTCCTTGTGTGATTGATTTTTGAATCTCTCTTACAATTTCACTTCTGTGTTTTCCCAACACTTTCGAAAGCTTCATTTTCTCTATTGGGTTATCCAGGATTTTGTTTAACGCACTGTGAGATGGGATATCAAATCCCATTTCCAGCGCGCTTTGCATTTTACCGTCATAAACATCATAAATTCTTTGTTCTAAGAATACATTCCTATTTGACCGTCTTATTTCTTTTAGTATAGATTTGTAAGCTACTGTTGTTCTACTTTCAAACTGTTTCATAAACTTTTTAAGCCGTCCATACTTAGATAACTGTGTCCATGTTAATTGACCACCGTTACTTAATGTTCCATACATTTGACCTAAAAGCCCCAGATACTCTTGTGTTAAATTTAGAAACACTTGATCAACTATTTCAGTTGCTTCTTTGCTATAACTCGCTATTTTCTCTTCTAGTTCTGTTATCATCAGTTTCTACCTCCAATGGCGTGTTAGAGTAGTTAAGCGTTTCTTCTTCCAGTCTTTCTTGTTCAAAGTCCACATCATCAATTAGTGTTGATTGACTCAATCTTGTTTCTTCAGAGACAACACCTTGCAACATAGTAAGAATTTGAGCTTCTTCTAAACGGTTAACTGGTATATTTCGCGTGAACGTGAAGAACATATCCAGGTAAGATTCCTCATTTAAACGAAACCCTCTATGTTTCCAAGCAGTAAATAGCACTTTGAATTGATACATTAACGCGCTCTTAAATTTACGTTCGGCAACAATTGATTTATTCTCTAAGGCCATTAATTTATACCTGATGGCAACTCCAGAAGAATTCCCGCCAAATGCTTCATCACTGAAATTAACTGTCTTAGCAAATTTAGAAATATTAGCATCTAATATTGCCAATACATTCATTATCATTCCGTCATTAACGTCCTTAGTTAAATATTTGATGTCCATTCTTTCGTCAATAAGTTCGAATACACCAGTTTTCTTTAATTGTTCTAGGGTCTCTTTATCAGCACCCATTCCTTTTAATACTAAGTAAGCCAATCTTCCAGCTTCAATCTCACTGACTGCACCTGATAGTATCTTGTCATAAGCATCAATAAGCGTGTATACTTTTTCGCTATCACCCATTAGCTCGTCATTGTTTTTAACTCCAAATAATGGCACATGCTCGAACATATGAGGTTGTTGGTCAATGTATTTAACGCTATAATTTTGGCCTTCAAAATAATAAACGTTTTGTTCGTCATAAAATTCACATTTTACATTGTTATCTTTGTCAGTCGCATATCTCATTGCATATACAGGTTCTGAAATATCATCACCGAAGAATATTGTTTCCCACGGTTTTATATTCTTAATTCTTTCGTTACCTTCCAAGTCTATGTAACACAGTCTTGCTGCATATCCACATATTGTCGCTAACTTACCAAGTTCAGAATCAAGATCTTCCGATAAATTTCTTAGATTAAAATTCTTAAGTTTTTCTTTTAAGTTGACATCTTCTTGGTCATAGCCGTATACAATTGGCACACCGTACATATATCCAACTTTTGTATCAACAATATCACTGTCATAACTATTAGCCACTGAATTTTGTATCTTATCGTCAATACGATACACATTATTACCTGTTTCAAAATCACCCAACCGAACTGGTTTTTGTTTGAAAATAGGTACTTCTGTGCCTTTGTAACGCTCATATTTTGACTTAACATAGTTAAGCTTACTTATGTTTCGTTCAACTACTTTATTGATAATTTCAGCGGTAATGCCGTTAGATTTTATCTTCTCTATAAATTCATTGTTCACTATCTATCAGCCCCTTTTTTACGTCCTTTTAATCTCATGTGAGTGTAAACAACATACCTGATTGAATCTAATACATCATCATTAGCTTTAATAGGTTCGCCAGTTTTTTCATCCCACACGTAATTGTAAATTTCTTCTTTAAACCTTTTCACTTTATTTTCCAAAACAAAAAAGCGGTTCAACTTAATAAGTCTGGCCACTTCCTCAATTCCACTTAATATGCTCTTATCAGCGTTTAAAGCTCTTATTCTTTCTCTTCTAAACCTTTCTATATGTTCAGGTCTGGCGCTATCACAATAGAAATTAATATTTCCATAACGCTCTTTTATATCAAGCGCTATATTAACCCAATAATCTATTTCCTTAAACTGAGTTGCGTGTTCTTCAATCAAATACCATTTGTTATCTTTATCTATCCCAAACACTACTATTGACCCAAAGTGGCTGTACCCCCAGTCAACCCCAGCAATGTATGTTTCAAACTCAATTTCAGATATATCACATATGTAATGTTTTCCCGCATTAAAATCACTATATACAACCCCTTCTCCAGTTACCCAGAGACCTTCTATATCTCGGTCGTAAAACATACCAGAAGGAGTAGATTCTTTAATGTTCTTGATATACCGTTCAGTTAGGAATGTATTATCATCTAATTTAAAATGATAAGAAATGATATTTTCGCTATCACTATCAATATATTCTTTCTTAAGCCAATGCTCAGGATGGTCAGGGTTGGTATCAAAAACAATCCTTGCACCGTCACCAGAACAACGAGAAATAATTTCTTTAAATACTTTTTCATTTGCTAGTGATGCCTCGTTTATATAAGCACCGAAAGCTGTCATACCTCGAATACCTCCAAGCCCTGCAATAGTTCCAGTAAAAGCTTGAACAACTTTAACGCCAAATAAAGTAAATGAATTATGTTTATCAAATTTAATATCAAGTTGGTATCTATTGTAAATCTCCTGTAAGATATTATTTTGTATGGTTTTACTTGAGACACCAGCTAATATATACATAGGTTCTTTGATTTTCAAATTATCAGCTATCTTTCTGACACGTCTTAACTCACGCAAGAATATATCGTTATTAATTACTGTTTTACCAGTCCTTTTAGCTCCATGAAGTCCTAATATGAAAAAATCACTAGTGTTTGTTCGCTTTAATATTTCAATCTGTTTAGGTGTGTATAACTTATTTAGATTCATTAATCTCACCATCCACTATATCAAATAATTCTGCTATTTTATCTTCTTGACTGTTAGTTGATTTAAGTTCAGCCTCAGCGGCCTTAGCTTGTTGAGTAATAAGCTTAGTTCTTGCTTTTTGTTCAGCTATGTCATGCTTATCTTTAACATTTGTTACTTTAGTTATTGCCTCAAAAGCTCTCACATTTCCGTTAGCTGCCTGTTGAAACATTTGCATAGCTAATAGCATTTCATTTGTTGGTTCAAGTCCTAAACTCTCAAGTGTGTCTTTAGATTTTTCACTAGATACATCAGAAGCAAGTATTGTTTCCATTGCCTTCTTTAAGTCGGCTTTTCTTTTTCTCGCTTTACCACTAGCCTTACCACCTTTAGATGTGATTTCAGAACGTTCAGCAGGAGTAAGAGTATTAAAAGGCTTTAAATTCTCTAAACTTTTTTTACGCCCCAAAATCAATCACTCCTTTTATTTATCGTATTTGTACCATCTAAAATCAGAACTGTTAATTGCACGCCCTAAACGTGGATTATGGTGTTTGCTATACTCACTTAAAATCTTATGAACCTCTTTTCTAGATTTCTTATCTAGATTCTTATGTCCGTTTAAATGAGCCCATTTTGCAATTACGTGTTCTTCTCTAGGGGCTAATACTGCGTTTAAATTTTGTCTTTGAAACATTGATAAAAAACTTTTAGCTCCTCGTGGAGTATTTGCCTTTCTATAATCAGCATTTTGGAAGTTAGATAACTCTTTTTTCTTATCAAAACCCTTTTCTTTTAATTTCTTAGTTGGTTTCCTTACACTTCTAAACGCTTCTTTTTTTACTGTATCCTTTTTAGTAACTGAAATTATCCTTTTAACTCTTTTATTTTTAGTTCTACCTGAACTAGCTCCTCTACTACCCATCTTTGTCACTCCTTTTTAAGGCATAAAAAAAGACACCTATAAAATAGATGTCATAACAAGTAGTCGAACGGAGTCGCACCGTCATCTCCCTTCTTTAAAAGAAGGACGTCATCCTTTTTGAACTACTGCCCTACTTGTTACGTTTATTATACCATGTTTTCTTAATCTTATCCACTGTTTTTCTTTCTTTAATAGTTAAATCTCTATCACCTTTTTCGTTATGTAAATAACCTTTATGTACATGAGGTATTATGGTTTTCCCATTAACTCTATGCGGGTTACCTTTTAAATCAATTTGTCTTCTACGTTTATTTTGACGATCATAAAACGTAATAGCTTTAATATCATTCTTCTTGTCAACTGTTGCATATATTCGACCCTTACTCATAGTTTCCAAAGGAGTTTTTATACTTCCTGAAGTTGGAGTAATATATTTAACCTTACCTTTGCTGTGCAACGTTTTATACTCCGTACCATACTTCTTACCTTGCTTGCTAATTCCAACGCTTGCTCCTCTACCTCCCATTATGGATTACCTTCTTTCATACGTTCAGTAACTGCATTTTCTACGTATATTACTTCTGTATCACCATAATCAAAATCTATCTTACCGCCATATACAATTAATCGCATAGGTTGAAGTCTTTTTAACATCTCCTTAACTCCTGCTTGCCATATCATCATAGCATTACTGTCTCTTTTAACTCCTATAGTTGAGATAGATAATGTTGCAAATTTAGGTAAGCCATCAAAACAGAATTTAAAACTATTTTCATCAGCCCATGTTACTGTTGGAATTACTGTAAGTCCACTGTCTTGCATTATTTGACCAATTAAACGGCTTCTATACACGTTCCATACCATCATAGCAACTGGCATATCCAGATACAAGCTAAAATCGGGTGTTAATACACAATCAAAACCTTTTAGTTTGTCAATATAATATTCTGGGCGTTGCCAAATTCTCTCAAACTGATAATCATCTAAATAAAAATGAACACCCTTGCTATAATCTGGCTTATTTAACACATAATTAAAACCCTGTAAGTCGTTTACTGTATGATTAACCGCCGTTAATGTTGGCATTTGATAAAAGCCACTAACCCGTTCTTCATCATAATCAAATAAGTTATATTGTTCAATTGTCATATCTCTATGATGTTCTTTTTCTTCTTCCTCTATAATTTCATTATCGGTATTATCAACACTTAATTCAATAGGTTCAAACTCTAACCCAAAATTACTCATATCTAAATTAATATCTTGCATTTCAAGGTTTAAAATTTCATTGTCAAACCCTGTCGCAAGGTTAGTTGAGTTTGTCGCTAATATATATCCTCTCTTCTCTTCGTCTGTAAGGTGTGACAATCGAACAAAAGGCACTTCATCAAGTCCTAACAGCTTAGCAGCTTCATAACGACCGTGGCCAGATAAAATCATATTGTTTTCATCAATTTCAATTGGATCATTAAAGCCAAACTCCTCAATTGAATTAGCAATCTGTCTAATCTGCTTTTTAGTGTGGATTTTGGCATTTCTTTTATATCTAGTTAGTTCTGATATTTTGATTTTTTCACTGTTCATTCACTGTTCGCCACCTTTCTTGACAAAATAAAAAGACAATCTCTCGACTGTCTTAAAAAATATGTTAAGTTATTATTGGAACTTAGGTAAGGTTTAACTATCTTACTGCTTGCGTTTCTGTATCTAAAAATAAAAAATTATTAAAGGAAAATCTATGAAAAATTTACCTCACCTAAAATTCCCACACTATCATTTTAACACATAAAAAAGGCTCATTGGGCTCATCATTTTAAAAATTATTTAAAATTCTTAAAAAATCGTCGATTAATCTCTTGACAATCCTTTTAACCGTGGAAATATCCATATGGTATTTACTAGCAATATCATAATTTTTCATACGGTTAAAGTATTTTGCGTAAATTATCCTGTAGCTCTCTGGATCTAGAGATTTTAAAAACTGTTCGATGCATTTCAATACACGTCTATTTTCTTGATATACTTTATTATCTAATTTCTTAATTATGTTTCTCTCGTTTTCTCTACCTGTCTTTTGAGTGTTAACCTCATTCTTATCTGCTGGTTGATAAGCATTTAATAAAAAATCGTTGCATTCCATTTGTATGTTTTTATAGTTTTTTAAAAAAAATTTTGCGTCATCCACCGTATATTCTCTATTCATTTTTTCCTACCTTTTCATAATCAATAATCATACTTCTACCCCTAACTCTTTTAGTTGCTCTACCATATTGCTTTTAATCTTTTCTAACGCATTTATTATTTCGTGTTCATATTCTTTTTTAATATCTATACCGAAAAATCCATTTTCTATAATGATATGTTTGGGATTTTCCCTACAAACTTTAATGAAACTATCTATAGTACTAATATTCGCATTTAAATTATAAACCTTTTCTAAATCCTCAATTTTCATTTAACAAAACACCTCCAAAATTTCATCTCCAAACTCATCAATGCAGGCTTGGGCTATTTCTTGTGATTTGAAGTAAGGTAGTTTAGAGAATGTATTAATTGTTTTGTAAAAGTCAATTTCTAAATTTCCATAACAGTTACCATATTCAATGAAATATTTTATTTCATCATTACTCCAATCAGGCTGCCAATCCCCTTGCTGTTCTTTCGCCCAGCATTTTATCTTCTTAATCAATGTTTGCTCTCGTTCGAATTGCTCGGCTTCTTCTTTGGTGTCAAATAATAATCCAGATTCATATAAACATTTATTATAGTCGTTATAGGGGTCAAAAGTTCTTTTTTCTATATCTCCTGTGCAATCATCAATATAATACACATCTGCACCATCTTCCGGATAACTTATCTCATAAGGTTTCTTTTGCAACTTCTCTAACTCTTGCTTTAGTTCATCTAGCTCTGTTTGAGATTTTTCTATCCTTTCAGTTAACTCTTGTATCTTTTGTTCTTTGTTCATTATTATTCTCCTAATCATCCATAAATTTTTTTGTTATATACACAACACTAAACATTGCAGCTAGTAAAACTAAAGTCATATTATTTCCTATCTCTATCACCATCGTTATTCTCCTCTTTTTCTTTATTTTGTTATTTCTTCAATTTTTGCTAAAATTTCTTCAATAGTTTCAAAAACAAATACCCAATCACCATCAACTTTTATAGCTGTCGTGTTTGCAGTTTGTGGAGTTATTGCGTTTATTTTATTTATGTTAACATAAATATCTTTTTTATCTTCAACACCAGTTAGCTTTATAAAATTAATAATAGGTGCTTTTTCTTTCGCTTCTGATTTTTCGATTAATTCCAACACTTCTTTTAATGTTTCTTGCACGATTAAACAAGGTTTATCTTTAATAATCAAAAGCGTATATTCTTTTTCTTCTTTTTCGTAATAAAAATAATCTATCCCAGTTATTAATGTTCTATCCGTACAATACTTCTTGCCGTTCTTACCTGTTACCTCTATTAATTTACTCATTACCTTTTCTCCTTTTTTTAAAAATCAACAAAATCAACTTTCATATATCTATAATCCTCTATCTCACTAATCTTAATTGGTTGACCTACTATTTCAATGACTGTGTTTTTGTTTCTAATTCCATAACGAAGTTTCAACTTATTGATAGTCGTTATATCTGTTATAAATTCCAAAACTTCTCCGTTCTTCATCTTGATTATTAGTTTGTACATCATTTCAATAACTCCTTATTAAATACCAACCATCTTGTAGCACCTCGCTTATCTCCAAACAAAGGCACTCGACTTATTACTTTTAAAATCTCGTTAACGTGTATTTGATTATCATTCCATTTGAATATTAATGTTCCGTTCGGGGTTAACACTCTATTACACTCTTTAAAGCCTTTTAATATTACTTCTGGCCATTTATCTTTATCTAATTTTCCATATTTTTTAGCAAGCCAACTGTTATTTCCAGCTTGTATTAAATGCGGTGGGTCAAAGACTATTAAATCAAACTCGTTATCTTCAAAAGGTAAATCTGTAAAGTCGGCCACAATATCGGGACGTACATCAACAATATGGCCAGTCGGTAATTTTTCGTAATAGTTCCTAATATCTACATAAGTAGTATCTTTGTTTTGTTTGTCGTACCAAAACATACGACTACCACAACATACATCTAGTATTTTCATTTCAACAACTCCTTATGTTCGTATACGTTACCGATAACTTCCAACATTTCCTCTATATCATCATAATTGCTGAAATAACTAGTACTCCATCTACTATCTATTGACTTTAGAACAAACGCACAACTATTTTGATTGTATTCGATAATACAATCCCAAGTACCATTGACCGTAACTATATCTCCTACATAAATATACTTCCCGTTATTATCCTTAAATCCTGTATTTTCAATAAACTCTACTTTATCAAAAGAATATATAGCTGTTTTGCCTCGTGGTCTAACACCCGTAACGTAAGCTAATACTTGTTTATTGTAGAAATCTACCATTTCTACTTCTCTAACTATATTCAATTCCTTAATATATACTTTTGGTTGTAACATTTTTTATCCTCCTATATTTCATCATACGGAGACCATTTAGCATTATCTATTTCGTGAATTTTAATCGGTATTCCTTCTACTTCATATACAAAATTTTCGTTAAGTTGTTCTTTTATATCAAAGCACATTTTTAACCTGCCTATCGTATTCATGTTGGTTATAAATACAAATCTTCCTCCGTTTTTCATATTAATTCTTAATGTATATTTTTTATCGTCCATACTTTATCTCCTATCCCTCTACTTAATCCTTTTAATCTCTTTAAACGTATTAATCTCTTCTTCTACCTTTTCCAATACAGCTTGTTCTTGTTTAATTTCTTTTGAAGTTGCATTAGGTCTAGTTACATAATACTGTAAAGCGTGTTTGATTATTTGCATATCTCTATACTTTACATATATTGATAGTTTACTCATTCTCCTACCCTCCTACTCCATTTCTCTCTGCTGTTTTCTTTGTTCTCTCGGCTTGTTCTCTATCCAGTTCTTTTACGATTTTTTGTAATCTTTCGTTTTGTGTTTTTAATTCTGTGTTTTCTTTTTCTACATCGCCAATTCTAAATATAAAAAAAATCATTATTAGCCCCGCTCCTAATACAAATCCCATAATAAATATTGGGATAAATGCTAATATGTATTCGTCTTTCATCTCTTATCCTCCTATATCCTTTGGGCTGCACCCCAACACATCTGCCAATCTCTTCAATGTTTTAAATCGTGGACTTAACCTTTCGCCTGTTCTGATTAATTTAATAACATTAAAATGCACTCCCGATACTCTGTGTAATTCTTTATCAGTTATTTTTATTTGATCCATTATTTTTTGTAGGTTAGTCATAATTCATACCCTTTCACATATACACCACTAATTGAGTTATATCTCTTCTCACTAATCACTCTGCTAACATGTGAATCATCCTTCCAAAATTTCAGTTTAGTCATTTGATCAATAAATGCTTTTGCCAAATTATCCACATCAGGCTTTTTAGTGTAATAATCACCATCTACTTTATTTTTCTCCAAAGGGAAGCACCACACTAACTCTATACTTATTGGCGGTTCTAATTCCTTACTTGGAATATGTTCGATTAAGCAGTCTTCAAATATTCTTTTTGCTCTTTTTAATTCAGGAGAATCAAAAATAATAGGCTTACCATTTTTTACTGAAATAATTTTATCCTGATGAGTTACCGTCGGAATTTTTTTTAGTGGTGCAAAAAATTCAAATCCCATAATTCAATTTCACTTCCTTAACTCCAATTTAATTTTTTACCATTTCCATTTTTTCTTTTTTGTTTTTTCGCGCGGAGTACAGAACGGTGTTGGTACAGACAGGGGGTGGTTTTTAAACCCCCTGTACTGTCCAACCTGTACTGTCCCTGTCACCCCTATCCAACATCATATATCTTAGATATATGGGTTTTCCGTCCTAGACAGCACTATATAAAAATTAATGTTGTACTGTCTGGACAGGACTTAAAATTTAAGTCTTGTCCAATATAGACAAGACAGACAAATTAAATGTTGTCCTTTTCTTTTTTATGTTTTTTTATAGTTCCAGAATTCTTGTCGAACCAAAACATTTTACTACTTTCTAATCTTCTGTTAACAGTTTTTACACTAACACCTAAATAATCAGCAACCATTTGTTTAGTTGGTTCTTCGTTGAAAGAACAATTTTCGATAGCTAATTCAAACTCCAACATACTTTCTTTTTGCTGTTCTTTTGCTTGTTTTTGTCTAGCTTCTTTAGTTTTTGCATACTTATTCTTATCAGAATCTATTTCTATATCAGCTAATACACCAACGTTATCTATAGTATGAACAGGATAACTAAACCACATATTGACGGGTTCAAACTTCGCAAACTCTCTAAGAGTACCTTCAACACGCCACGCTGTTTGCTGTTTAACCTTAGCCTCTAACTCTTTGGCTTGCGCTCTAACTTCCATTAAATGACCGCTAAGACTTCTTTCAGCGTGAAATTTCATAGCCTCGTAATCGTAATGGTCGTCCATTCCAATTTTAGTCTTGTAGTATTCATTGTTTAACGTTCTTATTCTATCTTCATAGAATTTAACTAATGCGTCGTTTAATTGTGTTTTCAACAAAGTTTCTGGAATCTCCAATTCAACCAAGTCCAGTAATGCGTCGGGATCTCGTGCAAACACTCCACTACCACTGGCCCTATCCATTGACTTTTTGCCGCCTTGCGCACCTTTCGAGTGGTGGTGGCAATAAATAACAGAACAACCTAATTCTGTAGCGACCTTGTCAAATTGGTTAGTGAAATGAGCCATCTGGTCAGCGCTATTCTCATCACCAGTAAGCACCTTATAAATAGGGTCAATTATGACTGCTGTGTAATTCTTCTTATACGCTCTTCTAATTAGTTTTGGCGCTAGCTTATCCATAGGGACAGTCTTACCTCTTAAATTCCATATATGGACGTTATTTAAGTTACTAGCGGGTAAACTTAATTTAGCGTAAACATCTTTAAATCTGTGTAAGCAACTAGCTCTATCAAGTTCTAAATTGACATATAGTACACGACCTTGTGCACATTCCCAATTTAACCACTTCTTCCCTTCAGCAATCGCTATTGCCATTTCTATTAGGGCGAAACTCTTACCAGCTTTTGAAGGTCCAGCAATAAGCATTTTGTGACCTTGTCTAAGCACTCCTTTAATTAATTCAGGCGCTAAGTCTGGCATATTGTCCCAGCACTCCTCTAAATTTTCAGGATCTGGTAAATCGTCGTTTAAATCTTCTATGTACTCGAACCATTCATCCCAACTACCTTTACCAATATTAGTATCGATTAAAAACTGCTTGCGTCCATTTCTCATCACACCTGGCATACGACTAAGTCTTGACGGATTCTTATTTTGCGTATCAACCGCTAATCCGTTCTTGGCACACACTTTATATAAGTAATCAACACGCTTTTGGTATTCTTGATAATCTCTAGCTTCAATTTTAACTATTGCGTGAACTGACTTACCACCACTATGGACTAAGCAAACAACAGGCAATTCTAACTCGCGAATAATAGCGTTTTGTTGTGAAATACTTGTTTGGTCACTTTCCACAAGTGCATATCTATATTCAGTTACATTGTCATTCTTAACACCTTTTCCGTCTAATGGATTAAATCTTATCCACGCTCCAGCTTCCGGATTATAATCGCCAATTACAAATCCTATATCATCTTTATATTTGTGCAATTTCTCTATCAAATGACCCGCTGTTCTGTCAAAACAACCTTTTTTAGGTTTGTGTAAAGTCTTTCCGTCTTTATCTTCTAAAGGATAAGTTTCGGTTACATAACCAACATTTTCCGTGCTTTGAAATAATGTTTCTAAATAAGTAATTAATTCTTGACTAGGATTCCAATTAAATGGTTCTTGAATTTCCTTACCTTCAATCCAGCTTTTATCTATAAATTTATAATCATTATCGATTTTTATTTCATCATCCCAACCTAACTCGTGGGCGTTTTCTGTGTTAAAATATATGGGCTCGTATCCTCTATCAACTGCCATTTGATATACAGTTCCACCAGTTACTGGCGTTCCCGAACCATTGAAAGTATTCCATTTTCTTAAACATTCACCTTCTCTATATCTCACATCATTTTGAGACCACAAGTCCCATTCTTCAACAGTGTGACCCTCGTGTTTAAGGGCCATGCCGACATTAACCCATTCTTGATAATCAAGAGTAGCTGGGTTGATATATTCTAATAATTCTATTAAATTTGATTTATTTTCCATTCTAGCTCCTCTTAATTAAATTAAATATTTGGTCTGTAATCTTTCGCAACAATACCCCTTGGAAGTCTCCAACCGTTTGCTGCAATTCTTGTTATCATTTTATTAGCTTCGTCAAAACTCCAAGAACCAACTTTTCTAAATCCTCTATTTTCCAACAACCTAATCTGTTTAGGTGTAGCAAGTCCTGCATCACGACGTTTGATAATTCTATCTATTAATAACTTAGCTTTTCCAAAATTCTCAATAGTATCTGCATTAATTCCCATTTTCTCTAGTGTTTCTACTTGCTTACTAGATGGTGGCCCTTGTTCGCTTATAAAACTTGGCACATAATTAGCAAGGTCTTCATCTGCAATACTCATTTCAAATTGTAATGGATCTACTAACTTACCTTTTTTACGTCTTTGTTCAGCAAGTTGTTTGGCAAGGCTCGCTTCTCTATCTTGAATTACTTCCTCTGCTGCTTTAATTTCAATTTCTTCTAAATCAACCGCGTTACCAACTTCTTTTTCACTAAGCTCAGTCATTTTTTTAGCGAACTCTTCATTTTTCGCTATTAAATGAGCAGGTCTACATAGCTCATGCTTTTCAACGTGCCATAAAAAATCTAATAATAGTAAATTTTCTTTCCCTGGATGTAATCTTGTTCCACGTCCTACCATTTGAGAATAAAGCGCCCTAACTTTAGTTGGTCTTAACACAATAACACAATCAACACTTGGACAGTCCCACCCTTCTGTTAGCAACATAGAATTACAAAGAACGTTGTATTTATCATTGTCGAAATCTTCTAATATTTGCGCTCTATCTTTACTATCTCCGTTAACTTCAGCAGCTTTAAATCCTTTTGAATTAAGAATATCTCTGAATTTTTGACTTGTTGCTACTAGCGGTAGAAATACTACCGTTTTTCTATCCTTACAATGCTTTAACATTTCATCAGCTATTTGGTCCAAATAAGGATCAAGTGCATTGCTCACGTCACTGGCTTTAAAATCTCCGTTTTGCGTAGAAACTCCGCTAAGGTCTAGATTTAATGGAATTGTTAAACTTTGTATTTTGCTTAAGTATCCTTCTTTGATAGCATCCACAATTTTATACTCATAAGCTAGACTTTCAAAATAAGTCCCCAGATTCTGCATATCACCCCTATCTGGAGTCGCAGTAACCCCTAATACTTTTGCCTTGTCAAAATAATTAAGTACATTCTGATAGCTGTTAGAAATACAGTGATGGGCCTCATCAATTACAATAGTGTCAAAATAATCATTGCTAAATTGGTTAAGTCTTTTCTCACGTTGTAAGGTCTGAACACTTCCAACAGTTACTCTAAACCAACTGTTTAGAGATGTGCTATCAGCCTTTTCTAACGCTGTATTTAACCCCGTACTTTTCTTTAGCTTATCGCTAGCTTGTTCTAAGAGTTCTCCTCTATGTGCTAATATTAGAACTCTATCACCTTGCTTAACCCTATCTTCTATTATTTTGGAAAACACAATAGTCTTACCACATCCAGTGGGAAGTACCAGGAGCGTCTTTTGAACGCCCCTTTCCCATTCTTCTTGAACCTTAACCCTTGCTTCTTCTTGATAAGGTCTAAGTTTCATTTTTAGAAACCACCTTGACTGTTATTTCCTTGATTCCAAGAATTGTTAGCTTGTTGCGGTTGGTTGAAATTAGGTTGTGCAAACGGATTTTGAACATTAAGTACTTTCGTAATATCTACTTCATCTTTGTATATCATACTTTTAACTTCATTGTATTGGTTTCCATTATGTTCTCTAATTCCTACTTTACATACTCCCGTAGCACCAATTATTTGATTCCAAGGCATTCTTAATGGTTCACCTTTCTTCTTAAGTCCAATAGCTCCAAAGAACGCTGAAAGTAAACCTTCTACTGAACTATGTAAGAATAGATTATGTTTCAGAGTAGTTTCACCTTCATTAGCTACTATTTTCACACTAACAATAGCTTTAGGACAGCTAGGTAATTTCCCGTTCGGATTAGTAGGTGTGTGCTGCGCTCTGTCATATCCTGCGACAGTAAATTGATATAGTCCAGGAGGCAATAATACGAACTCACTATCTGCTACTATCTCCGAATCCCAGTCTAATTCTCTTTCAAAGTTGTTATAATTTGTATTGTTATTCATCATTTTTTAAAATTCTCCTTAATTTATATTATTGTTGTTTTAATTCTTTTAATAATTGTTTTAAGCCTTCCCATTTGGGAATGATATATCCAGTTAAATATCCTTGCTCGTTGTAAACGCTCATAGGTGTTCCTTTAGGGAAATAACCTTTACTTTCTGTTACTAATTGAATATCTTCTTCTGTGATATTATCTTGCTGCATTAAGTCCCATAATGGCTGAGGAATATAATCTGGTTTTTCTTTTATAAATGGATCTACTAAATCTTCAACAGGTGTATTCTCAACCTCTTTAACAATATCTCCGAAATTATCCATTACTTTTTCTTTTTGAGTTTTTTCAACTTTTGGTGCTTCTAAATCACCGTTATATTTAGGTTGCTCAAACTGTAATTGCTCAGTTTGTTGTTTAATTTCTTTTTGAACCGTTTTTTGTGGTTCTTCTTTAGGTTCTGTTTTGAAAATATGTGCAATTCCGTTAAAATCGAGTGGCAACTCTCCGGGTAATCCGTGTCTATTTTTTGCATCCCAAGCGGCAGCGTGTTCAGTGTACATAACACGTTGGCTACCTTGTGCTTTTTTCTTAGTCGAACCTTCTTGTGTAATTAAGAATGTTTTGTAGTTACAAAACAGGACCATATCCGCCCATTCTTTTACAAGTGGCGCTGTTTGTGAACTTGTTTTCTTACCAAGTTTTAGTTCATATTTATCGTAGGCACCCATCTCGTCTGGCAATTCAAATTTTCTAATCTGAGCATGCGCTGTAAGTACTACGTTGATACCCAATTCAATTAGATCTTGTAATTTGTTTAGGAAACGTCCCATTTCTTCTTTTGCATAGACATAGCCGTTTCCATATCCAAAGTCCTCAATCCCTTTTTTGCCGTGCATAGCGCACAAGTTATCAACACATAGCGATTCCGCCCAGTCAATAGTATCAATAACTAATGTCTTACATACTGTCGGATTAGCCTTGATAAATGCTATTTGATTATTTAACATCACCCAGCTTGTAGGTTTATCTAATCTGGCAACATCCATATTGTCGGTTGAGCCTTCCGTATCTATGAATAATGGTTCTGGGAATTGTGCAGCAAGTGAACTCTTCCCTATTCCTTCAGTTCCATATATCACTACTTTTTGCGCTCTTGCTCGTTTTCCTCTAGTTATCTGCATTAAAAACTACCTCCTATATTATTTTCCCAAGACGGTGTTTCTACTTTTTTATTCTTAACATACCCATCTTCTATGATTATTTGGCACTCCTCACCAGTGCTTACTCTTGTTGCTATTGCTTGTAAGTGATTTTCTTTTAGCCAGTTGCCAAAATCTTGTAATGTCTCTAAGTCCATTTGTTCTAGTTTATCCATTAAAACAAATTCACATTGTGGATTAATTTTTCTAACAATAGCGGTAGCCACTATAAGCTGTTCTGAACCGCTCATATTATCCCAAGGTTGGTCCTTATAAGTAATTACACCATTTTCTACGCTTAACCCTTCTAGTGGTAAATTAGCACCGTTCAGTAAGTCTATTTTCTCTTTTCTTAAATTCTCGATAAAGTTTGTTAAATCTTCATATTGATTTTTGTATTCTTCCGCATCCATTTCAGCTCGTTCTCTATCTTGATTAGCTCTAACTTTTCTATTGATTTCTTCAATATTTTCAATACTTCTTTCTAATTCTTCTGTGCTTTCATCGATTAAATCAACAACATCTCTATTCGCTATTTCTATATCATTATTAATGGTTGCTAAATTATTGTTTAATTCTAGTAATTGTGCTTCAAGTTCAGCTTTTTTATTTTCAGCAAATGATTTTCTAGCAATCAAGTTCTCTAAATTATCGCGTTTGCGTTGATTTTCTCCGTTTCTAGCTAGGATTTCTTGTTGTTCTTTAATTAATTCAGAAGCACTTACTAATTCATTTCCAACCTCTTTGTAGAACGGTTGTTCTTCTGCAAAGTGTTTCTTTTGGTCTCTAATTTGACCAACTGTACGGCGTTTATTGTATAGCTCTAACTCATCTTGTTCTAACTTGAATAATTTCTCTCCTAAACCATCAACTGTATTTAATAAGGCTTTAGTTTTGTCTCTTGAGTTCATTTCCATAAATTTTGGCAAATTAATAGCGAATTGTTCCACAAAACTATTTAACAAGTTTTGACCTGCTTTTTTACCGCTAGGATCTGTTACTTTTAATTTTCCATCTTCTCCTTTACGTTCTACTATTAACCCGTTATCTAGCTCAATCTTAATAATTGGTGGAACTACGCTACCTTCTCTTAATGGTTTAGATGGCTTATAAGCATTTCCGCCCAAGGCCCACGCTATTGAATCTAGTACACTTGTCTTACCTTGGCCATTTCTGCCACCAACCACTGTTAGTCCGTTAGCTGTTGGCTCTATTTGAACAGCTTTTACTCTTTTTACATTTTCTATTTCTAATTTATTAATTTTCACCATAAATAATATCTCCTAACCTATTTATTAAATCTTGTGCAACCTCTCTTGGTATGTCCATTGGAGCTTCCATACCATCAAGAACAACACACTTAATCTTCTTATCTTGGATAAGCTCTTGTTCTTGACTGTTTAACATATCTTTAAACTTGTCTATGGTTGCTATTTCTTCAACTCTTGGACTACTTGCTGACTTACCATCTAAATGATTAAGCCAAAATTCGCCATATCTGATTATCTTTTGAATATCGTCTTTTGGATTGTCGTGTTTCTTATTAGCTCTGATTCCGTATTTCAAAATGTTAGCTTGACAAACACTGCCAAAGTCATCTACTATTTGTTGGATTAGATCTATTGTTTCTAAATTTCCTATTTTGTAATGTTGTGGATTTTTAACATTATCATTCATTTCTTGCAATTTCTCCTTTTTTGTGCTATTTTTAAATTGAAATTTTATTTAAGTAGCTGTTGTTTAACGGCTGCTTTTTTTGTGGGATAAACAGGTTTAATAGGTTTAACTTCTTCGAAGAGTTCTCCTGGAGTGACTCTTAAGTAGTTGCATAAGATATTAATAGTCTCTAATTGAATTCCTTTACTTTTTCCATATTTAAGGCTGTTCAATGTGGGTCTACTTAATCCTGTATCTTCCATCACCTTTGTTACTTTTAAATTTCTTTCAGCCATCAATTCCCACAGTTTGATTTTGTATTTTTTCATGTTTATTTCTCCTTAACAAAACTACCATCTATCATTTTACCCTTACGCATTGAAATCGTATTGTAAGCTAACTCTATGCACTCCGTGAGTTCTAAATTATAAGTTTTAGCTGTAAAATCTAAGAACTCTATGTACTTAGCAAGTTTTAAATCGATATTATAAGCATTTTCTGAAATGAAGCACGCATATATGCTGAAATCAAATTTCTTAAATTCCATTGTGTAGAGTTTGTAATTAAATCGTATAATCGGATGATTTTCTCTCAACTCAATCTTTCTAAACAGTTCATACGGATTCTTAACCCTCATTTGTGTGGCAATAACTAAGGTAACGTATATATCGCCAATAGCGTCTTTAATTTCCTCTAACGCACCTTTATTGCCGTTCTCATAACTTTCTATTGCCGTTTGTAATTCTAAGCACTCTTCTGATGATTTAAGTAGTTGTTTAGTCAATCGCCCTTTTTCAAACAAATTTCTATCTTCCGCCCATTCTATTATTGGCGCAAAATAATCATAATGTTGTAATTTCAATGTCTTACCTCCTTATTCAAAATGTTTCTCAAATCTTTTATCGAACCCAACCCACATTGACCCAGTTACCAACAAATATCCCGCGAATAATTGTTCAAACTCAATTTTTGTCATTGTTAATGCACAGATGAAAATTATTGTAAGAGTCCAGTAGATTAGGTTTAATGTTCTTTTTTGTAAGTGTTTAATCATGAGTTATTCTCCTTTCAATTTGTTTAAATCTATGTCTAATACCTTTGCTATTTTAATAACGTGATCTAATCTAGGATTCTTTGATTCTCCTTTTAAAATAGAATAAATTGTTTGTTCAAAAATCCCTGTTAACTTTGCTAACTTATATTTGCTCATATTTAATTCTTTTAAACGTTTATTTATTAATTCATTAAACTCTTTCATAATTGTTTGACCTTCTTTCACTATTTTGGTATAATTTATTTGAGTATTTCCAGGAAATTAAATTCTACTACTAAACCTTTTCAATGAAATACTTAATATTTTAGAAAGGAGATTCAAGATGGCAAATAAAAAACAAACATCTAAAAGCGTTGCAACTAAAGCTAGTAAAATCTTACGTGATGGTAGATCTAGTAAAAATACTAAATCAGTAGCTGCTAGTGCTTTATCTCAAACTAAAACATCTAAGAAGAAATAACTTTTAAATTCTTAGGTATTATCACCTGGATGTAATCCAAATTTACATATTGAATAGTCGATTTATCAGAAGTTATTTTCACGAAGCTGCTTGATATTTCGGCTATTTCTTTTGGTATGTCGTGAGACAAGGTACAATTTTCTAGGTATGTATCGTCTAAAAAAATTAATTTCTTTATTTGCATTTATGCTCCTTTCAATCTATTTAAATCTATATCTAATATCTTCTTTCACTATTAATAACTCAATATGAAATAAATAAACGGAACATGTAATACTATTGCCCAGGTGACTATCTCTAAAGTTCTTTTTTTCGTTTTCTGGGCGTAAATATTTAAACATAAATTTATTAACATAAGCACCACATATATACATTTAAATTGAACGCTCATTTCCATTTATGCTCCTTTCATTAACTTCTTTGATATGTGCTAGATATCTTAAATTGTATTTTCTTTTAAAAACTTATTTACTTCACTTTCTAAGTAAATATACTGTCTACCAACTTTAGTCGGTCTTAAACCTCTTTTATTCAAGTCTGATAAGGTATCAACTCCGATTCCTAAGGTTTCACATAGTTCTTTTTGGTTATATCGTTTATCTTGCTTTATTTCATCTTGTAAGATGTCTTTAACTACTTCGCGAACTGCTTTTACTACCTGCCTTTCAAATTCTTCACTGAACATTTAATCACTCCTTTCTTTTTTATTTTCATCACCTTACATCTAACTTTCATAGTATAATTACTTCAAAGGAGGTGAATTATTAATGAACGATATTTTTTTAAATTATTCTTTAGTTTTGACTGATGGTGAAATCAATATTGATACATCTTTTGTTGGTGACGGTGAAATTACAAGAATTATTATCGAACACAGTAAAGATGTTATTGCTCAACTTCAACTTTTGCCTAAAGATGTAATATTATATTTTGAGCAACATAAAGATAGAATCATATTTAAATCAAATAAAGAATTAATTCAAAAAGAAGATAAAGTTTATATTAACTTTTAATCTTTCCTACCCTCAATTCAATAGAGTTGGGGGTAATTTTTATACTCGAATAATTTTTCCCATCTGTCACTACTGTTTCAGATTTTAATGTTTTTTTAATATTTGTAACTTTTTCTTTTTCAGCCATTAATTTTCTCCTTTCTGTTTTATTATTTAATATTACGATTAAATCGTAACCGATAGTTAAAAAAATAATTGCGATTTAATCGTTAACGCAAGTTAAAAAAATAATTTGGTCATACTTTATACCATATACTTTTTCAATTTTTTTTATAATAGGCACATCAGGAAAACTTGTTCCGCGCTCATAATTACTAAGAGTGTCTTTGCTTACACCTATTAGTTTAGAGGCTTCTAATTGAGATAATTTCAATTTTCTTTTTCTCCATTCTGCCAAAGGTAACCTTGTTTTATTAGGTATCATTTCCTCACCTCCTGAATTCATTATATTACGATTAAATCGTAAAGTCAAGTATTTTTTTCGGTTTTTTCGTATTTTTTTAAAAAAAGATTGAAATTTTTACGATAATATCGTATAATGAAATCATAAAAGGAGTGATACTATGAGCAATTTAGGTAATAAATTAACAATGAGTAATAATTTAAAAAGATATCTAAAGATTAATAACATCACAAGAAATCAATTATCTGAAAGTTTAGGTATAAGCTATTCCACAATAAGCGACTGGATAAACGGAAAAGCCTATCCTAGAATAGATAAAATAGAAATGATGGCTAATTATTTTGGAATAGAAAAGTCAGATTTAGTAGAAGATAAATCAAAACAAAAAGAAAATATCGATATAGCAAACATGGTTAATGACTTAATGGACAATTTAAATAGTAATCAAGCCCTGATGTATAGCGGCGAGCCAATGGATGAAGTAACAAAAGAATTAGTGCGTGCTTCAATCGAACAAGCAGCAAGAATTGCTATGGCACGTCACAAATCAGAAAATGACGATTAAAGATGTTTACTACTCCTTGATTAAGGAGTACGGAACAACTAATCCATTTACTATCGCTAGACAATTAGGAATAACAGTACTATTTAACAATTTAGGAACAAATAAAGGGCTATATCATACGTTAGAAATTTGTAACAAAACATACCACTACATACACATAAACAATAACTTATCTGATGAGGATAAACGATATACTATGGCACATGAATTAGGTCACTTTATTTTACATAAAGGTTCAAACTTACATTTCCTTAGGCGTATTTCAAGAGTACCATTATCAAGACAAGAAATAGAAGCCGACCTGTTCGCAAGCTATTTTATAATTTCAGATGAGGAAATAAAAGAAATAAATAATATATCTCACATATCAGAATCATTTAAACTAGACTATAGAATATGTGAAGAAAGAATTAAATATATAAAGGGGGATTAATTGTGGATAAAGAGAAAAAAGGTTTCTTTTCAAAAATAAAAGAAGAGATGGATAAACAACAAGCTAGTAAGATTGAAAAAATACAAGCTGAAGAAAAAGCTAAACAAGATAAAAAAAATAGTAAATTAGATGCGAAATTAGAGAAATTTTATTTAGATGATATTAATCAAGAAACAAAGGAAAGTTTAAGATATGCTACCACACTTTTTGCTGACGCAGGCGGTGGTTTATCAGATTTATTCTTACCTACAAAACATGTTGATAGTAGGAATAACGAATTACTTCGAGCGATTACCACGCAAAATTATATTATCATTAAACAAAATGATAATGTTGAAAAACAAAACGCTAGAATCATAGAACTATTAACAGAAATTAGTTCTAAATTGGATAAATAAAAAAACTCTCCATACCCCGCCAAGAGATAGAGAGTTTTTGTAACAGTAGGACTATTTTAAGCATTTCTATATCGTCATATAAAAATGTAACTCTTAAAAGATCCTAAGATAATTGTGTATATTATACCATATACACAATAACAATTCAATCATTAATTTCTTTGATATGTGCTAGATAGAAAGGAAATGATGAAAAATGATTAAAGAATATATAAATAAACGTGATAATAAAAAATATTACATGATTAAAGTTTATCTTGGTAAAGATGAGAACGGAAAAAGAAAAGAAACTACCAGACGTGGTTTTAAGACTAAAAAAGAAGCGGCACTATGTGAAGCTAAGATTAAAACTGAAATAGCTACTAACGGCTTATTAAATACAGAAGTTACAACATTTAAAGAAATATATGATCTGTGGTATGAGGGGTATCAACATACAATTAAAGAAAGTACTTTAGTTGTAAACTCATATATATTTAAACTATTACTTGATAAATTTGAAAAACTACAATTAAAAAAAATTACATTGCCATTTTGCCAAAAACTCATAAATGATTATCATAAAGAATTTTCTATATCAACATTAAAGAAAATTAAAATATATGGCGCTATGATTTTTGATTATGCTGTTAAGATGAAAGTTATCTATAGTAACCCTATGAAAGATGTATTACTACCAAAAGAACAAGTTGATATTAATAGCAACGATACAGATTTATATTACTCTAAAGATGAATTAAAACAATTCCTTACTTTAGTTGATAATGAGGAAGATATAAAACTTACCGCAATGTTTAGACTGTTAGCTTTTACAGGTATTCGTAAGGGTGAATTACAAGCCCTTGAATGGTCTGATATCGACTTTACAAACAATACTATCAACATCAATAAGACTTTAGCTATAAGTAGTGATTACAAGATAAAAGTTCAAACTCCAAAAAGTAAAAGTAGTATAAGATGTATTAGTATTGATGAACAAACCGCAGATATATTAAAACGTTGGAAAATTAATCAAAGGGAAAGATTTTTAATGATAGGTACAAGAGTAAAGAAACAACAACCTTGTTTTACTGAAGAAGTAACAAACTCTTATTTATACCTTAACTTTATGAATGCTAATTTAAAACGTATTTGTAAAAAGAATGGTTTTAAAGAAATAAAGGTACATGGTTTTAGACATACACACTGTAGTTTACTCTTTGAAAGTGGTATTACAATTCAAGAGGTACAAGAAAGATTAGGTCACTCCGACTTAAAAACAACCATGAGTATATATGCTCACGTAACAGAAAAACAAAAAGAAGAAGTTGGGAAAAAATTCGCAAGATACGTTAATTTTTAAAGTGTGGGTCAAGTGTGGGTCAAGTGTGGGTCAAGTGGCAAAACAAAAAGCCTTAAACGTTGATACTTTAAGGCTTTCATAACTTTATTATTTTGTTTCTCTGTGTAAAGTCACTTTTTTTAATCTTGGACAGTATTTTTTAAGTTCAATACGGTCTGGATTATTTCTTTTGTTCTTTTTAGTAATGTAGTTTCTATCACCACATTCAGTACAAGCTAATGTTACATTTACGCGCATTAATATAACCTCCTATAAAATTTAATCTTAACAACTTTTTCATACAACAAAATATATTTTAACATAACTTACTTAATATTTCCAGTATAAAATGTTAATTTTCATAATTTTTTTTAGAAAATCATATCAAATGTTTTTTACTCCCCAAAAACTTTATAATAATCTTGTTTGAATTTTTCAATACCGATATCAGTAAGTGGATGTTTGATCATTTGTTTTATTACACTATAAGGAACTGTCGCTATATCGCATCCCATTTTTGCGCATTCAGCTACGTGAATAGGATTTCTAACACTTGCAGCGATAATTTCGGCATCAATATCATTATTAGAGAATATTTCTACGATTTCTTCGATTAAAATCAATCCATTATGTGAAATATCGTCTAAACGCCCTAAGAATGGTGAAACATAAGTAGCACCAGCACGAGCAGCAAGTAGAGCTTGGTTTGCGCTAAAGATAAGTGTTACGTTCGTTTTAATCCCTTCTTGTTTTAAAATCTTAACAGCACGTAATCCATCTTCAGTCATAGGAATTTTTACAACCATGTTTGGATGAATTTTAGCAATTTCTCTAGCTTCTTCTACCATATCTTTCCAGCAAGTAGTCGTTGCTTTTACTTCACCACTTATTGGCCCATCAACTATTTCTGTGATTTCTTTAATAACTTCTTTAAAATCACGACCTTCTTTTGCTATAAGTGATGGATTAGTTGTTACCCCGCAAATCACCCCAAGGTCATTGGCTAACTTAATATCATCCACATTAGCAGTATCTATAAAAAATTTCATTATATAATCCCCTCTCGATTTTTTATCTTTATTTTATCATAACACATCAGAAAAGCGATTTCAATTTTTTATTTACTTACAGAAAATATTTCTTTCTTTAATATCGTCATATTTGTTTTTTCAAAAAATATATGATAGAATAACACTATATTTTAGGAGGCAAATGATGAAGAAATTTTTAGAAAAAGTACCTTATTTAATTTTTTCTTTCTTTTTATTTATAATACTCCCTCTATGTTCTTATTTTATATCTAATAAATCAGGAATGATAATTTTACTTCTTATATTTATGTATCCTATTGTTAGTTTTGTAATATCATTTCTATATGCGTATAATAAAAAGGACTTTAGTTACTTATTTTCGTTTATTATAGGTTTCTTCTATTTAATATCTTGTTTAATTATTTTAAACTTTGATATTCTTATCTATGGACTTGGCTATGTGTTCTTTAGTTTGTGTGGGCAAGGTATTGGTTTTTTGGCTAATGAACTCCGTAAAAATAAAAAAAGTACTAAATAGGGTTTAAAAAATCGGACTGATGAAAATTCATCTAGTCCGATTTTTATTATATTTCATATCCTAATAACATTCCGCCTTCTTCCCCGTAAAAACTACAGATTCCAGAAGTAGGTACCGCGATAAATTCTACATTTGTGAATTTTTCTTTTAATTTTTCTTCTATTTTTTCACAAATATTTTTATTATTTCTATGAGTAATTACAGCTCTTCCACCTTTGTATCCAGCTTTAATCATTTCGTCTATTACAGTAGAAACGGCTTTTTTCTCTCCACGAACTTTGTGTAGTAAATGTAATGTGCCTTCACTACTTGCTTCTCCTACCATACGCATATTTAGTAATCCTACTACCGCAGCAGCTAGTTTATTTAAGCGACCATTTTTCACTAGATTATCTACTTTTTCTAATACGAAAATAAGTTTTGAATTTTCCTGATATTTTGTCATTGCTGCAACTACTTCTTCAAAAGATAACCCTTCTTTAATTAGTTCATTTATTTTAAGAAGAAATAGATCATTTTGCCCACCAGCTGAAAGAGTATTAATAATATGTATATTAACATTATGATTTTCTTCTTTTAACATTTTTTCAGCTATAACCGCGCTATTATAACTTCCAGACATTCCACCAGTCAAAGTTAAAACTATTACATTCTCTGCTCCTCTATAAGCTGATAAGTAAGCTTCTGGACTAGGACACGCTGATCTAGCTGGTTCTGAACTAGCATACATTTCGTCCATCATTTTATCAATATCTAAATCTAAATTGTCTACAAAAACTTTATCCTCTATTTGAAGAGAAAACGGTACTCTTTCATAAGCAACATTTTCAGCTTTATTAGGGATTTCTCTGAAATCACACGCAGTATCTACAACTACTTTCCACTCCATTTTTTATTCTCCTCTTTTTTACCTATTATTATATTATTTTAACTCGTCTGCTAATTCCAATGTTTGCTCATATAATTTCACAGTTGCACATGCTGATTTTATAACAATAGGTATTTCATCAGTATCTTCACCATTCATACAAGCTACAAAGTTATTATACATTATTTCTGATTTATCATTTTCAGTAAGTATGGTCAGTGTTTTGCTTATTTCCTGGATTGAAAAAACATTTTTCAAATAAGTAATAACTATTAATCTGGCCAATTGACGTCGACTATATTTTTTCTTTATGGGTTTATCCACATAGTGATTTTTAACATAATTGTTAATCATAGCTGATGTTAACCCTTTGTCATTTTTTAGCATGACTGGACTATGTAATTTATTTACATACTCTAGTACTTGGTCTAAATATAAATCTATTTCAGGTAGTTCTGACCATTTTGGATATTCTCTCACCAAATTTCTTCCACCTCTTTATCTAGTTTTTACAATTACATTATATTGTTTTTTAAACTAATAGTCAAGAAAAATAAAACTTTTCCACAAGATTTTTCTTATGAAAAAGTTTTTTATTATGCTAATTGTTTTTTTATATTTTTCTTCATATACATATAATATACTAGAACTCCCAGTGCATATGTCCCTAAACCTATTATCCACCCTATCCAAAGTCCATCTATGCCTATACCTTTCTTAAATACCAAAAAGTATGCTACTGGAATACCTACTAAATAATAGCCGATAAACATCGCTACGCATATAGGTATAACTTTTTTATAGCCACGAAGAACTCCTGCTAAAGCTGATGCAAAAGAATCACAAATTGCAAAACCTATCGCATATAATAATAAATGTGCTGTTAGTGCTATAACGCCTAGATCTTTACTATATAAATATGGAATATTAACATCAAATATCCAAACTATCAGTCCTGCTAAAAATGCAAAATTCATTCCCATTATTACTCCAAGAATTGTATAATGGCGTGCCATTTTATAATTTTTTGCCCCTACATGATAGGCTACTATTATTGTAACAGTATTTGCTACGCTCACTGGTAAACTATATAAAAACCCTGAAAAATTCAATGCTGCCTGATGTGAGGCTATAATTGTCGTATCAAAACGCGATACCATTAGAGATAGAGTAGAAAATACTACAGTTTCTAGCGCTGTGGCTATAGCTATCGGTATTCCTAGCTTAAATATTTCTAACCAATGTGTAAATTTTATTCCTTCTTTTTCAAAAATTTTATATTTATTAATTTTGGGATGCTTTAGTGTCAAAAATAAAGCTATGAAGAACAACACCGTATAAGTCAACGATACCGCCATACCATTACCTGCTCCACCAAGCTCTGGCATCCCTAATTTACCAAAGATAAAACCATAAGCTAATAAAACATTCACAGGTACAGAAATTACCATCATTATCATCGATAATCTAGTAAGTCCAAGACTGTCCATAAAAGCTCTAAGTACAACATATAAAAATATCGGTAAAACTCCTATACTTTCGTAAAATAAGTATTTTTTTGTAACCCTAGCTATGTTTTCATCCATTCCTAAGCTATTAACTATGGGCTCTGCTAAAGTATTTAATCCTATAATAAGTATGATACTAATAAAAACTGCAATATATAAAAACTGACGAACTTTCGTTGGGATTTCTTGTTCTCGCCCTTTCCCCATCAATTGTGAAACAATCGGAACTATTGCAAGAACTATAGAATTTAGGGTATACATTACAGGATTCCAAATATTAACGCCCATGCTAACTCCTGCAAGGTCAGTAGGACTGTAATGACCAGCCATAAATGTTCCTATCATCGATGATGAATAAGATATTATTTGATATATCAAAACTGGCAATAACAATTTTATAAAAATTTTAGACTGTTCTTTTATATTCTTACCTTGATACATAGTTCCTCCTTATTTTATTTACACTTTTATATCATTGTATAACTAGTTATAATTAATTTTCCACAAAAAAAATCCAAAAGTAAATACTTTTAGATGTCATCGATTTATACTAATATGCAACTGAGACTTGAATAGATTAAAAAACCGTTAGTTTAATCGACAACTCAACCTCGACAAAAACTTACACCCACAATGACATTACTTAATGCTGCTTCCTTCCGGACCTGACATGGTTCATAAGTATTGCGTCGTAAGATGCCTCAGTCTCAACATTACGTGTTAAACTCGACATTCCCTAGTCTACCCGCATCTCAGTATTCAGCCTTGCTAAAGCGGATTGCAAGTACAGGGCACCGCTAACTCCCCACCTAGCATTTCTTAATTATAGCAAATAAAAAATTAAAAATCAAGAGCTTTACAAAAAAGGTTATAGCTATAAAATATATCTCCTTAGTTACTTTTATCAATCTCTCACTATTTACTCTAATGTATTAATTTATCCAGGTCGTCTATATTTAAAATACAGTCTTCCTCATTAATGACTAAACAAGGTATTCCTATTTGCATACTCCCTTGAATACCTTCAAATGATTTATATGTATCTCTAACATATAAAAATTGTTTCAAATTTTTTAGAGAAGATAATATTTCCACCTCTTCATAGCCTATTTCCAATTCTGCTAGTTTTTCTTTAAATGGAGCTGTATCTGGGCAACTCTGTGCATAATATAAAATATTTTTCATAACGTTTTTATCCTTCCTACTAGTTTTAATAGTAAATCTACTTTATATTTTAGCATAAAATAAAAATAAGCTCTATATTTTGAATATCGATTTGAACAAAAAAGTTAGATTAAAAATCTAACTTTTTAGAATTCAAATATTATAGAACTTATTTTTTCCTTTGTATCTTAACTCTTTTTATTGAATCAGAAAATACGGACGCTAAAAGTATCCCCATCGCAATAGCTCCAGCTTGTAGTAAAGTTTCTATACCTACCTTAAATGCTACATTGTAGTTTTTTGTAACTAAATTTTGCATAGTATTGTACATACCATACCCTGGCACTAATGGAATCATTCCAGTATAAATAAAGATTGTTGCTGGCATACGAAGTATCTTAGACGCATTTGTCGAAAGAATCCCAACACATAAAGCACCAAAAAAACTTCCTACTACAACATCCGTCAATAATTTAACTATTACATAGACCAACCATCCAGCTGCTCCTATTAATGAACAACTCAATAATGATTTTTTAGGAGCGTTAAAAAATATTGCAAATGCAAATGTTACTACAAACCCTGCAATAAATTGTATATAAATATTATATTCCATTAATCTACTCCTTTATACTACCTTTAATCCCATAACTACACCTAATGCTATTGCAACCGATACAAAAATAGCTGATTGCACCCCTATTATTCCAGATAAATAATCCCCCGCCATAAAATCACGAACCGAATTAGTTACTTGGACCCCGGGAACAAGAGGCATAAGGCTTACTATGATTATACTTACTGGATTATGAATAAATAAAAATTTAGTAAGGATCATCACTAATACCGTAGAGATAAAGGCTCCTAAAAAATTAGTTAAAAAAGATATTATTTTATATCTTCCAATGAACAATAAAAATGCTGCTTCTACTGCCATAACTAAAAAGGCTACTATACTATCTTTAAACGTCCCACCAAACATAATTGCAAAAAATGGCGCTGATATAGTCAGTGCAGATAAAACGGCTAAGTTAGAATATCTAGTCTTATCTTTTATATCTTTCATCTTCTCAAAAGCATAGTCTAGAGAACAGCTACCTATAACCATTTTTCTTGATAAATCATTTAACAGTGAAATTTTTTCAAGATTTCTATCTCCTAAAACTACTCTTCTCATAGCATTATAGGTCGTATCATCATATACAAATGACACAATTACAAAATTATAGGTAACTAATATATTGGGAGCTTTTATATTGTCAAATGATTTATAAATTCTATTTACAGTATCTTCTACCCTATAGACTTCTGCACCATAAAACAGCATACTTTTAGCAATTTTCACACTAAAATTCAAAAGTTTTTTTGCATCTTGTTCACTTTGCAATAACTGAATCATCCTTTACCTCCTTTTCCGTTCAAAAATAACTATTATTTTTAACTTATAACTTCTTTTATTTTTTTAGCCTTGGCTTGTAATTCAAGCACTTTCTCACTTTTTTCTTCTTTGGCTTTCTCCAACTGAGATAGGATATAATTAACTTTATCTAATTCTTGTTTTTGTTTTTTTATAAATAAGTCATTTTTTTCTTTAGATAAAAACCTACCAAAATTCTTTTCATCTTCTGTTAAAGACATTTCTCCATCGGTAGCAACAATAATCTCGTAAATATGCCCATCTTCTTCTATAATGTTTTCTGCAGTAATAGTATAGCCTAAATCTTGTAATTTTTCACGGACAAATCTCTCTCCTAGATTTGGTTGTAATATTAAATTTGGTCTATTAATTAGTTTATCTTTTCCTTTTTCTAAAATATCTGCAATTAGTTTTCCACCCATACCACAAATAGTAATTACTTCTATATTATCAGCAAGTTCAATCGCGTTTAATCCAGCGGCTTTTCTACATTCAATAACTGCTGATAAACCTTCTTCTTTTACATTTTTTATAGAAACCTTATGAGGCCCTTCCACTATTTCCCCGGCAATAGCAAAATTAATCTTATTTTCTTTTGCCAAATAAATCGGTAAGTAAGCATGGTCACTTCCTATATCTGCCAGACGCTTATCTTCTACATAGCTCGCTACCAATTTTAATCTTTTATTTATCGCTAGCATTTTCATCCTCCTATCTTATGTACTATTAATCTAAAAAATCTTTACTAAAACTTGTTGTAATTATTGTTTTTTTCTTTTTAGAATCAAACTCTTCAAAATTTGTAATAATACTATCTCCAAATTCATTTTTTAATTTTTTAGATAATTTTCTTAATTTTTCTTCACCCTTATAATCCTTAGAATCAAAAATATCAAGTTGTACCTTCAGTTCTTTCTCTTTTCTTATATCATTCAGTGATACTCCTAAAAGTCTAACACCTTTAGAAAAATCATAATGTTCTAGCAATAATTCCCATGCATAAGAGAAAATTTTATCAGGTTGATTAATATATTCTGGAATTTTTTTCGACCTAGTTATACTTTTGAAGTCATTAAATTTTATAATAACAGATATATTATTCCCAACGTAATCCCTTGTTTGTGCGCGATTACTAACTTTTTTACTTAATTTTTTAATTTCATTAGAAATATCATCTTCTTCAATAAGATCTTGAACAAATGTTTTAGAATTACCAATAGATTTTCTTTCTACAGTATATTTTAATTCCCTATTATCTTCTCCATTGGCACATTGTTTAAGTCTTAAGCCCTGGATTCCCAAAACACTATGTAAAATCACTTCGTTAGCTTTAGCAACATCCCCTATAGTGTTAATCCCAAGTTTTTTTAGCTTTTTAGTTGCAGCTTTCCCACATCCATGCATTTCGCCTACATCTAGATTCCAAAGTGTCTCTTTATAATTTTTTTTATTAATAATAGTAAAACCAAGTGGTTTTTTGAAGTCTGAACCCATTTTGGCAAAAAATTTATTAAATGAAACTCCAACACTTGAAGGCATACCTAGTTGTTTATAAATTATTCTCTGGATAGTTGCTATTGCTTTTACAGGTTCTGAAAAGTCACTCAAATCTATATATGCTTCATCAACTGAAATAACTTCTACTTTTTCAGTATATTGGCGAACCAAATCAAAAATTCTCTTTGATTCTTCTTGATATTTTACCATATCAGGCTTAAGTATTTTTATATTGGGACAAAGTTTTCGTGCATCACCTACACGCATAGTTGATTTTACACCTTTACCTCTAGCTTCATAATTACATGTTACAATAATTCCATGACGTGTTTTGACTTCTCCAGCAATAGCTAAAGGTTTCCCTTTTAATTCCGGATCATATTTTTCTTCTACACTAGCATAAAAACAATTCATATCTATATGCGCTATTACCTTTGACATCAATCCACCTCCTATTTTTATAATATATTAAGAGCAGGATATTTATATAGCAACTTGCACTACACTATACTCCCGCTCTTATATTTAGTAATTTTAAATCAGTGTAAAATTAACAATTATAATAGGTTTTCTCTTCGTATTATCATATAATAAACTTGATAACATACTTCTAACTTCAGCTTTTATAGCTGCGCACTCTCTAATACTCTTAATAGGATTACTTTCTATATACTCTATTATTTTCTCTTCAGCTTCTTTTATAAGCTCCATACTCTTCTTAACATATACAAAACCTTTTGTTTGAATGCATGGACGACCTATAAGAGTTTTTTCTTTTCTACTAATAGCATAAGATGCTACAAAAATCCCATCATTTGATAACAGTTTTCTATCTTTAAGAACGCTATCTTCAACATCCCCAATTCCACGACCATCTACTAAGATATTCCCTACTGTAACATTATTAGGTATTGCTTTTGCTCTATTTCCACTAATTTCTAGTGTAGTACCTTTTGCTAGAATATGAATATTGTTAGCCGCTACTCCTGTTTCTGCTGCGATTTCAGCATGTTTACGTAGATTTCTGAATTCTCCTTGAACTGGAATAAAGAACTTCGGCATAAGCATATTCAACATCATTTTCAGCTCTTCACGAGTAGCATGACTTGCTGCATGAAGACGTTTTGATGCCGTTACTACATGCGCTCCAAGTTTAACAAGAAGATTCAATGTTTGGAACAACATTACTTCCATGTTAGGCGATGGTGTCGCTGCAATCATAATAGTATCACCTGATTCTATTTGAATACCTTTAATATTCTTCTCAGCAATATTCTTCATAGCCTCAATAGGCTCTCCTTGATCACCTGAAGATAAAATACAAATTTCATTTTGTGGATAATTGCCAAGCTCATCTACTGTAATTAAGTTTTCATCTTCTATTGCCAAGTAATTCATATTTCTCGCAGTATTAATAGAATCTTCTATCGCTTCTCCTAGTAATAAAAGTTTTCTATTTTGCCCTAATGCTGCGCGAACTATATGTGAAATTGTTAAGAAATTTGAAGCGTAACAAGTTACGATTATACGTTTGTTCGCCTGATAAAATGCATTATCAATTTGCTCAGCCGCTTCATTTTCAGGTACATTATAGCCTTTCATATTAGCATTGCTAGAGTCACTAAGTAAAGCTAATACACCTTTTTTTCCTAATGTACTAATTTTGACAATATCAGATTTATATTCTTTACTTACTGATTGATCAAACTTAAATTCCCCAGTGTAAACTATATTCCCTTGAGCAGTCTCAATGCAAATACCAAGAGAATCTGGCATAGAGTATGTTGTTTTGAAGAAAGTAATGCTCGCATTATTAAAATCATATTTATTATTTTCTTTTACATAGTAAAACTTAATACGACGTTTAATTGCTAAATGTTTTAAATGATTTTTTAATAAATCAATAGTTAATTTAGACCCATAAACTGGACATTTAAGTTTATCTATTATATATGGTACAGCCCCCATAGAACTTACGTGCCCATTTGATAGGAATATCCCTTTTACTTTTTGTTTATTACGAACTAAATAACTAATATCTGGAATTACTGCATCAATGCCTATCATCTCTGTTTCAGGGAACATAAGACCTGCATCAAGCACAAAGATTTCATCAGCTATTTCTATCATATACATATTCTTAGCTACTTCATCTACTCCCCCTAGAGGTGTAATGCGAATTTTAGGAATTAGTTTTTTAACTTTGTTTTCTTTTAAACTTACTTCCTTAATTATATTACTTTGATTTTTTTCTATTTTTATATTCTTTTTATTTATGGAATTATTATTTCTCTTTTGATGAGTTTTTTGTTTATTATTAACATTTTTACTTACTTGGATATTCTTTGCAATACTAATATTATTACTCATTATTTCCTCCTTGTTTAATCATACTTTTTACCGGTTCAAAATCTCTTCTATGGATTGGGGTAATACCGTATGCTTTTAACCCTTCCAAATGCTTTTTCGTTCCATAACCTGCATTATTTTCAAAATCATAGTATGGATATTTCTTTGCATATTCTTTCATTAATCTATCACGGTAAACTTTTGCTATAACTGAAGCCGCTGCAATAGAAACACTCTTTTCATCACCTTTTACCATACTAAAGTTAGGTATTGGATAGTTTTCAAAAGGCATTGCATCAATTAATAAAAAATCTGGTCTTACTTTTAATTGTTCTACTGCACGTTGCATCGCAATACGTGCGGCATTATAAATATTATATCTTTCAATTTCTTCATTACTCACTTCGCAAATAGCGTAAGCAAGTGCTTCTTCTTTTATTTTTTCAAAAAGTTCTTCACGCTTTTTCTCTGATAATTTTTTTGAATCATTTAATCCTTCGAAATAACTACCTTGTTTTAAAATTACCGCTGCAGCAACGACTGGACCTGCTAATGGTCCACGCCCTACTTCATCAATACCACAAATGTATTTACATCCTTTATTATAACATTTATTTTCATAAAATGATTTTTTTTCGTACTCTTTTTTATAAAAAAGTTTTTTTTCTTGTTTTTTATCAAAACTTGCCAACAATTTTTGAACACCACTTCTCTCATCATTTCGTAACTGTTCTAAAATTTCTTCATTTGGATTATCTTGTGATAAAATTTCTTTTACTTCATTAATTTTCATCACTAACCTCTTCATTTATCATATCATTATAGTTATCTAATGTAATTAACCCAAACTTTTGTGTTCTAAAATCTTGAATAAGAAGTTTTATTGTTGAATCATAATCATAATCCCCACCAATTTTTTTGAAACGTTTATCTGCAATTTTTTCCATTATAAAGACATTCTCATCATCAGCAGTAACATCTATTTTATACAGATTATTCATATTTTCTAAATAACTTTGTTTTAATAATTCTATTAAATACAAACTTACATCATCAAGCGGTGTAATATCATCTTTTATAGAACCAATTAGACTTAATTTCTTACCAATTTCTTGATTATCGAACTTCGGCATAAGAATACCTGGAGTATCTAAAAGTTCTATATCTTTATTAAGTTTTAACCACTGTTGTTTTTTTGTGACACCTGGTTTATTGGCGGTATTTGCTACATTTTTCTTAATTAATTTGTTTATAAAAGTAGACTTTCCAACGTTAGGAACTCCTATAACCATTGAACGAATAGCTCGTGGTTTTATTCCTTTAGCCACTTGTCTTGCAATTTTTTCTGCAAGCTCTTCTTTTGCTTTGTCAATAACTTTATTTAAATTATTACTGTTTTTAGCATCTGTATAAACTACCGTATAACCTTTTTTCTCAAAATAATTCTTCCATTTAGCTGTTTCTGTTCGATCACATAAGTCTATTTTATTAAAAATAATTATCTTCTTTTTATCTTTTACTACTTCATCTAAATACGTATTATGAGAAGATAATGGGCAACGAGCATCTACTAATTCAAAAACTATATCTACTAATTTTAATTTTTCTTTTACTTCTCTTGTTGCTTTCGCCATATGCCCAGGAAACCATTGAATTACCATAAAATCATATCTCCTTTTCAATTACTTTATTAGTTTATTTTTTATTAACAATTCTTCAATATCTATTAAATAGTCTTATTTATTTTACCATATTTTAGGTAATTTTTAACGTAATATGATGCTTTTATAAAGGAAAATCATTACTCATATTATTATACTTTATATTGTTTATCATGTTGCTACTTGTCGAGGACTTTTTGAACATAAAAAAGGAGGCCTTCTACACTTTGGCGTAAATAGTCCTCTTTTAAAATTATGATTTTTGGTTTTTCAGAAAAAAAGCACTTGTTATATCATTTACACATAACTTCCTAATTTTTTATTGAGTATAGATATGATTTATTCCCAAAACTTATCTTCTTCCTCTTGTTTTTCTGCAAAAGTCCAAACTTCCTGTATCTTACCATTCTCTATCCTGAATAGGTCAATCCCTGGATCATTTAGTTTTTCTTCTCCTCTTTCTGCTAAAGAAACAACACTGGCAGCCACAAAACAGTCATTGCTTGCAGCCCAATTTGTTATCACCCTAAATGTTCCGTTACTTCTTTTTGAAAATTCTCCCAAACGCTCTCCTAATGCCTGTTTTCCCACTATCACACCGGAAAGTGAACTCTCTCCTCCCATATGCCATACAATATTATCCGACATCATTTCAAAAACCGCTCCAAAATCTCCTTTTGATAATGCTTCTGTGTAAGCATGAAACACTTTCATAACTTCATTTTTCATAGCTGATCTCCTTTCATTTTTTGAGAAATGATTTTCTCTTGTAATTATTATACTCCTTAAGACTTGATTTTAGAAGTACGAACATTTATAATACATAGTATCTAATACAATACTATAAGTTATCTATGGAGGTTACAATGGCAGCGATTTATGATAAATGCCCCTATGTTACGACTCAAAAAGCTTTACAGGGAAAATGGGCAATTTTAGTTTTATATCATCTAAGCACAGGTACGAAACGCTTTAGTGAACTTGAAAGGCTAATTCCTGATGTTACTCGAACCGTTTTAACAAGACAGCTCCGTCAATTGGAACAAGACAAACTAATCGTCAGAAAAGTTTTTCCGGAAGTTCCTCCTCATGTTGAGTATTCTTTGAGTGCATTAGGTACAAAATTCCAAAGAGTATTAAATGAAATAGAGGTCTTTGGTTTAGATTATATCGCTGAACTCAACAAGTCCAAAAATACAAAGAGATATTAAATATAATTATTAAGCATTCCGGATATTATTATTAAAAAAGAAGTCTATAATTAGGCTTCTTTTTCACTATATTGCGAAAAGGTGTAAAATCATCGTCTTTGTAAAAGCTCTCTACATTGTCGTTGATGGCAATGAGCCTAACGCCCTTTTGTCTTAGTATCTCCATACATTGACCGACTTTGAGGTGATTTCTGCCCAGTCTACTCATATCCTTTACGATGATACAACCGATATTTCCTTGATTGACTCCGTTCATCATTGCCATAAATCCCGGTCTGTCAAACTGTATTCCGCTGATTCCGTCATCGGTAAAATGAACAATGTCCTCCAAATGATTTTTCTTTGCGTATTCTTCCAAGATTTTCTTCTGATTGACAATCGAATTGCTCTCGCCTTGTAGTTCGTCATCTCGGCTTACCCTCTCATACAAGGCGATTATTTTCTCGTAGTTCCTCACGATTACCTCCTTTCGCTCGAATTCTTCAATAAAAAAAGAATTAAGCAAAACATCTTTCACTCAAATAGTGATGAAGTGTTCTTCTTAATTCTATAACTCCTGTTGCTCCTTCCCAAGAACTTTTTAATCAAAATCATCTTTATCATTCGATTTTTTTCAAAACTCCCCCAACACTATTCTTATATACTTATCTTACATATTTCAGTTGTCTTTTAATTGAAGTGAACAGTTACCCCATAGAAATTCTCGCCAATCTTTCTCTTTGTACTACTACCTTTTTAATTACTTTTTCCGATTCTTTCATAAAATTCTCCTTCCTCTTTTTGAATTTTAGACAACAAAAAGGAAGTATCGGCTATTTGCTTTTACTTCCTTATAAAACTTTTTGTTCAACATTGTTTGACGATAGTTAAAACTACTCAATCCATTCAAAGTTTTCCTTTCCTGCACCAACTTCAAAATGGTATTTCCCTATACCTGTTTCAATTTCCCCAAAACTTCCACTTTCAGAATAAAGTCTTACCTTATTGTCATTACCTTTAACAACAAAATCCTGTTTATTATATGCTGTCGGCGCGCAAAGTAAAAACTCTATACCTTCTTGAAACCATTGAGGAGCAATTCCATCATATGTAGCAATTTCTTCTGTTTTTTTACACTTATGCGCCACGCCCTGAGTTTCCCCGTACCCAACAACAATAATACCTTTTGCAATTATCTCGTCTGACTTAAGATACTTTGATATATTCTTAGAGTTATATGTTCCACCAATCCACCATGTATTTAACCCAAGCATTTGAGAATATAACATAAGTTCTGCCCCATGATACCCCAATTTCTCATCAAGCTCAGGAGATTCTTTACCAGCAAGGATAAAGTAGTTCTTAACACCTTTGGACAAAATAAATTTTGCAATATTTGAAAGACCATCTGATTTGCCAGTAACTAAAAGAAGATCCAAGTCTGCAGATTGATTAATTTTCATTATCTTATCATTTAACAAAGAAACTATATCTGCCGGAATGGCTTTACCAGTATATTTTTTGACTGCATGTCTCTTTCTAGCCGCTTCTTTAATATTCATCTATTAAAACCTCCTTTTATATTTAAATCATTATACAAAGTTTGACAGAAAATAGCTAAATGTATTTTTTCATAACATATTTCTCCTAACTAAAAATACTCAAAATTATAATGAGTTTCTCATTTAATTGTATCAAATTTCCCAAAAATTTTCTATAAGTACAATAATTTACTCATTTTTCCTTTCTAGTTTTTTCTAAATACTGTCTACAAAGAATAAAAAGTTATATATGCTTTTTCTTGTTATAAGTTGTAAAATAAATTTTAACAGTAAGATAAAAAAAGAGAAGTATTTCACTTCTCCTCTTCTTTATTAACGTTTATCAATTTTTTTAACTACTGTATCACCTAAAATTTGAATAGCAAATACAATAATTAAAATTAAAACTGTTGCGACAAATGTTAGCGCACTATTATTACGTTGGAATCCATCTAAATATGCAAGATTCCCTAAACCACCAGCACCAATAACACCAGCCATCGCTGTTGCGCCTACTAGTGCAATAGCTGTAACTGTTAAACCAGAAACAATAGCTGGTAAACTTTCTGGAATTAATACTTTAGTTATAATAGTAATCTTTTTAGCACCCATCGCACGAGCTGCTTCTATAACTCCTTTATCCACCTCACGAAGACCTATCTCTACAAGTCGAGCGTAGAACGGTGCTGCTGAAATAATAAGCGCTGGAATAGCTGCTTGAACCCCTATAATTGTACCAATTAAAGCTTTTGTAAAAGGAATTAATAATACTATTAAAATAATAAATGGAATAGCCCTAAAGATATTTACTATTGCTGTTACAACAGTGTAAAATCCTCTACCAAAAGCACCTTTGCTATTTGAGGTAATATAAAGTAATAATCCTAAAAATAATCCAAGTAAAAATACTGCAATTAATGACTCAAATGTCATAATTAATGTTTCTATTGTTTTTTCTTGAACTTTATCCCAGTTAACTCTTGAAAAATCGAACATTATAACACCTCCGTTAAAATTCCTAGCTCATTTAATCTAGTTATTACTTTTTCTATATTTTCATTACTTCCTATTAATTGAACAAATAATGTTCCAATATTAGCATTAGCTGTTTTATCTATATGACCATTGATAATGTTAAAGTCAAAATCAATCTCTTTTATTAACATACTAAGAATAGGTCTTTTGGATGTATTATTATCAAAAGTAAATTTAATGATTATTCCATCCGTAAATACTTTTTTCCATTCTTCTATATTCTCACGTTCTTCTATTTCTGATGCAAATGATGTTTGACTTAAGAATTTTTTAGTAACTTCTTGTGTTGGATGATAGAATACTTCTGATACTAAACCATTTTCAGCTATAGTCCCGCCATCAATTACCGCTACTTTTGTACAAATAGTTTTTATAACATTCATTTCATGGGTAATAAGAACTACTGTAATATTAGTTTTTCTATGAATCTCTTTTATAAGATTTAAAACTTCAGCCGTTGTTTCTGGGTCAAGAGCACTCGTTGCTTCATCGCAAAGTAGTATTGAAGGGCGTCCCGCTAAAGCACGCGCAATACCAACTCTTTGCTTTTGACCTCCAGATAGTTGAGATGGGTAAGCATTAAGTCTGTCTTCAAGACCTACTAATTTTGCAAGTTCTTCTACTCTTGCTTTTATTTCTTGTTTTGACTTTCCTAAAATTTCTAATGGGAAAGCAATATTTTCTGCAACTGTTCTACTCCACAAAAGATTAAAGTGTTGAAAAATCATTCCTATTTTTTGGCGTTTCAGACGACGTTGTTCCTCTGTAATTTTATTAAAATCATCACCATCAATAATTACTTCTCCATCTGTTGCAACTTCCAATCCATTTAGAAGGCGGACTAGAGTACTCTTACCTGCACCAGAATAACCAATTATTCCGTAAATATCCCCTTCCTCCACTTTAAGATTAATATTTTTCAATGCATGAACTTTATTATCATATATCTTGTTTACATTTTTTAATTCAATCATGCGCTTCTCCTTTCAATAATTTTCTATTATTTCTAAAATAAAAACGCCCTTACTCCTCAACGGAATAAGGGCGTTTTACGCGGTACCACCTTATATTTTACTTACAACTACTGACATAGCTTATCCTATAACGTGGATACCCGAACAAAGTTTACAATCAATGTTTACCTTATTAACCACTCGAACCATTTTCCTAAATGTCATAATATGTCTTCACAGCAAACGACACTCTCTTTGATTATTTAATCTAGTACTTATACGAGTATTGGTTTTATATTAAACTTAGCTATTAGTATAGCATCATATTTTTTTACTGTCAAGAATTAAAAGAAAATATCTTTCTAATAAACCTTCTAAACTAATTTATATCATTAATTTTGATATTATTTTCTTTTAAGTATTCGCCTACTAAACGTGCCATATCATCTAAAAGATCATCCAGTTCTTCCCAATTTTTTACAGTTGCTCCACTAGCTAAAGGATGTCCTCCACCTGCATATTTTTCTGCAAGAGTATTTATAACAGGCCCTTTCGAACGAATTCTTACACGTACTTTGTTTCCTTCATCAATTGCAAAGCACCATGCGTAAAGTCCTTCAAGACTTCGTAGTAAGTTTACTCCAGTAGAAACTTCTCCTGGATCAACTCCATACTTATCCATATCTTCTTTCGTAATTTTCAAATAAGCTACACCATCTTGATATACATCATATTTTTCAAAAATAAATGCTCTAAAGCGCATAAGATTTTCACTAATAATTTCCATTTTATCCAAGATTTCACTCATGTTAAAGTCATATTTAATAAGTTCAGATGCAACTCTCAATGTTTCATTAGATGTATTCGGGAATAAAAATCTACCTGTATCCCCTACTATACCTAAATAAAGTAATTTTGCCGCTTCATCATTTAGTTTAATATCATATTTTTTATTTAGATATGTATAAAAATTATAAATAAGCTCACTACAAGATGAAACTTCAGTATTCACTAGATTAATATTTCCATAATCATCCAAAGGTGGGTGATGATCTATTTTTATTAAAAAGTTATTTTTTGAAAATAGTTTCCCATCTATTCTAGGAAAATTAGCTGTATCAGTTATTATTACCAAAGCATCTTTATAATCATCTTCTACAACTTCACTATTCTCAAATAGAAAACACAATGATGGTGAATCTTTTCCTACTGTAATAACTTCTTTTTCAGGAAAATTAGTTTTTATAAGTTGATACATCGCACCTTGTGATCCATAAGCATCTGGATCTGGTCTTTCATGACGATGAATGATTATTTTTTTACTTTCTTTTATTTTTCGAAAAATTTCTTCATATAGATTTTCATAAGTTTCTAACATTTAGCTTCTTCTTTCTACTAGTTTCTTTGGAATACTTGACAAGTTACCATGGCCTTAGCTACTAATTCAGTTTTATCAAATACTTCTACATCAAATTTGGCAGTTTTTCTACCTATATCCAAAATATTAACTTTTGTTGTCACTGTACGATCTAACGGAACTGATTTCAAGAAATACAATGAAACATTTTGCATAAGAACTTCACTTCTATTATAGTTGTAACTTGTTATATGAATTGATTCATCGATAATACTTAATAGTGCTGAGCTAGAGAAAGTACCGAACTGGTCTAACATTTGAGGAATAATTTTAACTTGCAGCCCATCAGCTCTTGGTACAATACCTTTACGCATAATTTCATCAAAAGTATCGTTGTTATGTCCTTCTTGGAATCTATTACTAGTTAATAATGAATTAATTACTAATTTTCTAGTTACTACTCCTAGTAATGTGTTTTTTGCATCAATTACAGGCATAAGTTCAAATCCTTCTAATAGCATAGTATTCGCTACAGAAGAAATAGGGGTATCTAATGTTGTTGTAGAAACCTTACGTTCCATAACTTCCTTAATTAATGCATCTTTATCTTTCAAGAATACATCACGAGCAGTAATAATACCGACTAATTTTCCATATTCATTGACAACTGGATATCGTGTATGTCCTACTTTCAATTGAAGATCATACCAATCTTTTACTGTATTATTAAGATTTATTGTATATAAATTCTCTACTTTTATATAAATACTTTCTACTGTTATAATATCACGTTTAATAATTTGGTCATTTGTTACCCTATTAATTAAATGCGTTACAGAAAAAGTATCGTGCGGTGTAATAATTAATGGAAGATTTTTACTATCTGCTAATGATTTTATATTATCATTTGGAATATATCCTCCTGTTACTAAAATAGCACAGCCTTTTTCCAATGACATTTCAATAATTTTTGGACGATTACCTATTATTAATAATGTCCCTTTTCTTATATGTTTCCCTACTTGTTCAGAATCCATAGCTCCAATCGCAAAATCTTGAACTATTTCATGAATTCCACCACGTCCTGCTATTAATTGTCCACTAACTATATTTACTATCTCAGAATAAGATAATTTTTCAACATTATCACGTTCTTTTTTCTGAATACGTACTGTTCCAACACGCTCTATTGATGATACAAATCCTCTATTTTCTGATTCTTTAATGGCTCTATATGCTGTTCCTTCACTAACTTTCAATTCTTTTGCCACTTGACGAACTGAAATTTTGCTTCCTATCGGTAAACTTTTTATATACTCTAATATTTTCTGATGTTTCGATTTCACAATTTTTCCTCCTTTTTTATTATAATACAAACTTTTATTTTATAACACTTTACTACTATAAATAATTATATACTTTTTAAGGCTCTATTTCAAGCATAAAAACGACGAAATTTAAGTTGTATTACTTACATTTCATCGTTTTAAAGAGTTTTATTTTTAGAAAAATAATTTATATTAGTAGTATAAACATTATTCCCACTTTATATTATTACAGCAATGTTTTTACTTTTCTTCTATAACACCTTTATAGATTTTTTAAAAATTATATTACTACTTTCTACCAGCAGGTAGCTTTTTAGCATACCCTTCTTTAGTCTCTTGTTTAGCTCGAGCAATTACTAGTGAATCTGCTGGAACATTTTTAGTAACAGTAGAACCTGCTGCTATAACTGCACCATCTCCTATTTCAAGTGGAGCTATTAAATTTGAATTACATCCTATAAAAGTATTACTACCTATTGTAGTTTTATATTTATTTTTACCATCGTAATTTACAGTAATTGTGCCACAACCTATATTTGTGTTAGCTCCAACAGTAGTATCTCCAAGATAGCTTAAATGGGCTGTTTTAGAGCCTTCTCCATATACTGTATTTTTCAACTCTACAAAGTTTCCTACTCGAACATTGTCTCCAAGTTCACAATTATTTCTAATATGAGAATATGGTCCTACACTTGTTTTATCGCCAATTTTTGAATCCCTAATAGTTGAAGATAAAACTTTCACACCATTACCTATAACTGCATTTTCTAAATATGAATTAGGCTTTATTTGACAATCTTCTCCTATAACAGTATTTGATTTAAGAGTTACATTTGGATAGATAGTAGTATCTCTCCCAATAATAACATTAGGCGCTATATAAGTATTAGCAGGATCTACCAGCGTAACCCCCGCTAACATATGCCTTGTATTGATTCTATTACGCATTACATTTTCTGCATAAGAAAGTGCAACTCTATCATTAACTCCAAATGTTTCGTCAAAGTCGTCACATAAATAAGTTTCGATAATTTCTTTTTGTTCACGAACTAAAGCAAGTACATCTGGTAAATAATATTCCCCTTGCTTATTATCATTTTTTACTTTTTCTAGCATTTCAAATAATAGTTTGTTATCGAAACAGTATATCCCTGAATTAATCTCTTTTATTTGTTTTTCTTTATCAGTTGCATCTTTTTCTTCAACAATTTTCACTAATTTTCCATTAACATCTCGAATGATTCTTCCATAAGCAAACGGATCATCAGCAATAGCAGTTAGAACCGTTGCCTTTGCATTACTATTTTCATGATGATCTAACATACTATTTATTGTTTCAGGACGAATAAGTGGAGTATCTCCATACATAACTATAGTTGTTCCTTCTTTATCAGCAAGCTCACTTTTTGCCATTTTTACCGCATGTGCTGTTCCTAACTGTTCAGCTTGAAGAACAAACTTAGTTCTATCACCTAATACTTCTTTAACTCGTTCAGCACCATGCCCAACTACTGTAATTACTTCTTGCATCTCTAAATCGCTCAAACTATCCAAAACAAGTTCTACCATAGTTCTATCACAAACTTTATGCAATACTTTATATAATTTTGATTGCATTCTTGTACCTTTTCCAGCTGCAAGTATTACCGCATATCTGTTATTACTCATTAATTTTATCCTCTTTCTCTACTTGTCTTAATTTTTCTATTACATTTCCTAATTTTACATCGAAAGTTCCATTAAATTCATCAATATTGTCAATTTTTGACAAATACAAATAATCATCTTCGTGTTCTCTAGGTGAATCATAACACTGTGTTATTATTACCTTTCCTACTACAGTCACATCAAATTCATTCATAAGACTTTCCATACCAGTAAGTACTCCACCACCACGCATAAAATCGTCTACTAACAAAACTTTCGAGTGACTTTCTAAACTTCTTTTAGATAAAATCATAGTTTCTATTTTTTTAGTTGATCCTGAAACATAATTTATCGCAACTGTCGTTCCTTCTGTTACCTTATTGTCACGTCTTATAGTGATAACCGGTTTATTTAAAATAGATGCTATCGCATAAGCAACTGGAATGCCTTTTGTTGCAACAGTAACTACCGCATCAATTTCTTTATTTTTGTAAACAGTCGCTATAACACGGCCTAACTTGTTCATAAGACTAGGATTCCCTATTATATCAGACATAAAGATATAGCCACCAGCAAGCAAGCGACTCCCATCATTGATCTTATCTATAAACTCATTAAGGATAACCTTAGCATCTTCTTCTATTAATGTTGGTGTAAAAATAACTCCTCCACTAACTCCGGCAAGCGTTCTTACTTCACCAATATTTTCTTCTTTAAAACCATTTTTTATAATATGGATATCTTCACTGATAGAAGATTTTGCTTGATTAAATTTTGAAACAAAATATGTCAAAGGTATTAGCTTGTTTGGATTATTTAATAAATATTCCGTCATTACTACTATTCTTTCGCTTCTCTTTAATTTCATCTTCTGCTCCTTGTAAAACATATTTCACACGAACTACGATATAATTCTATAAAATTTAGATTTTCTGTATTAATTCGTATATTATAACTATATAATATCATTATTGTTCGGATTAGTAAAGAGAAATTCCTATTTCAAGATGTTATTCTGTTTTTTTTATATTGATTTTCAACAAAAAGCTTACTTTTAAAATTAATCGTCAATAAATATCTATCCAAAATATATTATTTTTCTAAAGATTCGGCATATTCCCCCCATACTTCTAAGTATTCTGCTGTTTCTTTAAATTCTCTATTTCCCCAAAAAATAGTAAAAATTTTTCCAAACCAACCTGGATAACCTTGCATTCTTGTAATTTTCACTGTATTATTTCCTAAATCTAGAACTTTACAGACTAGTATAGATTTAAGTGGCTTATGCTCAGCATGTATCTCTACTTTCATATTTTCTTCATCTATATCATATAATTCGCAGCGCATTACTACTCCTTCTTTAGAAGTTATATTATATTTTCTTCCTATTATAAAAAAATTATTATTTCCTGAATAAGAAATTTCACTATTTGTTGATAAGTTCGGTAACCATTTATCCATATCTTTTAATGCTTGCCAAGCAGATTCAGAAGTAACATTTAATATTTTATCCCTTTTATAAATTTTCATTATAATTTCATCTCCATTTTTTAATTATAATATGTTCTTAATTCACATTATGACTTTAAATTCATTATACAAAATTTCACTGCAATTTAACAATATTAATTAATGTAATATCTCTAATAAATCCTTTTTACCTTTTTTAGAGATCAAATTAACCCTAATCTTAAACATGGACTCTCTATGATTAAAGCAAAACCTTGACTTATCTTCCTTTATATAGTAATATTCATTTATAAATAAAGAATAAGGAGTTTATTTTTTTATGAGAAAATATTTTGGAACAGATGGTATTCGTGGCATCGCTGGCGAATCACTTACCTCTGATTTAAGCTTTAAAGTAGGAAAAGCCCTTGGTAAACTGCTTACTGAAAAAAAAGAGCGCCCAAAAGTAATAATCGGTAGAGATACTAGAATTTCTTGTGATATGATTGAATATGCCCTAACAGCAGGACTGACAAGTGTTGGTGTGGATGTTATGACTGTAGGAGTTATCCCTACACCAGCTATAGCATATTTAACTAAAACTATTGAAACAGATAGTGGAATTATGATTTCTGCTTCACATAATCCATATCAAGATAATGGAATTAAAATTTTTGGTTCAGATGGATTTAAACTTACAGATGAACAAGAATTAGAAATAGAAAATCTAATTGACAATTCAAATGAAATAGCAAATGCTAGCTACGATAAAATTGGTAAATTATATTTAGGTAGCGAGCTTAGTCAAAAATATATCCAGCACATTAAGCAATCTATTTCGGGTGATCTTTCTAACCTTAATATTGCTCTTGACTGCGCTAACGGTGCTACTACAGGTGTCGCTCCATTCTTATTCGGAGATTTAGAGGCTGATATAGAAACTATTGGTTGTACACCTAATGGTATTAATATCAATGAAAATGTAGGTTCTACAAAAATTAATACCCTTGCTAATTTTGTAAAAGAAAACAATGTCGATGTCGGCTTCGCTTTTGATGGGGATGGTGACCGTGTATTAGCAGTAGATGCTAATGGAAATGTTGTCGATGGAGATAAGATTATGTTTATCCTTGCTAAACATCTTAAAGAAAAAGGTGAACTTAATGACAATATGGTTGTTTCAACAGTAATGAGCAATATTGGCTTCTACAAAGCTATAGAAGAAAATGGTCTACAATCTGTAAAAACTGCGGTTGGAGACAGATATGTTGTTGAAGAAATGAGAAGCAATAACTACTCTCTAGGTGGAGAGCAATCAGGTCACATCATCTTGATGAACTACGCTACTACTGGAGATGGAATACTAACAGCTGTTAAACTAGCTGATATTCTAAAGACTTCTGGAAAAACTTTAGAAGAACTTGCTAATGAAGTAAATATTTACCCACAAAAACTGGTTAATATAAAAGTACTAGATAAAAAATTAGCTATGGAAGATAAAGACATTCTTGAAGAATGCGCTAAAGTAGAAAAAGAACTTGAAGGTAATGGTCGTATTTTATTACGTGCCTCAGGTACTGAAAATTTAATTCGCGTTATGGTCGAGGCTAGTAGCGATGAACTTACCGATAAGTACTGTGAACAAGTCGCGCAAATAGTTCGTGAAAAATACGAAGTTAAATAATTATTATAAAACTTTCAGTACAAATAATAAAAACAAAATTTTTCTAAATAGCCTTCATTATAACAGAATGAAGGCTATTTTAATAACGTCTAATACAACATTATTAAAATAAAAATAGCCTATCTTTATCTCCTATATTTGTTTTTATAATTATCACATATTTCAAATTAAATTATTAAATTATCTTTTTTATTATCAGATTTTTTGTCTTTACAAATGATATCTTATACTTAATTTTTTTCGTATATTATGTACATTATCCTGTATATTTCCTTCTTTATTATTATCTTAATAATTTCCTAATATCAAAGAT
>ERZ773090.122-NODE-122-length-77619-cov-8.77981_pt1 | contig 77619 bp, 59 predicted proteins | sample MGYA00580579_ERZ773090 | MGnify/ENA primary metagenome ERZ773090 (study PRJEB29015, sample SAMEA2738014) | human oral metagenome | biome: human oral; feature: human-associated habitat; material: dental | place: China | collected 2132 ... | reverse complement strand
GGCAGCGCAGGCGAGGGGCCTGAATGCGGCGGCTGCTCATGGCCGTGCGGCTCGCTCCGGGGCGCTGCCGGGGCGGGCGGGGCGCTGGGGGCGGCAGGTGACGGCGGCGGCAGTGGTTGCAGCGGCTGGGGTGAGGCCACCTTCATGGAGGGCCTCAGCGGAAAGATGGTTTGAAAGCAGCGCAGGCCGTTACGGCATGCGCATGAATGCGTGCGAGTGCGTCTGCTAATCGCGTTCGGCTGCGACAGAGGCCTTGGCGCTGAAATGTTTCATATTTTTAGGCGGGCGGTGCACTTTTTTTTGAATGGATAGCGAGGGAGCAAGCCCGCCTTGGGGGGCAGTCGGGCTTTTTCGATGGGCTGATCCGGATGCCGCTGCTCAAAGATGCCGCCGCCCCAAAGCTGCTGGGCTGCGCAGGGCCGCGCACAAAGCGGCGGGAAAAGCGGCTTTTCTCATGGCCTGTCCGCAAGGCGGCGCAGGCTGGCTGGGCGAGAAAAAGCCCGGCGCGCGGCGGGGCGCGGGCCGGGCTGGGAATGTCAGAAACAGGAGCAAATCATGAGGGTGAAAAATACCGATCGCGCCCGTCTCTCTAGGACATCGCGCTACTGGAATAGGAGCTGAATTAGCGCCTTCCCTGCTCTCATGAAAGGGCCTGTTTGAGGCTTTCCCAGGCCTGCTTCAGTTTGGCGGTGCGCGCTTCATAGCTGGCTTTGGCTGCGCTCAGGCGTTGTTCCACCTTGGCTTTCTGGCGTTCGCTGGCTGTCTGGATTTGCGCCTGCATGGCGGCGGTTTTTTGTTCGGCTTCCTTGCGTATGTCTTCCAGGGCGGCTTGCGCGCGCGCTTGCAGGGCCTGGGCCTTTTTTTCCAGCGCGTGCAAATGCGCCTGCACTTTGGTTTTGGCTTCGTCGCTGGCTTCGGCCAGTTCGGCCTTGAGCTGCGCGCGCTCGGCTTTGAGCTGGGCGGCTTCGCGGTTTAGCTGGTCTTCTTCCACTTCAGCGCGCAGGTGGCGCACGACGACGGCGCCCAGCGGCTCCAGGCGGGTGTCCACGGGCACGGTCCAGGTTTCATCCATGTCGGCCAGCACGGCGGATTTGCCGGGCGCCAGTTTTTCACTGACTTCCTGCACGAATTCCTCGCTCATGCCTGCGCGGCGCAAGTCCAGCAGCAGCCCCGTCAGTCCGCCAGCGGTGGCGCCCAGCGCCAAGCCCAGAGGGCCTGCCAGCAGCCCGATCAGCGATCCGGTGATCAGGCCCAGCGCCGTGCTGCCGGGGCCTTGTTCGGCGGCCTGGCGCAGGTTGAGCGCGCCGTCGGCGCTTTTGGCGATGACGGCCGTGGCGTTGAGGGTGATGTCGCCGCTGGCGTTCAGCTCCTTGAGGGCGCTCAGCCCTTCATAGGCGGCGGTTTCGGTGTCAAACACGGCAACCAGGATTTTGTTCATGGGACGGCTTCCTTTCAGGGTTTGTTTGCAGTTGGGGAAAAAGGCGGGGAAAAGACCGGGCCGGGCGGCCCGGCCGCGCGCATGTCTGCCATGCGCTGCCTGCGCAGATGCCCCGCATTGGGCCGCTTGCAAGACTGTGGCGGCAGCCGGGATGTAATGCTTTGTTGCTTCGCTTCTTGCTCCGGGCCTGCTTTCAGCCGTGGCGGCGGGCCGCAGGCCGGTGTGCGGCGACCCTGGAGCTTGTTCAGAGGCTGACTGTGGAGGGGTGGAAGGAGTGAAAGGGCGGCTTGAGCAGGATCAGACATGAGCAGAGGACGCTATTTGCTTCTCTATTCATAGCATGATGTCCTAGTAGAAACTGTGCAAGAGGCATTTTCATATCCCCTAAATTTGCTCCTGTTTTTGATGCCATTCAGCCTGTGTAACCCGTTCCGGGGCGCAACCTTCTGCCTGCCTGCCCAGGCTCGCAGCCAGGCTGCAACCGGGTTCTGACGCTGGCGCGGCCCGGCTTCGCGCCTTTTGCTGCCACGGACAGATTGCGAACCGGGGTTCTCAGGCCGCGCCCAAGCGCTGAAACAAGCCGCCGGGCAGGCGGCCAACCTGGCCGGCCAGTTCCAGCTCCAGCAAGGCGGCTTGCAGCTGGGGCGTGGGCCAGCCGGTGCGCGCCTGCAAAGCGTCCAGGCTGGCCGGGTCGGCGCCCAGGGCGGTCAGCAGGCTGGCGTGCGGCCCTCCGGCTGGCGGCGGGGCGCTGACGGTGGGCGCCGTGGATGGGGCGGGCGTGGCGGGTGCAGCGGGCGCGGGCCGGGAGGCGGGCAGGCGCAGCTCTTCCAGAATGTCTTGCGCGGTTTCCACCAGCTTGGCGCCCTGGCGGATGAGGGCGTGGCAGCCGCGCGACTGCGTGCCGTGAATGGAGCCGGGGATGGCGAAGACCTCTTTGCCCTGCTCCGCAGCCAGCCGCGCCGTGATGAGCGAACCCGATTGCAGCGCTGCCTCCACCACGAGCGCGCCCAGCGAAAGGCCGGAGATGATGCGGTTGCGCTTGGGAAAGTTGGCTGCCACTGGCGGCGTGCCAAGCGGGTATTCACTGACCAGCAGGCCTTGCCGGGCGATGCGGTGGGCCAGATCGCGGTGGCGCGCCGGATAGACGCGATCGGCCCCCGTGCCGATGACGGCAATGGTGGCCAGCCGCTCCGGCTGCGCGCCCTGTAGCGCGCCTTCATGCGCCGCGCCGTCGATGCCCAGGGCCAGGCCGGAGACGACGGCCATCTGCCCGGCCAGCGCCTGCGCGAACTGGCGGGCGTTGATTTGCCCTTGCGGCGTGGGATTGCGGCTGCCGACGATGGCGAGCGCGGCAGGCCAGCCCGTGGCCTGGAGCCAGTCGCAGCGGCCCATGAGATACAGCAGCAGGGGCGGGTCTTCCGTGGCGAGCAGGCTGGGCGGATAGTTCTCATCGCCCAGTGTGACGATGCTGCGCGTGACGGCGGCATCCTGCGGCCCGCCAGCTTCTTCGCCAGGCTGCATCAGCCACTGCCAGGTGGTTTCAATCTGGGCGGGCAGCCCGGGCGGCTCCTGGAGCAGGGCCGAAGCCTGGGCGGCCGTGACGACTTGCCGCAAGGCGCTGGCGCTTTGCGCAAACACTTGCTGCGGCAGACCAAAGGCGGCCAGCAGCCGGCGGGCCGTGGCATTGCCAACACCAGGGGTGAGCGTCAGGCGCAGCCAGGCGGCGAGTTCGTCAGGAGGCATGGCGGGGCAAAAGATGGCGCAGCTGAATGAAAAAACCCGCCGTCCGGAAGGGGCCGGGCGGCGGGCGCGGAAAGACGGTTGGGAAAACCGGTTACGGCAGGAATGCGGCGCGGCGCGCCCGCCGGATCAGTTCACGATGTCGGCGCCTTCCATGTCGGTGGGATTGATCAGCTTGTCGCCCACTTCCACGGGCAGCAAGGATTCCATCACCAGCACGTAGGAGACGCGGTCGAACACGCGGAAGACCATGCCGATGCCGTTGCGTTCATCCGGCAGGCGGATGATCCGGTTGCCATCCGTTTTGTCCTTGATGTTCTTGCCCACGGTGTACAGCGCCAGCACCTGGCCTTTTTCCACGCCGTCTTGCAGGCCCTTGTTGATGGCCACCACCTGCAGGGAGCCGGCGTAGTTCACGCCCGGCCCGTAGATGGAGACCACGCGCGCATTGACCGGATACAGCGGCGCATGCGGCGTGTAGCTGCGGAATTCCTCTGGCGGCTCGGGCACCAGGATGTCGCCCGCCTTGATTTCTTCCTTGGTGCTGATCACGTCTACCGTGGCGGGCACGGGCGTGCCTTTGACCGTGGAGCCATCCGCCGACATGTAGCCCATGCGGATCAGCTCGGCATCGGTGTATTCGCCAGCGCTGCGCATGCCGGAAGCGGGCACGCGGGGCGGGTCAAATTCGGAATCGCGCTCGTTGTTGGCTTTTTTCTTGTCGCGCTCGTCCAGAATGGTTTCGTTGCGCACCAGTTTCACCTTGCCTGCGAACTGGCCTTCGTAGCCCAGGATTTCGCCCGTCTCAGGGTCCTTGAGCGGCACGGCGCGGCGGAACACGCGGTAGAGCGTGGTCTCATTCGGCGTGATTTTCAGCGGCGCATCCTTCGGGCCGCGCGCGTAGGCGCGGTCGCCTTCGGACACCAGCACGCGCTTTTCGGTGCGGGCAACAATGCGCGGCGCTTTTTCGAAGGTTTCCAGATCGGCCACGATCGGCTCGGTCAGGAACGGCTCAATCATGTGCGGCTGCAAGGTGGGCAGCGGGCTGCTGTCAAGCATTTCCACGCGGGTTTGCGGCGTGACGCGCACCGTGCCATTCGTGCCGTCCAGCGGGCGCATCAGGCGCAGGCGAGCGCGGCCATTGGACTTGTCCAGATACAGCTTCTGCCCCGGATAGATCAGGTGGGGGTTGCGAATGTCGTTGATATTCATGCCCCACAGTTCAGGCCAGCGCCAGGGCGAGCGCAGAAACAAGCCTGAAATGCGCCACAGCGTATCGCCCCGCCGCACCGTGTATTCGTCTGGCGCGTTGGGCGCCAGCGCGGACAGCGGCACGCCGTCTTGCGCCACTTTCTGTGCGGTAGCGCGCTGCTGCGATGTGATGGGGTAGTTGGGGAAGCGCGCCTGGGCGGGCAGGGCCACGGCGGCGGCCAGCACCGCCAGGGCAGGCAGAGCGAGGCGCTTGGGGAGATCCGCAAAGGTGTGTTTCATTGTTTTGCAGCTTGTATTCTTGACTAAGCGCCTGTATTTTGCATTCAACGAATGTGTCGGAGCAACGGATGTGGCGCGTGAAGCCAACGCGAAAAGCAAAAAATAAAGAAAATAGCCACATTTTTTGCAGTCGGCTTAAGCTGACTGCGTCATTTGCCGTGGTTTTTGCGCACAGGCTGGCCAGCCGGGCCGCTTCTAGCAAACCACGGGCCGACTGTGAACAGGTTCTCTAAGCTTCATGGCGCTTCTTCCCATTCTTCACTTTCCCGATCCGCGCCTGCAAAAAGTGGCGCAGCCCGTGCAGGCGGTGGATGGCCGCATCCGCACCCTGGTGGCCGACATGCTCGAAACCATGTACGAGGCCAAGGGCATCGGCCTGGCCGCCACGCAAATTGATGTGCATGAGCGCGTCATCGTCATTGACGTGTCCGAAGAACGCAACCAGCCCATCGCACTCATCAACGCCGAGCTGCTGTGGGCCAGCGAGGAGCGCGTCAAGGGCGAGGAAGGCTGCCTGTCCATTCCCGGCGTCTATGACGGCGTGGAACGCGCCGCACAAGTGAAGGTGCGGGCGCTGGATGAAAACGGCCAATCGCGCGAAATCGAGGCCGATGGCCTGCTGGCCGTGTGCATTCAGCATGAAATGGACCACCTCAAGGGCAGGCTGTTCATCGATTACCTCTCCGCCTTCAAACGCAACCGCATCAAAACCAAGATGCTCAAGGCCGAACGCCTGGCTGCGCAGCAGGCCAAGGAAGCCGCCTGACGGCCACCGCTGGGGCTTGTTCACGGTCAGACCGCAGGGGGCAAAGCGCGGTTCAAAGATGGGAAGAAAAGCCGCCTGCGGGGGAATCAAGTCGAGGGCATGGCTTTTAGCTCCTTTATATATAGCGTGATGTCCTAGTGGAATCTGCGCGAGGCTTCGTTTCAGCCCCTCAAATCTGCTCCTTTTTTTTATTGTGTCTGGCATGCGGAGCCTGCCTGGGGCCGTTTCCATCCGCCGCGTCAGCTCTGGCGTCTGTGTGGCGCCTGTGGCACGGGCCGGGGGCGGCCTGATTCAGTTCTCGCCAGCGCGCTCTACTGTCGCCCATCGGCCCCACCAGCGGCCGCGCCAAGGGCGCAGGGTGACGGCGCTGTTCTGCGGAAAGTCGGACATGGCGCGGCCCTCGGCCAGCACTCGCAGCGCGGGGGCGCCGGGGCCGGTCTGCACATAGACCTCAGCGCCGCCGGGGCCGCGCGAGGTGGGGGCGATTTCGCGCACGAGCAGCACTTGTGCGGTCTGCGCGGGCTGGGCGCTGCGGCCTGTGCGGTTGAGGTGGCTGGCCACCAGCCAGGCTGCGGCGGCCAGCCACAGCAGCAGCCATAGGGCCAGGGCGGCGAGGCGCAAGCGTTGCCAGCCGCAGCGGCGCAGCGCCTGGCGGCCTGCCAGCCACAAGGCCAGCAAGGCGGCCGCTGACAGGATGAAGGGGCGCGAGGCGAGCCACAGCGCCTGCCCGGCGCTGGCGGCTTGGGCGGCTTCGCGCAAGGGTTGCAGCGCGCCATGCGGCCCTTGCATGGCTTCGCCCGCGTGGCCGTGCAGGCTGGCGCGCAGCGCAAGGGTGGCGATGACGGGGGCAGCCGTCCAGATCAGCGCGCGCCATGCCGCGCGATCCTGCTCCGGCGTGCGCGGTGCAGCCGGCTGCTGCGCTGCGGGCGCGGGGGCGCTCATGGGGGGCTGCCTCAGGCCGCCAGCCGGGCCAGGTCGGCCACGCGGTTCATGGCCTGGTGCAGCATCTTGAGCAGGCCCAGGCGGTTCAGGCGCAGATCGGGCTGCTCGGCATTGACCATCACGTCGTCAAAAAAAGCGTCCACGGGCGCGCGCAGGGCGGCCAGGGTTTGCAAGCTGGCGGTGTAGTCGCCCGCCTCGAACTGCGCGCTGGCAGCGGGCGCGGTGGCCTGCATGGCGGTGTAAAGGGCTTTTTCGGCATCTTCCTGAAGCAGGGCTTCGTTCACGTGGGCGTCCACGGGGCCTTCGGCTTCGGCTTTTTTCAGGATGTTGCCGATGCGCTTGTTGGCGGCGGCCAGCGCGGCGGCTTCGGGCAGGGCGGCAAAGGCGCGCACGGCCGCCAGGCGCGCGGCCACATCGCCCAGGCGGCCCAGCGGCAGGGCCAGCACGGCGTCCACTTCCTGCGCGCTGTAGCCCTGCTCGCGCAGGCTGACGGCCAGGCGGTCGCCAAAGAAGGCCAGCAGCGGCTGCGCGGGGTCTTGTATGAGGCTGCCAAAGGCGGGCACGGCAGCGGCAATGAGCGCGGGCAGCTCCAGCGGCAGCCGCTTTTCGCCCAGGATGCGCAGCACGCCCAGCGCGTGGCGGCGCAGCGCGAAGGGGTCGCGGTCGCCCGTGGGCAGGCTGCCAATGCCGAACAGGCCCACCAGGGTTTCGAGCTTGTCGGCCAGCGCGAGCACGCAGCCGGTGTGGTTGCGCGGCAGGGCGTCGCCCGCAAAGCGCGGTTTGTAGTGGTCTTCAACGGCGATGGCCACGCCGTCGCGCAGGCCCTCGTGGCGGGCGTAGTAGCCGCCCATCACGCCTTGCAGCTCGGGAAATTCGCTCACCATGTCGGTGAGCAAATCGCACTTGGCCAGGCGCGCGGCTTGCTGGACTTTGCTGTCCAGCGCGTCAAAGGCGCTTTTGTCTTCGGGCGTGTAGGGGTATTGCGCCTGCCGCAGCTGATTGACGATGGCATGGGCAATCTGGCGCACGCGCTCGCTGCGCTCGCCCTGGGTGCCCAGCTTGTTGTGATAGACAACTTTGGCTAGGCCGGGCACGCGGCTTTCCAGGGTTTTTTTGAGGTCTTGCTCGAAGAAAAAGCGCGCGTCGGCCAGGCGCGGGCGCACCACGCGCTCGTTGCCGCCGATGACGGCGCTGGCGTCTTGCGGGCTGATGTTGCTGACCACGAGAAAGCGGTTGGCGAGCCGGCCCGCGCCGTCGAGCAGCGGAAAGTACTTCTGGTTGGCCTTCATGGTGAGGATGAGGCACTCTTGCGGCACCTGCAAAAACTCTGGCTCGAACTGGCAGATGAGCACCTTGGGGCGCTCCACCAGGGCGGTGACTTCATCGAGCAGGGCCTCGTCCTGAATGGGGGTCAGCTCTTCGCCCAGCTGCTGTCCGGCCTGTGCGGCGGCCGCTTGCAATTGCGCGGCAATGTCGGCGCGGCGCTCGGCAAAGCTGGCAATCACCGCGCCTTGCTCGCGCAGGGCGCGGGCGTAGTCGTCGGCATGGGCGATTTCGATGGGATCGGCCTGCGCTTCAAAGCGGTGGCCGTGCGTGAGGCGGCCCGCCGTCAGGCCCAGCGCGGTCACGGGTACAACATCCGCGCCGTGCAGCGCCAGCAGGCCATGCGCGGGGCGCACGAACTGCACGCTGTCCCAGCCGGGCAGGGGCGTGCCGCTTTGCAGCTGGTAGGTCATCACCTTCGGAATGGGCAGTTTGGCGATGGCCTCGTGCAGCGCCGCCTGCAAGCCGGCCTGCAAGCTTGCGCCGGGCGCCACGCTGTCCAGAAACAGGGCCTCGGCCTTGCCGTCTGGCGCGCGTTGCAGGCGGGGCACGGCGGCGGCGTCAGCGCCCACGGCGTGCAGCTTTTTCAGCAGCGCGGGCGTGGGCTGGCCGTCTGCCGTCAGCCCCACGCTCACGGGCATGAGCTTGATGCGGCGCGGCTGGTCATCGGCCCGGGCCTTGACTTGCGTGATGTGCGCGGCCAGCCGGCGCGGCGTGGCGTAAGGCGTGGCCTGCGCGCCTTCGGCGGCCAGGCCCTGCGCGCGCAGCTGCTCCAGCAGCCGCCCGGCAAAGGCTTCGCCCAGCTTTTGCAGCGCCTTCGGGGGCAGTTCTTCGGTGAAGAGTTCGACGAGGAGGTTTTGTGTAGTCATGTCCTGGAAAGAAAAGGGCTTCAAAAAGAGACGGATGCCAGCCCCAGCTTGCGGGCGGCTTTTTGCATGTCGGCGTCAAAAGTAGCCAGCGCGTTGCAGCCGCTGCGCGCGGCCACGGCCAGATGCAGGGCATCCGGCGCGCGCAATCTGGCGGCAGCAGGGGCGCACAGCGTGGCAGCGGCATCAAAGTCAGCCAAGGTGATGTCTGCGCACGGCACGTTGGACAAAAAGGAGCGGCCCTGCTCCAGCGCCTGCTGCGCCTTGGCCGCACTGAGCTGCCGCAAACGCTGCTTGACGGCCAGAGCGCCAGCCAGTTCAGCGTGCGTCCAAGGCGAAATCAGCAGCTCCTGCCACTGGCAGGAACCCAGCCACCGCAGCGCGCGCTCCGATTCGGGTTCGGGGCACACCAGGGCCATCAGCACGGGGGTATCCACATAGGTGCGGGCGATGGTCATGCGCGTGCGGCTCACAGTTCTTCATCGCGCATCTGGCGCACGACGGAGTGGCCCATGGGCATGGAGCGTTGCAAAGCGCGCAACTGCTCGGCCCATTCGGCAGGCGTTTTGCTGCGCGGCTGCGCCTGCGCCACGGGCCTGATCAGCAGCCCGCCTTCAGGCAGCGGGCTGATTTCAACGCGCGCGTTCTTGTCGCCGCCCAGATGAACCAGCATTTCCGCCGGAATGCGCAAGCCGGTGCTGTTGCCCCATTTGCCCAGTTGGGTTTGCATGGCGATCCTTGCCGTGTGTTTATACAAAGCTGGCAATTGTAGATACGCCCATCACGGCGCAGCCCTTGCCACGGAACCTGCTTGCGGCCTGCGACATATCAAAAGCAGGAGCAAATTAAGAGGGGCTTAAATGCTGCCCTGCGCTGATTTCACTAGGACGTATAGCTATAGATAAAAGAGCAAATCAATGCGCTCGCTGCCAGCGCCTCATCCCTTGCGGCCCAGCGGGGATTTGCAAGGCTGCAGACTTCTCCCTGTCCACGCTCTTCGCGCTCCCACGGGCGGGCGGCAAACAGGCTCTCAGCGCAGGTGCTGGAGGCCGCTGGCTTCCTGCCCGTCCAGCTTCAGCCCCTTGGGCAGCGGGAATTTCATGCTTTCTTGCACGCCTTCAAGCGTGCGCACCGATACCGCGCCCAGCGCGCGCAGCCGCTCAATCACCTGCCGCACCAGAATGTCAGGGGCTGACGCGCCTGCCGTCAGGCCGATGCGGGATTTGCCCTGCACCCATTCGGGGCGCAGGTCTTCGGCGCTGTCCACCATGTAGCTTTCAGTGCCCAGGCGGCGGGCTACCTCGCGCAGGCGGTTGGAGTTGCTGCTGGTCGGGCTGCCCACGACGATGACCACATCCACCTTCGGACTCATCACTTTCACTGCGTCCTGGCGGTTCTGCGTGGCGTAGCAGATGTCTTGCTGCTTGGGCTGGCGCACTTGCGGAAAGCGCGCTTTCACGGCGGCGGTGATGCTGGCCGCGTCGTCCACGCTGAGCGTGGTTTGCGTGACGACGGCCAGTTTTTCGGTCTGCGAGGGCTGCACGCGCTGCACGTCTTCTTCCGTTTCCACCAGATGAATCGTGCCGGGCGGCAGCTGGCCCAGCGTGCCTTCCACTTCGGGGTGGCGCTTGTGGCCGATCATGATGAATTCGTAGCCTTCCTTGTGGAGCTTGGCCACTTCCACATGCACCTTGCTCACCAGCGGGCAGGTGGCGTCGAAGATGCGAAAGCCCCGCCGCTGGGCTTCGCGCTGCACGGCCTTGGGCACGCCGTGGGCGCTGAAGATGAGCGTGGCGCCGGGCGGTACGTCGTTCAGCTCTTCGATGAAGATGGCGCCTTTGGCTTTCAGGTCATTGACCACGTAGGTGTTGTGCACGATTTCGTGGCGCACATAGATGGGCGCGCCGAATTTGGCCAGCGCGCGCTCCACGATTTCAATGGCCCGGTCCACGCCCGCGCAAAAGCCGCGCGGCGCGGCCAGCAGCACTTCGGCATCCTGGCCTTGCGTGTTTTCAATGCCGTTTTCGATGCGGCTTGCAACAGCGCTTGCAATGCCGCTGGCGGCGTCCGCCGCTTCAGTCATTCATCACCCCGATGATTTGCACTTCAAAGCTCACGGGGCGGCCTGCCAGCGGGTGATTGAAGTCCAGCTGCACCGCGCCATCGCCGCGCACGGCCAGCACCACGCCCGCAAAAGTGCCCTGGCCATCAGGCCGCGCCAGCTCCAGCACTTCGCCCACGGCATAGGCGGCGTCGGGCGCGTCCAGCTCGTCCAGCTCCTTGCGGGGCAGCCACTGGATCATGTCGGGGTTGCGCTGGCCAAACACTTCGCCTTCGGGCAGCTCGAATGTGGCGCGCGCGCCTTCGGCCAGCCCCAGCAGGCGCTGCTCCAGCGCGGGCGCCAGCGAGCCTGTGCCCAGCGTGAGCGTGGCCGGCGGCCCCGCAAAGGTATTGACGACATCGCCTTGCGGCCCCGCAAGGCGGTAATGCAGCGTGAGAAAAGCGCCCGGATGAATGACGTTCATGAAAATCAGCTGGTGCGGTTTGAGTGAACTGGCCGCGATTCTAGAAATGCCCCTGAAAGCCTGTTGGCCGCCCGGCTATCCGCTCATCAGAATCGGTTTGCCTTCTGTCCGATGGCAAGCAGGCTTTGGCGCGGGTGCGTCTTCCGGTCCTATCATCGCCGCCCGCTTGGGCCTGAGAGACTGTTTGCGGTCGGTCCGCGCCGGGCAACCTTCGCCCCGCCTGCCCGGCCATCCCCGCTTGAATCCCCGCTTTGCGCCCCCTTCTTCAGGCGCGCGAACCCTTTTCTTTTTCTGACCAGGAGACACCTGCCATGACATCTGCCTTCCCGAGTCGCCCCGCGCGCCACTTCCTGCAACACATCATGCGCCTCATTGCGCTGGCGCTGGCCTTTGCGCTGCTGGCCGCATTCAGCTTCGACGCCGAGGCCGCGCGCCTGGGCGGCGGCCGCTCGGCGGGCCGCCAGTCCAGCCAGGTCACCCAGCGCGAAGCGGCCCGCCAGCAGCCAGCCGCGCCCGGCCAGCAACAGGCCGCCCAACAGCCGCGCCGCCAGTGGGGCGGCCTGCTGGGCGGCCTGGCCGCTGGCCTGGGCCTGGCCTGGCTGGCCAACGCCCTGGGGCTGGGCGAGGGCTTTGCCAATGTGCTGCTCATTGCCCTGCTCGTCATGGCGGGCATGGCCGTGCTGCGCATGCGGCGCGGCGGCGCAGCCCAGGCCGCAGGCGGCCCCGCCTGGCCAGCGGCCAATTCCTACAACCCGGCCAAGGTAGGCAACGATGCCAGCGCCCGCCCGTGGGAGCGCGCGGCCACGACCGCAGGCGGCTCCATGATCGGCTCGGCCCTTTCCGGCCCGCAAGGCTGGGGCATTCCTGCCGACTTTGATATTGCGGGCTTTACCGAAGCGGCGCGGCGCAATTTCATCTCGCTTCAGGCCGCCTGGGACAAGGGCGACGAAGCCGCCTTGCGCGCCATGATGACCGATGAAATGCTGGCCGAAACCCGCGCCCGCCTGGCCGAGCGCGGCGGCCAGCCCAGCCAGACCGTGGTCAACATGCTGCAAGCGCAGCTGCTGGGCATTGAGGAGCTGCCTGCCGAATACATGGCCAGCGTCGAATTCAGCGGCCTTATCACCGAAGACGGCAACGGCCCCAGCCCATTTCGCGAAGCCTGGAACATGACCAAGCCCAAAACCGGCCCTGGCGGCTGGCTGGTGGCGGGCATCCAGCCTTTGTCCTGAAAACCGGCTTACGGAAACCCACCCCCCTTGGGGCGCGGCCTGGCAGGCGGGGCCAGGCGCGCTTTTGCACCAACGGACAGGCTTTGAGCAGGCTCTCAGCCCTGCTCCGGGAAATCAGGCGGCTCGATGCCCCGCTCCTTGCCGCCGCCCAGCTGCCACCAGTCCACATGGCGGGTGCCCAGCATCAGCGCAGCCAGCATGGCGAACACGAGCAGCGCGCCCAGCAAGAGGGCGTTGTTTTCAGAAGCCAGCAGCCCATACAGCGCCGCGTAGAGCACGGCCACGTAAGCCGCCAGCGCCCCGCCGCGCTGCGCGCCGCCCAGCACGGCGCTGAAATACAAGCCCAGCAGCGCCACGCTGGCCGCCGCCGCGCCCGCGTAGGCCCAGGCGAAGGCCATTTTTTCCGACAGCGCCAGCAGCAGCAAGAAGAACACGGCGATCGACAGTCCCACCAGCCCGTACTGCACGGGGTGCAGGCGCAGGCGCTTGAACAGCTCCACCATGAAAGCGGCCATGATGACCAGCGCGATGAACAGGCCGCCGTACTTGGCCGCGCGCTCGCTCATGGAATACACGTTCACGGGCTGCGTCAGCGTGACATCAAAAGTTTCCAGCCGCTCCAGGTTCGCAGCTTTTTCCTGCTTGAGCGCTGCGGCCAGCTGGGCGCGCGCCTGCGTGGTCAGGGAAGAAATGCGCCAGTGCGCCTCAAAGCCCGTATCGCTCACCGTGCGTTCAGCAGCCAGAAAGCGCCCGCCAAAGCCCGGGTGCGGCCAGGCCGATGAAAGCTGCGCCGTGGTGTCCTCGCCCAGCGGAGCCACGGCCAGATGGCTTTGGCCGGCCAGCGTCATATCCAGCACGTAGGGCAGCGCCTGCCCTTGCTGCCAGGTATCCAGCGCCTGGCCCGACAGCGCCGCCTGCACGCTGCCAGCGGCCAGCGCGGATTGCGCCACGGCCCGGGGCAGCCCGCGCTCCAGCGTCAGCGCCTGCCCGGCGGCTTCAAGCTGCGGCGCGCCTTCCAGCCCGCGCAAATCAGACATGGACAGCACCAGCACCGGCGCGCCAGCTTCGCCGCCCACTTCAATCTGCGAGCCTTCCACGCTATGCGGCAGGCTGTCCACGTCAAACGGGGGAATTTCGCCCTGCACCTTGGCCGTCAGCCGGTAGAAAGGCACTTTGAAAATGCCCCGGTAGCGCTCTTGCGTGGCCAGCGCGCCCTGCATCGTTTGCGTTTTGGGGAACACGATGGCCGCGTCCTGCCGCTGGCGCAACTCTTCGCCCGTGATCTGGCCCTTGTCATCGCGCACCGGCTCGCGCCAGCGCTCCACATAAGGCACCAGCAGATAAGGCGCGGCCAGCGTCTGCGCGCCCACATGGGTTTGCGCCAGCTCTTCAGCGGCGCTGCGCTGGCTGTCGCCGCGCTCGCGAATCAGCCCCAGAATTTCGCTCAGCGGAATGCACAGCACAAGCCACAGCACAAAGAGCAAAGCGGTTTTGGCCAGCAGCGAATCGCGCCAGGCCGTCAGGCGCAAGGTCATGTTTTTTTCCTTTTCCGGTTCAAATGAGAGGAGAGAGAGCCTGCCTGCCATCTGGCCGCGAGGACAACAGCGCGGAAATCGGGATGGGCCGCAAGGCGACAGCCGCAGACGGGCCTGACTGTCCGCAGACCGCCCGGGGCCGCGTTTTTTGCATCTGAAAAACAGATGGCAAACAGACTCGACAAAGACCGCAATGATCGCGCCGTTTTGCGCGGAGGCGATGAAATTCGCCTTCACGCCAGCCGCACGCAGGCTTTGTGCGGCGGGCCGCTTCACATTGCCTTCAAACCACCCGCTTTCGAGGGCCGCCCGCGCAGTGCAGGGCATGCCCAATTCCACTCCTTCGCCTCTACAGACCCAAAGCCTGAATTTGCTCCTCAATCAATAGCAATACGTCCTAGTAGAAAGAGCGCAGAAGCCGTTTTCCGGGGTCATGAATTTGCTCCTGTTTTTAATGCCTGCATGCCTTTCTGGAAGCCTGCTCAAGACCAGAAATCGATTTTTTTACCCTCAAGATTATTCCCTGCCCCATGCAAACCGTATAACCTGCTTTGCGGCATCAACCCTTGCTTCAACATTCAACGGAACAATGCACCTCGGCGTTGCGTGCCCAACATTCAAGTTATACACAATCGGCAAATCCGGCTTGTTTATTTCGCGTATCAAGAGGCGCTTGTATTCTTCATAATGCACCTCATTCATTGGCTTTCCGGCAAGAACGCCATTTGCAACTTCAAAAATGCCGGCCGCTTTCAATGTTTGCAGCATCTTTTGATAGATTTCAGGTTTGGCGCACTCTTCGCTTGATTCCAGAAGCAGTATTTTGCCACGCCAGTCATCAACACTCGGGAAAATATCATGCTGGCGGCACAGGGCAGGGCTGTCATCATGGCGGGTATTGTCAAACATATCATATATTGTTTCAATGCAACCGCCCAGGATTTTGCCGGAGAATACGGCATTGCCTTGCAACAATTCAAATCCGCGATTCGGATGCCGCACCCGTTTGACGCCAATTTGCGATTCATCAAATGCCGTGCGTTCACCATACCAGACATCGCTCGGGCGTATCTCTCGTATTGTGCCGGTTGCGAGCAATTCCTCAAAATACTTCCGCGAATACGGCAGCATTTCATCTTCAAGCTCGCACACATCCGACAGAAACGACTGGCCATAAAACGTATGGATGCCTGCTTTATGCAGCATGAAATGATTCACCGTCGCATCGGAAAAGCCGAGAAAAATCTTTTGGCTATTTCTGGCTGCATGCAGCAATTCATCATGTCCAAACAAATGCGGCAGCAGCCGGTAGGCGTCATCTCCGCCAATGGCGCACAGTATCATGTCGACAGACGGATCACGAAAAGCATCCAGCAAGTCCTGCGCGCGGGCTTCGGGATGGCGTTTGAGAAACTCAATGCCCTTGCAGGCATTTGCAGCGGCAACCACTTCTATTCCGTATGAACGCAAACGCCTGAAGCCTATTTCTTTCTCGTGCTTCACAAACGGCTCGCCAAGCAAGCCCAGCGAAGGGCTGACAATAGCGATCTTTTTTACCCTCACAGGTTTTCTCCCAATATTTCTTCGGCATGCAGGGATTTCTTTTGTCTGCGGCAAAACCCCTTAATATCAGCCCCGGCGCTTGCAGGAATTAAAATGGCTTTACTGTTACCATCTGGATGATAAGGTTTAACAGTGAGGGGCCGCGAATCGGCATGGGCTGCAAAGCGCAGACTGGCCTGACTGTCTGCAACACGGCAGCCCCCACCCAATACCACCCACGCTTTTTGCGCCCGCGCACAGACTTTGAACCGGCCCCGAATGCCGCCGTCACACCCGCTCCCTGCTTCGCTCATGCCTGCCCCAGCCTCTTTCGCCCGCCGCCGCTGGCTCCGCGTTCTTGCCTGCGCGGCCGCCATCCTGGCCGCCCTGCCGCTCATGGCCTGGGCGCTGCTGCGCGCCGCGCTCGCCCCGCAGGCGGGGGAATGGGCCGTCACCCTCGGCAGCGGCCCCTGGGCCATACGCGCCAGCGCCGTGCAACTGGCCTGGCTGGGCACCTCTCCCTGGCTCGGCCCGCAGCTTGACGGCCTGCAACTGCGCACCCGCTACGGCCCGCTGGATATCGCCTGGCTGCCCGCCCGGGGCAAGGGCTTGAACGAAGCGCCCATCCTCATCCTGCACTGCGAGCCTTGCGCACTGCCCCTGCCTGCCGCAGGCCGGCCCGCCCATGCCCTGCGCCTGCCCGCCGTCCAGCTTGCCCTCATGCGCGACCGCGTGCAGCACCTGCGCGGCACCCTCATGCTCGGCGCCAACCCGCTTACCGCGCCGCCCGCGTCAGACAGCTTGCCCGCCAGCCCGCAGCCGCCCCTGATCACCCTGTGGTGGCAGGCCGACCGCGCCCCGGAACAAGACGGCCGGGGCTGGCTGCTGCGCCTGCACGGCCCCGCCATTCCCGTGCAGGACTGGCTGGCCTTGCTGGGCGCGCCCGGCAGCGGCAAAACCAGCGGCACCCTGGCCCTGGACGCCGAACTGCCCATGCCCGGCCCCGCCAGCGCCTGGCGCGTGCGCTGGCGGCACGACGGCCCCTCGCCCTTGCCCGTGCGGGCCTTTCCCGCCTTTTTGCAGACCTGGCTGACCCGCCCGGCCAGCGCCCCGCCCAGCCTTCCCGCCCCAGCCCTGCCCGCTGGCAAAGACGACGACGCTGGCAGCGCCCCCGCGTAAGCGCCTGCACGCAATCTGTCCGCGAGTGCGGAAAGCGCAGATTGGGGCGCGGCCTCGGCCCACGCGCTTTTTGCCCGCCAGTGCGGGGGATTGGCCCATCAAAAGCAGGAGCAAATTCAAGGGGCCAAAAACAGCGTTTGCGCACATTCCACCAGGACATAACGCTATGAATACGGGAGCGAACTGAAGGCAGCTTTCCCTTTTCCGCCAGCGCGGGCGTTCCGTTCGTCAGGAACAGACGGGGCAGGGGCGGGAGCGCTCTTCGCGCAGGCCGCGCCGGAGCTTGCGGCGTTGTTTCGCCTTGATGGCCGGGGCAGGCCGCTTCAAGCAAGACGCCGCCTGCATGCACATCAGAAAGAGGATCGAATTCAAGGGTATGAAAACGGCTCTTGCGCCCGCAGCACTAGGACATCATGCTATGAATCAGGGAGCTGAATCAACGCCTTGCCAAGCCCTCTGCCCGCGCCCTCAGAACCGGTTCAGAGCCTGACCGTGAGAGCAAAAGCGCGGGCCGGGATGGGCGGCAGGCAGCGCTTGCGGCCCGGCAAGGCGGCTGCAAGGCCCCAAAGCGCCCAAGGCTGCGCCTGTCGCTCCCTCAGGCGAACTTTGAGCCGGTTTTCAGTGCGGCAGCGTGCCTTGCACGCCCTCGGCCAGCCAGTTCATTTCCATGATTTGCTGATCCGTGAGCGTTTGCCCGGCGGGCAGCACTTCGCGGCCCGTGTTGTCGCGCAAAGGGCCGGCAAAAGGGTGCAGGCGGCCTGCGGCCATGTCGGCCTGGCGGGCAAGCACCTGCTTTTGCACGGCTTCGGGCACGCGCGGGCCGAAGTGGCCCACGCTGACCATGCCGTCTTTCACGCCGCCCCACAGGCGCTGGCTTTGCCATGTGCCGTCCAGCGCGGCTTGCAGGCGGCGCGTTTCGTAGTCGCCCCACTGGTGCGTCACGGCCAGCAGCTGCGCATCGGGCGCGGCCATGCGCATGTCGGAGTGGTAGGCCACGGCGAGCTTGCCGCGCTCCTGGGCGGCGGCCATCACGGCGGTCGAGCCGGTGTGAAAGGCCAGCACATCGGCGCCCTGGTTGATGAGCGTCATGGCCGCATCGCGCTCGCGCGGCGGGTTGAACCATTCGTTCAGCCACACCACCTTGACGCGCGCCTTGGGCGCAACGCTGCGCAGGCCCTGCGCGAAGGCGTTGATGCCTTGCAGCACTTCAGGAATGGGAAAACCGGCCACATAGCCGATTTGCCCGCTTTCGCTCATGCGGCCCGCCGCAATGCCGGCCAGATAGCGCCCTTCGTAAAAGCGGGCATTGGCCACGGCCACATTGGGCGCGGTTTGCAAGCAGGTCAGGCACTCGAATTTCACGCCGGGAAACTCCGCCGCCACCTTCATCACGGGCTGCATGTAGCCAAAGCTGGTGGTGAAGATGACGCGCTTGCCTTGCCGCGCCAGATCGCGCAGCACGCGCTCGGCATCGGCGGCGTTTTCGGGCACATCAGGCACGGCGCTGGTTTGCACGCGCCCGCCCAGCGCGCGCTCGGCTTGCAGGCGGGCCTGATCGTGCTGGCGCGTCCAGCCCGCAGGCGGCACCACCGACATGTAAACCCACGCAGCTTGCAGCGGCGCGCTTTCGGAAGCGCTTTTGGGCGCGCTTGCGGGCTGGGCCAAGGCGGGCTGGGCCAGGGCAGATTGGGAAGCAGCGGCCAGCACAAGGCAGGCAGCTGCGCAAGCCCGCGCAGAAAAGGCAGCCGCACGTGCAGAAAGGGAAATCGCCGCGCGTGCCCTCGCAGAATGCGAAATCGCCGCGCGTGCCCTCGCGGCGGGGAGGTTTTTGTACATGGTTGTCCTCGACATGGCCCCGGATGAAATGAAAACCGCGCGCCAGCCGGGGCAAAGCTGGCGCGCGGGCGGCGGCGATTGTAGGCAGGCGGCGCTTTTGATGCCTTTTGCTTTCACGCACCGCAAAACCGCACGGCCTCAAAACCGCGCTGAAAAATGCACTCCACCGTCCGTGCGCTGATGGCTCCTTGGGCTGCAAGGCCCCGCAGCCTGCCAGCCGCCGTACCATCGCGGCCCTTTTCCTGACGCTTACGCTGCCGCATGCAAGCCACGCCGCCTCTTTCTTTTCTCTGGCACGACTACGAAACCTTCGGGGCCAATCCGCGCCGCGACCGGCCGGCGCAGTTCGCCGCCATCCGCACCGATGCCGATCTGAACGAAACGGGCGAGCCGCTCATGCTGTACTGCCGCCCTGCGGCAGACGCGCTGCCCGAGCCTGAAAGCTGCCTGATCACCGGCATCACCCCGCAGCTTTGCGCGCAGCGCGGCCTGCCGGAGAGCGAATTTGCCGCCCGCGTGAACGCCGCGCTGGCCGAGCCGGGCACCGTGGGCGTGGGCTACAACAGCATCCGCTTTGACGACGAAGTCACACGCCATCTGCTGTGGCGCAACCTCATCGACCCCTACGCGCGCGAATGGCAAAACGGCAATGGCCGCTGGGATTTGCTCGACGTGGCCCGCTGCGCCCACGCCCTGCGCCCCGAAGGCGTGCAGTGGCCCACGGGCGAAGACGGCCTGCCCAGCTTCAAGCTCGAACACCTGGCCGCCGCCAACGGCCTGGCGCATGAAGCCGCGCACGACGCCCTGTCCGACGTGCGCGCCACCCTTGCCCTGGCCCGCCTCATCCGCCAAAGCCAGCCGCGCCTTTTTGACTTCTGCCTGGCCCTGCGCAGCAAAGAGCGCGTGGCGCAAGAGATGGGCCTGCCCGCTGCCGTGGCCTCGGCGCAGCCCTTCCTGCACGTCAGCGGCATGTTCGGCGCGGCGCGCGGCTGCATCGCCCTCATGGCCCCGCTGGCCATGCACCCGGCCAACAAAAACGAAGTGCTGGCCTGGGACTTGATGCACGACCCCGCCGAGCTGGCCGCCCTCACGCCCGAGCAAGTCCGCCAGCGCCTGTTCACCCCCGCGCAAGAGCTGCCCGAAGGCACGCCGCGCCTGCCCATCAAGGGCGTGCACCTGAACAAGGCGCCCATCGTCATCGCCGCCCTCAAAACCCTGCGGCCCGAACAAGCGCGGCAATGGGGCATCGACTTTGCCCAGGCCCAAACCCACCTGGAGCGCCTGCGCGCCCTGCCGGACTTGAGCGCGCTGTGGCAGCAGGTTTATGCCCGCTCCGAAGCCGCCGCCGTGGACGTGGACGAAGACCTTTATGGCGGCTTCACAAGCCGCGACGACCGCCGCCGCCTGGACGAGCTGCGCCGCGCCCTCAAGCCCGGCAGCAGCGAGCCGCCCCGCCTGCCCGGCTTTGACGACGCGCGCCTGCACGAGCTGGTCTGGCGCTGGCGCGCCCGCAACCGCCCCGAAAGCCTCACGCCCGACGAGCAGCGCCGCTGGCGCGAACACTGCCAGGCCCGCCTGCTGCACGGCGCGGGCGGCGCGCTCACCCTGCAAAGCTACTTCGACCGCATCGACGCGCTGGCGCAAGCGCGCGAAGACGAACGCTCGCAAGACATCCTCGGCGCGCTCTACGAATGGGGCGAAATGCTGGGCGAAGGGCTGGATGAAGCGGCCTGACCAGCGCAGCCCGCACCGGTTGTCTTTGCTTTCAGCGCATCCAGCGAGTTCACCGCAGCGAACGCCACCGCCTGCGCCAGCCCGAAATGCTTGTGTCCGCAGGCAATCTTGAGGCGTTCATCCCGGCGCAGGTTTTTGTTCGCCGTACTGAACTTGGTCTCCGCCACAAAAAACACGCGCGCGCCGTTCTGGAACACCACTGCCCAATCCGGGTTGTAAGTGCCCAGCGGCGTATCTATCCTGAAGCGGCCCGGCAGCTTGAAGAAAAAGCGCACGCGCTCATCCAGTGCGCAGTCGCGGGCAAAGTCGCTTTCCACCTGGCTGTCGCTGATCACGCAGTCAAACGGCGCAGCGGCCGCATCTGTATTCAGCGGCTGCGCCTGCATCAGCGTTTTGCTCAAAGGCGGCGCGTTTGCGTCACCCGCTGGCGGATACACGCTGCTCGAAAAAACCTCTACCGGATCAAACAGCGTCATTTCATATTGACTATCCACCTTGTGATATTGAATGCCTTGCACCTGCAATTCATTCAAAGTATCTTTCAGGGCCGCCACTGCCATATCCAGAAACGCTTGCGGATTCACCATCAATTCATCCAGCCGCCCGCACCGGTCAAGAATGGAAAACAAGCTGGCGCGGCTCATGTGAACACGCTCCTGAATATAGGCATACACATCCGGCACTATCACAGGCAAATCCGCATCCCTTCCATTCACGCCGCAGGCCACACCCGCCACGCCCGCTTCATTCATCACGATTTTCCCCCGGCTGGCCTGCACGCCCGGCCTGGCCACCGGCGGATATTGCTGCCGGTCAGACAAAGCCTTCACGCATTCGTCAATCAGCTTTCTTGAATCAAGCTCTACGCTGTAGCGCGTCTGGTAATTGATTTTCTGCCAGATGGCTTCAAACAACGCCTGCTCTTTGGCATCGAGCATTTTGCGCTTTACGCACGCCTTCTTGCGGGCATTTTGTATGCGCCCTTCAAAATGAATGCCGGTATCTTCTTCAATTTCGGCCTGCAAGGCGCTGGCAAAAGTCTCATAGCTTTCATTGGCAATCACGGTCAGTATATTGATGGCCTTGTCCTGCACGCGCGCGCCATTTGCATTCACGCAAAGGCGCAGGCCACGGCCTATTTCCTGGCGTTTTTTCAGCGCGCTTTGCGTTTCATTCAGCGTGCAAATCTGAAACACATTGGGATTGTCCCAGCCTTCACGCAGCGCCGAATGGCTGAAAATGAATTGCAGCGGCTCATCCGGCGAAAGCAGCCGCTCCTTGTCGCGCATGATGAGCGCGTAGGTGTCGTCATCTTTCGCGGTATTGCCGCCCGTGTCTTTCCACTCGGTGCGCGCCTGGCTGCCCCTGCCTTTTTTGTCGCCTGAAAAATAGCCGCCATGCACCTGGCCGGCATCATGCGCAATCAGGCCCTGGTATTGCTCCAGGGCGGCATGACGGGCAAATATTTCCTCAAACCACTGCGCAAATGGGCCGGGTTTCTGCCCGTTTTCATCGTACTGGCGGTAATTGGCCACCTTGTCAATGAAAAACAGGCTCAAAACCTTGATACCCAAAGGCTTCAGCTTCTTCAGCTTTGCAAAATGCGCCGCCACGGTGCGCTCGATCTGGTAGCGCATCACCTCGTCTTTCAGCGCGTCTTGCCGCTCGCCCAGGCGCAGCACGCGTCCGCCGGAAAATGCAATTTCATCCCCGCGAATATCGTTCAGTTTATAGCCTTCACGGTACGCCTCGCGCCCGTTTGATTTTTCATGCAAATCATCGCCAGGCCGAATGCGTATTTCCTTGCGCAGCACGCCGTTTTTGCCATTCACATCCATGCGCACGCGCGCGTTCATGCTTTTGGCGCCCGCGCCGATTTCCAGCAGCTCGATATACGCCTGATTATGGCCGTCATGGCCCGTTACGCCATCCACCTCAATCTGCTTGACCAGCCCCATGTCATAAGCCTGAACAGGGCCTAGCGAATACAGCAGGTTGTATGTGTTTCTATGCGTGGCCGAATAACGAAGCGTGCAAAGCGGATTCAAATCCAGCAGGGCCTGCCGGCGAATGTCCGTCTCAAAATTCTGCGGTTCATCCACAATCACGATGGGCCGCACGGAGCGGATATATTCAATGGGCGCAAAGGCGCGCTCGCCCTGCTGCCTGATTTTGTTGTCATCCTTGGTGAAACTGTCGATATTGATCACCAGCATGCTCAATGCGTCGCCTTGCGCGAAGTGGCGCAAATCATTCAGGCGGCCACTGTCATAAAGCATATGCACGCAAGGCACATGGCCATAATCTTGCGCGAAATGATCGCGCGTGACGGCCAGGTTTTTCATGGCGCCTTCGCGTATGGCCACGCTGGGCGTCACGATCACGAATTTCCTGAAACCGTATACCTTGTTCAGCTCGTAAATGGTCTTGATGAAGGTGTAGGTTTTGCCCGTGCCGGTTTCCATTTCCAGCGTGAAATGGGGGCAAAACCATTCTGTTTTTCCTTCATTTCTGCGATCGGCCGCCAGCTTTTCAATCACGGGCATGGGTTTCCGGCCCTGTTTTTCCTGCTCTTCCGCCATTGCCCTTTGTATTTTTTGCACATTCTGCGAAATCTGTTCTTCCGTCAGCAAAAGCTGGTTGGCAATGCTGCCATCGGGCGCATATTCCACGCTGCCCGAAGTCTGTTGCAGGCGAAAGCCGGGGCTGCTGATGGGCTGGCCTTCAAAAGCCTGCACCACAGCGCTCACGGCGCGGGTTTGATAATCCTGCGGCGTGAATTGCAAACGCAAGCCGCCTGGCAGAGTCGCTTTGTTTTCATTCATGGCGGCGCCTTTCAAATCACGGTCAGGGCAATACCCAGCCCCTGCAATTCCAGTTGCAAATTGGCCAGTTGCTCGTCCGCCTTTTCGCCCGTAAAGCAGGAATTGAGCAAGACTACTTGCGCTGGGCGCGCTTTGGCGATTTCGTCCTTCAATGCGGACTGGTAAGGTTCAAAGCACAGCCAAAGCTCCCGGTTTTCATTGAGCAAAACGCGGTGAACCGTGAGGCCCGCCACGGTTTCGGATTTGACAATGGCTTGCACGCCCAATGCGCCCAGGCCCATTTTCAAAAGCAGCTCGGCCAGCATGGCCGTTTGCGCGTCGGTTTTTTCCTCTTTTTCCGCGTGCCGGAACATTTCCAGTTGCTCGCGCAAGGCGGCGCCATCGGCCACATCGGCGCGCCAGACCTTGAAGCAACTGGGCGACAGCGTGAATTGGGCGCAAGCCTGATTTTGCGTTTCGGCGGATTTTTCCTTTTTCAGTTTTTCAATCACCTTGGCTATGCGCGCGCGGGTAATGTCGGCAATCGTGTGATAACCGGCCTTGTAGGCTTCGGTATTTTCTTCCAGTTTTTCGGGGAGTTGCACGCAAATGCATTGACGATGGCCGCCGTCTTCCAGATTAAGTTCCATCACCGCTTGCATGGTGGTTCCGGAGCCGGCGAAGAAGTCGAGAATCAGGCTATCGGATTGTGTTGCCAGATTCAATAAATACTTGATCAAACCTGTTGGTTTTGGTGTATCGAAAATCTCTCTCGGTAAACTCAAATTGGCAATTTCATCTTTTGCCGTGGCCAAACTACCGCAATCCGTTAGTAAATTGTAATATACGTTTTTCGATTGCAAGTAGTCATCAGGGCGTTTTATTACATAAACTTTCTTTTTCTCGTCATCAAAATACAGCCTGTTTTCCTTGATCAATTCTTCAATCTTTTCTTTTCCCAAGGTCCAGCGCATGCCACTGGATGGATAAAACAATTCTTTCGTTTTCTGATTTTTTATTCCGAAAAGCATCGTGGGACGTTCATAAATTCCGGAATTGGTTTTTTCAATTCCCTCAAGGTTGTATTCAGAAATCTCATCTTCATATTTGTATACCCTGTCCATATTCCTGTAATTAAATATGCCTGCCGCTTTCTTCCTGAAGTAACAAAGAACATGTTCTGTCAAACAACCCAGAATTTTTTCGGTGTTGCCTGCTCCACCTTTTTTCTTCCAGACGATTGATTCAAAATTATCTTCTCCAAATATCTCATCACAAAGCAGCTTCAAATTCGCCGCCTCATTGTCATCGATGCTGATGAAAATCACGCCGTCGTCGCGCAGCAGGTTGCGCGCCAGATACAGGCGCGGATACATCATGGAAAGCCAGGCGCTGTGGTAATGGCCGTTTTCTTTTGTGTTTTTCTTCCACAGGCTTTGCCGGTTGAGAAAACCGGCTTCGTTTTTATCGCCGGTGCGGCGCTGGTATTCGGCGAGCGTTTCCGAATAATCGTCGGGGTAAACGAAGCTGTCGTTGCCGGTGTTGTACGGCGGGTCGATGTAAATCATCTTCACCTTGCCGTAATAGCTTTTTTGCAGGATGCGCAGCACTTGCAGGTTTTCGCCCTCGATGAGCATGTGCGGCGCTTGCGGCGGGTTGCCGGCGTCGGGCAGCAGGGTGTCGCTGGTGGTTTGCTGGATTTCGCGGCGGGCGGCAGCCTTGCCCGCCCAGCCCAGTTCGTAATGCTCTTGCGCGGCTGGCGGATCGGGTTGGTCTGGCTTCAGCAGTTGTTGCAGGCGGCGGATGTCGATTTGCCCGTCGCTGATGGCTTCAGGCGCGGCTTGCCGCAGCAGCGCCGTGAGGGTGCGGGCGCGCTCTTTCAGCGCATCGGCACTGAAGCCCGGCGCGGCGCATGCGTCAGGCTGTTGGCTGTTGGCTGTTGGCTGTTGGCTGTTGGCTGTTGGCTGTTGGCTGTTGGCTGTTCATATTATAAATCATAACTCATTGATTTAAAAGGGAAAATTCCATTTCGGCGCATGGCGGAGCCGATTTTGCAACAAATTTTGACGCGCTCAGGCCAGCAGCGTCAGGCTCTGGTCGGCGCTGACGAGCACGCGGCCCGCTTGCGCGTCCATGCACAGGGGTGTGCCGTGCAGGCGCAGGCGCTGTGCGGGCTGGAGCAGGTTGGTCAGCCATAGCGAGCCGGGGGCGTCGCCGGCTTCGGTCAGGGCCAGCACGCTGGCGCGGGTGGCGGCGGCCAGCGCCAGGCAGCGTTCGTCCGCAAAGCGCAGCTCCTGCCAGGGCGCGCCGCCGTCCAGCCCGCCTTCTTTTACATAGAACGCCTGCCGCTGGAATGACGCCGCCGCCACCACGCACGCGCCGCCCGCCAGGGCGATGAAGGCGGGTATGAGCATGTCGGTGCCGGGCAGCGCGGCAATTTCCAGGCTGCGCAGGCGGCTGCATGCGCTGCCGCTGAGCAGCGCCAGCGCGCGGCCCTGCCCGCCTCCCCTGCCACGTTCCGCACGTTCCGCACGCGCCACGCCTGCCACGCAGATGCCGCCCGCGCTGCCGTAGGCGACGCAGGGCCACATGCCTTCGGGCAGCGGGGCTTCGTCCAGCAGCTGGCCGCTGGCCAGGTCCACTTCGGCCAGGCAGCCGGGCTGGCCTGTATGCCCTGCATGGCCGCCGCCCTGCGCCGCCGCTTGCGGCTTGAGCAGCAGTACGGCGCGGCCCGTGGCGGGGTCCACATCCATGCTGCGGATGACCATGCCGCCCATGCCCAGCGAGTGCGCCAGCGCCAGGCCGTTTTCGGCGTCCCACACGTCGAGCCGCGCGCCGGCTTCGCCCGCCGCGCACAGCCAGCGGCCATGCCAGCGCAAGGCGGCCGGGTGCGTGTCGGCCTGCGCCGAGGAGGGAACGGCCTGCGCGGTGACGTTTTCCAGATCCACCACGTGCAGCCCGCCGCCGCCGGGCGAGGCCAGTGCGGCATGGGCGCAGTGCGCGTCTACCGCCACGGCGGTGGCGGCGAAAGGCAGGGGAATGTGCACAACGGGGTTCATCGGCGGGCGATTTTCGGGCATGCAATCTGGCGCGCAGCGGGCGCAAGGCAGCCGCAAGAGGGGCGCGGCGCAGGGCGGGCGGGCCGTGCGCCGCTGCTGAAAAAAGAGCGGCCTGCGCCCGCTGAGCCTGGGTTTGCGGGTGGTTGCCAGCGCACGAGCGGCCTGTTCCGGCAGCCTTTGGCGGAAGGCAGGCAGGCGGCCAGCGGCCAAACCGTCTGCCGCCAAGGCGCTGCGGGGCCGGGGCGATGCCGTGGCCTTTGATGGCCGCTCTTCAGAATCTGTCCAATGCCTGCAATGCCTGCAACGCCTGTCTATGGGCCTGGGCGCCCAAGCGCGGCCTCGGGCGGCCTGCCGGGCGCGTGGCGCTGGCCACGCTGGCTTGGGCGGCAGGCAGGAGATGGATGTGGAGAGCGCTTCAATTCAGCTCCTCTATCCATAGCATGATGTCCTAGTGAAAAGAGCGCAAGACGGCTTTTTATGCCCTTGAATCAGCTCCTTTTTTTGATGCCCTTTGGCCAAGTGCAGAGGCGTTGCGGGCTTGAGCGCCTGTTCGCAGGCGGCAGAGTCTGTTCAGAAAAGCCAGCCGGTTTCGGCTGGCGCGGCGGCCGGGGCGCTGGCGGGCGCGCCCGCCTTGCGCAGCGTGCCCACGCGCACGCCCAGCAGGCGCAGGCGCGCCGTGAGGTCCACGCGCTTGAGGCATTGGCCGGCCACCTGGCGGATGCGGCGGGCGTCTTGCGTGTAGCTTTCCACGGTGGTGTCGCGCGTGGCGGTTTTGAAGTTGGCGTAGCGCAGTTTGATGCCGATGGTGCGGCCTTCGTAGCCTTTGCGGGCCAGGTCGCTGGCGACTTGCTCGCACAGGCGGGTGAAGATGGCGCCCAGCTCGGCGCGGTCGGCCACGGCGTGCAAATCGCGCTCGAAGGTGGTTTCGCGGCTCATGCTGACGGGTTCGCTGTGGGTGGTGACGGGGCTGTCGTCACGCCCCCAGGCGGCGTCGTGCAGCCAGGCGCCGTGGGTGGGGCCGAAATGGCGCATCAGCCACAGGCGCTCGCGCGCGGCCAGCTCGCCAATGGTGCGGATGCCCAGCGCTTGCAGGCGCGCATCGAGCTTGGGGCCGATGCCGTTGATCTTGCGGCACGGCAGCGGCCAGATGAGCGGCTGCAAGTCGGCTTCGCGCACGATGCTGATGCCGTTGGGCTTGTTGAATTCGCTGGCCATTTTGGCCAGCAGTTTGTTGGGGGCCACGCCAATGGAGCAAGTCAGGCCCGTGGCCTCGAAGATGCTTTTTTGCAGCAGCCGCGCGAGCACGCGCCCGCCTTCGCGCTGGCCGCAGGGCACGTGGGTGAAGTCGATGAACACTTCGTCGATGCCCCGGTCTTGCATGACGGGGGCGATTTCAAGGATGACGGCCTTGAAGGCGCGCGAGCAGCGGCGGTATTCGTCAAAGTCCGCCGGCAGCAAAAGGGCTTGCGGGCACAGGCGCGCGGCTTTCATCAGGCCCATGGCCGATCCCACGCCGAACTGCCGCGCCGCGTAGCTGGCGGTGGTGATGACGCCCCGGCCCGCGTAGCTGGCCAGGCGGGGAAAGAAGTCCACGGGCACGGCGGCCATGTCAGCGCCCGTCCAGCGCCTTTCGGGGTAGCGCGCATTCAGCTCTTGCAGCATGCGCGCTTCGTTGCGCCGCCCGCCGCCGATGACCACGGGCAGGCCCTTGAGCTGCGGGTAGCGCAGCCATTCGACGCTGGCATAAAAGGCGTCCATGTCCAGATGGGCGATGCGGCGCGGCAGGGCCTCGCCCGCCGGGGCGGCGTCAAAAGCGGCGTCAAAAGCGGCATCAGGGAGCGCGGAGGGCATGACTTTCAGAGACTGTTCATGTTCTGGCCGTGAGGGCTGAAAGTGCGCAACCGGAATGAGCTGCACGGCGCAGATGGGCCTCGTGGTCCATCAAGAATTTGCAGCGCCGCAGAGCGCCCGATTCCGCGCTTTTCGCGCCCACGGGCAGATTGTGAACAGCTTCCTAAAATCGCCGCCCATGCTTGACGACCGCTCCCGTGTGCTGCTGAAGGCGCTGATTGAGCGCTACATCGCCGAGGGGCAGCCCGTTGGCTCGCGCACGCTTTCGCGCGCGGCGGGGCTGGATTTGTCGCCCGCCACCATTCGCAACGTGATGAGCGATCTGGAAGCGCTGGGCCTGATTGCCAGCCCGCACACCTCCGCCGGGCGCGTGCCCACGGCGCGCGGCTACCGGCTGTTTGTGGACACCATGCTCACCGCGCGCCCCGCCAAGGCCGCGCCCGATGACGCGCCCGCCGAGCGGCTTGCCGAATGGCCGGCTGAATGCCCCACGGAGCTGCCCGCCGGCCAGCCCCGGCAGGTGATTGCCAGCGCCGCGCAGCTGCTCTCCAGCCTGTCGCAATTCGTGGGCGTGGTGCAGGCGCCCAGGCGTTCATCCGTTTTCCGCCACATCGAATTCGTGCGCCTTTCCGAGCGGCGCGTGCTGCTCATCATCGTCACGCCCGATGGCGACGTGCAAAACCGCGTGCTCTTTACCGAGGCCGAACACACGCAGGCCCAACTGGCCGAAGCGGCCAACTACCTGAACGCGCACTACGGCGGCATGGCCATCGAGCAAGTGCGCGAGCGCCTTCAGCAGGAAGTGGAAACGCTGCGCGGCGAAGTCGCCCAGCTCATGCATGCCGCCGTGCAGGCTGGCAGCGAAGCCATGCACCAGGCGCAAGGCGACGTGGTGATTGCCGGCGAGCGCAACCTGCTGGCCGTGAGCGACTTTTCCAGCGACATGAACCAGCTGCGCCGCGCGTTCGATCTGTTCGAGCAGAAAACCCAGCTCATGCGCCTGCTGGACACCTCCAGCCGCGCTGCCGGCGTGCGCATCTTCATCGGCGGCGAAAGCCAGACCGTGCCGGTGGAAGACCTCTCCGTGGTCAGCGCCCCTTACGAGGCCGACGGGCAGGTGGTGGGCACTCTGGCCGTCATCGGCCCCACGCGCATGCCTTACGAAAAAGTGATTGAAATTGTGGACATCACGGCCCGCCTGGTCAGCAATGCCTTGAACACGCAGGGCTGTCGCTAGAATTCGCGCCCTTCATCCGTTCTCGGAACAGATTCTCAAAAGGGGGCGTTAGCTCAGTTGGTCAGAGCAGGGGACTCATAATCCCTTGGTCGTTGGTTCAAGTCCAACACGCCCTACCAGTCAAATCAAGGGGTTGCGCGCTTTCGCAACCCCTTTTCTTTTGCGGCGCGGCATGAATCCGAAGCGCCCCTTTTGCCTGCGCCCCAAATGGGCAGAGCCGGGCAGGCGGACACGGCACAGCTCCTTGATTCATAGCATTGAATCCTAGTGGAATCTGCGCAGAACGGCTTTTTATGCCCTTTGAATTTGCTCCTCTTTCTGATGCTGTTCAGCGGGCCATTGCGCCGCCAGACGCACCACTTCGCCAATCACCAGCAAGGCAGGCGGCTTGACGGCGTGGCGGCGCGCCGTTTCGGGCAGATCGGCGAGGGTGCTGAACCACACCTGCTGCTGCGGACAGGTCACACGGTGAACGAGCGCCGCTGGCGTGGCGGCGGCAAGGCCGGCGGCCTGCAATTCGCGGGCAATGGCCTCCAGCCCCGTCACGCCCATGTAGATGGCCACGGTCTGCTGGGGCTGGGCCAGCGCGGGCCAGTTCAGCCGCACGCTGTGATCCTTGAGATGGCCGGTAACGAACACGCAGCTTTGCGCGAAGTCGCGGTGCGTGAGCGGAAAGCCCAGTGCGGCCGCTGCGCCCAGCGCGGTGGTGATGCCCGGCACCACTTCCACACTGATGCCCAGCGGCAGCAGCGCCTGCATTTCTTCCCCGCCCCGGCCAAACACGAAGGGATCGCCCCCTTTCAGGCGCGCCACGCGCAGACCCGACAGGGCCTTGTCAGCCAGACATTGGCAAATGGCCTGCTGCGTCCAGGAGTGATGGCCGGGTCGCTTGCCCACGTTGATACGCTCTGCGCGCGGCGGCACGAAGTCAAGAATGGCGGGCGACACCAGGTTGTCGTGCAGCACCACGTCGGCCTGTTGCAGCCGCCGCAGCGCGCGCAAGGTGAGCAGCTCGGGGTCGCCCGGCCCCGCGCCAATGAGCGCCACGCCACCCGGCGGCAGGGGGGCGCTGGCGTGCAGGCGCAAAAGCAGATCGCCAGAAATGGCTGACCCGCCATCGTGGGAAATCATCATTTTGTAACTTGACACAAGTCAATTCTGAAGACCGATCATCAGGCGGCGCGCGATGATATGCAAACTCTCCCCCTAGAATTTAAGCGCCCTTATTCCTTTTCCAGTATGCAGACCTTGCGCGCACTCACCCGCATGAACCGGCTGGCCCGGTTGGCGCTGGCGTGGTTCGCGCTGACGCTGGCGGTGGCGGGGCTTTCGCCCATCGTCCACCCCAAGCCCATGCAGCTGGTGTGCGCCGCCGATGGGGCGTATTTCGTCACTGAAAACGGCGAGAAATTTGGCGAAAGCCTGCATCACCACACACTGGATTGCGCCATGTGCCTGGCAGTCATGCTGCCCACGCCATTTGCGCACGTTTTCGAGCCCAGCCCCGTGCCCCAGGGGCAGCTCATTGCGCTGAAGCCAGCGCCACGGACCGCCGCTCTGGCGGGGCCGCCACTGCCTGCGCGGGGGCCTCCTGCAGGCGAGGCGTCCGTGGCGGGTTAGCGCAGGCTTTCTATACGCCTGCCGCGCTTTCCGACCCCTGGCGCACAGGCGTATCTCTCTTTCGTTTCTGTGGATGCGCTCGCCCGCCCGGCCGCCTTGCAGCCAAGCACACATGGCCCGCCTTTCGAGGCCATTTTTTTTGCTCTGCAACGCGTCTTTTCCTTTTTTTCATGTTCAACCTCTCTGTTTTTCGCCTCCACCCTGTGGCGATGGGTGCGGCTCTGGCGCTGCTGTGCGCGCCTGCCCTGGCCCAGTCCTCTGAAGATGCCCACGCCCCGCGCGACGGCAAGAAATCCGAAACCCAGGCCGCCCTGCCAGAAGTCGTCGTGGACGACTCCGCGCAGACGCAGCCTGCCAAAGTCCTGCTGGACACGCCTTCCTACACCGGCAGCCGCCTGGGGCTGACGGCGCGGCAGACGCCTGCCGTCGTCACCGTGGTGGACCGCGCCAGCATTGAGGCGCGCGGCGCGCGCACCACGCAGGAAATGCTGCAAGGCGTTCCGGGCGTCACCGCCAGCGATTCGCCCGGCGCCATCCGCTCCAGCTACCGGGGCTTCACGGGCGCTTCCGTCAATCACCTCTTCAACGGCATCAACGTGCAATACAGCATTGCCGCCCGCCCGGTGGACAGCTGGATTTACGACCGCGCCGAAGCCATTGGCGGCGCTTCCAGCTTTCTGTACGGCGCGGGCGGCGTGGGCGGCACGGTGAACTACGTCACCAAAACCGCCGAGCGCACCCCCATCACCGAAGGCCGCCTGCGCCTGGGCAGCCACCGCCTGGGCGAAGCCAGCGTAGGCCTGAACCGCCGCATTGCGGGCGAGGGCGCACGCCACGGCGACCACCACCTGCGGCTGGACGTGAACCACCGCCGCGCGCACAGCCATGTGGAAGGCATGCAGTCGCGCGCCACGCAAATTGCCACTTCGCTGCTGAGCGACCTCACGCCCGCTCTCTCGCACCTGCTGGCGTATGAATACCAGACCGAGCACGTGGACCGCCCCTACTGGGGCACTCCGCTGCTCCAGCCCATCGGCGCAGTGGGCCGCATTGACCGCTCCACGCGCTTCAAGAACTACAACAGCATCGACGGCGTCTATGCCCAGCGCGTGCAGTGGCTGCGCTCCGTGACCGAATGGCAGGCCAGCAGCGCCTTCAGCCTGAAAAACACCTTCTACGCCTATGACGCGCGGCGCGACTACCGCAACGTGGAGGTCTATTCGTTCAACGACACCAACACCGCCGTGCGCCGCGTGGACGCCCTTTTGCAGCGCCATGAGCAGCGCGTGGTGGGCGACCGCATCGACGGCGTATGGAAAAGCGCCATCGCGGGCCACGCCAGCGACTGGGCTTTTGGCCTGGACATCAGCCACAACCGCCAGACGCGCTACCCGAAATACGACGATGACTACGTGAGCATCGTCGATCCCTGGAACTTCCAGACCGAGCGCTTCTTCACCATTCCGGGCCTCTCCCCCACGCTCGTGCCGCTGCGCACCAACCGCGTCAAAACCCTGGCGCTGTATGCCGAAAACCGCACTGCGCTCGTTGACGGCCTGCATCTCGTCACGGCCCTGCGGCATGAGCGCCTGCGGCTGCACCTGACCAACCACGGCCGCGTCACCGCCAGCAACCCTGCCACCCTCAGCCGCAACTACCACCCCACCACCGGGCGGCTGGGCCTGGTGTGGGACGCCTCGCCCGGCATGACCTTCTACGCCCAATACGCCACGGCCGCCGATCCGCCAGCAGGCATTCTCACCACTGCCTCCGCCGACGCCCTGCTCAACTACACCGACCTCACCAAGGGCCGCCAGTTCGAGGCCGGCGCCAAGTTCAGCTTCTGGAACGGGCAAGGCGCGGCCACCCTCGCCGCCTACCACATCACGCGCAAGAACCTTGCCACGCAAGACCCCAACAACCGGCGGCTGACCCTGCTCGTGGGCCAGCAGTCCTCGCGCGGCGTGGAAGCGGCCATCAGCCTGCGCCCCACGCCCAGGTGGCTGCTGGAAGGCAACATAGGCCATTCGCGCGCGAAGTACGACAGCTTCTACATCAACGGCGTCTCCATGGCAGGCAAGCGCCCCACCAACTCGCCCGACACCATCGCCAACCTCTGGGTCACCTACGGCATCACCCCCGCGCTCAAAGCCAGCGCAGGCCTGCGCCACGTCAGCAAGATTTATGCCGACGCGGCCAACACCCTGCACTGGCCCGCCTACACCCTGCTTGACCTGGGCCTGAGCTGGCAGATGCGCCCCGGCGCCACGCTGGACTTTCGCGTGCGCAACGCCACCGACAAGGTCTATGCCACCGAAATGGGTTCCGGCAAAAACATGGCCTACCTCGGCGCGCCCCGCGCGTTTGATCTGACGCTGCACCTGTCCTTCTGACCCGGCCAAAGCGCCCAGACGCGGGCGGTCATTCCGCTCGCGTCTTGCTCTGCCCTTTGGTTTTGCTCCTTTAATTGGAGCATGAGGTCCTGGTGGAAAGGGCGCAAGAGCCGTTTTTGACCCCGCTAAATCCGCTCCTTTTTTCAATGAGCATGAGCGGCCTACGCGCCGCGAAGGAATTGCCATGCGAGTTCACCCCGCCTCCTGCGCCCTGAGCGCCGCCCTGTTGGCGCTGCCTGCCGCCGCACAGAACCTTCCGCAAAAACACCCGCAGCGCCCCTTCTCAAATGCTTCTTCCTATGCCGAGGCCAGCCTGCCCGCCGTCACCGTTGCGGCCAGTGGTGTGGAGGACGGCGCAGACGATGGCGATGCCCTGGCCCGCCGCACCGTGCCGCTGGAGTCGGCGGCGGCCACCGCCTCGCGGCTGGAGGCTCCCATCAAGGACATTCCCGCCAGCGTTGAAGTGCTGGGCCGGGCCGCCATGCAGTCGCGCGGCGACCGCACCGTACTCGAAGCAGCCGAAAAGGCGGCGGGCCTGAGCGCCAGCCATACCCCCGGTTCGCCCGCCTCCTTTTCGGCGCGCGGCTTCGCTGGCGGCGTGAGCTTGCTCTACAACGGCCTGCCTATTCCGGGCGGCGCGGTCACGTCCAGCCGCGTGCTTGACACCGGCAACCTCGCCCGCATCGAAGTGCTGCGCGGCCCCTCTTCCGTGCTGCATGGGGCCTGGGGCACGGGCGCGGTGGTGAACCTCATCACGCGCGAAGCCAGCTTCGAGCGCCAGCGTCCGGAGCTGGATTACAGCCTGGGCAGTCACCGCGCCCACCGCCTGCACTTAGGCGCGGGCGGCGCGCTCAAGGCGGACACGCTGGCCTGGCGGCTGGACTACGCGGGCGCTCATGCCCACAGCCCCGTGCAGGCTGTGCGCACGGTCAAAAACCAGCTCAACGCCTCGCTGCTGGCCCGCTTCAGCGCACGCCTGCGCCTGACGCTGGCACTGGATCACGCCAGCGACAACACCCGCAACGTCTATTACGGCACGCCTCTGATCAATGGCCGCCTGGCCGGAGCGCTGCGCCACATCAACTACAACCAGCTTGAAGATGGCATCTTCAAGGCGCGCAACACTTGGCTGCGCGTCCACCTGCAATGGGACGCCGCCCCCGGCTGGCAAGTGGACGGGCGCCTCTACGCGCTCAAGGGCTTCAGCGACTGGCGCAATATCGAAAAATTCGTCTGGCTGGGCGGCGCCGCTCCGGCCAGCCAGCGCGTGCAGCGCTCTTCATGGGTGAATCTGGACCACCACCGCGACCTCATCGGCGGTCGGCTTGACGTGCTGCGCCGCAACCAGATCGCGGGCCGCCCCAACCGCCTGCTGGCGGGCGTGGACCTCAGCCGCCTGCAATTTGCCTCCTGGCGCAACGATTACGGCGGGCGCGATGAAGTCAGCGCCTGGCAGCCTCCTGTCGTCACCCGCTTCGGCAGCGTGGGCCGCGCCAAGACGCCCGCACGAGAAACCACCGTGCGCCAGGCCAGTCTTTATCTGGAAGACCTGCTGGAAATCACCCCGCAACTCAAGCTCATGACCGGTCTGCGGCACGAACGCATTCAGGGCCGCTGGCTCTGGCTGGACCGCAGCGGCCACCCGCAGGCGCGCAAAACGCACCGCTACACCGCCTGGCGCGCAGGCGTGGTGTATGAGGCTGTGCCGGACCTGCACCTTTACGCATCGCTGTCCACTGCTGCCGAGCCGGGCAGCACCCTGCTGCTGGCCAACCCCCAGCAAAGCCAGCTGCGCCTGACCACGGCCCGGCAAGCGGAAATAGGCGTCAAGCAATCGCTCTGGGAAGGCAGAGGCGAGTGGACGGTGGCGCTCTACGACATCCGCAAGCGCAACGTTTTCGTGCCTGACCCGCAGCGCCCCGCCGACCGCATCGCCATTGGCCGGCAGTCTTCGCGCGGACTGGAACTCACTGCCGCCTGGCGGCCCGCGCCACAGTGGCAGCTACAGGCCAACGCTGCCTGGGTGCGGGCGCGCTATGACGACTACCAAAGCGGCAACCCGCCCGTCTCCTACAACGGCCATCGCCCGCCCATGACGCCCGCCCTCGCCCTCAACCTTGGCCTAGGCTGGCGGCCCGCTCCCGCCTGGCAGTTCGACGCCTGGCTGCGCCGCCTCTCGCGCGTGTACGTGAACGACGCCAACACCGCCACCTTGCCCGCCTACGCCACGCTTGATCTGTCGGCCGCCTGGCAAGCTAGCCCGCAAACCGAAATCACCTTTCGCGTGCGCAACGCCACCAACGCCCTGTATGCCCACGCCGTGCACTACAGCGGAACACAGGCCATGCTGGCGCCGCCGCGCAGCTATGAAATCGGCGTGAAATGGCGTTTCTGAATAACGTCTGCCAAGGCCCTCATGAACTTTCACCCCAAACGCTGGCCGTTCCTCGTTCACCGCTGGCTGGGCATTGCCCTGAGCTGGCTGTTTGTGTGCTGGTTTGTCTCCGGCATGGTCATGATGTATGTGGGCCACCCCAAGCTCACCGAAGCCGAGCGGCTGGCGCACCTGCCGCCGCTGCAAGGGCAGGCTGGGCTGCTGGCGCCGCAGCAGGCGCTGGAGGCGGCGGGCGTGCATCAGCCGCTGGCTGCGTTGCGGCTGGCCGTCAGCAGCGGCGCGCAGGCGGTGTATTTCGCCACGCCTGACACGGACGGCCGCATGGCGGGCCGCAGACCGCAGTCTGTGCCGCCCATTCTGATCGACGCGCACACCGGCCAGCGGCTGGATTCGCAGCCATTCGACACCCGCCACGCCCTGGCCAGCGCCGCTGCGTGGGCAGCTGAAGAGGCCGCCGCCGAATCAACGCAAGCGCCGCCCGCTGCCGTCTCCTATCTGGGCCTGGTGGAAGAAGACGCCCACACCCATTCCGCCGCGCTGGACGCGCACCGCCCGCTGCACCACGTGCAGCTGCATGACGCGGCGGGCACGCAGCTGTATGTCTCCAGCCGCACAGGCGAGGTCGTGCGCGACGCCACGCGCAGCGAGCGCGGCTGGAACTACCTGGGCTCCTGGCTGCATTGGCTCTACATGTTCCGGGGCGGCGCGTGGGATGCGTGGTGGGCGCTCATCATCGACACCCTGGCCGCGCTGGGCTGCGTGGCCGTCCTGACCGGCGCGGCGGTGGGCATCTGGCGCTGGCGCTTCGGGCAGCCCTACCGCACCGGCAGGCGCACGCCCTTCCCGCAGCCCATGATGCGCTGGCACCACGTCAGCGGCATGCTGTTTGCGCTGGCGGCCTGCGCCTGGGTTTTCAGCGGGCTGATGTCCATGAACCCGCTGGGCGTGTTCAGCAGCCAGGCCGAGCCGTTGCAAATCAAGGCGCTGCAAGGCGGCCCCCTGCTGCCCGGGCGCGCCAGCGAATGGGCCGCGCCGCAGGCGCTGCTGGCGGCCGTTTCGTCTGCCGATTCCCGCGCGGCCCCTGTCCGCGAACTGCGCTGGCAGCCCGCCCTGGGCCGCACGCTCGCGCTGGCCTTTGACAGCCAGCGGCCCGGCGCGCCCCGTGTGCTGGACGCGCGCACCGCCGCCCCGCTGGATCTGCCCGCCAGCGAAGTGCAGCAAGCCGCCGCCCGCCTGCTGCCCGCCCCCGTGGCCCAGGCGCAAATGCTCACCGCCTACGACTTCTACTACTACCCCCGCGCCGACCACACCATGACCGGCGGCCACGCCAACCGCCCGCTGCCCGTGCTGCGCCTGGTTTTTGACGACGAACACGCCAGCTGGGTTTACGTCGATCCCCGCACGGCGCAAGTGCTGGAGCGCACCGACCGCGCCCGCCGCGCCAGCCGCTGGCTTTTCACCCTGCTGCACAGCTGGGACTGGCTGCCCCTACTGGAGCGCCGCCCCTTGTGGGACGCCTTCATGCTGGCCCTGAGCCTGGGCGGCGCGGCCCTGAGCCTGACGGGCGTGGTCATCGGCGCGCGCCGCCTGGCGCTGAAAGCGCGGCAGGCGCGCGCCTTGAACCGCAAGGCGCGCAGGGCGGGCAGCTAATTGGAAACGGCGCTCCCAGGCGGTTTCTCGCCTGCCAGGCATCACCAGAAACAGGAGCAAATTCAAGAGGGTTAAAAATGCCTCTTGCGCAGTTTCCACTAGGACGTCATGCTATGAATAGAAGAGCGAAATAGTGTCATACGGCCTGCTCCGCTTTGCTTCGCGCTCCTGTCTGGGCCAGGCCATGAACAGGTTCTCAGGCGCGCAGGCTTTCGCGCCGCGCCGTCCACAGGCAGGCCGCGAACATGCCCAGGCCGCCCAGCGCCAGCGCCGCGCCCACCCAGCTGGTGGAACGCCAGCCCCAGCCTGCCTCAATGGCCGCGCCGCCCAGCCACGCGCCCAGCGCGTTGGCCAGATTGAAAGCCGACTGATTCAGCGCCGAAGCCAGCGACTGCGCCTTGCCCGCCACATCCATCAGCCGCATCTGCGTGCCCACGCCCAGCGCGCCGATGGTGCCCACCAGAAACAGGCCCGCAGCCGCCGTCACCGGCCACAGCGCCGCCCAGTAAAACAGCGCCATCACGGCCAGCGCCCAGACCAGAACGCCCGCGATCGAAGGCATCAGCCACCGGTCCGCCAGCCGCGCGCCTGCCAGATTGCCCGCCACCATGCCCATGCCAAACAGCGAAAGCGTCAGCGGCACCCAGGACTGCGGCATGTGGCTGACATGCAGCAGCGTCGGCTTGATGTAGCTGAACACCGCGAACAGCCCGCCAAAGCCAATGGCCGCCACGCCCAGCGTGAGCCACACCTGCGGCAGCCGCAGCGCCGAGAGTTCATCCAGCACGCTGCCTTGCGCCGGAGCGGACTGCGCGGGCACGTGGCGCTGGATCAGCCACGCAGCCGCCAGCGCATTGCAGCCCACCAGCGCGAAAGCGGCGCGCCAGCCGAAAAACTCGCCCGCCCAGGTGGCCAGCGGCACGCCAACCACGGTTGCCGCCGTCAGCCCCGTCATCACCAGCGCCACGGACGTGGCCCGCCGCCCCGGCGGCGCCAGCGCGGCCGCCACCAGAGCCGCCGCGCCAAAGTACGTGCCGTGCGGCAGCCCGGCCACAAAGCGCAGCGCTATCAGGGACGGATACCCCGGCGCGAGCGCACTGGCGAAATTGCCCAGCGCGTACGCCAGCATCATCACCACCAGCAGCCAGCGCCGCTGCCATTTGGCCGTCAGCACCGCTAGCACCGGCGCGCCCACCATCACGCCCGCCGCATACGCGCTGATGGCGCGCCCCGCCTGCGCAATGTTCACTTGCAGGCCCTTGGCCACCTCGGGCAGCAAACCCATGATGACGAACTCGCCCGTGCCGATGCCAAAGCCGCCCACGGCCATGGCCAGCATGGCCGCAACGGGAAAGCGCTCCGGACGCGCCAGTGGGGCCGCAGCCTCGCAAGAAGGTGAAGACATAGGAGAGAAAAAAGACCGCGGATTGTGCCGCCCGGAGCCGGTTCGGGTTGCTGCAAAAAACATAGTGGCCCGCGCCCGTTTCACCAGGACTTGCGGGCGATTTGCCCCTTGCAGTCCAACCCGGCTCCCGGGTTTTGGCCCTTGACGGGCAACTTGCAAGCAGGCCCCGAAAAATCCAGCGCGTTTCGAAGGCAGCGGACGGATACCGCTGAAAATCGCGCTTGCAGGCCGCGCACAGGCCGTTCACACATTTCAATATTGCAAAGGAAATACACGTCATGACTGCTTTCGCCTTCGTTTTTCCCGGGCAGGGATCCCAATCGGCCGGCATGCTGGATGCCTGGGGTGAACACCCCGCTGTGCGCGAGACGCTGAGCGAAGCCAGCGACGCGCTGGGCGAAGACCTGGGCCGCCTGATTCACGAAGGCCCGAAAGAAGCGCTGCAACTGACTGCCAACACCCAGCCCGTGATGCTGGCGGCGGGCGTGGCCTGCTGGCGCGCCTGGCGCGCCGAGGGCGGCGGCCTGCCGGTGGCCGTGGCCGGGCATTCGCTGGGCGAGTATTCGGCGCTGGTGGCCGCTGGCGCGCTCACGCTGGCGCAAGCCGCGCCGCTGGTGCGCCTGCGCGCCACGGCCATGCAGCAAGCCGTGCCCGTGGGCGCCGGGGCGATGGCGGCCATTCTGGGGCTGGATGCGGCCCAGGTGCGCCAGGGCTGCGCCGAAGCCACGCGGGCCATGAACAACCCGGCAGAAGTGGTGGAAGCCGTGAACTTCAACGACCTGACGCAAACCGTGATTGCCGGCACGAAAGCGGCGGTGGACAAGGCCTGCGGCGTTCTCAAGGAAATGGGCGCGCGGCGTGCGCTGCCGCTGCCGGTTTCGGCCCCGTTTCACTCCAGCCTGATGAAGCCCGCCGCTGAAAAACTCAAAGCCGCGCTGGAGGGCGTGACACTGGCCGCGCCGCAAATTCCCGTGGTGAACAACGTGGACGTGGCGGTGGAAAGCGACCCGGCCCGCATCCGCGACGCGCTCTACCGCCAGGCTTTCAGCCCTGTGCGCTGGGTGGAATGCGTGCAAAAGCTCAAGGCGCTGGGCGCTGCGGCCATCGTCGAATGCGGCCCCGGCAAGGCGCTGGCAGGCATGACCAAGCGGATTGACGACAGCCTGGCGAGCGCCGCCCTGTATGACCCGGCGACGCTGGCGCAGGTCAAGGCGCTGTAATTCGCGGCCCGGCGAGGCGTTTGCTGGCCGCCATTTCAAGTTTCATCAATGGAAGGAGTGAAGTTTTCATGACCGGTTCAAACCAACAAATCGCCCTGGTCACGGGCGCCACGCGCGGCATTGGCGCGGCCATTGCCCAGACGCTGGCGGCTGGCGGCATGGCCGTGATTGGCACGGCCACGTCAGATGAAGGCGCGCAGAAGATTTCGGCGGCGCTGGCCGCCTGGCCGGGCTGCAAGGGCGTGACGCTGGACGTGCGCGATGGCGCGGCGTGCGAAGCGCTGGCGGAGTCCATCGTCAAGGAGCGCGGCGCGCTGCATGTGCTGGTGAACAACGCCGGCATCACGCGCGACACGCTGGCCATGCGCATGAAAGACGAAGACTGGAACGCAGTGCTGGAAACCAATCTCACGGCCGTCTTTCGCATGAGCCGCGCCGTGATGCGGCCCATGATGAAGCAGCGCTATGGGCGCATCGTCAATATCACCAGCGTGGTGGGCGCCACGGGCAACCCCGGCCAGGCCAACTACGCGGCGGCCAAGGCGGGCGTGGCGGGCATGACGCGCGCGCTGGCGCGCGAGCTGGCCAGCCGGGGCGTGACGGTCAATTGCGTGGCCCCGGGCTTTATTGCCACCGACATGACGGCCGTGCTGCCCGAAGAGCAGCAAAAGGCGCTGGCCGCGCAAATTCCGCTGGGCCGCATGGGCACGGCTGAAGAAGTGGCCCATGCCGTGGCCTGGCTGGCCAGCCCCGGCGCGGCGTATGTGACCGGGCAGCAGCTGCACGTCAATGGCGGCATGTTCATGGACTGAAGGCCGCCGATGCTGCGGCAGGCCGCGCCAGCGCTCTCTGCAAGCGCGGCTAGAATCCCCCGTTTTTCACAACCCTTAGAGGGAATCCATGAGCGATATTGAAGCACGTGTCAAGAAAATCATCGCCGAGCAGCTTGGCGTGGAAGAGTCCCAGGTCACCAACGAAAAAGCATTCGTGGCCGATCTGGGCGCTGATTCTCTGGACACTGTGGAGCTGGTGATGGCCCTGGAAGATGAGTTCGGCATCGAGATTCCGGACGAAGACGCCGAAAAAATCACCACGGTGCAGGCGGCCATCGACTACGCCAACACCAAGAAGGCAGCCTGACCGGCCCACGCGCATGCCGTCAGCAGGCGCGCTGCCCGGCGCTCCATGATCGCCCGGTCCAGGCCGCCGCTTGCAAGGCCACTCCCGCCGACAGGCCCGCTCCCGTCTGCGGGAGTTTTGCTGTTGGCCCTTTGATTTTGTGGAGCAAGACAAGATGAGCCAACACCGTCGCCGCGTTGTCGTCACCGGCCTGGGCTGCGTCAGCCCCGTCGGCAACGACGTCAGCCAGAGCTGGGCCAGCCTGCTGGCAGGCCAGAGCGGCATCACCGCCATCACCCGTTTTGATACATCGGCTTTTGCCTGCCGCATTGCGGGCGAAGTCAAGGGGCTGGATGTGTCCGCCGTGGTTTCCACCAAGGAAGCCAAAACGATGGACACCTTCATCAAGTACGGCCTGGTTGCCGCCGCCGAAGCCGTGGCCGATGCGGGCCTGCCCACGGGCGAGGCGCTGGATGAGGCGCAGGCCGAGCGCATTGCCTGCGTCATCGGCTCCGGTATCGGCGGCCTGCCCATGATCGAGGAAACCTGCGCCGATTACGCCCAGCGCGGCCCGCGCCGCATTTCGCCCTTTTTCGTGCCCGCCTCCATCGTCAATTTGCTGGCGGGGCATGTTTCCATCAAATTCGGCTTCAAAGGCCCCAATCTCACGCTGGCCACGGCCTGCTCAACGGGGCTGCACTGCGTCGGCCAGGGCGCGCGCCTCATCCAGTATGGCGATGCCGATGTGGTGGTGGCCGGCGGCGCTGAATCCACGGTTTCGCCGCTGGGCGTGGGCGGCTTTGCCGCCATGCGCGCCCTCTCCACCCGCAACGACGACCCTGCCGCCGCTTCCCGTCCGTGGGACAAGGAGCGCGATGGTTTCGTGCTGGGCGAAGGCGCGGGCATTCTGGTGCTGGAAGAGTACGAACGCGCCAAGGCGCGCGGCGCGAAGATTTACGCCGAGCTGGCTGGCTTTGGCATGAGCGGCGACGCCAGCCACATCACCGCCCCCAATGTGGACGGCCCCCGCCGCGCCATGCAGGCGGCCCTGCGCGATGCGGGGCTGAACGCTGACGAGCTGGACTACATCAACGCCCACGGCACCTCCACGCCGCTGGGCGACATCAATGAAACCAACGCCATCAAGGCCGCTTTTGGCGAGCAGGCGCGCAGGCTCGTGATCAGTTCCACCAAGTCCATGACCGGGCACCTGCTGGGCGGCGCGGGCGGCATTGAAAGCATCTTCACCGTGCTGGCCCTGCACCACCAGAAAGTGCCGCCCACCATCAATCTGCACACGCCCGATCCCGAGTGCGACCTGGACTACTGCGCCAATACCGCGCGCGATGTCAGGCTGCAAGCCGCCCTGAAAAACAACTTCGGCTTTGGCGGCACCAATGGCTCTTTGGTGTTCACGCGCGTGTGAAGCGGCTGCATGCCACTGATCCGTGTTTTGGCAAGGCCTGCTTGGAATCCCCCTGGAAAACACTGGCATATCAGCCGGCCCTGTCAGCCGGCAAGGCCAGGCGCTTCTAGACTCGCGCCTTTTTTCAGCCTTGTTTTCCATTCACATGCAAAAACTGCTTCTGGCCGCGCTGGCCGCCTTCGCTTCGCTGACCGCCTGCGCGCAAACCTCTTCTTCCACCGCTGCACACATGACTGCTTCCGCCGCCCAGGCTTCACCCGCCGCCACCAAAGCCCCCGGCATCTGGATTGACGTACGCACGCCCGAAGAGTACGGCCAAGGCCACCTGAAAGACGCGGCCAACATTCCCTTGCAGGAGTTTGCCGAGCGCATTCAGTCCGCCGTGCCCGACAAAAATGCTGCCGTGCATTTGTATTGCCGCAGCGGCCGCCGCTCCGGCCAGGCCGAGCAAATCATGCGCGAGCTGGGCTACAAGAACGTGACCAACCAGGGCGGCTACGAAGACCTGAAGGCCCAGGGCCTGAGCTGATTGGCGCGGTTGCCTGGACAACCCCGGCCACGGCAAGGCGCACCGCTTGCGGTGCGCTTTTTTTGCGCCTGCTGCTTTCTGCTTTGACGGTCGCGCGCGCCGGGGACCTGTCCAAAGCCTAACTGAGAGGGCGGAAAGAGCAGGATGTGGGTACGGGCACTGGATAGATGGCTGTCTTTCGCTTCTTTATCCATAGCATGATGTCCTAGTGGAATGTGCGCAAAGCCGTATTTCTGTGCCTTGAATTTGCTCTTGTTTTTGATGCCGCCAGGCTGAAATACCAGCCAGAGAACCTGTTCTGAGGGCAGCTTTGCAAGTAGCAGCCGCGCGGGTCTTGCGTGCGGCCGTTCAGCCTTGAAGCCGCCAGTGGCGGCCTTATGTGCGGCGGCATTGTTTTTTTGATGAGAAAGAACGCATGAGCACCGCAGATTCCTCAAATCCCCAGAAGCACGCTTTTCAGGCTGAAGTGGCGCAGCTGCTGCATCTGGTCACCCACTCGCTTTACTCCAACCGCGAAATCTTCTTGCGCGAGCTGATTTCCAACGCTTCGGACGCGTGCGACAAGCTGCGCTTTGAGGCGCTGTCGGACGCCAGCCTGTATGGCGGCCAGCCTGATTTGCGCGTGCGCATCAGCTTTGACAAGGCCGCGCGCACGCTCACGGTGGCAGACACCGGCATCGGCATGAGCGGGCAAGAGGCCGTGGCCAATCTGGGCACCATCGCCAAAAGCGGCACGCGCGAATTCATGAGCCGCCTCTCGGGCGACCAAAAGCAGGACGCGCAGCTGATAGGCCAGTTTGGCGTGGGCTTTTACGCGGGCTTCATCGTGGCCCATCGCATCACGGTTGAATCGCGCCGCGCGGGCCTGCCGCCCGAGCAAGGCGTGCGCTGGAGCAGCGAAGGCGCGGGCGACTTTGAAGTGGCGCCCATCACCCGCGAAGAGCGCGGCACGAGCGTGACGCTGCACTTGCGCGAAGACGCGCTGGAATTTGCCGACGGCTGGCGCTTGCGCGAGCTGATCGCCAAGTACGCCGACCACATCGACCTGCCCATTCAGATGGAAGGCGAAAAGTGGGAAGACAGCCCGCAAGAAGGCCAGCCCGGCCGCATGGTGAAAACCGGCGAGTGGGAAACCGTGAACCAGGCTACGGCCCTGTGGGCGCGCCCGCGCAAAGACATCACCGACGCGCAATACGAAGACTTCTACAAACACTTGGCGCACGACTGGCAGCCGCCGCTGGCCTGGAGCCACAACCGCGTGGAAGGCAACGCCGAATACACGCAGCTGCTCTACATCCCGCAGCACGCCACGCAAGACTTGTGGGACCGCACGCAGAAAACCGGCATCAAGCTCTACGTGCGGCGCGTGTTCATCATGGACGACGCCGAGCAGCTGCTGCCGCGCTATCTGCGCTTTGTCAAAGGCGTGGTGGATTCGGCCGATTTGCCGCTGAACGTCAGCCGCGAGCTGCTCCAGCAAAGCCGCGACGTCAAAGCCATCCGCGAAGGCAACACGCGCCGCGTGCTGTCCATGCTGGAAGAGCTGGCCAAGGAAAGTACGGAGCCAAGCCCGGCGGACGCCAAGGTGCAAGAGGGCAGGGCGGAAGAAGCCAAAGAAGCAGGCCAGCCGGAAAACCCGCAGCCCGAAGGCGGCAAATACGCCGTTTTCTGGCGCGCTTTTGGCGCCGTGCTCAAGGAAGGGCTGGGTGAAGACGCCGCCCAGCGCGAGCGCCTGCTGGGCCTGGCGCGCTACGCCTCCACCACGCACGCCAGCACCAGCCTGGCCGATTACAAGGCGCGCATGAAAGAGGGCCAGAAGGCCATTTACTACCTCACCGCCGAAACGCCCGCTGCCGCGCAAAGCAGCCCGCAGCTGGAGCTGTTCCGCCAAAAAGGCATCGAAGTGCTGCTCATGAGCGACCGCGTGGACGAATGGGCCATGAACTTCGTGCAGGCGTTTGACGGCACGCCCATGCAGTCTGTGGCGCGCGGCGCGGTGGATTTGGGCGATTTGCAAAACGAGGCCGAAAAGAAAGCCGCCGACCAAGCCCATGCCGCCGCCGCCCCGCTGATTGCCCGCCTGAAAGAAGCCCTCAAGGACGAAACCGCCGACGTGCGCGCCACGGCCCGCCTGGTGGACTCGCCCGCCTGCCTGGTGGCCGAAGATGGCGGCATGAGCCTGCAAATGGCGCGCCTGCTGCGCCAGGCCGGTCAGAGCGTGCCCGATGTCAAGCCCGTGCTGGAAATCAACCCCGCCCATCCGCTGGTCCAGCGCCTTGCGGGCCTGGAGGGCAACGACGGGCGCTTTGGCGATCTGGCGCACATCCTCTTTGACCAGGCCCTGCTGGCCGAAGGGCAAATGCCCGCCGACCCTGCCGCCTACGTGCGGCGGGTGAATGCCTGGCTGCAGCCGTGAGGCTCCGTTCGCAGTATGCTGCGTGGGGGCAAAAGCGCGGACCCGGGCGGTTCGCTCCTTGCAACCGTTCTGATCTGCTGCTCCTCGCGGTCAGACTGTGAGCTGCTTTCCGCAAAGGCAAAGGGCGCTTGGAGCGCCCTTTTCTGTTTCATGGCGGCAGGGAAATCGGCGGTTTGAGGGGCGGGGCTGATGTCTCTGCGGGGGCGGCAGATTTATTAAAAAAGGAGCAAATTCAACAGGTCTAAAACGGCGTTCGCGCAGTTTTCACTAGGACCTCATGCTATGAATAGAGGAGCTGATTCAGGGCAGCGGCGAGTGCGCCGGGAGCACGCCAGAAATGTGCTGGAAATGTGCCGGCGAGGAAGCGCGGCCAGCCTGAAACAGGCGTGAGGCGGGCCGATGCAGCGCATGCGCCGTGGCCGCGCATGGCGATTGCCGGTCGGGATGCCGCCGTGCGTCCAGCCAGCAGGAGGACGCGGGAGCCGCTCTTTCCTTCGTTCTCTTGCGCCTGCCTTCGCGCCAAGCTCAGTTCTGGAACAGATCGAGGATACGGTTGCGCTCAGTCCGGGGCGCGCCTGTGGCGGGCTGGCTGGCGCCGTCGTCGTCATCGTCCAGGAAGGAGTCGCTTTCCTGCCCTGCGCCGTCCAGGTGGGTGATGCCGGAGCCGTTGGCGTATTCGGTGTAGGTCCAGTCGCCGCTGGAGCGGGTCACGCCTTCGGGCGGCTTGACTTGCGCCACGGGCACGCCGCTTAGGGCGGTGCGCATGAAGTCAATCCAGATGGGCAGGCTCAGGCCGCCGCCGGTTTCGCGGCTGCCCAGGTTGCGCGGCTGGTCGTAGCCCATCCACACGGCGGCCACGAGGGTGGGCTGGTAGCCGACGAACCAGGCGTCCACGGCGTCATTGGTGGTGCCGGTTTTGCCGTAGAGATCGCTGCGTTTGAGCGTGCTTTGGGCGCGGGCAGCGGTGCCGGCGCGGGCCACGTCTTGCAGCATGGTGCCGGTAATGAAGGCGTTGCGGGCGCTGATGACGCGGTTTTCTTCCGTCAGCTCGGGCGCAGGCGTTTCGACGAGAGTGCGGCCATTGCTGTCGGTGATGCGAGTGATGAGGTAGGGCTGCACGAGATGCCCGCCATTGGCAAAGACGGCAAAAGCGGCGGCCATTTGCAGCGGGGTGACGGAGCCGGAGCCGAGCGCCATGGGCAGATAGGGCGGCTGCTTGTCGGCGTCAAAGCCAAAGCGCGTGACCCACTCTTGCCCCACTTGCGGGGTGACGGCTTGCAGGATGCGGATGGAGACCATGTTCTTGGAGCGCATCAACGCGCGGCGCATGGTCATCGGGCCTTCAAAGGAGCCGTCGTAGTTTTTGGGCTCCCAGGGCTTGCCGCCGGTGACGCTGGCGTCGAAATACAACGGGGTGTCATTGATGACAGTGGCCGGCGACATGCCCGCTTCCAGCCCGGCGGAGTAGATGAAGGGCTTGAAGCTGGAGCCGGGCTGGCGCCAGGCTTGCGTGGCGTGGTTGAACTTGTTTTTGGCGAAGTCGAAGCCGCCCACCATGGCCTCGATGGCGCCGGTGCGCGGATCAAGCGCCACCAGCGCGCTTTCCACTTCAGGCTGCTGCGTGATGTGCCATTCCTTGCCCACCTGCATGATGCGGATGATGGCGCCAGGACGGATGCGCACGGCGGGCCGCGCCTTGGGCGAAAGGCCCGATTGCGCCGGACGCAGGCCGTTGCCAGTGATTTCGATGAGGCTGCCGCTGCGGGGCAGAACGATGACTTTTTTGGGCGAGGCTTCCAGCACGACGGCGGCCAGCAGGTCGCCGTTGTCGGGGTGGCTGTCAAGCGCGTCGTCCACGGCGTCCATGATGCCTTGGGCGTCTTGCGGCAAGTCGATGAATTTTTCAGGCCCCCGGTACACCTGCCGGCGCTCGTAGTTCATGATGCCGTCGCGTACGGCGGTGTAGGCGGCGCTTTGCTCGCGGCTCTGGATGGTGGTGTACACGTTCAGCCCGCGCGTGTAGGTTTCATCGCCGTACTGGGCGTAGATGAGCTGGCGGGCCATTTCGGCGGCGTACTCGGCAGGTATCGTGGTGGGCTTGACGGGGGGGCGGATGTTCAGCGGCTCTTTTTTGGCTTCATCCGCTTCGGCCTGCGTGATGAAATGGTGGGCGGCCATGCGGTCCAGGATGTAATGCTGGCGGATGCGCGCACGCGGCAGATTGCTGATGGGGTTGTTGGCCGAAGGCGCTTGCGGCAGCCCGGCCAGCATGGCCGCTTCAGCCAGCGAGATGTCTTGCAGGGGCTTGCCGAAGTAGGTTTCGGCCGCTGCCGCAAAGCCGTAGGAGCGGTTGCCCAGATAGATCTGGTTCATATAGATCTCAAGAATCTGGTCTTTGGTGAGCTGCTGCTCGAGCTTGTAGGTGAGCAGCATCTCGTAGAGCTTGCGGGTGTAGGACTTTTCAGGGCTGAGGTAGGCGTTGCGCGCCACCTGCATGGTGATGGTGGAAGCGCCTTGGCTTTTGACGCGGCGCAAGTTGGCGAGAGCGGCGCGCAAAACGCCGATGTAGTCCACACCGCCATGCTGGTAAAAGCGCGCGTCTTCAATGGCCACCACAGCATCGCGCATCACTTTGGGAATGTCATTGACGGGCACCATGCTGCGGCGCTCTTCGCCGAACTCGCCGATCAGATCGCCATCGGCGCTGTACACGCGCAAGGGCTGCTTGGGGTAATAGTTCAGCAGCTCGGAGATGTCTGGCAGATTGGAGTAGGCCAAGGCAAAGGCGATGCCGAGCACAAAAGCCGCGCTGGCCGCCATGGCTGCCAGCGTGATCAGAATGCCGGCACAGAATTTCAGAACGCGGCGCGTCATCGGCGGCGTGGCGTCGCCAGCACGGGAAGGTGTGGTTTTGTTCACAAATTTCGGTTTTTTTTAACGTTTGACGCCGCCCCTGTCTGGGAAAAGCAAGGTTTCATGCGACCATCAGCGCACGGCCTTGCGCAGCAAGCCTACCAGTCTATCAACCTGCGCAACGCCCTTTTGGCGCGATCTGTAGCCGTGCGTGAGCTGCCGAGAACAGAGCGTGAGCGAAGGTTGCATTTGTTAGTTCTTGGCAACACTTTGTAGGGGCGAACAGGCTGCTTTTCTTTCCTTGGCGATGGGTTTGCTGCTAGGATTTGAGCGAATTCGTAAGGAATTTCACCTTCAGAAATACAAAGCAACGAGGTGTCCTCTTGAGTTTTTTTGATTCCCTGATCAGCACAAAGTCTGCGCCGGTGGCGGGCTTGGACATCAGTGCGTCCAGCGTCAAGCTGGTTGAGCTGACGCAAGGCCGCCCGGGTTCTTTCTCTTTGGAGCACTGCGCCATTGAGCCGCTTGAGCGCGGCTGGATCACCGACGGCAACATCGAGAAATTCGATGAAGTGGTCGAGGCCGTCCGGCGCGTGGTGCGCAAAAGCGGCACCAAAGCCAAGCGCGTTTCCATGGCCCTCCCGGCTTCGGTGGTCATCACCAAGAAAATTGTTCTTCCGGCAGGGCTGGGCGAGCGGGAGCTGGAGGTCTATGTTGAGTCAGAAGCCAATCAGTACATCCCTTTCTCCCTGGATGAAGTGAGCCTGGACTTCTGCGTCATAGGGCCTAGCCAGGCTTCGGCTGGCGACGTGGACGTCATGATCGCAGCCGCCCGCAAGGAAAAAGTGGAAGACTGCCGAGGCCTGGCGGAGGCTGCGGGGCTTGAACCTATCGTGATTGACGTGGAAACCAACGCGTCACGAATAGCGGTCAATCGCCTGATCGAGAGGTTGCCCGGTCGCGGCAGGGACTCACTGGTTGCCTTATTTGAAATTGGCGCGACTTTGGCGTCGATGCAGGTGTTGCGCAACGATGAGCTGATTTATGAGCGTGATCAGGTTTTTGGCGGCGCACAGCTGACTCAAATGCTGGTCCGTCAATACGGTTTCACTTTTGAAGAGGCAGAAGCCAAGAAGCGCAGTGGCGAATTGCCAGAAGATTATGCAAGCGCCGTGTTGCAGCCTTTTGTCGAAACGCTGGCAATCGAAGTTGAACGAGCACTGAAATTCTTTTTCACCAGCACGCCGCATAACCGTGTGGATGCAATTTTTCTTGCGGGAGGGACGGCGTCGCTGCCCGGTTTGGCTGAAACTATTGCGCAACACGCCTCTGTTCAATGTCAGGTGGTCAATCCATTTGATGGAATGAATATCAGCCGGAGCGTCAACAAAGGAAAAATGGCAAGAGAAGCTGCGTCGTATCTGACGGCATGCGGACTCGCACTGAGGGGGCTTGTGTCATGATCTTGATTAACCTGCTTCCGCACCGCGAAATTGCACGCAAGAAGGCGCGTCAGGCTTTTAATGTGGCTCTGCTTGTTTCAGCAGCCGTTGGCGCAGCGATCGGTGGTGTCATTTATATGTGGTATCAAGGCCAGATTGAAATGCAGGAGGGCCGAAATCAGTTTCTGATCAGTGAAAACCAGAAACTGGATGCCGAGATCAAGGAAATCGCCAATCTGCAAAATGAGATTGACGCTTTGAAAGCGAGGCAGCGAGCAGTCGAGACCTTGCAGGCGGATCGCAATCTTCCTGTTCATTTGTTCAATGAATTGGTCCAGCAACTGCCAGAAGGCATGTACCTGAAATCCATCAAACAGGAGGGGCGTAGCGTGCTGATAGGGGGGGCGGCCCAGTCGAGTGAGCGCGTTTCCGAACTGCTGAGGAACCTCACGCGCAATACAGAATGGGTCAGGCAGCCTGAATTGATCGAAGTGGTGGCCGGTGATTTGTCATTGAGCAAGACGGACAAGCGCAGGGTCTATAACTTTACGGTCCGTGCGCAGCTGGGTAGCGCTGAAAGCAAGGCAGAAACCAATGGCAAATGATTGAGGTGAGCAAGTGGCTGCGAAAGACAAAAAAAATCTCAATGAATCAATTGGAAGAATCGGTGACCAGTTCCAGAATCTTGACATGCGGGATCCGGGGCTATGGCCAGCAATTCCCCGATATGCGTTGTGTCTGCTGGTGGTCGTGCTGACGGCGGCGGTGGTATGGTTCTTCTTTGTGCGGGATGCCATGGCGGAGCTTGATGCGGCGCGTCAAAAAGAAGAAACACTGCGGCAAGAATACAAAACGAAAGTTGCAAAGGCAGTGAACTTGGATGCGCTGAAGCAGCAGCTGGAAGAAGTTCAACAGTACGTTGCCTTATTGGAACGGCAGCTTCCAAGCGAGGCTGAAATGGATGCATTGCTCTCTGATATCAGTCAGGCGGGGTATGCTAGGGGATTGCAGGTCAATTTGTTTCGCCCAAATCAAGTCGTGGTTCAGGATTATTATGCGGAGCTGCCTATTTCTATCAAGGGGTCGGGGAAATTCCATGATGTAGCTAACTTTGCTGCGGATGTAGCGAATTTGTCCCGAATCGTTACCCTTAATAATATAACCATGAATCCTGCGAAAGACAATGGTTCCGGGACGGGAGAATTGATGCTTGAGGCCACTGCAAAGACTTTCCGTTATCTGGATGAAAAGGAAATAGAGGCTCAGCGTCAGGCAAAACAGAAGAAGGACAAGAAATGATTGTCAGAAAATCTGAAATTATTGGTCTGTTGTCCTTGTGTGTGCTGGGCGTCGTCGGATGTGCAGCCTCCTACCAGGAAGAGTTGAGGCAATGGATGGACCAGGAGCGACGGTCTGTTGTTCCAAAGGTCACGCCGATTAGCGAGCCTAAACAGTTTGTGGCGGCCAAGTACAAGGAAAGTGAAGCGGCAGACCCATTCAATATGAGTCGGTTAACGGTGGCTTTGCAAAAAGACAAAGCGCAGAATGCGGGAGCGCTTTTGATTGCGGCAGAAGAAAAGAGAGCTAAAGAACCTTTAGAAAATTATCCTCTCGACACCATTGTCATGGTAGGTAGTTTGACAAAAGGCGGTCGTATTGTTGGGTTGGTAAAGGTGGACAATCTTCTTTATCAGGTTGTTCCGGGGAATCATCTTGGTCAGGATTATGGAAAGATCATGGCTATTGATGAAGGGCAGATTACTTTGCGTGAAATTGTCCAGGATTCTCTGGGCGAATGGATAGAGAAGATTACAGTAATGCAATTGCAGGAGAGCGATAAATGATCAAGGTCATGCGGTATATTAGAAATTCGGCGCGCGATGCAATTGTTGCAAGCGTAATGGTGGGATTTTTCTCGGCGGTATATGCCGATCCCCAAATTGAAGCGGTTTCCAGCTCCATCCAAGGGGGGGTTGATGTGGTTCGCATCGATTTCTCTGAACCATTGAAGGCTGTGCCCGATGGCTTTGCAGTGCAATCGCCAGCACGGATCGCCTTGGATTTCCCCGGCGTTCGTAATGGCATGGGACATACAAATGTTGGAATCAATCAAGGCAATGTGAAGGGGGTCAATGTTGTCCAGGCGAACGACCGAACTCGTGTTGTTCTGAATCTCAAACGGGCGACACCCTATAAGTCGGCTATTGATGGGAATTCCTTATTGGTGTCGCTGGCTCCCGCCTCGGAGGCGGCGTCTCCAGAGAAAGGAGGGAGCACGGTTTTTTCTGAAAGCAGAAATGCAAGTGTGGCTCCGCTGAAAAATATTGATTTTAGGCGTGGCGTAGAGAATGCTGGAAGGGTTATTATCGATCTGGATAGTAATCAGGTTGGAGTCGATATTCGTCAGCAGGGAGACAAGCTGGTTGTGGAGTTCTTGAAAACCAGTCTTCCTGAAGGCTTGCGTCGGAAGCTGGATGTGTCCGATTTTGGCACTCCGGTTCAGATGATTAGCGCAGTTCAGAGCGGAGACCGCGTGCGCATGACAATTGAGCCTAAGGGACAATGGGAGCATTCCGCCTATCAAAGCGATAATCAGTTGGTTGTAGAAATTCGGCAGCAAAAAAATGATGATGGAAAGCTAGCCCAGGGGGGCGGCTACCGCGGGGAAAAGCTTTCTCTGAATTTCCAAAACATTGAAGTTCGTTCACTTCTTCAGGTGATTGCAGATTTCACAAATTTCAATGTCGTGACGTCTGACTCTGTGACTGGTAACGTGACTTTGCGACTGAAAGATGTTCCATGGGATCAAGCGCTCGACATAATTCTGCAAGCCAAAGGCTTGGGAATGAAGAAAAACGGCAACGTGCTTCAGATTGCACCGAAGGATGAGCTGGCCGCGAAAGAAAAAGCAGAACTTGAGGCGCAGGCGGCTATACAGGATTTAGAGCCGCTTCGCACGCAATCCTTTCAATTGAACTATGCAAAGGCGGCGGATATAGCTGAGCAGCTGACGCGCAATAGCAACAACCAAGGTGGAAATACATCGAGGATCTTGAGTTCCCGGGGAAGCGTTATTGCTGAGCCTCGAACCAACCAGATTTTTGTCTCTGACATACCGTCGCGCTTGGCCCAAGTTCAGGAAATGATCGCCAAGCTCGATGTGGCGGTGCGGCAGGTGTTGATTGAAGCCCGGATTGTCGAAGCCAGCGATTCATTTGGCCGTTCGCTTGGCGTTAAATTGGGCGGGTCCGATTTGCGAGGGGTACGCGGCGGCGATCCCGGTTATAGGGTGCGCGGCAGCAATCGTGTTGCTTTAGGAGGCTCCTACAACGCGGTTTCCGCGACGACGGGGGAAGGGGAGTCAAGTATGTTGAATACTTCGACAACGCAATTCCTGAATTTGCCAGCCAGCGCTGTTGATGGCAGTGCTCCTGCTACGTTTGCCTTGTCTCTTTTCAGTGCGGCTGCTAACCGCTTCCTGAACCTCGAACTGTCGGCCATGGAAGCGGATGGGCAAGGCAAAGTCGTTTCAAGCCCGAGGGTGGTAACTGCCAATCAGGTGAAGGCAATTATTGAGCAAGGTACTGAATTCGCGTATCAGGAGTCTGCGCAGAATGGTGCGACATCCGTTCAATTCAAGAAAGCCGTCTTGAGTTTGGAGGTGACTCCTCAAATTACTCCGGAAGGCAGTATTATTCTAGATTTGGCTGTTAATAAGGATAGCCCGGGAACTGTTGTAGCTGGCGCAATGTCAATTGATACAAAGCGCGTCAAAACTCAAGTGCTGGTTGAGAATGGCGGTACCGTTGTGATTGGCGGTATATTTGAATTGACGGAAAAAGACAGTGTTGCAAAGGTTCCTTTGCTGGGTGATATTCCGGTAGTTGGTAATTTGTTCAAGAATCGCACTCGTTCCTCGCGGAAGGAAGAGATACTGGTGTTCATAACGCCGAAGATTATTTCTGATCAAACTGCCCTTCGATAATTTTTTTGGAGCAACATGAGATGAGACATTTGCATTTTCTGAGGCACGCGGTCGCATGCGCTGGCGTAGCCATGCTGGTTGCGGCTTGTGGCGGCGGCGGGGGAGATCCTGGAACCAATCCGCGGGACAACAATTCTGGCGGTGGTACAACTACTCGTTCGGCCAGCAGTGTGGATGTGTATTCCAGCGCAGCGTCGATCCCGACAGGAGGGGCCGGCGCGGCCATTACAATTACGGCCATTGTCAAAGATTCCGGTAACGTTGCCATTCCCAATTTTCCTGTGGCGTTCAAGACGGAATATGGCTCATTGAGTCCCGTGACAACGACAAACGATAAAGGGGTCGCGACGGCGGAACTGACTCCGCCCAAAACAGATAACGCCTTGAATCGTTCATTTGGCGTGACGGTGGCGGCCAAAGGCGCCAGCAAGAAAATTGATCTCAAAGTCGAAGGCACGACGGTGGCCTTGAGTGGTGATACCTCATTGGGTGTCAATCAGGAAGGTGAATACACGGTCAATGTTCGTGACGCGGCCGGGGAAACTGTATCCAATGCTGGCGTGACCATCACCGCCCAGCAAGGCGGATCGCAGGCCCAGGTGGCTTCCGTTCAGACAGGAAGCAACGGCATTGCGACGTTCAAATACAAGCCAACGGCTGCGGGAAGTGTTCGCCTGGTTGCGGACGGCCTGAATGCCGAAAATACATCGCGTTATCTGGATATATCAGTTGGCAGTGCCGTTATTCAACTAACCACGGAATCGCCCTATTGGCGTCTGAATCAGGCCAACCGGGTTGTCGTTCGCGTGGCGGAAGGTAATCAGTCACCTGTCGCAGCGGGAACTAAGGTGCTTTTCAGCACAACGCGTGGGTGCATTGTGGATGCGGGCGATACGGCTTGCACAACGCCGAGCAGAACTGAGTCCGTCTCATCAAAGATACTCGAAACCAATGCTGCCGGTTATGCAGAAGGATTCGTGCTTTCAACTGATGCCGGTGCGACGAGCATTAAGGCGGAAGTTACTTCCGGAAGCTTGCAAGGAGTAGGCACCTTGACCGCGCAATTTATGGCGTTATCCCCAAGCCGGCTAATTGTCCAGGCCAATCCCAATGCCATTCAGACAAGTACAGCGAGTTCTGGTAATTCAGCAGTCATTGATGCATTGCTGCTGGACGATCGGGGCAATCCGGTTGCCAACACACCCGTTTATTTTGCGGTGCTGGCGGATCTGAGCGGCGGACGCTTGGCGGCGACTTCGGTCAAAACCAATGAGCAAGGTCGTGCGAAAAATACCTTTTACGCTGGGCCACGCGGCACGGGATCTGACCAAGTAAGAATTCGCGCTGCTTTGGGAGGCGGCGCTTCGCACATTAATGGCGAAACGACGCTGACGGTTGGCGGAGATGGTCTTTCCATTGCTTTGGGTGAAAGCACAGTCATCGAGCCCACTAATGGAGAAACCCAATACCGTAAGTTGCATACTGTTTATGTCACAAACTCGGCTGGCGCTGCTCAGTCGTCATTGTCCGTCACGTTGCGCGCTGAACCATTTGCGTATGCGACAGGCGTGCGCTGCTGGGATGGAAGCGTTTGGGCACCTTACCCACCCAATTATTATCCCAATGAAGACATTAACTTCAATGGAATCAGGGATCCTGGAGAAGCAAACCGGGTGCCGGATCCTGCTGGCTTGAAACCAGGTTTTGTAGTCAGTTTGATCCCGGCCAAAGCTGATGGAACGACAACAGCAAATGGCGGTAATACCATCACAGTGACTACTGATGAAAATGGATTCGCCTATTTCTATATGCAATATGCAAAGCGCTATGCGCATTGGGCAAGCATGCGAGTCGTTGCTACGGCGCAGGTAGGAGGGTCTGAAACCCGCAATGCGACGCCAGGGCAGTTCTTGCCAGCGGCAGCGTCTGATGTGAATAGCAAAGACAAATCAGCTCCAGGCATGATTAGTCCATATGGCCGCGAAGGTGCCTCGTGTCCGACTCCGACACCAACTCCGACTCCGACACCAACTCCGACTCCTTCCCCAACTCCATGACGGAGCGAGTGATACTCGTTGGCTTGCCAGGCGCTGGCAAGTCAACGATTGGAAGGCAACTTGCGCGCAAGCGCGGGTTGCCTTTTTTTGATTCTGATCTGGTAATAGAAGAACGTTTGGGCGAAACGATCCGGACGTTTTTTGCCCGCGAAGGGGAGGCTGCATTCAGGGATCTTGAGGAGCAGGTAATTGATGAGCTAACCTTGCAAGGTCGTTGCGTGCTGGCCACGGGAGGTGGCGCGGTGCTTCGCGACAGGAATCGTCAAAATATGCGTGAGCGAGGGGTGGTGGTGTATTTGCACGCTTCACCGGAACAGTTGATGAGGCGATTGCGAAACGACACAAAGCGGCCCCTGCTTCAAGTGGCAGATCCCATGGCGCGCTTGCAGGATTTATATGAAGAGCGGGAGCCGCTGTACAAGGAAGTGGCTGATTTCACGTTTGACGCTTGCGGCTCTTCGCCAGCTTTGCTGGTGAGCCGGGTGATGATGCAACTGGATTTGACGTGTAAATCATTGCCAGGCAGTGAGACTGGCTGAAGCGATTTATTTGCATGCCACGCAATAATTATCGTGAAATTGGAAGCCAGACTGCTGGCCCCGAATACGCGACCGTCATTAGTTTTTTTGGATAATATAAATTCTATTTAACCCATTATTTTGGTCTTGTGTTGTTGCAGCAGTTTATTGGCAAGCCGGAATTTCTGTGCCTGCCTTTATGAAGAAGACTTGGCATGAATACGCAGCATGTTTCTATTGCGCTGGGTGAGCGCAGTTATTCCATTCTGATTGGCGCAGGGCTGCTTGATTGCGCTGATGCATTTGGCGCGGCGTCAGAAGTTGCAGGCAATGGGCGCGCGCTGATCGTGAGTAATGAAACAGTAGCGCCACTGTATGCCCGCAGGCTGGCGCAGACGCTGTCTGGCCGCCATGCCAGTGTGCAAATCCTGGCGCTGCCTGATGGCGAGGCTTACAAGAATTGGCAAACGCTGAACCTGATTTTTGACGCCTTGCTTCAACAGGAGGCAGACCGCAAAACTACGCTTTACGCTTTGGGTGGCGGCGTAGTAGGCGACATCACAGGCTTTGCCGCAGCCTGCTATATGCGTGGCGTGCCTTTCGTGCAGGTGCCAACTACGCTGCTGGCGCAGGTTGACTCGTCTGTGGGCGGGAAAACGGCCATCAACCACCCGCTGGGCAAAAACATGATTGGCGCGTTCTATCAGCCGCAAAGGGTTGTGTGCGATCTGGACGCAATCAAAACCCTGCCTGCGCGCGAGCTTTCCGCTGGTCTGGCTGAAGTCATCAAATATGGCCCGATTGCCGACATGGCTTTCCTTGATTGGGTCGAGGCGCATCTGCCCGCATTGCGCGCCTGCGAGCCTCAAGAGCTGGCCCATGCCGTCAGGCGCAGCTGTGAAATCAAGGCGCAAGTGGTGGGCGCTGACGAGCGGGAGGCGGGTTTGCGCGCCATTCTCAATTTCGGACATACCTTCGGCCATGCCATTGAGGCTGGCATGGGCTATGGCGCGTGGCTGCATGGCGAGGCCGTGGGCGCGGGCATGGTCATGGCGGCCATGCTTTCGCATGAGCTGGGCTTGGCGGATGCAGCCTTTGTTCAGCGCCTGACAGCGATCATCGCGGCGGCGGGCCTGCCCGTGCACGGCCCTGTGCTGAATACCGCCGATAACGCAGGCCGCTATCTGGAGCTGATGCGGCTGGACAAGAAGACGTTGGCGGGCGAAATCCGCTTTGTGTTGGTCGATGGCCTCGGCCAAGCCATCGTGCGCGGTGCGCCAGACGCGCTGGTGAGGCGGGTCATTGACCGCTGCTGCGCTGCGCCAGCTTGAATGGCTCTGTTCAAAGCCCACCCGAAAGAGGCGGCAGGAGCGCATCAGGCGCGCAAGGCGTGGGCAGTGAAGGTTGCATGCGAACACACCGCCACATACGGCATCTTGCTGTTTTATTCATGGCGGAATGCCCTGAATCGTTCCATCACATCATCCAACTGATGGCGGAAACGAGATGAATAACGCCGAGGCAGTTGGTTGCGAGATGCTTTGTCGTAGCGAGTGACAGTGATCCGCCGCTGCTTCAGGCGTGCAAAGAGCCCGCTCAAGGTTTGCCCGTGGGAGCGGAAAGCGCGGACCCGGGCAGCCTGTAGCGTTGCAAATCCTTGGCGGGCTGCGAGGCCCATCTGCGGTTTGCGCCTTTCAGCCCATCCTGATCCGGACGTTCACCCCTCACGGACAGACTCTGAACAGGTTCAAAGAAGTTCTCGATGGCGTGGTGTGCCTTGTAAAGATCCACGTCATCTTCACGCTGCTCTTTGCCGCACGATGGAACCACTTCCGTGCCTGTAGTCAGCAAGGTTCCAATGACTCTGCTGCGCACGTCACAAGCCTTGTCGGCAATAGCCGTTTTGCCCTGCTCGCCCGGTCGGAATGCGTCGGCGCTCTCCAAGTTGTGCGTCTGCCCTGGCGTGAGGTGAAAGCCAGCGGGGAGCGGAGCTTCCTGAGGCGCAAGCGTGAATCTGGCGCTCATTCAGGCAGTGCCCGATGCTCTGGGCGCCTTGTTTTCGCCCCGGCGCTGTTGCTGGCGTGCACGCACGATGGCGAATCAATCAGCGCCTGCTCATTGGCGGCGTCCTGGACCAATGCCGGAAAGATACGTTGCAAAGCCCTGAGCGGCGCTAATGCGAGTGCCGAAGAGAAATCACGCGAAAGTCGTCAAAGCGTCATGTCAGATCGCACCGAGGAAAGTCGGCCCGGCAGCGCAAAACAAGTCTGTCGCTTCAAGCGTGTCTGCCAACGCGAGTGGCTCGGCGGGGCAGCAAATCTTCAATCCGTTTCCACTGGGCATCCGTGAGGGCGTATCAATGTGTCATGTCCCAATAACCGGGCATTGGCTTGATTTGATGGCAAGCGCAAGTCTGCGCCAGAGCCGAAACCCTCCGGCTTGCGTCGTCTCGGGCGCAGATTGCATCAAAAACAGGAGCAAATCCAAGGGGCGGAAATATCGTTTCCCGCAGTTTCCAGCAGGACCTCATGCTATGAATAGAGAAGCGAAATAAGCCGCTTGCCGGTGGTGCGGAAGCACGCTGCCTTGCCTTCCGTCCTGCTGACCAGACTGCGATCAGGTTTTCGTGAGCGGGTTTTCAGGCCGTGGCGCGCTTTTGCAGGATTTCGATGGCGGGCAGGGTTTTGCCTTCCAGCATTTCCAGAAAGGCGCCGCCGCCTGTGGAGATGTAGCCCACGTCTGGCGCTATGCCGTATTTGGCGATGGCCGCCAGCGTGTCGCCGCCGCCGGCAATGCTGAAAGCGCTGCTGCTGGCGATGGCCTGAGCAATGCAGCGGGTGCCGTTTTCAAACGCGGGCAGCTCGAACACGCCCACGGGGCCGTTCCACACAATGGTGCCGGCGGCCTTGAGCTGCGCGGCCAGTTTTTGTGCGGTCTCGGGGCCAATGTCCAGAATCAAATCGTCTTCAGCCACATCCTGCGCGCGCTTGGTTTCAGCCTTGGCGTCGGCGCTGAAGGTTTTGGCGGTGACGACATCGGCGGGAATGGGCACTTCGGCGCCGCGCGCCTTCATCTCGGCCATGACGGCGCGGGCTTCGTCTGCCAGGTCTGGCTCGGCCAGGCTTTTGCCAATGGGCAGGCCCGCTGCCAGCATGAACGTGTTGGCAATGCCGCCGCCGACGATGAGCTGATCCACCTTTTGCGCCAGCGCCTTGAGGATGGTGAGCTTGGTGCTCACCTTGCTGCCGCCCACGATGGCCGCCAGCGGGCGGCGCGGCTGGGCCAGCGCGCGGGCAATGGCATCCATCTCGGCGGCCAGCAGCGGCCCGGCGCAGGCCACGGGGGCAAATTGCGCGATGCCGTAGGTGGTGGCCTCGGCGCGATGGGCGGTGCCGAAGGCGTCATTCACGTAGATGTCGCACAGCGCGGCCATCTTGCGGGCCAGCGCTTCGTCGTTTTTTTTCTCGCCCCGGTTCACGCGGCAGTTTTCCAGCAGCACAAGCTGGCCGGGCTGCACCTGCACGCCATCGGTCCAGTTGCTGATCAGCGGCACGTCGCGGCCCAGCAGCGCGCCCAGCCGCCGGGCGATGGGGGCCAGAGAATCGGCGGCGGTGAGTTCGCCCTCCTTGGGGCGGCCCAGGTGCGACGTGACCATGACGGCCGCGCCCGCCTCCAGCGCCATGCGGATGGCGGGCACGCTGGCGCGGATGCGGGTGTCTTCGGTGATTTCGCGCGCCTCGTTCAGCGGCGCGTTCAGGTCGCAGCGGATGAACACGCGCTTGCCCTTGACGCGGCCTTGGGCGCAGAGGTCGGAAAAACGCAGCACTGGCATGGGATGGAGTCCTTTAAAAGAGGCGGTTCGCTTTGAAAATGATCGCTGCCAGCGCCCAGTTCACGGGCGCTGGCCGTCTTTTTGATGTCTGATACGCCGATGGCAGAGGCGCGCGGGCGGCTTTCACCAGTGCTGCACGAAGCGGGTCAGATCGGTGTTTTTCGGCCCGGCCAGCGGATCAGCGGCCGTGCCAATGGCCAGCAGGGCAATGATCTTGTCGGTGGCGGCGCAGCCAAAGGCTTGGCGCAGCGGAGAGCTGCCCACCCAGGGGCCGGTGATCCAGGCGTTGTCAAAACCTTGCGCCTTGGCCGCCAGCTGGATGGCATAGGCCGCGCAGGCCGCGCTCAGGTGCTGCTCCCACTCCGGCTTGGGGCGGCTGCTTTCCAGGCGCGGGGCAGCCACCACGCCAATCATCAGCGGGGCCATGTGGCTGATCTGGCGGGCCTTGGCTTCGCCTTCCTCGCCCAGCCCCAGCGTTTGCGCGGCTTGCAGCAGCGCGCGCTCCAGCCGCGCCTGCGCCGCTTCGCCAGCCATGACCACAAAGCGCCAGGGCGTGAGCTGCCCGTGGTCAGGCACTTGCGTGGCCGCTTGCAGCATGTTTTCAATGTGCGCGGCGCTGGGCGCGGGCAGCCCCAGTTTTTTGACGGAGCGGCGGGTGGTCAGCAGTTCAATGGGGGTCATGTGAAAGCCTCCTGGAAAAAACGCTTTGGGGTTTGGGGAATGGGCCGCTTATTGTGTCAGCGGCGTCAGCAAAAGCGGCTGGCCGCAAAGGGGGAAGAAGCAGGGGCCGCAGCGAGCCGCCATGGGGCGGCGCAAGGCGGCTGGCGCGCCGCTATTTCGCTCTTGTATCAATAGCAATATGTCCTAGTGGAAATTGCGCAAAGCGGTATTTCGCACCCTTTGAATTTGCTCTTCTTTTTGATGAAGTCTGGCAGGCGAGAGGCGGCCCGCAAGGCCCTTCACAAGATGATGCCGCCGCCCAGGCACACCGGGCCGTCATACAGCACGGCGCTTTGGCCGGGCGTGACGGCCCATTGGGGCTGGGCAAAGCGCAGGCAAAAGGTGTCTGGCGCGCTGCCCGCTTGCAGCGTGCAGGCGGCGTCTTGCTGGCGGTAGCGGGTTTTGGCAGAGAAAGCGGCCAAAGGGGGCGGCTCGCCAGCGATCCATGAAGCGTCGCCGAACGTCAGGCTTTCGGAAAGCAGCCAGGGGTGGTCGTGGCCCTGCACGGCGTAGAGGGTGTTGGCGGCCATGTCCTTGCGGGCGACAAACCAGGGGGCGTGGTCGCCGCCGCCGCGCGGCGCGCCTTTTTCCTTGATGCCGCCGATGCCCAGGCCCTGCCGCTGGCCCAGGGTGTAGAAGCTCAGGCCCATGTGCTGGCCGATGGTGCGGCCCTGGCTCGTCTTGATGGGGCCGGGGCGTGTTTGCAGGTAGCGGCCCAGAAATTCGCGAAAGGGCCGCTCGCCGATGAAGCAGATGCCGGTGGAGTCTTTCTTTTTGGCGTTGGGCAGCCCGGCTTCGGCGGCGATGCGGCGCACGTCGCTTTTGCGCAAATCGCCCACGGGAAAGAGCGCGCGGGAAAGCTGCGCTTGCGTGAGGCGGTGCAGAAAGTAGCTTTGGTCTTTGGCCGGATCGGCGCCCTTGAGCAGCTCGTGGCGGCCCGTGGCGGGGTTCAGGCGCTGGCGGGCGTAGTGGCCGGTGGCGATTTTTTCGGCGCCCAGGCGCATGGCGTGGTCCAGAAAGGCCTTGAACTTGATTTCGGCGTTGCACAGCACGTCAGGGTTGGGCGTGCGGCCGGCCTGGTATTCGCGCAGGAATTCGGCAAAGACGCGGTCTTTGTATTCGGCGGCGAAATTGACGTGCTCGATGTCGATGCCGATCACGTCGGCCACGGCGGCGGCGTCCAGAAAGTCCTGGCGGCTGGTGCAGTGCTCGCTGTCATCGTCGTCTTCCCAGTTTTTCATGAAGATGCCAATGACTTCGTGCCCGGCCTGCTTGAGCAGCCAGGCGGTGACGGCGGAATCCACGCCGCCGGAAAGGCCGACGACAACACGGTGATGGGTACGGGACATGACAGAAATCGAATAGCGGCTGAAACGGCGCTTCAAGGCAGGCGCAGCGCAGTGGCGTCGGTGTGGATGGCATCCAGCGGCAGGCGCTGGCCGCGCAAGTGGTCCCGCACGCAGCGCCACACCAGCGGGCTGCGGTGGCGCTGCTGCGTGGCGGCGATTTCATCGGGCGTCATCCACAGGGCGCGCACGATGCCTTCGTCCAGCGCGGGCAGCGGATCCAGCGCCTGCGCCGTGCCGCAAAAAGCCAGGCGCACCCAGGTGGTGGGCACGCCTTGCGCATCCGGCGAGGCGGCCAGGTAAATGCCCAGCAGCGCCTGCGGCGCAAAAAGGTGGCCGGTTTCTTCCAGCGCCTCGCGCACGGCGCCTTGCTGGGGCGTTTCGCCCGGCTCCAGATGGCCGGCGGGCGTGTTCAGGCGCATACCCGCGCGGGTATGCTCCTCCACCAGCAGGTAGCGGCCTTCGCGTTCGATCACGGCGGCCACGGTGACGCTGGGCTTCCAGCGCGGCGCGCGGGCATCGTGGGGCTGGGTGTCGTGGGTATTCATCAGGCCGCCGATTATCTTTTTTCAGGGCGTTTTCATGGGATTTCTGATGCAGCTGCTGGGCCTTTTGACGGCCCTGATTTTTGTGGCCGAGGGACTCAAACGCCTGGGCATCGACGTAGGCTGGCTCAACCCGCTCACCTTCTTTCGCCGCCGCGCCTGGAAAAAGAAAGTCAGCCTCTCGCCCCTTTACGCGCTGGAGCACCCCGTGGACGTGGCCGGCGTGCTGGCGCTGGCCGTGGCCGAATGCGCCGGGCCGCAGACCGAAGAGCGCCGCGCCGCCACGCAAGCGCTGCTGGCGCAGCACCTGGGCATGCAGGAAAAAGACGCGCAAGACTTGTGGCTGGCCAGCGCCCACCTGCTGCGCGCACACCCGCTGGCCACGCCGGAAGTGCCCGCCGTGCTGCAAAAAAGCAGCGGCAAATTCACCGCCTACCACCGCCAGACGCTGCTGGCGCTCATGCAAGACGTGGCCGCGCGCACGGCAGGCGGCCAGGCCAATGTGAACCAGCAGGCGCTGATCGAAGCCGTGGAGCGCTTTTTCCAGCAGCAGCATTCATGATGAAATCGCCCGCAAGCCCCCGCCCAATCAGCGCAACCCGCTCTCTTTTTTGAAGCTGCCGCTTCTCCCACCTCCCTTCCTGAAAAGGCTCCCGACCCCATGAAACACGTCCACCGCCTCTGCCTTGGCCTGTCACTCATCGCCGCCCTGGCCGCTGCCGGATGCGCCCACCGCGCGGCCAGCCACGCCACGCCCGCCACGGCGCAAGGCAGCGCCAGCTCCGCCGCCAGCGCCGCGCCGCGCATCACCGTTTACCCCGCCAGCGTGGGGCAGTGGCGCGATCTGGGCGCTGAAAACGCCCCGTGGCTGGCAGGCGAAATGCCCGTGCCCGTGGCCCGCGCCGCCACGCGCGCCGTGGGGCTGCGCGACGCCGAAGGGCGCTGGCTGGCGCTGGTCATCGTGCAAGCGGCCCCGGCGCAAAGCGCGGGCTGCACCGCGCTGGAAAGCCTGCGCGTGCCCGGCGGCGCGTCAGGCCGGGCCAGCAAAAACTGCCTGCGCATGCGGCGCGACGCCCTGTTTGACCACTACCTGGAGCGCCAAAACCCGGCGCTGTGGGCCTGGCTGGGCCAGCGCGGCCTCACCCCGCCGCCTGCCGCCTGGGTGGCCGCGCGCGTGCCCGACGGCCAGCAACTGCTCGAAGTGCACGCATTGCTGGAGCCTTCGCTGCTGGAAGCCGTCACGCGCTCCAACGACGACTTTCTGAACGCGGGCCATGCCGGCGTGGAATGGTCGCGCCAGCTGGCCCGCGCCGCCCAGGCCGCCGCCGCCAGCGGCGCACTGGCCGTGCCCCCCTTCCCCTACGCGCCCGCCCCGCGCGTGACTGAACCTGCGCCGCCGCCCGCCGAACCCGCCCGCCCGGCCCCGGAGGCAGACGCCGCGCAAGCGCCTGCCAAGAAGGAAGAGCCTGCGCCCGAGCCGCAGCAAGCGCAGCAGGTGATCGAGCGCAAAGAGCGCATTGAAGCGCCCCGCGCCGCAGAGCCTGCCCAGGCCGAGCAAGTCTTGCCGCCCAAAGCCAGCAAGCCGCCGCGCCGCGCCAAACGCAAAAACGCCGCCCGCCGCTGCAATTGCTGACCAACCGCCGCAACCGGCCAGGCGGCAAGGGGCCGGGAGAAACTGAAAGCGGCAACCGATCGACCGGCTTTTCTTGCTCCACAAACAATAGCAAGATGTCCTAGTGAAAAGGGCGCGAAAGCCGTTTTTGATCTTCTGGATTCGCTCCTCTTTTTTAAGCGCCTGCCCAAAATCTGCGCGCAGGCGCGAAAAGCCCGGCCTCGGGCGGCCTGCCTCAGCTTGGCGCGGCAAGCCAGAGCGCGCCGGTCCACACGGCCAGCGCAAGCAGCGTCCACCCCAAACCTGACCGGCCGCCAGGCAGGCGCAGGCGCTCAATGTCCCGCAGGGCCGAAATCAGCATGCCCACAGAGTCCGCCGCGCGCAAGGGCAGCACCAGGCCCGGCACGGCAAAGCCCCCTGCCATGCCCAGCACCCAGTGCCACCAGGCGTCAAGACGCCCCGTTTCAACCGCGCGCGAGGGCAGCGCGTGAGACATGCGCAAGCCATAAAGCCAGAAGCACAGCAGCCCCGGCAGCACGCCGAAAAAGGCGGCCAGGGCGGCATCAAACAGCCGGGAGGGCCAATCGGCGTTTTTCATGAGGTGTTTTCCTCCCGTTCGATGAAACGCATGCAGGCCATGCGCAGCCCGCCAAGCGGCGCAAACCCCATGCGCACAGGCCAAGCAGGCCGAATCGAAAGCCTTATTTCGCTCTTTTATCAATAGCAATATGTCCTAGTGTAGTCTGCGCGAGTCGGCATTCAGGCCCCTTTGTTTTTGCTCCTGTTTTTGATGCTTCCTGGCGGCTTTCAGGACTGCGGCAGGCCCTTGTCGGGCGCAAGCGCGAAAGGCGCTGCTGCCACGCTGTTGCTCCGGGCCAGGCGCTGAACAGGCCCTTGTCAGGGCAGGGGCGTGAGCTGGGCCACCGCCAGGGCCAGCAGCTTCACGCCGTGGCGCTTGAATTCAATGCGGGCCTTGGCGTCGTCTGCCGTGCCCTGAATTTCAAGCACGGCGCCTTCGCCGAATTTGTTGTGAAACACTTGCATGCCCGCACGGATGGGCGCGCCTTCGCGCGTGTTGGCGGTGGCAGAGGGCAGGGCGGCGGCGCGGGCGGCGTCAGGCATGGGCCGCCAGGCGCGTTCGCCCAAACTGGCGTCCAAGCCTGCATTCAGGCCGAAGCGGCGGCCTGCGCTGCCGAAGGCTTCGTCTTCGGCCAGGCTGCGGCCCGGGTTTTTGGGCGTGAGCCACTTGAGCGCTTCATCGGGCATTTCGTCCAGAAAGCGGCTGCGCACGTTGTAGCGGGTTTGCCCGTGGAGCATGCGCACTTGCGCGTGGCTGAGATACAGGCGCTGGCGCGCGCGGGTGATGGCCACGTACATCAGGCGGCGCTCTTCTTCCAGCCCGTCGGGGCTGGCTTGCGCGTTGTCGTGCGGGAAGATGCCTTCTTCCAGGCCGGTGATGAACACGGCCTCGAACTCCAGCCCCTTGCTGGCGTGCACGGTCATCAGCTGCACGGCGTCTTGCCCGGCCTGCGCCTGGTTGTCGCCCGCTTCCAGCGCGGCGTGGGTGAGAAAGGCGGCCAGCGGCGGCTCGCCTGCCGCCGGTTCGCTGGCGGGCGCGGCTTGCGCATCCATTTCCGCTGGCATTCCCGTTTCCATGCTTGCGTCCATCTGCGGCGCGGCAGGGGGCAGCGCCACGGCGTCGCGGCCAAAGCCTTCCTGCTGGGCGAAGGCCTGGGCGGCGCTGGCCAGCTCTTGCAGGTTTTCCAGGCGCTCCTGGCCGTCTTTTTCGGCGCGGTAGTGATCGGCCAGGCCGCTGCCTTCCACCACCAGTTCCACCACTTGATCGAGCGTTTGGCCCTGGGCCTGCTGGCGCAGCGTGGCAATCAGGCCGGTGAAGGCGGCCAGGTTCGCCCGGGCGCGGCCCGTCAGCGCGGGCACGGCCTGGTGCAGCGGGGCATGCGCGGCGCGCGCGGCGTCTTGCAGCTGCTCCAGCGTGCGCGCGCCAATGCCGCGCGGCGGGAAATTGACCACGCGCAAAAAGCTCGTGTCGTCTGCCGGGTTGAGCAGCAGGCGCAGCCAGGCCAGCGCGTGCTTGATTTCGGCGCGCTCGAAAAAGCGCAGGCCGCCATACACGCGGTAGGGCACGCCCGCGTTGAACAGCTGCGACTCGATGGCGCGGCTTTGCGCGTTGCTGCGGTAGAGCACGGCGATTTGCTGGCGCGGCAGGCCACCTTCGCGCACGAGATGGCGGATTTCGTCCACCACCCATTCGGCCTCGGCAAAGTCGCTGGGCGCTTGCAGCACGCGCACCGGCTCGCCCGCGCCCAGCGCAGTGCGCAGGTTTTTGCCCAGGCGGCGCTGGTTGTGGCTGATGAGCAAATTGGCCGCGTGCAGGATGTGGCCGTGGCTGCGGTAGTTCTGCTCCAGCTTGATTTGGTGGCGCACGCCGAACTCGCGCACGAAATCGGCCATGTTGCCCACGCGCGCGCCGCGAAAGGCGTAGATGCTCTGGTCGTCATCGCCCACGGCCATGATGGCCCCGCCCGTGCGCTCTTGCGGGTGTTCGCCCGGATGCGCGCCGGCTTGCGGCAGGCCCGCCAGCATCTTGATCCACGCGTATTGCAGCCGGTTGGTGTCCTGAAACTCGTCAATCAGGATGTGTGCAAAGCGCTGGCGGTAATGCCCGCGCAAATCGGCATGGTCGCGCAGAAGCTCGTAGCTGCGCAGCATCAGCTCGCCAAAGTCGGCCACGCCCTCGCGCTGGCACTGCTGCTCATACAGCTCGTACAGCTCCACCTTGCGGCGGCTGTCGGCGTCTTTCACCGGCACATCGGGCGGGCGCAAGCCCTCTTCCTTGCAGCCGTTGATGAACCATTGCAGCTGCCTGGCAGGCCAGCGCTCCTCATCCACGTTGAACTGCTTGCACAGGCGCTTGATGGCGGCGAGCTGATCCTGCACATCCAGCACCTGAAACGACTGCGGCAGCCCCGCCGCCTTCCAGTGCGTGCGCAAAAGCCGGTTGGCCAGCCCGTGAAACGTGCCCATCCACATGCCCCGCGCATTCAGCGGCAGCATGGCCGCCAGACGCGCCTGCATCTCGCGCGCGGCCTTGTTGGTAAACGTCACGGCCAGCACGCCGCCGGGCGACACCTGCCCCGTCTGCAACAGCCAGGCAATGCGCGTGGTCAGCACCCGCGTCTTGCCCGAACCGGCCCCGGCCAGAATGAGCGCGTGCTCCGCCGGCAGGGTGACAGCGGCGCGCTGCTCGGCATTCAGCCCCTCCAGCAACGCGTGGGCCGCCTGCCCGCGCGCGGCGGCAAAGGCGGCGGGCGTGAGAACGGCAAGGGCGGCGGGGGCTTCGGAATCCGGGGCGGCAGGCATGGGCGCGAATTGTAGAAATCGCCTTCTGGCAGGCGGGGGAAGAGACATGGCAAGCGGGCATGACCACTGGTTCGGCCCCCGCCAGGCCCGAACGCCGGTTGGGACATGAAGCCAGGTTTGCCGGATGCGGCTCCCAAAGGCTGTTCACGGAGCCAGCCCATGAGACAGGGAAGGCGGCCCGGGCGCTGGATTCGGGCGCGTCTGCGCCTCAAGCCCCGCCCAAGGCGGATGCAGCAGGAGCTTCTTTTAAATCAAAAAAAGGAGCTAATTCAAGGGCCGAAAAAGCCGCCTTGCACTGATTGCACTAGGACATAACGCTATTGATAAAGGAGCTAAATAACGCCCTGCAAGCGCCACGCGCTCCATGCTCAAACGGGTTCATGGGCGGCCTGCGCCTGGTTCATTACGGCGCGCGGCCTCTGCCGGGCGGTTCTCGAGCGGGCGCCCAAGCCGTCTGGCCGCCGGAGCCTGGCAGGCTCAGTCGCAAGGACGCAGCGGCTTGCCTGCCAGGGCCTGGCGCAGCGATGGCCGGGCCAGTTTTTCGCGCAGGGCGGCATCGGCTGCCGGCAGGCGCAGCAGGTAGGCCGGGGTGTCGCGCCGTTCGCGCACCACGCGCAGGCCGCTGATGCCCCGGCGGGCGAAATCGGCAACGGCGCGGTTGGCGCTGTCCTCGCTGGAAAAGCGGCCCAGCGACAGGCCCGGCTCCAGCGCCGCGCCGGGGCGGTCGGTGTCGATGCCCCGGGCGTTCAGTTCGCGGCGGCGCGCGGCGGCGGCTTCGGCGCTGGCGAGCTTGCCGGTATAGACCATCCAGCGGCTGGGCAATTGCACGGCGTGCAGCTGCCATGAACCGGCGGGCAAGGCAGCGGCGGCGCGGCGCAAGGCGTCGGCCTGGGCTTCGGTGAAAGCGCCCGCTTGCAGGCAAACGGACGGCGGGGCCTTGGCGGCGGGAGCGGGCGGCGTTTCTGGCGCTGGCGCGCCGGGCGGCTCCGCAGCGGGCGCGGCATCAGCGGGCGCATGCCCGGGCGGCGCTTCATCCGCTGCATCCGGCGCGGCGGGCGCATGCGAGGCTTGCGCGTCAGGGCCGCTGCTGGTTTCGGGCGCGGGGGCCGTTTGGCCGCTGCCTTCTGGCGCGGCTGGGGCGGCAGGCGCAGCGGGCGCGGCGCTGGCATTTGGGGGGGAAGCGCCATCCACACGCAGGGCTTCCGGTTTCCATTGCCCGGCCACGCGCTCCGGCTCGCCCTGGCGCTGGGGGCCAAAGCCAATGGGGCGCAGCCAGCCTTGCGCCCAGGCCAGCCAGGCCAGGTTGGCAGCCAGCAGCAGGGCGACGATCCAGCGCAGCATGGCTTCAGGCCCCCGTGGCCAGCCGCACGCTGATTTCGCCGCTGGTGATGCGCTGCACGCCCGCTGCCGTGCGCACGCGCAGGGCGCCCGTGGCGTCCACGCCTTCGGCCTGGCCTTGCGTGCCGTCAGACAGGCGCACGGCCTGGCCCGCCAGCGCGTCGCGCGCCGCAAAGCGCGCCTCAAAGGGCGCAAAGCCCACGTGGGCGAAGGCTTGCACGGCGCGCACCAGCGGCGGCGCCACGCGCTCCAGCGCAGCCGGGGCGGTGATGCCGGGCAGAAGCGATTGCAGCCAGGCGGGCGGCACGCCGCTGACGGCGGGCGCATCCGGCGCATCCGGCTCGTGAGTCAGGGCTTGCAAGACTTGCTGCGCAGGCGCGATGTTCAGGCCGATGCCGATGACCACATAGCGCCCGGCCCCGCCCGCGTCGGCTCCGCCCGGCAGCGCGGTGGTTTCGATGAGGATGCCGCCCAGCTTGCGGCCTTGCTGCCACAAGTCATTGGGCCACTTCAGCGCAATGCCTTCGTGCAGGCTTTCGGCCACGGCCAGCCCGGCAGCCAGCGACAGGCCCTGCCAGTCGGCCGGATTGAGCGCCAGCCCCAGCGAGAAGGTGAGCGAGGCCTGGCCGCTGCTGCGCCAGCCGCGCCCCATGCGGCCGTGGCCCGCCGTTTGCTCTTCGGCCACCAGCAGCGTGGGCGCGGCCAGCCCGGCGCGCGCGCGGCGCATGAGTTCGCTGCTGGTGGAGTCGATTTGCGGCAGCACTTCAACCGTGAAGCCGGGCAGGATGGGGTCGATGGCCTGCCACAAGGCTTCGGCAGGCCAGCGCAAGGGGCTGATGGCAGTCATGCGCGCAGAGGAAAACGGGATGGAGAAAAAAGAGAGCGGGGCAGGAAGGGCGCCCGTCACAGCCCGCGCGGGCGGCGGGGCATTTTTTGCTATCTTGAACTCATGTGCGCGCGAGGGCGTGCGCACGCGAAGCAACGGATTGTAAAAGCATGAAAACCCTGGTCATTGCCGAGAAGCCCTCTGTGGCGCAAGACATCGTGCGGGCGCTTGCGCCCGTGGCGGGCCGCTTCGACAAGCACGAAGACCATTTTGAAAACGAGCAGTACGTGGTCACGAGCGCCGTGGGCCACTTGCTGGAAATCCAGGCGCCGGAAGCATTTGATGTCAAGCGCGGCAAATGGAGCTTCGCGCACCTGCCGGTGATTCCGCCGCACTTTGACCTCAAGCCCGTGGAAAAGACCAAATCGCGCCTGGCCGCCGTGGTGAAACAGGCGCGCCGCAAAGATGTGGGCCGCCTGGTGAACGCCTGCGACGCGGGGCGCGAGGGCGAACTCATCTTCCGCCTGATTGCGCAATATGCGTTTGACGGCAAGCACGCGCCCAAGCCCGTGGAGCGGCTGTGGCTGCAAAGCATGACGCCGCAGGCCATACGCGAGGGCTTTGGCCGCCTGCGCAGCGACGCGCAGATGCAGGGCCTGGCCGATGCCGCCCGCAGCCGCAGCGAGGCCGACTGGCTGGTGGGCATCAACGGCACGCGCGCCATGACGGCCTTCAACTCGCAAGGCGGCGGCTTTTTCCTCACCACCGTGGGCCGCGTGCAAACGCCCACGCTGGCCATCGTGGTCGATCGCGAGGAGCAAATCCGCAAGCACGTGCCGCGCGACTACTGGGAAGTGCACGCCACTTTTCTGGCGCAGGCGGGCAGCTACCAGGGCCGCTGGTTTGACCCCGACTGGAAAAAAGACCCGCAAGACGCCGAAAAGCGCCCCGAGCGCCTCTGGAGCGCCGACGAAGCCGCCCGCATTGCCGCCGCCGTGCGCGGGCAGGCGTGCAGCGTGCGCGAAGAAAGCAAGCCCAGCACGCAAGCCAGCCCGCTGCTGTTTGACCTGACTTCGCTTCAGCGCGAGGCCAACGGGCGCTTCGGCTTTTCAGCCAAAACCACGCTGGCGCTGGCGCAGTCGCTTTATGAAAAGCACAAGGCGCTCACCTACCCCCGCACCGACTCGCGCTGGCTGCCCGAAGACTATCTGCCCGTGGCCCGCCAGACTTTCGAGATGCTCGCCGCCAGCGCCATGCCTCACCTGGCCGGGCACGCGCAAACGGCGCTGGCGCAAGGCTGGGTGCGCGCCAGCAAGCGCATTTTTGACAACGCGAAGGTGAGCGACCACTTCGCCATCATCCCCACGCTGCAAGCGCCCGGCGCGCTCTCGGAAGCGGAGCAAAAGCTCTACGACCTGGTGGCGCGCCGCTTCATGGCGGTGTTCTTCCCCAGCGCTGAATACCTCATCACCACGCGCATCACCACCGCCACGCACGCGGGCGCGCATCACCACTTCCGCAGCGACGGCAAAGTGCTCGTCAAGCCCGGCTGGCTGGCCATCTACGGCAAAGAGGCCGAAGCCGAAAGCCAGGCAGCGGGCCAGGCAGCAGGCCAAAAAGGCGAAGCCGCCGCCAAATCGCTCGTGCCCGTGGCCGCTGGCGAGATGGTGCGCAATGAAGCCGTGGACATCCGCGCGCTGCAAACCCGCCCGCCCGCGCGCTACAGCGAAGCCACGCTGCTGGGCGCCATGGAAGGCGCGGGCAAGCTCATCGACGACGAAGAGCTGCGCGCCGCCATGCAGGAAAAAGGCCTGGGCACGCCCGCCACGCGCGCGGCCATCATCGAGGGCCTGCTCACCGAAAAATACATGCTGCGCGAAGGCCGCGAACTCGTGCCAACCGCCAAGGCCACCCAGCTCATGACCCTGCTGCGCGGCCTGCAAGTGGAAGAACTCAGCCGCCCGCAGCTCACCGGCGAATGGGAAGCCAAGCTCGCCCGCATGGAGCGCGGCCAGCTCGCCCGCGCCGACTTCATGCGCGAAATCGCGGACATGACCGCCCGCATCGTCGCCAAAGCCAAGGAATTCAACCGCGACAGCGTGCCCGGCGACTACGCCACGCTCACCGCCGCCTGCCCCAACTGCGGCGGCCAGATCAAGGAAAACTACCGCCGCTACGCCTGCACGGGCCAAGGCTGCGGCTTTTCCATCACCAAAACGCCCGCAGGCCGCACCCTGAGCGTGCCCGAAGCCGAGGCGCTGCTGGCCCAAAGGCGCATCGGCCCGCTCGAAGGCTTTCGCAGCAAGGCCGGCTGGCCCTTCACCGCCGAACTCACGCTGGCCGAAGACGCCGAAGCGCCCGGTCGCTACAAGCTGGAATTCGACTTTGGCGACAGCGCCCCTGCCGAAGAAACCCCCCAGGCCGCGCAAGAGCTGGCCGCCCAGCCCAGCCTGGGCCCCTGCCCGCGCTGCGGCAGCGCCGTCAAGCTGCTGGGCAAAAACTACGTGTGCGAAAAATCCGTGGCCACCAGCGCCGCCCCTGCCAGTTGCGACTTCAAAAGCGGCCAAACCATCCTTCAGCAGCCCATCAGCGCCGAGCAAATGGGCAAGCTGCTGCAAACGGGCAAAACCGACCTGCTCGACAAATTCATCAGCAACCGCACCCGCCGCCCCTTTGCCGCCCGCCTGGCCTGGAGCGCCGGCGATGGCAAGGTGATTTTTGAATTCGAGCCGCGCGAAGGCGCGCGCGCCCGCCCGGCCTACAGCCGCGCCGCGCCCGCCGCCAGCGCGGCAAAACCCGCTGCAAAAACAGCTGCCAAAACCACCACGAAAGCCGCCGCCGAAAAGAAAAAAACCCCGCGCGCCGGCAGCCTCCAGCCCAGCGCGGCGCTGGCCGCCGTCATCGGCCCCGGCCCCTTCGGGCGCGGCGAAGTCATGCAAAAACTCTGGGACTACATCAAGGCCCACAACCTGCAAGACCCCCAAGACAAGCGCACCCTCATCGCCGACGAAAAGCTGCGCCCCCTGTTTGAAGCCGACCGCATCGGCATGTTCAAGCTCGCGGGCATCGCGGGCAAGCACTTGTCCTGAGCGCCTGCCCGCAATCTGGCCGTGGGCAGGCCCCCAGCCGCTGCACTGCTCCGAAAGCCCTTGGTTTTTTTGCTATTTATCTAATAGCATTAGGTCTTACTGGAATGTGCGATAGCGGCGGTTTTTGAGGGCTTGAATTTGCTCTCAAAAATAAAGCGGTCGGCGTGCCGCCCCGGACTGGCGCGCCTCTGTGGCATGGCTTGGGCCTTGCCTGCGCGCGCAGGCGCAGTCTGAAGGGGGCTGAAGCCTAGACTCGCTGCCTTCTTCGCCACTTCAAGGAGTTTTGCCATGCAGCCTGACCAGCTTTGCAGCGCAGACCCCGCCTGCTGGCCCGTGGCCGAGGGCTGGCGGGCCGCGACACAGGCGTTTTTCGCCAGCGCCGCCGGGCACAAGCTCTTGCGCTTTTTGCAAGCGCGCCTGGACGCGGGCGCAAGCATCTTTCCGCCCCAGCCGCTGCGCGCGCTGGAACTCACGCCGCCCGAGCGCGTGCGCGCCGTCATCCTCGGGCAAGACCCCTACCACGGGCGCGGGCAGGCCGAAGGGCTGGCCTTTTCAGTGCCCCCGGGCGTGCCCCTGCCGCCTTCGCTGCGCAACATCTTCAAAGAACTGGAGCGCGACCTGGGCGTGCCCGCGCCCGCCTTTCCGCGCCCCGGCGGCAGCCTGGCCGGCTGGGCGCGGCAAGGCGTGCTGCTGCTCAACACCTGCCTGACGGTGGAAGAAGGCCGCGCGGGCAGCCACGCCGGGCAAGGCTGGGAGCAGCTGACCGACGCGCTGATCGCCCAGGTGGCCCGGGGCAGCCGCCCCATCGTGTTCATGCTCTGGGGCGCGCACGCGCAGTCCAAGCAGGCGCTGATTGCAGCCAACAGCGGCCCGAATAGCGGCCCCCATCACGGCCATCTGGTGCTGCTGGCCAATCACCCCTCGCCCCTGTCGGCCACGCGCGGGCCGCGCCCTTTCATCGGCTGCGGGCACTTTGGCGCGGCCCGCGCGTTCCGCGACCGGCAGGGCCTGGCGCTGCCGCCAGATTCATAACGCAGTCATGACGCAGGCCCATCCAGGCGGGCATTGGAGCCCGTTCAGAGCGCGCGCGGCTTGCCCCTCTTTCAAGCGCCAGGCATTGCGCTCCAGCGCTTCGAGAATCTGCCCGGCGCGCGCCTGCGCGGAAGCAGAAAAGCCGTGAGAAACAGGCAGGCTCCCAGATGAATACACGGAAAGAAATGGTGTTTCTTGCTCCTGTAAGCATAGCGATAGGTCTTAGTGGAACCTGCGCGGAAGGCTGTTTTATGCCTGCTGAATTTGCTCCTGTTTTTGGTTCGGCTTGATGGGTGCTGAGCCGATCTGGCCGGGATCGGTGCGCTTTGGATTTCCGCTCTCTGAAAAAGGCCAAAGCGCCATCACCGCCAACGGGCGGGCTTGGCGCGCCCATCGCATGTGCGGTGAGGTTTGGCTCCGCAGTCTGGGCAAAGCCGCTTTTGCCCCCCGTTTTGGTGCCCGCGCTCCAAGCCCAAGAGCGGAGCCGCTGATGACGGCGCAAGCGCGCGCGGCTTTATCGGGCTGGCTGCAAGGCCGCCCAGACTTTGAGCGCCTGGGCGGTTTCGGCCACGTCATGCACGCGCACGATGGCGGCGCCGCGCTCAACCGCCAGCAAGGCTGCGGCTACGCTGGCGCTGATGCGCTCTTGAGGCGGGGGCGGCTGCTGCCCCGGCGCGGCCAGCGCCGCCCCCAGAGAAGATTTGCGCGACCAGCCGATCAGCAGCGGCAGCCGCGCGCTCAACAGCTCGCCTTGCCGGGCCAGCAAGGCGAAGTTTTGCGCCACCGTCTTGCCAAAGCCAATGCCAGGATCCAGCGTGATGCGCTCGGCCTGCACGCCATGCGCCTGAAGCGCCTGCGCCCGCTGCTGCAAAAAGGCCAGCACCTGCGGCACAGGATCGCCCGGCATGGGAGCCAGCTGCATGGTCTGCGGGTTGCCGTGCATGTGCATCAGGCAAACGCCGCAGGCCGGATGGCGCGCCACGGCTTCCAGCGCGCCCGGCTGGCGCAGCGCCCAAATGTCGTTGATGATGTCCGCCCCCGCATCCAGCGCGGCGGCCATGACTTCGGGCTTGTAGGTATCGACCGAGACGGGCGCGCCCATCCGGACAGCCTCGCGCAGCACAGGCAGCACGCGCGCCAGCTCTTGCGGCAGTGAAACGGCGGGGCTGCCGGGGCGAGTGGATTCGCCGCCAATGTCCAGAATGTCCGCCCCCTCGCGCAGCAGCCGCTCGCAGTGGCGCAGCGCCGCAGCCGCGCTGGCATGCTGGCCGCCGTCTGAAAACGAATCGGGCGTGACATTGACGATACCCATGATGCGCGGGCGCGCCAGATCAATGCGAAAGCGGGCGGTTTGCCAATGAAGGGGGCGGTGTGTCATACGAATGGTGAGCAGGCGGCTCCAATAATGAAAGGCATGCTGCATTTGGCCATTTTCAGCATGGCCTGATAATCTGGCGAAGCAGAAAGCGCATTTACGCCATGAACCGGATGCATTATATATGAGGCGCTGGAGCGGCGCAGTTTATATCTTTCAGCAAGAAACCAATAAACAGGCCGGTCTATGCGCAGGATTTGCAATGACAAATTCTGTTTTCTTGAGAAAATCTGCTTCAGGCCGCCGCTCATGCAATTTCAATTGATGCATGGCCTTGCGAAAAGCCGAATAATCTGTAAAAGGAATGATTATTGGGCGAGCGGTTTTGTGCTATTCAGAGCAAAGCAGAGGCGGTTTCAGAGCCTGATTGTTCCTTGCCGAAAAAAGCGTGCGACAACGGCTTGCCGTGAATGCAATAGCGCCCGTTTCAGCGCGCGCCAGCGCTTGCGGTTGATTCAGACGTGAGAGCGGGCATGAGAGCCATTGCACCATCTGTCGTAGCATGACGGCGGCTCGCAAGCCTGCTTTGGCCCTTTGGCCCATTCCGCCGGGAACATGACATGCGCACACTTCTTCTGCTCGCTCCATTGGCATTGAGCGCCTGCATTGCTGCAACGCCCACTGAAATTGACGCCCAGCAATTGGAACGCCTGCTGCCCGCCCAGGCGCTGCTGATTGGCGAGCAGCACGACGCTCCTGATCACCAGCGGCTCCAACGCCAAGTCATTGACTGGCTGGCGGCGCGCGGGCAACTGGCTGCCGTTGCCCTTGAAATGGCTGAACAGGGCCACAACACCCGCCGCCTGCCCCGCTCTGCCAGCGAAGCCGTCGTGCAACAAGCGCTGTCCTGGAACGACCGCGCCTGGCCTTGGGCCAATTACGGCCCCGCCATCATGGCAGCCGTGCGCGCGGGCGTGCCCGTGGAAGGCGCAAACCTCCCCCGCGCCCGCATGAAAGAAGCCATGGGAAACCTTGAGCTGGATACCCAGCTGCCCGCCTCCTTGCTGGCTCTGCAGCAAGACCGTTTGCGCCAAAGCCATTGCGATTTGCTGCCCGCAGAGCAGACGGCGCCCATGACACGCATCCAAATCGCCCGCGACATGACCATGGCCGCCACACTGGCCCGCCTGGCTAAACAAGCGCCCTCCAGCCAAACAGTCATCCTCATCACAGGCAACGGCCACACCCACCGCGCCCTGGGCGTCCCACGCTTCTTGCCCCAACACCTTCTCACGCGGGTTCTTTCCGCACGCGCCCGTTCGGCTGCGGGCAAGCAGCACTCGCAAGAAGACCCCGCCGAAACATCCGCCCTGGCTCCCTCGGACATGATCTGGCTCACATCGCCCATTCCGCCGCTTGATTACTGCGGGAAACTGCAAAAACAGATTATCGGAAGCAAATAAATATTGGTATATATTGGCTGCTGCTTTTGCTGGAGTTCCGGATAGAGCGCATTTCCCAGTGATCTAAAATCAGCCCAGCAGCGCGTCGCAAGCCTGCCGGGTTCCGGATAGAGCGCATTTCCCAGTGATCTAAAATCAAAGCCGGGGGCTTTCTGGGCGCGGGCGAGTTCCGGATAGAGCGCATTTCCCAGTGATCTAAAATCACGCCCCGGCGCGCCATCCCGGCCAGCGAGTTCCGGATAGAGCGCATTTCCCAGTGATCTAAAATCCAGAACACCTAACTCCTTGTCGTCAAACACCTTTTAGGTGCTGCGAGGTATAAAAAAGCGTTGTTCAACATCAGAAGAGATCGAACTGATCTGGTGTTTTCGGTGGGGCTTGTCGCATCTTGCCGTGGAAGGTGATGATGCGCTCATACTGTTTGTCCGTGAATTGAAGTAGGTTGACCTTGCCGCCGGCGGGAAGGATGGACTCAACACGTTTTGCGTAGGTGTCAATTTGAGTCTGGCTTGTGCAAAAGCGCATGTAAACGCTGAGCTGGCTCATTTCAAAACCCATGTCCAACAAGGCCTTGCGAAAGTCTGTGGCGGCCTTCCGCTCGACTTTTTCCAGCACGGGTAGATCGAACATCACCAGTATCCACATCAGCCTGTACCCGGAAAGCATGGTGAATCCATCATGAAGGGCGCAGGTTGCCTGTCAGAGATAGCGGCAGACCGGGCAAGGGCAAGTCCAACTTTTCTCTTTGACCAACGTAAACCTGTGCTAACGAGGTGGCCAACTTTTGCATGCACACCATCATGGGAGTGGTCCCTGCGCTGGTCTGCATGTCGTCATAAAGAATATGCGCCAGCATTCGCTTGGTTTCAGACGTGACTTGATGATGACCTGAACATTGCAATCGCCAGACTTTCAAGTCAATCATGGGGCGAAAGGGTGAATCGCCCCGGGATTCGCGGAGGCTGTTTGGTTTAAGTCAGGCCACCACCTCG
>ERZ773090.121-NODE-121-length-78041-cov-9.11216_pt1 | contig 78041 bp, 65 predicted proteins | sample MGYA00580579_ERZ773090 | MGnify/ENA primary metagenome ERZ773090 (study PRJEB29015, sample SAMEA2738014) | human oral metagenome | biome: human oral; feature: human-associated habitat; material: dental | place: China | collected 2132 ... | reverse complement strand
GTGCCAGCGGAGTTGCCGCTGGATAGTCCGGGGCCGACGGCAGAGGCTAAATTCAGGCCAAAATTTTTGAAAGCTGGTTGGTATCATATTTCAGCTGATTTTGAATCCAATGAATTCAATGGAGGAATACAATTCAGCATCTTGCTGCATAATGGAAAGGTTTATTACGACTGGCTTGGAACAAATCTGCTGCATTCAATAGCCAGATTCAGTCTCAGGAACCACGATGAATACCAGTCATTGGTCTCTAAAGTCAATAAAAAGCATGAGCAATGGAAAAAAAACCATCCAGGGAAAGAAGAACCACTTCCTTTTGAAAGATGGCTGAGCAAGGAAGAATTGAAGCGGATTTCGGAGATCGTTCTAGAAGAAGAAGATCGTATCTATAGATCCATTCAGCAGGAGTCCAATTCACACCCAGAAAAGTCAGAAGATTCTGGCAAGAAAATATCCAAAGGCGAAACCGTAACGATTAAAGTCAGGTTTGCTATCGATCATAATTTTTCTAAATTTCTTCCTTTGCATGGAGCCGTGATTCGCGTAACGCACGCAGGGAAAGTACCGCCGGGATTGGCTGAGTTGATTGCCTATGGCCGACTGGATGAAAAAGGGGAGCTTAAATTCATATCTCCCGTTGATGACTTGAAATACTAGGTGCAGCTTTTTGGCAAGCACGATAGATTTAATATTGGTATTTTAAAAGATGCCGATAATTTCACCCCCTTGATATCGCTGTTTGATCAAAAAGAAGAAATAAGCATTAAACCTGATGATACGCATAAAGATAGCAAATTTCACATCAGTAAAGAAGCTGCCAACTCCTGGTCCGTTTTCCAGGCCCTGTATGAACTGACGGAGCACGTCAAACCCATCGCAGGCATTCCCGAAGCGCCCGTTTTCAAGAAAGTCGTCACCAACCGCCCCACGCCAAGAGAGGCTTTTTACAGGGCGGGCAGCGATGGAGGAAAAAAGGTGTTTGAAATGCACCTGGGTTCTCTCAAGTCTTTTGACTGGGACACCATTGCACATGAATATGGCCATGCTGTAGCGCATCTGCAAGACGCTACCAAGATTGCAGACGGCTTTCATGACGGAAGCAACCAGTACGACATTGAAAAGAACCCGTCTGGCGAGGCCCTTAACACCTACCGGAACAAGGAGCTGTCCAACGCGCTGGCGCTCAATGAAGCCTATGCCACGTGGTTTGCGCTGAATTTTTGGAAAGAGCGCCGGTATTCCAATGAAATTGCGTGGCTGGGCGACCACCGGCTTGATCAGACCTACGAAGCGAATCAGATGAGCATTCCAATGGATCTGGAAAGCAACACAAAACCTTATGGAACGAAAGACAAGGTATTTGGCGAAGACAGCGAAGTTGGTGTAGGCCGGCTGCTGTGGGACATCACGGATGGAAATAACGAACCCAACCAGCGTGCGCTATGCGAGCAATACTGCCAGGACGCCATCACAGTGCCTTTTGCCAGCGTTTCGGCCAGCGCCATTTACCCCGGCGGCGCGCGTGGCACAGCCCCTTTGAGCGGCATTTCAGACTTTCACAAGCATTTCTACAAAAGCTATGTGGGCAAGCCCGTTGGCGATCTGGACAAGGAAGGCCCCGTCAATGCGCAAGAACTTGAAAGGGCGCTCCAGGTGGGCGCCCTTTTTGCCGAGCATGGCATGGCGGCGAGCATCAGCAGAACCTATAGCCCGCATGCGTTCAAGGAGCTGGACAAGCCTGTAACACTGATATGGAAGCAGCTGAAAACGGGCACGATGCCGGGGCTGGACAAATTCGAGGTGCTGTTTTACGCGCAAAAGCTGGACCGGCTGCTGATGAAGCTGGACGCGGGCGTATTAAATCCATTATCCGAGTCGCCCAATGTTTATCAATGGGAAATGCCGCAAGAAAAGGTGGCCGTGCTGCGCAGGGAGCTGGAAAAGCACGAAGGCCAAAAGGATGAATACAAAGTGGCCATTGTGGTGAAAGGCACGGCCACGGGGGCGCAGGCTGCGGCAGGCAAGGTTGAAACGGGGCCTTATTACGGCAATGCGGAAATATTCACGCTCAATCCGGGCCTGCGCTACAGCGTGATTGCCGTGGACAGCTCTGGCAGCAATCAATGGACGGACCCGGGCAATTTGCGCATTCTGGCAGCCAATGGCATGGTGCAGGACATGGCGCAGGTCAATGAAAACGCCGCCTTGCTGGGCCTGCGGCCCCACATGGTGGCGGCGGTGGATTTTGACCGGCGAATCATGCGGCTGGCTGACTTCACGCTGGCGCAGGAGCTGGCGCCGAAGAATGTGTTCAATGCCATTGACTCCTGGGGCGGAACCAACATTGTGGGCGCCATTATTTACAGCGTGCAGATGCTCATTGAAAAACGCCCCGTGCCGCCGCAGCCGTTCAGTTATGACGAAAACACGCCGCGCATTTACTTGCTGAGCGATCTGGATGACGAGGGCGGATTCAATGGTGTGATATCGGCCATCAATCAGGCCACGGCCAGCAACATCATCATCAACCTGGGCCATTTGGTGCCGCTGAACGTGAAGGCGGCCGGCGCCGCAGCGGGCGATTTGCGCGGCGAGAGCCAGCGGCCGCAAAAGCTGGCGGAGCCGCTGGACCCGGTGATTGAGGCGCTGCTGGCTGGAGGAGGGTCTTACGCCGTGCTGGAAAACGCGCAGGCGCAGCAGGCCTGGCGGCGCCTGATGGCGCAGCTGAGCGCCACGCCGCCGTGGGCGCGCACGAGCGTCAATTTGCCGCTGGACGTGAGGCTGTATGGCTATGCCCGCGCGGGTGCGGCAGAGCCGGTTTATCTGTTCACAGCGCCTGCCAGCGGCAGAGTGCGCGTGGTGGTGGACGGCAAGGGGCATTTCGTGCCGGCGCTGACCGTTGATGGCACGGGAGCGCAGGTCAGCCTGGGGCAGGACCAATACGCGCTGGAGTTTGATGTGACGGCAGGGCAGACCTACCGCATCAACCTGAACGAGCCTGTTTCGGCGCAGGGGCTTTACAGCATTGTGCTGCGGCAAATCGTCACGCCCCCTGCATCGGCGGGCCAGGTCACGCCGGTGCCTGCCAGCCATCCGCTGGCGCTGGGCGCTCTGGGGGCGCTGGTGCTGTGTGCGGCGCGCAGGCGGTTTCGCGGGCGGTCGTGTGGGCGGACGCGGTAAGCGGCGCGTGTGAATGAAACGGGGCGCAGGCCCCGTTTTTTGCATGTGTGGATGGGCGGGGCGCCCGTGCGCAGCCCCGGGGCGGGCGGCTAATGGGCGCAACAAGCCGCTGCGCGCCGTGCGCCCGCCGGGATGCATAAGAAAAAGGAGCAAATCTGAAAGGGCTGAAACGGCTTTTGCGCTCATTCCACCGGGATCTCATACTATGAATATAGGAGCAAAAATAGGCAGGCAGCTTTCAGCCTGCCGGGCGCTTTCCGCGCCTGCTGCGCCCTTGCAGGCGCAGCCCGCCGCCGAAGTTGTGCGTTACATCAGCCGACAGCGTATGTCCGCGCGAGGTATTGCTGCCCGGCCAACCCGAGCGCACGGTGGCGCGCGGCGCGGCCACAGCGCCCCAGGCGCTGGCGCCATCGTCATCGCGGCGGGCGCTGGCGCGCAGGTTGATTTCGGTGCGCGCCGAGGGTGTTAGGCGCAGCGTGAGACGGCCGTTGTATTGCTGGCGGCCGTCTTCGCGGCGACCCGTGAGCAGATTGCGGATGAAGCCGTCTTGCCGCATGAACTCGCCCGCAACGGCCAAATACGCGCGGCCCGGCTTCAGGGCGCGGCTGGCATCGGCGCGCAGCACGGCACGCCGACGGCTCCCGCTCTCAGCTGACAGCAGGGCATAGGGCGCATCGCCCGGCTGGCGCGTGACGACGCTGATCACCCCCGCCTGCGCGTTGCGCCCGTAAAGAGTGGACTGCGGGCCGCGCAGCACCTCCACGCTTTGCGCGCCCAGCAGGCTGTCGCCAAAACCCTGCCCGTGCAGCGTGGGCACGCCATCCACCAGCAGCGCAACGGCGGACGAAAAGCCGACGATGTTGGCCGTCATGCCGCGCATCACCGGCGGTGCTAGAGCCTGTTTACGGTCTGGTCGTGAGGTGCAAAAGTGCGGATCGGGATGGGCTGCAAGGCGCAAACCGCAGGCGGGCCTTGTGGCCCGGCGAGGATTTGCAACGCCGCAGACCGCCCGAGTCCGTGCTTTTGCGCCCACGGACAGACCGTGAACAGGCTCTGGGGCTGCTTTGTCCCACGGGCTGAAAAGTCAGCCCGGGCGTCATCTGCGCCACGCCCTGCAAATCGCGCACGCCTTCGCTGGCCAGCTCCTCGCCTGCGAAGGCCGTCACGCTTGCCGCTACCGCGTCCAGCGACTGACTTTGCTTATTCACCGTCACAGTCACAGCGGGCAGCGTCGGGTCAGCTTCGGGCGCGTCAGGCAAACCGGACGAATCCGGCAGCGCCTGCGCCGCCAGGCGCGCAGAAACGGCAAGGAGTGACAAGGCAAAACAGGCGAAACGCATAAAACAACCCAAGACAAGGCAATGCCCGCATTCTGGGAAATGTTCGCATTCATGAAAATATGCAAACCAGCCAGATTCACATGCAAAACCGACATGCCCCTGCCCACATGCCGCCTTACCCCAGCAGACGCACACGCCGAGCGGCGCGGCCCCTGGAGCCGCACCCGCCTGCCGCCCGCGCTGGGCGACTGCCACAGCGACAGTGTGAGCCTGGCCCCGGGCCTGACCCTGATTGCCACCCGCTACCGGCCCGAGCGCGACCTGGTGGAAGATGATGCAGCGCATTGAGCCGCAGCGCCAAGCCCTAATGCGGCAGCAATTGCAGGCACTCGCCAATATGCCCGACCTTTCCAAAGACGTGCGCGAGATTGTGGAGAAGATTTTGGGCTAGGGCGGTTTCAGGCAGCCTGCACCCGCCACCGCCCACCTAAAAGGATGCTGCAATGAAAAAATCCGCATCTGCCTGCCTGCTGATGGCTTTGGCGTTTGCCGTGCAGGACGAGCTTTTTGTCCTTACGGCAGCGGCGGCGTTGTCGGGCTTGTTTGCCGCCGTTTCCCTGTCGCTGCTGCGCACCTTTTTCCGGCACGAATTTCGGGCACGGAAGCGGGTTGTCTGCTGCCAACTGGCAACGCTGGTTTGTATGGCGGTTTTTTTGGCGTGGTTGCCGCGCGAATATGCGGCGATAGACATTTCGGCAGCGCAAAGAATGGGGCAGCCCTGCCGCGAAAAAGGGTGTTATGAATCAGAATATTTTGAAATCAGGCATTATTTGACCAGACGATACCGGTTATCAAAAGACCACCGCTGCGTCCAAGTGATGAGCATGCACCTTTCATGGCCGAAATTCCATCGGCAGGAATGCGTACCGGAGAACGGATAAAGCCGATAGGCAAATTTATAGCGGATTAAAATAAAAATGCTACAAAGCGCGAGCCGCAGGGCATACAGACAATACGCCAACGCAGTCGCATTGCGCTTTTAATCCACTTAATAGGACAAAAGCCGCCGCTGCCTGCCGCGCCCGCTGCTGAGCCTGACCTTCGGGCTGCAAGGCCACTCGTCTTTTGAAGAGCAGCGCGGCCAGCAGCTTCGCTTTGACTGCGGCAGCGTCACCATCTCCAGCTTCATCGACGCCCAGGGCGAGCGCCGCTACAGCGGCAGCGCCGAGCAACACGTCGAGCAACTGCGCCTGCAACTGGACGAAGATCTGCTCACCGCCTACTTGGGCGAGGCCGCTGCCCGCCAGCTTTTGCGCCATGCCAGCGGCGTGCGCCTGCTGGCCTGCCGCCCCGCCAGCGCTGCCGCCCTGGCCCATGCCCGCGCCCTGGCCTGGCAGGCCGTCCATCCGGCGCCAGACACGCCGGGCAGGCTGCTGGCCCTGCACGCTGGCGCGCTGGCCCTGTTGCACGAGCAACTGCGCCTGCTGCCCGCCAGCGGCCCCACGCCTCTGGCTGCCGCTGCGCACCAAGTTCAAAGCCCCCGCCTGCTGCGCCCGCAGGAGGCCGCCCGCATGGAGCAGGCCCGCCGCTGGCTGCTGGCGCACGCGCACGAGAGCGTTTCCATCCGCCACCTGGCCGATGAGCTGCATATGAGCGAAAGCCGCCTGCGCCGCAGCTTCCGCCAGGCATGGGGCGGCAGCCCGCAAGACTTTCACACCCGCGCGCGCATGGCGCTGGCCCTGCGCCACCTGCAAGCCGGCTGCCGCGTGACTGAAACCGCCTGGCGCGTGGGCTACGGCCAGCCCGGCAATTTCAGCCAGGCTTTCACCCGCCACTTCGGCTATCCGCCCAGCCAGGCGCGCTGCTTAAAAGATTGTGAACAGATTCTCAGGCCACGGCCCAGGCCAGCAGAATCAGCGCCACCATCAGCGTGAACAGGGCCAGCAGCGCGTTGCGCCACAGGGCGGGGGCGTGGCGCAGTTCCATGAATTCCAGAATCACCCCCAGCCCCTTGAGCCAGGCCAAGCCAAAGATGAGCCACACCACGGGCGTGTGAGCTGGCGTGTCCAGCTTGCCGCTGGCGTCCAGCCACCAGGTTGTGGCCGTGGCCGCCAGAAGCAGCAGCCACACGAGATCAATCAGGCGCAGTTTCATGGCCAGGCCCTTTCAGTGCATCACGTAAACCAGCGGAAACAGCACCAGCCACAGCAGATCGACCAAGTGCCAGAAGGCCGCCGCCGTTTCCAGCGCGTAGCCGCTGGGTGCGTTTTTCGGCTGCCGCGCCAGACCCGCCCCCACCAGCAGCAGTGCCAGCAGCCCTGCCAGCACGTGCAGCAGGTGAAAGCCGGTGAGGATGAAATAGAAGTCGAAAAACAGATTGGTGGACAGCCCGATGCCTTCGGCCGCCTTGTCAGCGTATTCATGCAGCTTGAAAACGACAAAGCCTGCGCCCAAGGCCCAGCCAGCCGCCAGCCATAGCAGCCCGGCGGTTTTGCCGCCCTCGCGCACGGCCAGCACGGCGCGCGCCACGCACCAGCTGGCCGTCAGCAGCAGCGCCGTGTTGATGGCTCCCGCGCTGACATTCAGCCGCTGTTGCGAAGCGTTGAACAGCTCCAGATGCGCCACGCGCGCGAAAGCGAAAGCGCCAAACAGCACGCAAAAGGTCAGCGCCTCCAGCAAGACGACGTACCAGACGAACTGATCGCCAGGCAAACGCCGCGCCTGCGCCGGGGAAGGGGAAAGTGCGGAAGAGATGGATTCAGGCATGGGCAGCGGCTGATGGTAGCCCGCGCGCCGCGCCGGAAGGCGCGCCCATGCCACGGTTAGGGCCATAGGCTGGCGGCGGGTTTTCTTCTGCTTGCTCCGTAATGCCCGGCTGGCAGGCGCTGGCGGGCGCAGTCATGAGCCAGCGTGCGCCCAGCGCCCCGGCATGCCAAGCTAGGCAGATGGGCTGGTCTGGCCGCGCCTGAATGTAGAGGCCGATGTCCACCGGCAGCCATTGACGGAGCGCGCCTTGCGCACCGCCCGGTGAAAGCAGGAGAGCGGCCAGCACTTCATAGGCCGCGCGGCGAACGCGGGCGCTGGATGGGTCTGGGAGCCCAGTGCCGCCTGGCACGCGCCAAGCGCGTTTCTGATACACGAGCGCCAGATGGCGCTGCACGGGCGAATCGTCCAGCCCCACGTTCACATCGCTGACCATCACCGTCAGCCCCAGCGGCAGGAGCAAGGCAGCGGGCGCGATGTGACGCAAAGCCTGTCGCGGCGGAGCCAGCCAGGCCAGATACAGAAGCAGCAAAACCGAAAAGACTGCCGCTGTCGCCACGATGGGCAGGGGCAGCCCAAGTTGCAGCCGCAAAGGCGATAGCGGAAACGCCAGCTCGGGCAGCAGCGCGCAGAGCATGCCCATGCACAGCAAATCACCTGCCCGCGCGCCCTGCTGCGCCCAGAGATAGACGCTACGCCGGGCCGCTTGCCATCGGCACGCCAGCGGCCAGAAGCAGGAAGCCAGCGTCAGGCCCAGCGTGGCCCATACCCGCGCCGATGAAGGCTGAGGCCCCTGCGCCAGTTCAGCCATGCGCCAGACAGCCAGCGCCGCATGACCCGCCGCCAGCGCCGCACCGCAGGCCCACAGCGCCTTCGCGGCCAGCCGCTGGCGCTGGCGGCGGGCCGTGCGGAGGCCGGACGGACGTGAACGGAAAGCGGTCGACATGAGCAAACGGCGTGAGCAAGCGGCATGCAAGGCGGCGGCAGAAAAGAAACGCCGCAATGTTTAACTTAACGCAAACAAATATCTTTTTACATAGAATGCGAATGTTTCTTGAACATGTTCTTTTGAAAGGTGAATTTCATGTCCATTGGCATTCCGGCGCGGCTGAGCGCCATTTCCGTGGCGCTGCTGATGCTGCCCGCTGGCATGGCGCTGGCGCAGGGCGCAGCAAAAGGGGAACCCGTCAGGGTGGCGAAAGCATCCACGAAGGGCGCGCAGACGGCAGACGGCGAAGAAAGCGCCTCCGGCTACACGCTCGATACCGTGCAGGTCACGGCCAGCAGCGCCGCTGGCGGCGTCAAGGGCCGCCAGACGGTCGATAAAAACACCGTGGTGGACATGAAAGACGTGCTCTCGCAGCAGCCCGGCGTGCACGTCAGCGGCGGCAACGGCGCTTCGCAGATGTTCAGCATTCGCGGCCTGGGTGAAAACCACCTCACTTTCACCGTGGACAACGCCGGGCAAAGCTCGCAAGTCTTTCACCACCAGGGCCGCTTCATGTTCGACCCTGCGCTGCTCAAGAGCATTGAAGTGGAAAAAGGCGCGGGCGCGGCCAGCGCGGGCATCGGCGTGACAGCCGGCGCCATCCGCATGACCACCGTGGACGCGCCCGATTTGCTCGCCCCCGGCCAGAACTTCGGCGCGCGCGTGAGCGCCAGCGCGCAAAGCAACAAGGGCGCAGGCGCATCCCTGGCCGGCTATGGCCGCTTTGGCGAGCGCTTTGACGGCCTGCTCATGCTCAACGGCGTGAACCAGAAAGACTACAAAGACGGCGACGGCAAAAAGGTTGAGCACTCCGCCGTGGACCAGCGCTCATACCTGCTCAAGCTGGGCTGGAATCTCGCGCCTGATCACCGCCTTTCCATCAGCCAGCGCCATGAAGGCCAAAGCGGCAACCGCACCTTGCGCCTGAACGTGGCCGGCCTGGCGGGCTGCCCGCTGTATGACGGCGACCTGAAATACGACACCACCAACCTCGAATACAAGGGCCGCAACCTGGGCTTTGCGCAAAAGGCCGACGCCAACATCTATCACACCAAGATGGATGACTCCAAGCGCGCGCTGGGGCCTTTGGGCGGCTGCCGCGCCACTTCGCCCTACAACCACTCCAACGTCAAGAGCACGGGCGCCAATGCGGGCTTTGTCACGGCCTGGCAAGACCACCGCATCAAATACGGCGTGAACGTGCGCCGCGAGGAAGTCAACAACCTGATCAGCCACACTGGCGAGAAAAAAACCGACTGGGGCCTGTATGGCGAAGGCATCTGGGCCTTCGAGCCGTTCACCATCACCACCGGCCTGCGCTATGACCACTTCAGCCTGACCACGGCCCGGGGCAAGAGCGTCAGCAAAGGCCAGCTCAACCCCAGCATCAACGCCATTTGGGACATCAGCCCGCAATGGAGCCTGCATGCCGGCGTGGCACAAGCCAGCCGCAGCCCGCGCCTGCAAGAGGCCATGCTCCTCAACCTCTCGCGCGGCGTGGCCGACGGCGTCAAGGCCGAGCGCGCCGTCAATACCGAAATCGGCGCGCAGTGGCAAAGCGGCCCCTTCACCGCCTCGGGCGCGGTGTTCCGCCAGGTCACGCACGACTACCTGGGCAACAACGCCCGCAACGAGCAAGACAACGTGGGCAAGCTCATCAACCGGGGCTACGAGCTGGAAGCGGGCTGGCGCGACGGCCCCTGGCAGGCGCGCGTGGCCATGACGCACAGCAAGCCCCGTCTGGAAGGCAGCCTGGGCGGCATGTACTCCATGCTCAACTACACGCCCATTGGCCGCCAGTGGCATACGCAGCTGAGCTACCGCTTCGCCCAGCCGCGCCTTGAAATCGGCTGGCGCGGCCAGTTCACCGAAAGCCTCACCGTGCCCGTCGTCAACCGCGCGGGCGTGCAAACCGGCAGCCAAACGCTCAAATCAGTGGCGCTGCACAGCCTCTACGCCAACTGGCAGCCGCTGGGCCACGACCGCTTCAACGTGAACCTGAGCGTGCACAACGTGGCCAACCGCCTCTACCGCACCCAGCACAGCTCCATCCTGGAGCCGGGCCGCGACTGGCGCTTGAGCGTGAACTGGCGGTTCTAAACCTGCCCCGGCGCGCGGCCCTTCGGCCAAGCGCCGCACCTCATGCCATGCGCAAAGCCGCCGCAGCGCGAAGCTCCGGCGGCTTTTTTCTGCACGCCTCAAGTCTGGGGTGAACCCGCAACCCAGCCCCGGAAACCGGTTTACGGTCCGCCTGAAAGGAGGCGAAAAGACCGTATAGGAGAGGGTGCACGATTTCGCTCCTTTATCAATAGCATGAGGTCCTAGTGAAAACTGCGCGAAATGTCATTTCAAGCCCCTTTAGTTCGCTCCTGTTTTTAATCCACCCCGGCAGATGATCCTGCCTGGAAAGGCGCCTACCCCCCCCCCGGTAACCACCCTAGCTAGGCAACCGTGCACATTGTCCTTACCATGTCTGCCGTTTCAACCACTCATCGTGAATGGGAGCGCAAACCATGCGAATCAGTCCGAGCAGTCCAAACTTTCACGCAGTCAGCACGCGCCCGATGGACGCTGCCGCTTCATCCGCCCGCCAGGTCGATCACAGCCGTGGCTATCCCGTAGGCGATGGAACCTTTGCCAGCAGCGTCAGGGGCACGGCTCCGCAGCGCGAACGGGATTTGCAGCTGGCCATGATGTCCAACGATGCCTACAAATCCGACGCTCCAGGCGCAACAGGCACCCAGTCTGAACACGAACTGGAGCAAGCCGGATGGCGGCGTTTGAGGCCCGAAGGCGATCACCTGGTGGATGCGCAAGGCAATCGCATCCCCATCTCTGCCGCTGACCTGCATGACCCCACGACCGGATTTGACGCGGCCATTTATCAAAATGCACAAGGCCAATATGTGGTGGCCTATCGCGGCACTGACAACTGGAGTCCGGGCGCAGGCGGCGATCTCACCACCAATGCCGGGCAGGGCGCCGGCCTGAAAACCGAGCAATATCAACAAGCGGTTGCTCTGGCCCAGAATGCCGAAAAAATATTCGGCAAAGGCAATGTGGTTTTCACGGGGCATTCGCTGGGAGGCGGCCTGGCTTCCGCCGCCATGCTGGCAACGGGCGCGCCCGGCGTTACTTTCAATGCGGCGGGTTTGAGCGACAACACCATTCGCGCCCTGCAAGGCAACCCCAATGAAGTTCGCGCGGCGATGGCAGACAACGGGCAAATTCGCCGCTATGTCGTCGATGGCGATTTGCTGACAACGGCGCAGCAAAAAAGCGAAGCCACAAAAGGCTGGCAGCAATTTGGAATTACCAGCATTCTGGGCGGCTCCTTGCCTGATGCGGTGGGGCATGAATTGCATGTGAAACCCTCCCAAACGACGGATAAATCGGGCCTTATGGGGCCAGTCAATCTGCACGGCGGCGGCCAGGACAACACGTCCTATGTGGAGGCCCTGCGTGAAAACGCTGCATATGAAAAATCAAATTCGCTGCCTATCCTGAATGTCTTGGAAAACCTTCCCGAGGCAACAGTCAATCTCTTGGCCTCTGCGGGCAAGAATGTGTTTGACTTGGGTTCTGAAGCTATTGGCGCATTGCGCGAAACGCGCGGCGAGATGTCGGCAGTTGTCAAAAATGATCTGGCGAAAGGCCAGTTGATTGAAGGCGGCGTGCGCTTGACGGGGCAGGCCGCCGATGCCGCCCTGGACATCACCGGCAGCGCAGTCAGGCAAGGAGCCGACTTTGCCGGTGATGTCGTCATGGAAGACTCCACCCTCGTTGGCAAGTTCATACGCAATACGGGCAAGCAAGTGGGCCTGGAATCAGGCTTCAACAAAGTGGCCTCTTTTGTTGAAACGGCTGGCCAAGGCATCAACACGCTGATGGATAAAGCGGGCGACCTGGCAGGCCGTGGGCTGGACAAGCTGGGCGACGGCATCCAATGGGCCACTGGAAAATTGGGTGATGGCATTCAATTGGCCCGCGATGCAACTCTATGGGCCGCTGGCAAAGCCGTAGACGGGGCCAAATGGGCGGCTGGAAAAGCCGTTGATGGAGCCAAATGGGCGGCCGGAAAAACCGTGGATGGAGCGCGATGGGCTGCCGGCAAAGTGGCAGACGGCGCAAATTGGGCGGCTGGCAAAGTGGTTGAAGGCGCAAAATGGCTTGCAGACAGCAAGCTCAACCCCGCAAACTGGTGGTAAGCAATCCGTTCAAAGAGAAAAGCCGGTTTTTTGACCACCTGTGTCATCATCAACGCCCGCCGGAAACGCCGGGCGTTTTTGTCTTTATCGGAGCGTTGACTCTCCATGGCCGCTTCAATGCTGACGTGACAGGGCGCCCTTATGCCGCAAACCCCTTTCATCCATTTTTCCAAGCGTTTGCCAGTATTACTGGCATTGTTTTTTTCAATCATCCTGGCGACAGCCGCCTGTGGCCAGCAAGGAACTCAAATGAACTCTGAAAATTTCGGCTCTCCCAAGGCTGCGGCTCTTTATGCGGCGGCGGCCAGCGGCGATATGGCCCGCGCGCGCGAGCTGATTGCCGATGGCGCCGATCCCGATAGCCGCAATGCACGCGAAATGTCTTTGCTGGGCGTGGCCATGAAAGAAGGCAACCGGACGGCCTTCGACAATTTGCTGGAGCTGGGCGCTTCCCCCAGCCATCTGGGGCAGGCGCGTGATACGCCCATGCATATGGCAGCCATACTGGAAGACAGTTACTGGCTCAAAACCATGCTCAAACGCGGCGCTTCCACCGAAGGAAAAAACAAATTGGGAGAAACGCCGCTGTTTGCTGCTTTAGGCCCCAATACCGAAGCCAATGTGCGCCTTTTGCTCGATGCGGGCGCGAATATTCATGTGCGCAATAACAATGATGAAACGCTGGTGCACAAGGCCGCTTCCATCAACAGTTATGGCGATGTGCTGCGGTTTCTTGAACTGGGCGTGGATCCGCGCGCCACAGATCGCTGGGGCTACACGTTCCAGTACGCGTTTTTCAACACGCCTGAAAACCTGCTGATGGCCAGCGCCAAGGCCCAGCGCGAGAAGGTGCGAGGCTGGTTGCGCGAGCGCGGCATCGCCGTGGAAGACCACGCCTCGCGTTAGCGGGGCCGGGGAAGGCTTGTGTTTGGTAGCTGCGTGAGGGCGCTGGAAGTTGCAGGGCTGCATCCACGACGCCAGCTCATCAGTGCGACGGCCTGAAGCGCGATAGCGATACGCATAGGCCCATTGCCCGTGCAAAGCCTGAATGAACCGCCCGGCCTTGCCATGAATTTTGAGCGTATAGGGCTTGGTGCGAAAGCGCCCGATCTTCAGACCGCAGCAAACTTGGTGAAGCGCTGTCACCGGATTTCCAAAAGCCATCCGCTTCAAAAGCAGCGCTCATGACACAGGGTTTGCAAGCGTTTCATCCACTTGGGCGGCCAGTTTCGGGCGAGATGCGGGCCGGGTCATGAACCGCCGCCATGTCATCAGCTGGGCTGCGTTTGCGTGCCTGCCGCCCGTGGCTGCACAGCCTGCCGCTTCCGCCGCGCCTGATCGCCGCGACTGGCTGGAAAACTTTGGCCCCGCGCGCCAGCCGTGGATCGACAAGCTGCGCAGCCTGCGCCAAGGGCGCGCCGAGGTTTTTCGCATTGTGCAAATTGGCGATTCGCATACGGCGGGCGACTTTTTCACGGGCGGGCTGCGCGCCGCGCTGCAAGAGCGGTGGGGCAACGCGGGGGCGGGCTGGGTCTGGCCCGTTGCCGTGGCGGGGCAGCGGGCCGCCGTCATGCAATACGCCGCCAGCGGCTGGCGCGTGCTGACGGCGCGGCAGGAAGGCAGCGGCTTTCCTCTGGGCGGCGTGCTGGCGCGCTCGGAGCCTGGCGGGGGGCGTTTGCTGCTCACGCCCGCAGCAGGCTACGCAGGGCCGCAGCGCGTGACGGCGCTGGCGCGGCCCGCGCGCGCCAGCGGCCCGCTGCGGTTTGAGGATGCGCAGGGCCTGGCGCATGCCGAAGCGCCTGAAGCGCCTGAAGCGCCGCATGGCCAGGGCTGGCGCGCCATGGCCTTTCGGGCTGAACCGCCGCTGCGCATCACGGCCCAGGCGGGCGATGTGTGGGAACTCGGCCCCATGGGTTTTGAAAACGGCGGCGCGGGCGTCACCGTCTCGGCGCTGGGTTTGAACGGCGCGCAAATCACCCACGCCGAACGCTGGCGAAGCGGCTGGCCGCAAGATTTGCTGGCCATGCGGGCTGATTTGCTCATCTTCGCCTTTGGCACGAATGAGGCTTTTGATCCGCGCCCCGACCCGGCCCGCGCTGAAGCCGCCTGGGCGCGCGTGCTGGACGCCGCCCGCCGCGCCCTCCCCCGCGCGGGTCTGCTCCTGCTGGGCGCGCCTGACGCGCTGCGCCCCGGCGCACTCCAGACAGAGGCAGAGGGCGACTGCGGCCGCCCCCTGTGGCTGGGCCTGGCGCAGCGCATGCAGCGCCGCCAGGCGCAGGCCGCCCAGGCCGCCTGGTGGCCCTGGCAAGACGCAATGGGCGGCCCCTGCACGGCGCGCCGCTGGCAGGCCGAGGGCCTGATGGCCCCCGACGGCGTGCATTTCACCCCCGCGGGCTACGCCCGCGCCGCCCGCCAGCTGGCTGACAGCCTGGCGCGTCTGGCGGGCTGAAGCCCGTTCATGGCCTGTACGCGTGCAGCAAGGCGCGAACAACGCGGCCGCGATGAGCCGGTTGCTGGCGCGATGCGCTATTTCAGCCGCCTATTTCGCTACTCTATTCGTAGCATGATGTCCTAGTGAATACTGCGCTAAACGGCATTTCATACCCCTTGATTTCGCTTCTGTTTTTGATGATGCCGCCTGACGGAATGGGACGGCCAGGAAGCGCCAACCCGTGCGCTGGCTACGTCAGCAGCCCATCTGCGAGCGCGGCGAAATCGCTTGGGGCATGTGCGCGGGCAGAGATGCGCGGGAATGGCGCGCAGAGATGGCGCGCGGCGCGTGCCGCGCCTTCGCGCATTGCGTGACAATCCGTGCTCTTGCTGCAACGGGCTGTGACATATTTCCGCTTTGGAACCCGTTTCCGGGCAGCTTGGCCTGCCCTGTTGCGCTTTTTCACTTCAACCGGAGACTTTGTTCATGTCCTTGCACTTCCGCGCCAAATTCCATGCCGTCGCCCTGGCGCTGGGCGCTGTCTGCGCGCTGCCCGCCCATGCGCAGACGGAAATCCAGTGGTGGCATTCCATGTCAGGCGCTTTGGGCGAGTGGGTCAATGACCTGGCCAAGGAGTTCAACGAAAGCCAGCAGGAATACCGCGTGATGCCCACCTACAAGGGGCAGTACGGCGAGTCGATGACGGCCGCCATTGCCGCCTTCCGCGCGGGCAACGCGCCGCACATTCTTCAGGTGTTTGAAGTGGGCACGGCCACCATGATGGCCAGCAAGGGCGCCATCAAGCCCGTGGCCGAGGTCATGAAAGAAGCGGGCCTGGCCTTCGACCCCAAAGCCTACGTGCCCGCCGTGGCCGGCTACTACACCGCGCCCAATGGGCAGATGCTGAGTTTTCCCTTCAACAGCTCCACCACCGTTTTCTTCTACAACAAGGACGCCTTCAAGGCCGCCGGGCTGGACGCTGACAAGCCGCCCAAAACCTGGCCCGAAGTGAAGGAGGCCGCGCAAAAGCTCAAGGCCGCCGGTCACAAGTGCCCCCTGACCACCAGCTGGGTGAGCTGGACGCAGCTGGAGAGCTTTTCGGCCTGGCACAACGTGCTCTTTGCCACGGAAAACAACGGCTTTGGCGGCACGGGCGCACGCATGGCCGTGGACTCGCCGGTGCACCTGCGCCACATTGAAAACCTGGCTGGCATGGCCAAGGACGGCCTGCTGATCTACAAGGGCCGGGGCAATCTGGCCGACGCCACCTTCGTCTCGGGCGAATGCGCCATGACCACCGGCTCCTCGGGCCTGTACGCCAACGTCAAGCGCAACGCCAAATTCGCCAGCGGCATCAGCACCCTGCCCTACTACCCCGACGTGCAAGGCGCGCCGCAGAACACCGTGATCGGCGGCGCCAGCCTGTGGGTGATGGGCGGCAAGAAGGCTGACGAATACAAAGGCGTGGGCAAGTTCTTCGCCTTCCTCGCGCAGCCTGAAGTGGCGGCCAGGAGCCACCAGCGCACGGGCTACCTGCCCGTGACCATCGCCGCCTATGAACTGACGGAGAAATCGGGCTTCTACAAGGAAAACCCCGGCACCGATGTGGCCGTGCAGCAGATGATTCGCCAGACCACCGACAAGTCGCGCGGCATCCGCCTGGGCAACTTCGTGCAGATTCGCACCATCGTCGATGAAGAGCTGGAAGGCGTGTGGAGCGGCAAGCAAAGCCCGAAGCAGGCGCTGGACGCCGTCGTCAAGCGCGGCAACGAGCAGCTGGAGCGCTTCCAGAAAGCACACAAGTGAAGGCCTGAAGCGCCCCGCGCGCCGCCCCGGCGGGAGTGAACGCGGGGCCGCCCTGAACGCAGGGCCGCCCGTTTTTCGCGTCTCTCCAGAGCGGCCCCGCCAGGATTGCGCCGCCTGCCGCTGTGCCTTCCGGGCCTTCTTTGCGCGGGCCGCGCGGCGGCCCCGTGCCAGGCATGCCCCGCATAGAATGCGCGGTTTGGGCTGGCCGCCAGCCAGTTACACAGGCAACAAAAAAACCTGCTTCATTTACATGGAAAAGCGCGTTGTTTTCCGCTCCACCTGGCTGCCCTGGCTGCTGGTTGCGCCGCAGCTGGCCATCGTCATCATTTTCTTTTTCTGGCCCGCCGGGCAGGCGCTTTTGCAAAGCGTGCAGCAGGAAGACGCTTTCGGCGCCAGCGTCGAATTCGTGGGCCTGGAAAACTTCCGCCACCTCTGGCAAGACGCCTCGTACCTGGCCTCTTTCAAAATCACCCTGCTGTTTTCAGCGCTCGTGGCGGCGCTGGGGCTGGCGCTCTCGCTCATGCTGGCCGTGATGGCCGACCGGGTGGTCAAGGGCGCGGCCATCTACAAAACCCTGCTCATCTGGCCTTACGCGGTGGCGCCCGCCGTGGCCGGGGTTTTGTGGCTCTTCATGTTCGCGCCGTCCATCGGCATGGTCAGCTATTGGCTGCGGGCCGCCGGGCTGGACTGGAATCACCTGATGAACAGCGGCCACGCCATGGCGCTGATCGTGATGGCGGCGGTGTGGAAACAGATTTCCTACAACTTCCTGTTTTTTCTGGCCGGCCTGCAATCCATTCCCAAATCCCTGATCGAGGCGGCGGCCATTGACGGCGCGGGGCCGTGGCGGCGTTTTTGGTCGGTGCAATTTCCGCTGCTTTCGCCCACCACTTTCTTTTTGCTGGTCATGAACGTGGTTTATGCCTTTTTCGACACTTTCGGCATTGTCGATGCCGCCACGCAAGGCGGGCCGGGCCAGGACACATCCATTCTGGTTTACAAGGTTTATCACGATGGCTTCAAGGCGCTTGATCTGGGCGGATCGGCAGCGCAATCGGTGGTATTGATGATCATGGTCGTGGCGCTGACCATTTTCCAGTTCCGCTTTATCGAAAAGCGCGTGCAATATCAATAAAACGTTATGGCCGCCCACATGAACCGCCGCCAGACACCATCAAAAGAACTGAAAAAAGAAAATGGTTGAAAACCGTCCCGCCGCCACGCTGCTGTCGCACCTTGTGCTGGTGCTGGGCGTGCTCATCATCGCCCTGCCGGTCTATATCACCTTCGTGGCCTCCACCCAGACGGCAGAAGCCATCGTGCAAAACGTGCCCATGTCGCTCGCGCCGGGCGGCAACATGCTGGAAAGCTACCGCCTGGCGCTGTTTGGCGGCGTCAGCGGCTACGGCACAAAAATCGAGCCTGTCTGGCCCATGATGTGGGTGAGCCTGGTCAGCGCGCTCATAATTGCCATTGGCAAAATCATCATTTCGCTGCTGTCGGCCTTTGCCATCGTCTATTTCCGCTTTCCGCTGCGCGGGCTGGTTTTCTGGGCGATTTTCATCACGCTCATGCTGCCGGTGGAAGTGCGCATATTGCCCACCTACAAGGTGGTTTCCGATCTGGGCCTGCTCAACAGTTATGCGGGCCTGACGGTGCCGCTGATCGCCTCGGCCACGGCCACATTCTTGTTTCGCCAGTTTTTTCTCACGGTGCCCGACGAATTAATTGAGGCCGCCCGCATTGACGGCGCAGGCCCCATGCGCTTTTTCAAGGACATTTTGCTGCCCCTTTCAAAAACCAGCATTGCCGCGCTGTTCGTCATTCAGTTCATTTACGGCTGGAATCAATATTTGTGGCCCCTGCTGGTCACCACCAGCAGCGACATGTATCCCGTGGTGATGGGCATCAAAAGCATGATTACCGGCGGCGATGCCTATACCGAATGGAATGCCGTCATGGCCACGGCCATGCTCGCCATGCTGCCGCCCGCGCTGGTGGTCATTCTGATGCAACGCTGGTTCGTCAAGGGGCTGGTGGATTCCGAAAAATGATTTGCGCTCCCGGCGCGCGAATGAATCAGCCATTGGCCCTCAATACCCACACCTCTGCCCCGAAGCAAAACAGAAAATGGCATCCATCGAATTCAAAAACGTCATCAAGCGCTATGGCGCAGGCCCCAAGGCCAATCAGGTGATCCATGGCGTGAATGCCGATATTGCCGATGGCGAATTCATCGTCATCGTCGGCCCTTCGGGCTGCGGCAAATCCACGCTGCTGCGCATGGTGGCGGGGCTGGAGGAAATCAGCGAGGGCACGATTTCAATTGGCGGGCGCGTGGTCAATCAATTGGAGCCTGCGCAGCGCGATATTGCGATGGTTTTTCAAAATTACGCGCTGTATCCGCACATGAGCGTTTTTGAAAACATGGCTTACGGCCTGAAAATTGCCAAGGTGCCCAAAGAGGAAATTCGCGCCCGCGTAGACAAGGCCGCCGCCATTTTGGAGCTGGGGCACTTGCTGGAGCGCACGCCGCGCCAGCTCTCGGGCGGGCAGCGCCAGCGCGTGGCCATGGGCCGCGCCATCGTGCGCCAGCCCAAGGTGTTTCTGTTTGACGAGCCGCTGTCGAACCTGGATGCCAAGCTGCGCGCGCAGACGCGGCTGGAAATCGAAAAACTGCACCGCGAGCTGGGCATTACCAGCCTGTTCGTCACCCATGACCAGGTGGAAGCCATGACGCTGGCGCAACGCATGATCGTGATGAACGCGGGCCGCATGGAGCAGTTCGGCACGCCCGAAGAGGTGTATCACCATCCGGCCAGCACCTTCGTGGCCAGCTTCATCGGCTCGCCGCCCATGAATCTGCTCAAGAGTGCAGAGGGCATTCCGGAGGGCCGCATTCTCGGCATCCGCCCGGAGCACCTGCGCCTGCATCCCGATGGCTGGGAAATGAGGGTGGAAACCGTGGAAATGCTGGGTGCCGAGCGCCTGATCTATGGCCATCTGAGCGGCGAGTGGACGATTCTGCGCATGAATGAAACCGACGCGCCGCCCGCCGTGGGCGACGCCATCCGCCTGGCGCCGCTGGAAGACCGGCTGCACTGGTTTGACGCTGCCACGGGCAAGCGCGTGCAGGAGTGAGGGCGCTTTGGGCGGCTCTTTGCGAGCCGCTCCAGCTTCAGGCCCGAATTGCCCGCAAGTCCCCGTGGAATCAGCGCGGGGCGCTCTCTTTTTTGAAGCGATATCCTTTTGAGTTCTTCCATGTGGCCCTACCCTTTCTGGATTGCCCATCGCGGCGCAGGCAAGCTGGCGCCGGAAAACACCCTGGCCGCCTTCCGGCTGGGCGCGGCGCACGGCTGGCGCATGGCCGAGTGCGACGTGAAGCTGTCGCAAGACGGCGTGCCTTTCCTGATGCATGACGCCACGCTGGAGCGCACGACCAGCGGCCACGGCGCGGCAGGCGAGCGGCCCTGGGGCCAGCTGGCGCAGCTTGATGCCGGCGGCTGGCACTCGCGCCAGTACGCAGGCGAGCCGCTGCCCACGCTGGAAAACGTGGCGCGCTGGTGTCTGGCCAATGGCGTTCTGCTCGATCTGGAAATCAAGCCCACGCCGGGGCAGGACGAAATCACCGGCCAGACCGTGGCCGCCTGCGCTGCCGCCCTCTGGGCTGACGCGCCCGTGCCGCCGCTGCTCACGTCTTTCAGCGTGCCGGCCTTGCAGGCAGCCCAGCGCGCCGCGCCCCGCCTGCCGCGCGGCCTGCTGCTGGACACGCTGCCGCCCGGCTGGCAGGCCACCGCGCAGGCGCTGCAATGCGTGGCGCTGGTGTGCAATCACCAGCTCTGGACGCCCGCGCTGGTGGCCGAAGCCAAGGCGCTCGGCCTGCGCTGCCTGAGCTACACCGTCAATGACGAGGCTGAGGCCCGCCGCCTCATCAGCCTGGGCACGGATGGCATCGTGAGCGATGCCGTGGACCTGTTCTGCCCGGCGCGCGGCCAGGCGCTGGCAGATGCGCAACCCGGTGCAGCGCAAGGCGGCGCCACTTCCTGATAGCGCTCCTTGTTTGATAGCATGAGGTCCCCGTATTCATTGCGGCAAACGGCTTTTGCGGTACCTTGAATCTGCTCTTCTTTTTGATGCTGTGCGGCGGCGTAGCCAGCATCCAGCCGCCGCCCCGGCCACACCGTTTTTGATGCGTTTCAAGCCGGCCCCTGGCTGCCGGGGCCAGCGCCACGTGAAAAAGGCCCGATTTCTATAATCCGCAGCCTTATGGCTGTCTGGGCTTTGGGACTGAACCACCACACCGCCCCGCTGGATTTGCGCGGGCGGTTTGCTTTTGCCGTGGACCGCCTGGCGCCCACGCTGGACGCGCTGCGCCAGTTCCACGCGCGCCAGCCCGAAGCCGCCATCCTCTCCACCTGCAACCGCACCGAGGTCTATTGCGCCAGCGACGCGCCGCAAATCGACCGCACCCTCTCCTGGCTGGCCAGCGCGGGCGACGTGCCCGCCGACGCCCTGCGCCAGCACGCCTACGTGCTGCAAGACGACCAGGCCGCGCGCCACGCCTTTCGCGTAGCCAGCGGGCTGGACAGCATGGTGCTGGGCGAAGCGCAAATTCTGGGCCAGATGAAAAACGCCGTGCGCGCCGCCGACAGCGCAGGCGCGCTGGGCGTCACGCTCAACCAGCTTTTCCAGCGCAGCTTTGCCGTCGCCAAGCAAGTGCGCAGCAGCACCGAAATCGGCGCGCACAGCATCAGCATGGCCGCCGCCGCCGTGCGCCTGGCCGGGCAGCTCTTTGAAGACCTGGCGCAAATCCGCGTGCTGTTCGTGGGCGCGGGCGAAATGATCGAGCTTTGCGCCACGCACTTTGCCGCGCACAGCCCCAAAAGCCTGGCCATTGCCAACCGCACGCTCGAGCGCGGCGAAAAACTGGCCGCGCGCTTTGGCGCCGAAGGGCTGCGCCTGGCCGAGCTGCCCGAGCGCCTGCACGAATTTGACGCCGTAGTGAGCTGCACCGCCAGCCAGCTGCCCATCATTGGCCTGGGCGCAGTGGAGCGGGCGCTGAAAAAACGCCGCCACCGCCCGCTGTTCATGGTCGATCTGGCCGTGCCGCGCGACATCGAGCCGGAAGTGCGGCAGCTCGATGACGTTTACCTCTACACCGTGGACGATTTGGCCCAGGTCGTGCAAACCGCCCACGCCAGCCGCCAGGCCGCCGTGGCGCAGGCCGAGGCCATCATCGACGCGGGCGTGCGCAGCTTCGTTCACTGGCTGGACCAGCGCAGCCCAACAAGCGGCGTGGTGCCCCTCATCCAGAAAATCAACGCGCAAGCCGACGCCTGGCGCGCCGCCGAACTGGCCCGCGCCCGCAAGCGGCTGGCCAAAGGCGAAGACATAGACGCCGTGCTCGAAGCCCTCTCGCGCGGGCTGACGCAAAAAATGCTGCACGGCGCCCTGGCCGAACTGCACAGCGCCGACGGCGAGCACCGCGACCAAACCAGCCACACCCTCTCGCGCATCTTTTTGCGCTCGCGGCAAGCCTGAGCCGCCCTTCACTCCGCAACGCCCGCCTTGGGCGTTTTCTGTTTTTCAAGCCATGACCAACGAAACACCTGCCACCGGCCCAACAAGCCAGACAAGCCAAACAGCGCAGACCGACGGCAAAACCGCCGCGCGCCACACCCATCCGCTGCTGGCCCAGCTGGCCCAGTGGCACCCCGGACTGTTCGGCCAAACGCCCCAGCCGCTCAAGCGCGGCATCTACGACGACCTGCTGGCGCTGCACGCCGCCGAACTGAAAGCCGAAGAGCTGGGGCAGGCGCTGGCCATCCACACCCGTTCCACCTGCTACCTCAGCGCCGTGGCGCAAGGGCTGCCGCGCCGCGACCTGCAAGGCCAGGCCGTGGAAGCGCCCGCGCCCGAACACATTTACCAGGCGCTGCTGGAAGTGTTCCGCCGCCGCCAGCAGCGCAGCGCCGAAGACCTCGGCCCCAAGCTGCGCCGCCGCATCGCGCAGGCGTGGCAGGCCAGCGGCCTCACGCGCGACGACTACGCGCAAGCCATGCACAGCAAGAAAAACGAACAAGCCAACGCCATGCTGCAAGCCGCGCTGGAAGAAGCCGCCGCGCAAATGGCCAAAGACGAAGCGCTGCTGCGCGCTTTTGAAGCCAGCGCCCAAAGCGAAACAGACTTTGCGCAGATGTATGGCCTGCACCCGCGCGAAGCCGCCCGCGCCCTGGCGCGCGCCCGCCAGCAGCGCAGCAGGGTGTGACGGAGTGCCGGAGCGGGCCTCGAATTCGCTCCTTGTTCAATAGCAAGACGTCCTAGTGGAACGGGCGCAAGCGCCAGTTTCATTGCCATCAATTCGCTCATTTTTTTGATGCCAATTTACCTGCAAACGAGCGGGGCAAACCACGCTCTCCAGCCCGCCCGGAAGGAGCGCCTATGTGAATACACCGGATGACGTGGCCTGCACGGCAATTGCCCCTTCATTTCAGTCAGGAATGAGATATACTTGAGGAAATTACTCGGGAATGAGCCGCCCACGATCTCTTCCCCCGCCTCTTCAAGGAAAACACCATGCGCCTGACCACCAAAGGACGCTTTGCCGTTACCGCCATGATTGATCTGGCGTTGCGCCAGGACACCGGCCCCGTCACGCTCGCCGCCATCAGCCAGCGCCAGGGCATTTCGCTCTCTTACCTGGAGCAGCTCTTTGGCAAGCTGCGCCGCAATTACCTGGTCGAGTCCACGCGCGGCCCCGGCGGCGGCTATTCGCTGGGACGCAAGGCGGTGGACATCACGGTGGCCGACATCATCACCTCCGTGGACGAACCCATCGACGCCACCCACTGCGGCGGCAAGGCCAACTGCGGCGCCAATGGCACGCAGTGCATGACGCACGATTTGTGGACGGCGCTGAACGCCCATGTGCTTGAATTTCTGGCTTCCGTCACCTTGCAAAAGCTGGTGGAAGACCAGCATGCCAACGGCATTGCCATTGATGACCGGCAGGCCGTCAAGCGGCCCATTTCCGCTATGCCGGTTGTCAAACCCATCCGCGTGACGGCGCCCAATTCCGTCTTTGCACTGGGCGGAGCGGCCGCCAAATAGAGTGCGTCAATCAGCGTCATTGGCAAAAGCCAAATCCATAACGCCCACAATGTCAGGCAAACCCGCGATCATCGAGACATTGATTTCCATTTCGAACGACAAGCCAGAAACACCATGAGCAACACCCCACAGAAAAACCCCATTTACCTTGACTACGGCGCCACCACGCCTTGCGACCCGCGCGTGGTGGACGCCATGGTGCCCTGGCTCTACGAACACTTTGGCAACGCCGCCAGCAGCAGCCACGCCTGGGGCTGGGAAGCCGAGGCCGCCATTGAAAAAGCGCGCGGCCATGTGGCCGACCTCATTGGCGCCGATCCGCACGAAATCATCTGGACTTCCGGCGCCACCGAGTCCACCAACCTCGCCCTCAAGGGCGCGGCGCACTTCTACCAGGGCAAGGGCAAGCACCTCATTACCCTGAAAACCGAGCACAAGGCCACGCTGGACACCATGCGCGAGCTGGAGCGCCAGGGCTTTGAAGTGACCTACATGGACGTCAAGCCCGACGGCCTGCTCGATTTGGAAGCCTTCAAGGCCGCCATCCGGCCCGACACCATCCTGGCCAGCATCCTGTTCGTGAACAACGAAATCGGCGTGATTCAGGACATCGCCGCCATCGGCGCCATCTGCCGCGAGCACGGCGTGCTGCTGCATGTGGATGCCGCGCAGGCCACGGGCCGCGTGGAAATCGACGTGAAAAAGCTCCCCATTGACCTGATGAGCCTGACCGCGCACAAAACCTATGGCCCCAAAGGCATCGGTGCGCTCTATGTGCGCCGCAAGCCCCGCGTGCGGCTGGAAGCGCAAATGCACGGCGGCGGCCATGAGCGCGGCCTGCGCTCGGGCACGCTGCCCACGCACCAGATCGTGGGCATGGGCGAGGCCTACCGCATCGCCAAGGCTGAAATGCAAAAAGACAACGAGCACGCCGCGCGCCTGCAGAAACGCCTGCTGGACGGGCTGACCAGCATCGACGAGTCTTTCGTCAATGGCAGCCTGGAGCACCGCGTGCCGCAGAACCTGAACATCAGCTTCAACTACGTGGAAGGCGAGTCGCTCATGATGGGCATCAAGGGCGTGGCCGTCTCCAGCGGCTCGGCCTGCACCTCCGCCACGCTGGAGCCCAGCTACGTGCTGCGCGCCCTGGGCCGCAGTGACGAGCTGGCGCACTCTTCGCTGCGCCTGACCGTCGGACGCTTCACCACCGAGGCCGAGGTGGACTACGCCATCGAGGCTATCCGTGAAAACGTGGCCAAGCTGCGCGAGCTTTCCCCGCTGTGGGAAATGCACAAGGAAGGCATTGATCTGCAAAGCGTGCAGTGGGCCGCGCACTGAGAACCTGTCCGGGGTTCTGAAAACGCCCGCTTTTTTCATCCCACATTTTTTCAGGAGCCACAAACATGGCATACAGCGACAAGGTCATCGACCACTACGAAAACCCCCGCAACGTTGGCAGCTTCGACAAAGGCGACGCCAGCGTGGGCACCGGCATGGTGGGCGCGCCCGCCTGCGGCGACGTGATGAAGCTGCAAATCAAGGTCAATCCCGCCACCGGCGTGATTGAAGACGCGCGCTTCAAAACCTACGGCTGCGGCTCGGCCATCGCCTCCTCCTCGCTCGTGACCGAATGGGTCAAGGGCAAAACGCTGGACGAAGCCGCCGCGCTCAAAAACAGCCAGATCGCCGAAGAGCTGGCCCTGCCGCCCGTGAAGATTCACTGCTCCATCCTGGCCGAAGACGCCATCAAGGCTGCCGTGAACGACTATCGCCAAAAACAGGCTGCGGCGGCGCAGTAAGCCGCCCGGCAGCGGTTCGTTATTGACCGGCACCAAAAGGAAACACTCATGTCCATCACCATCACCGAAGCCGCCGCGCAGCACGTGGCGCGCTACCTCGCCCGGCGCGGCAAGGGCGTGGGCGTGCGCCTGGGCGTGAAAACCACGGGCTGCTCAGGCATGGCCTACAAGCTTGAATACGTGGATGAAATCGCCCCCGGCGACACCTTGTTCGAGGCCCACGGCATCAAGCTCATGATCGATCCGAAAAGCCTGGCCTACATGGACGGCACCGAGCTGGACTACGTGCGCGAAGGGCTGAACGAAGGCTTTCGCTTCAAGAACCCCAACGAACGCGACCGCTGCGGCTGCGGCGAAAGCTTCCGGGTGTGAAAAAGCCAGGCGCGCCCTGTGCGCGGCTTTCTGCCTGTTTTGCTATTGTTTCGATAGCTGCCATCGCACGTTTTTAAAGGCTTTGCGGCCGTTTTTGCGTGAATTGGAAAGACGGCAGGCAGCCCGCCGGAAATGACCGCAACCGTCTGAAGCCGCATCTCGCCCCGCACCTCGCTTCTCACGCCTCTTTCTTCTGGCAGCGGCCCGCATCCGGGCCGTTGTCCTTTGTCAAGCCTTGTTTGTCGAGCTTTTCATGGACCTGCAATCCACCGACTTTGAACTGTTTGGCCTGCCTGCGCGCTTTGAGCAAAACGCCGCCGCGCTGGAAGAGCGCTGGAAAGAGTTGCAGCGGCAAGTTCACCCCGACCGCTTTGCCGCCCAGGGCGCAGCCGCCCAGCGCGTGGCGGCGCAGTGGTCAGCCCGCGTCAATGAGGCCTACCGCCGCCTGAAAGACCCGCACCGGCGCGCCGCCTACCTGTGCGAGCTGCACGGCGCGCCCATCCGCGCCGAAGACAACACGGCCATGCCGCCCGCCTTCTTGATGCTGCAAATGGAGCTGCGCGAGCAAATCGACGATGCCAGCAGCCTGGCCAGCCTGCAAGGCGTGGAACAGCAGGCCGCGCAGATGCGCCAGGGCATCCTGGCCGATCTGGCCCGCCAGATTGACCAGCAGCAGGACTGGCCCGCCGCCGTGCAGTCCGTGCGCGCGCTCATGTTCTTTGACCGCTTCAACCTTGATTTGGCCCGCAAGCGCGAGGCCCTCTCGGCCTGAGCGCCCGCCCGCTTTTGCCGGCCCGTTCCCCATTTCTTCCATCCTCCTTCTCCCACGTCCACCTCATGGCTTTGATGCAAATTTCGGAACCCGGCCAATCGCCCAACCCCCACCAGCGCCGCCTGGCCGTGGGCATTGATCTGGGCACCACCCACTCTCTCGTGGCCGCCGTGCGCCACGGCGTGCCGGAATGCCTGCCCGACGCGCAAGGCCGCGTGCTGCTGCCCTCCGTGGTGCACTACCCCGCGCAAGGCGGGCGCCGCATTGGCTGGGCCGCGCAAGAAGGCGCGGTGCTGGATGCGGCCAACACCGTGGCCTCCGCCAAGCGCCTCATGGGCCGGGGCCTGGCCGACATTGACCACCAGGACAAACTGCCCTACGCCCTCAGGCAGCAGCCCGGCATGGTGGCCGTGGCCACGGCGCAAGGCGACAAATCGCCCGTGGAAGTCAGCGCCGAAATCCTTGCCACCTTGCGCCAGCGCGCGGAAGACACGCTCGGCGGCGCGCTGGACGGCGCCGTCATCACCGTGCCCGCCTACTTTGACGACGCCCAGCGCCAGGCCACCAAAGACGCCGCCCAGCTGGCGGGCCTGCACGTGCTGCGCCTCATCAACGAACCCACGGCCGCCGCCATCGCCTACGGGCTGGACAACGCCGCCGAAGGCATCTACGCCGTCTATGACCTGGGCGGCGGCACATTCGACATCTCCATATTGCGTCTGGCGCAGGGCGTGTTTGAAGTCATCGCCACCGGCGGCGATTCGGCCCTGGGCGGCGACGACTACGACCGCGCCCTGGCCGATTGGATCCTCGCGCAAACCGGCCTGACGCTGGACGGCCCCGCCGACAAGGCGCAAGTGCTGCACGCCGCCCGCGCCGTGAAAGAAAAACTCTCTGGCGCAGACAGCGTCTCCATCAAGCTCGCCACCGCCCATGCCAAGGCAGAAGTCACCGTGCGCCGCAGCGACTTTGAAGCCGCCACCGCCGATCTCACCGCCCGCAGCCTGGCCGCCGTGCGCCGCGCGCTGGCCGACGCGCACCTGGCCCCGCAAGACGTGCAAGGCATCGTCATGGTCGGCGGCTCCACGCGCATGCCGCAAGTGCGCCAGGCCGTGGCCGCCCTGTTTGGCCGCGAGCCGCTCACCAACCTCAACCCCGACGAAGTCGTGGCCTTGGGCGCGGCCGTGCAGGCCAACCAGCTCGTGGGCAACCACAGCGCCGAAGGCGGGCAAGACTTGCTGCTGCTCGACGTCATCCCCCTCTCGCTGGGCATCGAAACGATGGGCGGGCTGGTCGAGCGCATCGTCCCGCGCAACCAGACCATTCCCACGGCCATGGCGCAAGACTTCACCACCTACAAAGACGGCCAGACAGCCCTGGCCCTGCACGTGGTGCAAGGCGAGCGCGACCTGGTGCAAGACTGCCGCAGCCTGGCCCGCTTCGAGCTGCGCGGCATACCGCCCATGAGCGCGGGCGCGGCCCGCATCCGCGTCACCTTCACCGTGGATGCCGATGGGCTGCTCACCGTCAGCGCGCGCGAGCAAACCAGCGGCGTGCAGGCGCAAATCAACGTCAAGCCCAGCTACGGCCTTTCTGACGAGCAAATTGCCCGCATGCTGCAAGACAGCTTCGCCACCGCCCAGGCCGACAAACAGGCCCGCGCCCTGGCCGAAGCCCGGCTGGAAGCCGACCGCCTCATCCTCGCCACCGAAAGCGCCCTGCAAGCCGACGGCCACCTGCTGGGGCCCCAGGAGCGCGCCGACATCGACGCCCTCATCCTCTCGCTGCGCGCCATCGCCGCCAACAGCGAAGACGCCGCCGCCATCGACGCCGCCGCCCACGCCCTCTCCCAGGGCACCGAAGCCTTTGCCGCCGCCCGCATGAACGCGGGCATCCAGAAAGCGCTGGCCGGCCAATCGCTTGACTCCATCTGACACAAACACACCAAGCCCACGATGCCCAAAATCACCGTCCTGCCCCACTCCGAACTCGCGCCCAACGGCGCCGAATTTGACGCCACCCCCGGCAAATCCATCTGCGAAGAACTGCTGGACCACGGCGTGGAAATCGAACACGCCTGCGAAATGAGCGCCGCCTGCACCACCTGCCACTGCATCGTGCGCAAAGGGCTGGACAGCCTCAACGAACCCGACGACACCGAAGAAGACCTGCTCGACCGCGCCTGGGGCCTCACCCCGCAATCGCGCCTGTCATGCCAGGCCATCGTCGGGCAAGAAGACCTCACCGTCGAAATCCCGCGCTACTCCATCAACCACGCCCGCGAAAACCACTGATGGCCCGCCAAATCGTTCTGGACACCGAAACCACCGGGCTGGACGCCGTCGGCGGCGACCGCATCGTGGAAATCGGCTGCGTCGAACTCATCGACCGCAAACTCACCGGCCACAACCTGCACCTGTACATCAACCCCGAGCGCGACAGCCACCCCGACGCCGAACGCGTACACGGCCTGAGCACCGCCTTTTTGAGCGACAAACCCAAATTCGCCGAAATCGCCCGCCAGTTCCTCGACTACGTGCAAGGCGCGGAAATCATCATCCACAACGCGCCCTTTGACGTCGGCTTTCTCAACAAGGAACTCGAACGCCTGGGCCTGCCGCCCTTGTCCGAACACACCGGCGACATCACCGACACCCTCGCTCTGGCCAAGCAGATCTACCCCGGCAAGCGCAACAGCCTCGACGCCCTGTGCGACCGCCTCGACGTGGACCGCTCCAGCCGCACCCTGCACGGCGCCCTGCTTGACGCCGAACTGCTCGCCAGCGTCTACATCAACCTCACGCGCGGCCAGGAAACCCTGCTCATGCAGGCCGACGACGCCCACGAAAGCGCCGCCGCCCAAACCCTGGAGCTGGACGGCGAAGACCTCTCCGCCATCGAACTGCCCGTCATCGCCGCCACCGAAAGCGAACGCGCCGCCCACGCCAACATGCTCGCCGGCATCGACAAAGCCAGCGGCGGCCAGACCCTCTGGCGCCAGGGCGGCTACATCGCCAGCCCCGAAGCCGCCGCCTGAACCCGGCAGGGCGCTTTCTGCCCTCCCGGCGTCTGTCCAAAGTCTCCCGGGCCTTGTTTGCCCGGCGGTCATGTGCCGTTGCCCCCAAGCCGTGTGCCCGCTCTGGCGTGGGGTGAAAGCCTGCGGAAAGCGAAATTTTCCGGAGCACCGGCGCAAGGCAGCTGGCGCTGGAGTGCGCCGCCGCGCCCAATCAGCAGGCCCTGCCCGGTCAGGCCGTGCACTTCGCCAGCCAGAAAGTCCTGCACGCCTGCCGGGCAGGCAGGATTGCCGTGGCGCGTTTTTGATCAAAAACAGGAGCGAATTCAGGCGGGCCTTAAACCTGCTTCGCGCACATTCCTCCAGGACCTCATGCTATGGATACAGGAGCGAATATAGGCCGCCCAGAGGGCTACGCCCGCCACTGCTTGGCTTGCTGCTGGGCGCGCCACAGGGCGGCGTAGCGGCCGTTTTTTTGCAGCAGCTCTTCGTGCGCGCCCGCCTCCAGCGCGCAGCCCTGGTCGATCACGATGATTTGCCGTGCGCCCACGATGGTGGACAGGCGGTGCGCGATGACGATGACGGTGCGCTCTTGCACCAGGGTTTCAATGGCGCGCTGCACGGCGCATTCGCTTTCGGTGTCCAGCGCCGCCGTCGGCTCGTCGAGCACGACGATGGGCGCGTTTTTGAGCAGGGCGCGTGCGATGCTGATGCGCTGGCGCTCGCCGCCCGACAAGCGCCCGCCCGCTTCGCCGATGCGCGTGTGCCAGCCTTGCGGCAGGCGTTCGATGAAGTCCAGGCACTGGGCGGCGCGGGCGGCCTGCCTGACTTCTTCGTCGGTGGCTTCGGGGCGGGCCATGCGGATGTTGGCCAGCACGGTGTCGTCAAACAGGTAAACGTCCTGAAAGACGACGGAGATCAGGCGGTTGAGCGTTTCGGGCGCGATGTGGCGCACGTCCACGCCGCCAATGCGCACGCTGCCCGCCTGCGCGTCGGCGTGGCGCATGAGCAGACGGGTGACGGTGGTTTTGCCCCTGCCCGAGGGGCCGACGAAGGCGGTCATGCTGTGCGCGGGCAGCGTGGCGCAAAAGCCGGAAAGCACTTTGGGACCGCCGCTGGCGTAGGCAAAGTCAATGCCTTCAAAGGCGATGTCAAAGCGCAACGGCGTTTGCCCGGGCGAAAGCTGGGGCAGCGGCGGCACGGCCAGCAGGGCTTCGATGCGCTCCAGCGCGGTTTCCATCAAGTCCAGCGTGGAAGTGAAGCTGATGAAGCTGGAAAGCGGCTCGGCAAAGCGCGCCAGCATCACGGCCACGGCGGCCAGCACGGCCACGTTCAGGCTGCCCTGCACGGCCCAGCTCACGCCGGCGGCCATGACCAGCAACAGGCCCACTTCCACCACGCTGGCAATCAGCACATTGGGCTGGCTGCCCTTGCGCTGGCTTTCGGCTTGCAATTGCTCCAGCCGCGCGAAGCTTTGCTGCAAATGCGCCGCGCGCGCACCGGCGCTGCGCGCGGCGCGCAGCACGGGCAGGCCCTGTGTGTACTCCAGCACATCGCCGCTGCAACGGGCATTGGCCTGGGCCAGCGCCCGCATGCCGCGCGCGTAGGCCCGCCTGCGCCAGCGGTACAGCGGCGCCAGCGCCGGAAACACCAGCAGCATGGCCAGCCCCAGCCGCCAGTCCCAGGCTAGCAGCGCCAGCCCCGCCGCCAGCGGCGTGATGACGGCTTGCGCCAGCAGGTTGAACACGATGAGCGCGTGGTTCAGGTGCTCGTCCACATTGCCCAGCACCACGGCATTGACTTCGCCCGTGCGCTTGTCCTGCAACTGCAACAGGGGCATGCGCCGCAGCTGCTCGCCCAGGCGAAAGCGCAGGCGGTGGCCCACTTCGGCCATTTGCCCCGTGTAGTCAAAGCCTTGCGCGCGCCAGCGCAGCACATGCGCGGCCAGCCCTAGCGCCGTCAGCGCCCACAGCCAGGGCAGCGCCTGCCGCCAGCGGGCATCTGCCGCACTGTCTGCCGCGCTGCTGACCACACTACTTGGCATATCGCCCGCTTCCGGCAGCAGCGCCACAAACAGCGGCGCCATGCACGCCAGCGCCAGCCCCTGAAGCGCAGCCGCCAGCCCCAGCCCGGCGATGCTGCGCCGCAAGGCCGCCGCATGCGGCCCGGCGCTGCGCATGAGCCGCTGCCAGGTCTGGCGCAGGGGCGTGACGGATTCGGCGGCCGTATCCACGGATTCAGTGACGTTCATGGCGTTTTCCTTGCATTGGAGATGTCAGTTCTGAAAAGCATTGTTTCTCTGCCTCATTCAATAGCACTGCCATTCATAAAGCACTCTTGAGAAATCGCGCTGGCGCAAATCGCGCGGGTGGATGTAAAAATGGCAGGCGCCGCAATCTCCCCATATCACGCCATTTTTATCATCGCCGTCAATTTGCAGAAGCAACACGTAATCGCAGTCACCATTTCTACGTTCGTCATATTGAATACAATTGCCATAACCTCCAAGCCTGTGGCCGTCCCATTCCAACGTCCTATTGAAAATATCATGGAAATCCTTGAGCGATGCTGCGCGGGAAGCATCCTGCAAGAAATTTTCATTCACCTCCGGCACTCCCTGACCAGTGAATCCCAGGCCGGGTTCATCCAGCGAAGCAAATTTCTGCTGCAAATCAAAGCGCATGGCGCAAGGGCTTGTGAATGGCATTTGAAACTGTATTTCAGAAGGCGCAAACAATCTCCTGAACCAGCTTTTCGATTCGGGTTTGGGTTGGTCATTCAAAAAACCGAAATCATGACTCAGCCCTGCGGCTTCCAGCAAAGGAGCCGGGTGATAGATTACGCGAAACCCGTCCGGCCGGGCCGGATCGTCAAGGTTCATGCCCCACATATCCGGTATTTCAGGATTGGGGACGATGAAAAACTGCAAAATCCCCTTTTCCGGGAAATCCGGCAGGGGCGGCGTTTCGGCAAAATTGATTTGCGCCAGTAAATGCAGCGGGCGGCCTTTCGCATTGCGCGGGTATTCCATGTCTTTCGGCCAATAGGGCTGTCCGCCCAGTTTGCTTTGCCAAACCGTCAAATGTTCAGCAGGCAGCAGGGTGATTTCCGCGCAGGGCCGGGCCGTGGCGCAAATGCTGTCCTTGTAGGGCCGCAGCGCGGGGTGGTTCAACAAATCAGGTGTGTGGTTCATGGCTGCGGCTGGGTACGTCGTGGCAAAACCATCCATCCGGTAAAAACAGGCCGTGGCGGTTTATTTTCATGGTTTCAAAAAAATTCCCACGCATACAGCACTTTTGAAAAATCGCGCTGGCGCAAATCATGCGGGTGAATATAAAAATGGCAAATGCCGCTGCCATGCCGCATCACGCCATTGGGCGCATCACAATCTATCTGGAGCAGCAAAACATGATCCTGATACGGGCCGCCCAGGCGCCATTTTTCTTGCAGAATATTGGCATATCCGCCCAGGCGATGGCCTGACCAGTCCAGACGGTAAAATGCTTCCAAAAATTCACTAGTGATATTTTCCGCGTCCATTGGCAGCAATCCAGGCGCAAGAAAAACACCATTCGCTTCTTCAAGCGAGGCATATTTTTGCTGCCGCTCAAACCGCATGGCGCATGCGTGTTCAAAAGGCAATCCGGGCCGTTGCGAATGCCAGAAAGCCGCCAGCCTTTGCAGAATATGGTTTGATTTTGGCGTTTGCCGCGCTTGCGCCAGAAACCGGAAATCCTGCAACAGCCTATCCTGTTCATGCTCAATATCTGCGTGATACACCACGCGAAAGCCTTGCTGATCAGCCGGATTTTCCGCATTCATGCCCCACATCTTTTCAATCCCGTCATTGCGCGAGATGAAAAACTGCAAAATCCCCTTTTCCGGGAAATCCGGCAGGGGCGGCGTTTCGGCAAAATTGATTTGCGCCAGTAAATGCAGCGGGCGGCCTTTCGCATTGCGCGGGTATTCCATGTCTTTCGGCCAATAGGGCTGTCCGCCCAGTTTGCTTTGCCAAACCGTCAAATGTTCAGCAGGCAGCAGGGTGATTTCCGCGCAGGGCCGGGCCGTGGCGCAAATGCTGTCCTTGTAGGGCCGCAGCGCGGGGTGGTTCAGCAAATCAGGCGTGTGGTTCATGGCTGCGGCGCGGGGCAAGCGGCGTTTTCATGCGCGGGCAGGCTCCATTGCCGGGCCTGCTGCCAGCTTTGCCACAGGCGCGCGTAGACGCCGCCTTGCGCCAGCAGCGCCTCATGCCGGCCTTGTTCGGCCAGCCGGCCTTGCTCGAACACGAGGATTTGGTCGGCATCTTCCACGGTGGAGAGCCGGTGCGCCACCAGCAGCACGGTTTTGCCTTTCATCAGCTCTGAGAGGGCGGCCACCAGCGCGGCTTCGTTTTCGGGGTCGGCAAAGGCCGTGGCTTCGTCCAGTACCAGGATGGGCCGGTTTTGCAAGATGGCGCGGGCAATGGTGATGCGCTGGCGCTGCCCGCCCGAGAGGAACACGCCGCGCTCGCCAGCCAGCGTGTCGTAGCCCTGGGGCAGTTCGCTGATGAATTCGTGCGCTTGCGCGGCGCGGGCGGCGTTTTCCACGTCTTGCTGCGTCGCTTCGGGGCAGCCCAGGCGGATGTTGCCCGCAATGGTGTCGGCAAAGAGGAAGGTGTCCTGAAAGACGAAGGCCACTTGCTGCATGAGGGTGTCGCTGGCGATGCGGCGCACGTCGCAGCCGCCCACGCGCACGCAGCCTTGCGATGCGTCCCAAAAGCGCGGAATGAGCCGCGCGACGGTGCTTTTGCCCGCGCCGGAGGGGCCGACCAGCGCCGTGACGCTGCCTGCCGGGGCGGTGAAGCTGACGCCTTGCAGGGCGGGGGCGGCGTCCTTGCCTTCACCGCCCGTGCTGCCCGCATCACCCGCGCTTGCGCCGTAGCTGAAGCTGACGTTTTCAAAGGCCACGCTGGCGTCTTGCGGCTGCTCGCCAGGCGCGGGCGGCTCGGGCAAGGGCGGCTCGCCGAGCACTTGCTGGATGCGGTGGATGCTGAGCTTGGCGGCATCAATCAGGTGGTAGAGCACCATGAAGGGCATCATGGCCTCGGCCATGCCCGCGCCAATGAGCAGCGCGGCCACCCACACGCTGAAAGCCAGCTTGCCGGCCGCCAGCCACCAGCCGCCCAGCCACAGCAGCGCCGCCAGCGTGGGCAGGGCCGAGAGCACCGTCATGGAAAAGCGCGCCGAAAAGCCCAGCCGCGCGTACCACTCCTTGAGCACGGCCAGATACGCCGCCAGCGCGGCCTGGTAGCGCCCGAAGCTGGCGCTGCCGCTGTCAAACGTGCGCACCACGGGCATGGCCTGCACGAATTCAACAATGCTGGCGGCCACCTGCTCGCGCGCGGCGTTGTAGCGCTCGTTCATGTTCAGCTCGCTGCTTTTGCGCATGAGCAGGCCCATGACGGCAAAGCCCAGCGCGGGCACGGCCAGCGCCGCCAGCGCCAGCCGCCAGTCCAGCCACAGCAGCGCCGCCAGCGTGATGAGCGGCGCGGCGTAGGCGCGCGCGTACAGCGGCGTGGAATCGGCCACGAACACATGCAGCGCCTTCACGTCGTCAAACATCACCTTGGCCAGCGGCCCCGCGCCCAGCGCCTGCACGCGCCCCAGCGGCAGGCGGGCCACATGCGCGGCCAGTTGCGAGCGCAGCAGCACTTCCAGCCGGAAGGCGGCGTAGTGCGACTGGTTGAACGCCGCCTGCCACAGCACATAGGCCGCCACCGTGCTGCCCAGCAGCGCCAGCATGGGCGGCCAGGGCCACTGCCCCGGCGCGGCCAGCAGCGCATGCAGCACCTGCGCCAGCAGCGCCAGCGACAGCACCGACAGCGCCGCCGAGGCGCAAGCCAGCCCCATCGCAAAGCGGATGCGGCCGCGCACCGGATCCATGATGCGCCAGGGGTTGTCCGGCGCGGCAGGCGGGGGAGCGGATGAGGAATTGGGCGCAGCCGCCCGCGCGGCGGCGGGCGGGGCTGAAGGCGCAGATAGAGGTGCAGATGAAGGCGCAGAGGTGGGCGCGCGGTTTGGTTCCATTGCTTGCATGTCTCCTTCCAGCAGCAGGCGGCGGCTGGCCACGGGCCGATGCCGCCGCAAGAGCCAGCTCAAAGTCCGTTCCGCAGGCGCGCAAGTGCGGCCTTGGGCGCTCGCGGGGCTTGCCTATCTCCGGCGAGCCACACCGCACAAAACCTGTCCGCGCCTTGCGGCCTGCCCCGGTCCGCAGCCTTTCACGGCCAGACGCTGAACCGGCTCCAAAACAGAGCCATTCTCACCCAGACCCAACGCCCGCGCGGGAAAAACCCATGCCGCAGCCGGAAATTTTCCGCCGTGGCGCATGAGCGAAGCGGCCTCGTTTTCCGCTTCTGAAAAGATAGCGTGATGTCCTGGTGCAGAAAGCGCAGGAGCCTTTTTGATGGCCCCTGAATTCGCTCCTGTTTTTGTGTGCTGATGCGCGGCTTTCGTGTTGGCCGTGAACCCCGCGCTTGCGGCCAGTTCGTGAGCCGGTGCGGCTGACGGCTGCCGCAGGGCTTGCCCGGGCTGCCGGGCTGCATCAGAAACAGGAGCGAATTCAGAGGGCTGAAATGGCGCTCTGCGCAGATTCCACTAAGACCTCATGCTATGAATGAAGGAGCTAAAAACCGGCTGATTCCGCTTCTGGCGCCGCCTTGCTCCCTGGGCGTTCGCGCGCGGGGCGCTTCCGAAGCGCTTGCCGGATGAACCGGACGGCCGCGCCGGGCCGGTTGCGTCAGGCGGGCGGCTGGGCGCCGCTTTTCGCGCGGCAGGCGGCGCACAGGCCCTTGACTTCCACGCTTTGCGCGGCAAAGCCGGTGTCGTGCAGGGCCTCATCCAGCGCCTGGGCCACGCGCGGGTCGCTGCATTCGGTGGTGCCGCCGCATTGGGCGCACACCAGCATGACGATGCGCGCGTGCGGCGCGTGCGGGCCTTCGTGCTGGCACAAAACAAAAGTGCTGTTGGCGGCCACTTTGTGCGCCAGGCCCTGCTCCACCAGAAAGTCCAGCGCGCGATAGACCGTCATGGGCGCCACGCCCGGCTGGCGGGCCTGCATGTCGGTGAGCAGGTCATACGCCTTGGCCGCGCCGCCCCGGCGGATCAGCAGCGAGAGCACTTCCGTGCGCACGGGCGTGAGCTGGCTGCCTTGCGCGGCGCAGCGCGCCTGGGCGGCGGCCAGCTGGCTTTTCTGCGCGGGGTTGAGCGCGATGGCGCGGCGGGCGGGGCGTGGGGCGGGGCTGCGGCTCATGTGGGAAAAGAGTGGTTTTTTGAAGGGGCGCGCGCCTGGGGGCTGCGGCTACAGGCCGCCCAGGCACACGTATTTCATTTCAAGGTATTCGTCCAGGCCGTGCGCGGAGCCTTCGCGGCCCAGACCCGATTGCTTGACGCCGCCGAAAGGGGCCGCTTCGTTGGAGATCAGCCCCGTGTTCACGCCCACCATGCCGCATTCCAGCGCTTCGCTGACGCGGAACACGCGCGCCACGTCGCGGCTGTAGAAGTAGCTGGCCAGGCCGAATTCCGTGGCGTTGGCGGCGGCGATGGCTTCGGCCTCGGTTTCAAAGCGGAACACGGGCGCCAGCGGGCCAAAGGTTTCCTCGCGCGCGCAAAGCATGTCGGCGCGGGCGTGGGCGATGACGGTTGGCTCGAAAAACCGCCCGTGCAGCGCGTGGCCGCCAGCGGTCAGGCGGCCGCCTTTGGCCAGCGCGTCGTCCACGTGCTGCTGCACTTTTTGCAGCGCGGCTTGATTGATGAGCGGGCCGATTTCCACGCCCGGCTCAAAGCCGTTGCCCACCTTGGCCGCGCGCGCGCGCTCGGCCAAACGGCTGACGAATTCGTCATACACGCCCGCCTGCACGTAAAAGCGGTTGGCGCACACGCAGGTTTGGCCCGCGTTGCGGAACTTGCTGGCAAAAGCGCCCTGCACGGCGGCGGGCACATCGGCGTCGTCAAAAACAATGAAGGGCGCGTTGCCGCCCAGCTCCAGCGCCAGTTTTTTCACCGTGGGCGCGCACTGCGCCATCAGCACGCGGCCCACTTGCGTGCTGCCGGTAAAGCTCACATGGCGCACCGCCTCGCTTTCGCACAGCGCCTGGCTGTAGGCCGCCGTTTGCGTGCCGGTGATGACGTTGAGCACGCCAGCAGGCAAGCCCGCGCGCGCGGCCAGCTCTGCGGCGGCCAGGGCCGTCAGCGGCGTGAGCTGCGCGGGCTTGATGACCACGGGGCAGCCCGCCGCCAGCGCCGGGGCCACCTTGCGCGTGATCATCGCCAGCGGAAAGTTCCAGGGCGTGATGGCCGCGCACACGCCGATGGGCTGGCGCATGACCAGCAGGCGCTGGCCGGGCGCGGGCGCGGCGGGCATTTCGCCGCTGGCGCGCCGGGCCTGCTCGGCAAACCACTGCACAAAGCTGGCGCCGTAGGCCACCTCGCCCAGCGCCTCGGCCAGCGGCTTGCCCTGCTCGGCGGTCATGATGCGGGCCAGGTCTTGCTGGTGCTGAATGAGCAGCTCAAACCAGCGCAGCAGCGCCGCGTGCCGCGCTTTGCCCGTGAGCGCGCGCCAAGCGGGCCAGGCCGCTTCGGCGGCGGCAATGGCCTCGCGCACTTGCGCGGCCGACACATCCGCCACGTCGGCCAAATGCCGCCCCGTGGCCGGGTCCGTGACCGCAAAGCGGCCCTCGCCAGAGCGCCACTGGCCGTTGATAAAAGCATCGGTTTTCAGCAGGGCCGGGTCTTGAAGCTGGGCAAGGGGCATGGCGGTTTCCGTCCAGAGAAGGCAAGGGGGCAGGGCAAGAGGCAGGAATGGCCCGGATTGTAGAAATCCGCCCCGCCGGGCCAGGCCCGTTTCACGCGCCGCACCAGCCGCCCGGGCACGGCCTGAAGCCCGCCCAATTTCGCTACCGCTTCAATAGCAGCAAAGCCCGTTGAACCGTGCGAGGAAGGGCCTTTTCGGGGCCTTGAATTTGCTCCTGAAAAAGAGCAGAACAAAGGGGGATCAAGCAAGAAGCTCCATGCGCCGCGCCCGGGGCCTGAAACGTTTTTGAATGCCTGCATGGTGATGGGGCATTTCCATGCGGCATTTCCACGCGGTTTTTGCCCCGGATGGGCCGGGCCGTTTCGGCAGGTTTTCGGGGCCGCACATCAGGCGGCGGCAAAAAAAATTCAACCCCGCCGGGGCTGACGGGGTTGAATGGCGGCGCGCCGGGCCGCTGCGTTTCAATTGTTCAATTGAAAGGGGGAAATGAATCAAAGAAAACCCGCTTGCCCCGGCCATATGGCCGCAGTCCATACGGCATGCAGGCCCTTCAATTCCCCATCAGGCCGTTTGCGCAATATCTATTCAAGCATCAGAAGCGATGTTGAATACCGAGGCCGTAGTTGTTTTTGTTTTCCATGCGCAGATAGTCTGCATACACAAAAGTGCGTTTGGACAAAGCATATTTCGCTTCCACAACGCCTTCTGTATATTTCTTGTATTTCTGCGTCACATTCTGGTTGTAAACCTCTTTCTTGCGCTGACGTTGCAATTCAACGGCCAGTGTAATATTGTCAAATTTAACAGAACCGCCAACACTAAAACCAGCCAATTTCATCCTGCTTCCCGCTGCCAACGAAATTCCCGCCAGATTGCGGATATCATAATATCCAGCCGACAGGGCAAACATGCCAAAATCATATTTGGCGCCCAAAGCATAATTGGCCTTGGCATCCTGAATCTTGTTGTATGCAATGCCTGCTGCAAGCGGGCCATTTTCATAAATCACATTCAGGTCATATTTGGCCTTGTTGTCGCGGTCGCCTTTGGCGATAAAAGCAACTTCGGCGCTGAAGCCGCCCAATACGGGTGTTTTATAGCTAAATTGGCTGCTGCTACGTGCTCGCCGCCCTGCAGCTCCATAACGATACATGGATGGAGAATAGTTGGCGCTCCCAACAATGCTCCATGCCAGCACGGCGTTATAGCTGGGTGTTTCAGAACGTCCCATCTTGAATTGCCCAAAACCGCCTTCCAACCACAAATGGGCGGCGCGGCCATAGGTTTCATTTCCCTGCCTTAAAAATCCGTTGGCGGAAGCCGTTGCGCCATTTTCCATATTGACGTATTGCTCCAGCCTGAAACCCGCTTTCAGACCGCCGCCCAAATCCTCAATACCCCGGAAACCGATATAGCTAGTTGCATTATTTACTGCATCACCGCTAATCATCCCCGTTTTCTGACCACTCATTTTCCCAATCCCCACATCCGCCACGCCATACAGCGTGACCGAAGATTGGGCGTATGCAGCGCCGCAAAGCAGCGTCAAAACGGCCAGGGCCGGCAGATTCTTTTTCATTTGGATTTCCTTTCCAATCAAGGTCAATGGTGAATAAACCCTTTGCAGGGCGCGAAAAACGGTGTGCATTAAATCACAGTCTTGTTCACGCGCCAATAGGCCAGGCCCGTAAAAACGCGAAGCCGCGCCGCCATTTGCCCGCGCCAATCTCTTTTCCCGGGCGGCGCCGGGGCCTGCACGGCAGGTGTTGCGCTTTTTCAACCGGGCCAGGGCCGGAAATCCGTTTGAAGCCTGTCCGCAGGCGCAGGCAGCGCCCCGGTTTCACAGCAGGAACCGGGGCCAATTCAAGGCCCGGGAATACCCCCTGCCGCACGGTTTGGCGGGCTTTGCCGCCATCGAACAAATAGCGTTATGAGCGACGGTTCTCTGGGAGCGGGCGCTGAAAGGATTCCGGGAAGCCGCTTTCCCGCGCCAGTTTTCAGTGCCGGGCGGCGGCATCCGGGCGTCCGCGCCACGCAAGCGCCCCGCGCGCTGGCCGGGCCGGGCGCCGTTTGCTGATTCAGCTTCTTTATTCGTAGCAGCATGTCCCGGTGGAATAAGCGCAGACGGGCATTTCAGGCCCCGTTGATTTGCTCCTGTTTTTGCTTCATTCTGGCGGGCAGCACGACGCTTGAAAGCACTGCTCTGGCCTTCCGCCGCACCAGGCGGGCGCGGATCTGCCGCTGCGCGCTGCGGCTATTTGCCGACGCGCATGGTTTATGTTTGTTTCAATCGTCGTCATAATCTGCGCGGCGTATCAAACCGCAACCGCCTTGGCGCGCTTGCTTTTTTCTTCAAGGAAATCACAACGTGGACATCACCCAGCTGCTGGCCTTCAGCGTCAAGAACAAGGCCTCTGACTTGCACCTGTCTGCCGGCCTGCCGCCCATGATCCGCGTCAATGGCGACGTGCGCCGCCTCAATGTGGAGCCGCTGGAGCACAAGGAAGTGTTCGCCATGCTCTACGACATCATGAACGACACCCAGCGCAAGGTGTATGAGGAAAACCTGGAGGTGGATTTTTCGTTCGAGATTGAAGGGCTGGCGCGCTTTCGCGTGAACGCCTTCAACCAGAACCGGGGCGCGGCGGGCGTGCTGCGCACCATTCCCAGCAAGATTCTGACGCTGGAGCAACTGAACTGCCCCAGGATTTTTGGCGACCTGGCGCTCAAGCCGCGCGGGCTGGTGCTGGTGACGGGGCCAACGGGTTCGGGCAAGTCCACCACGCTGGCGGCCATGATCAACCACCTCAACGAAACCGAATACGCCCACGTGCTGACGGTGGAAGACCCGATCGAGTTCGTGCACGAATCGAAAAAGTGCCTGATCAACCAGCGTGAAGTCGGCCCCATGACGCACAGCTTCGCCAATGCCCTGCGCTCGGCGCTGCGTGAAGACCCGGACGCCATTCTCGTGGGCGAAATGCGCGATCTGGAAACCATCCGCCTGGCCATGACTGCCGCCGAAACGGGCCACCTGGTGTTCGGCACGCTGCACACTTCCAGCGCCGCCAAGACCATCGACCGCATCATTGACGTGTTTCCGGCCGAAGAAAAGGAAATGGTGCGCGCCATGCTTTCCGAGTCGCTTCAGGCCGTGATTTCGCAGACGCTGTGCAAGAACAAGGACGGCTCCGGCCGCGTGGCCGCGCATGAAATCATGATTGGCACGCCCGCCATCCGCAACCTGATCCGCGAGGCCAAGGTGGCGCAGATGTACTCGGCCATCCAGACCGGGCAGTCGCTGGGCATGCAGACGCTGGACCAGAACCTCACCGAGCTGGTGCGCCGCAACGTCATCAGCGCAGCCGAGGCGCGCTCCAAGGCCAAGATTCCTGAAAACTTCCCCGGCTGATCATCTCCGGCCGCCTTCCCGGTTCATCCACTTTCTCCCGCACGCACATGGAACGCGATCAGGCCAGCAAATTCATCAACGATTTGCTCAAACTCATGCTCACCCGCAAGGGCAGCGACTTGTTCATCACCGCCGACTTTCCGCCCGCCATCAAGGTGGACGGCAAGGTCACCAAGCTTTCGGCCCAGCCGCTCACGCCCGCGCACACGCTCACCCTCGTGCGCTCGGTCATGAGCGACAAGCAGGCCGCCGAGTTTGAAGCCACCAAGGAATGCAACTTCGCCATCTCGCCTGCGGGCATCGGGCGCTTTCGCTGCAACGCCTTCGTGCAGGCGGGCAAGGTGGGCATGGTGCTGCGGGTCATTCCGCAGGAGCTGCCCACCATCGACTCGCTGGGCATGCCGCAGATCCTGAAAGACGTGGCCATGACCAAGCGCGGCCTGGCCATTCTGGTGGGCGCCACCGGCTCGGGCAAGTCCACCACGCTGGCGGCCATGGTGGACTGGCGCAACCTCAACAGCTACGGCCACATCATCACCGTGGAAGACCCGGTGGAGTTCGTGCATCCGCACAAGAACTGCATCGTCACCCAGCGTGAAGTGGGGCTGGACACCGAAGGCTGGGAAGCCGCGCTGAAAAACACCCTGCGCCAGGCGCCCGACGTCATTTTGATGGGCGAAATCCGCGACCGCGAGACGATGGAGCACGCCGTGGCCTTCGCCGAAACCGGCCACCTGTGCCTGGCCACGCTGCACGCCAACAGCTCCAACCAGGCGCTGGACCGCATCATCAACTTCTTCCCCGAAGAGCGGCGCGCCCAGCTGCTGATGGACTTGTCGCTGAACCTGCGCGCGCTCATTTCACAGCGCCTGATTCCGCGCGAAAGCGGCAAGGGCCGCATTGCCGCCGTTGAAATCATGCTCAACACGCCGCTGATTTCCGACCTCATCTTCAAGGGCGAAGTCACTGAAATCAAGGAAATCATGAAAAAGAGCCGCGAGCTGGGCATGCAGACCTTCGACCAGTCGCTGTTCGACCTGTTTGAAGCCCACCTCATCAGCTACGAAGACGCCCTGCGCAACGCCGACTCGGCCAATGACCTGCGCCTGCAAATCAAGCTCTCCAGCCAGCGCGCCAAGACGCTTGACCTGGCCGCAGGCACCGAGCACCTCGAAATCATGTAGGCCCCAGCCCGCCTGCTGGCCGGCGCAGGCCGCCGGGCGGCATCAAAAACAGGAGCAGATTCAAGGGGCGAAAACACCGTCTCGCGCTGGCTTCACTAGGACCTCATGCTATGGATGCAGTAGCAAATGAAGCCAGTTTTTGTGCCGCCCGCACGCGATCTTTCCGTCCGCCTGCGCCTGGCGTCTTGCCGGAGAGCCTGCTTGCCATCCGGCCCTGAAAAACCCGCGCCGCCAGCGCCGCGCAACCCCTGCTGCCGGGCAGGCCGCCAGACGGGTGCCGCGCCCTAGAATCCGCCCCATGCCCGACGACGCGCCGCAGTCTTTCAACCTCACCAACCATTTTTTGATTGCCATGCCGGGCATGGAAGACCGCTTTTTCTCGCGCAGCGTGGTCTATGTGTGCGAGCACAGCGCCAAAGGCGCGCTGGGGCTGGTGGTGAACAAGCCGGGCGATGTCACGCTTTCAGACCTGTTCGAGCAGCTGGATCTGCCCCTGCCCAGCGCCGGCATGGGCGCGCGGCAGGTTTACATGGGCGGGCCGGTGCAAACCGAGCGCGGCTTCGTGCTGCACGACCCGGTGCGCGCGGATGAACTCAAGGCCGACGAAACGGCTTATTCCTCCACGCTGATCGTGCCCGGCGGGCTGGAGATGACCGTCTCGCGCGATGTGCTGGAAGCCGTTTCCCTGGGCGGCGGCCCCCGGCGGCTGATGGTGATGCTGGGCTATTCCGCATGGGATGAGGGGCAGCTTGAATCGGAGATGGCTGACAACAGCTGGCTGACGGTGCAGGCCACGCCCGACATCATTTTTGACGCGCCTGCCGAGCAGCGCTACGAGCAGGCGCTGGGCCTGCTGGGCTTGCAGGCATGGTCAATCACGCCCGGCGCAGGCCACGCATGAGCGGCGGCGCTTCTTCCCCCGTGGCAACTTCCGCCGTGTCCTTCATGGCCTTTGATTTCGGCCTCAAGCGCACGGGCGTGGCCACGGGCAACCGCATCACCCGCAGCGCCACGCCGCAAGGCGTGATCCGCGCCGAAGGCAAGGCGCGCTGGCCGCTGGTGGCCGAGCGCATCGCCCAGTGGCAGCCCGACGCGCTGGTGGTGGGCGTGCCTTTTCACCCCGATGGCGCGCCGCATGAAAACACCGCGCGCGCGCGCCAGTTCGCGCGCCAGCTGCGCGGGCGCTTTGGCCTGCCCGTGCATGAGGTGGACGAGCGCTACAGCACCACGGAGGCGCGCGAAGAAATGCACACGATGGGCGCGAAAGACGTGGACGCGGCCAGCGCCGCCATCATCCTGGAACAGTTTTTGAGGAGCCTTCCATGACCGCAAGCCTGGCACTCGATGCCGAATCGCTTTACGCCGAGCTGCGCCGCGCCGTGCAGCCGCTCATGGGGCCGCACACGCAGCTGGCGGGCGTGATCTCCGGCGGCTGGTGGCTGGCCGGGCGCCTGCATGCCGATCTGGGCCGCGAGGGCGAGCCGGGCGCGGTGTCTTCCGCCTTGCACCGCGACGATTTCGCCAGCCGGGGCCTGAGCAGCAGCGGCCAGACGCGCCTGCCCTTTGAAGTGGACGGCAGCGACATCCTTTTGCTCGACGACGTGCTGCACACGGGCCGCACCATCCGCGCCGTGTTGAACGAGCTGTTTGACTATGGCCGCCCCGCCCGCGTGCGCCTGGCCGTGCTGGTCGATCGCGTCGGCCGCGAGCTGCCCGTGGCCGCTGACGCCGCTGCGGCCCGCGTGGCCCTGCCCGCCGCGCAGTCCCTGGCGCTGGCGCGCGATGACAACGGGCGCTTCGAGCTGAACGTGCGCCCGCGCTGAACCTGACCGGCCCCCTTCCCTTCTTCCTGCACTGCCTTGCGCCGCCATGCCAAACACACCCAACCCCCAGCTCAACAAAAACGGCGAGCTGATTCACCTGCTGTCCACTGAAGGGCTGCCGCGCGAAGTCATCACGCACATTCTCGACACGGCCTCGCAGTTCGTGAGCGTGAACGACCGCGAAGTCAAGAAAGTGCCCCTGCTGCGCGGCAAGAGCGTGTTCAACCTGTTCTTTGAAAACTCCACGCGCACGCGCACCACTTTCGACATCGCGGCCACGCGCCTGTCGGCAGACGTCTACACGCTGGACATCGCGCGCTCATCCACCGCCAAGGGCGAAAGCCTGCTGGACACCATCGCCAACCTCAGCGCAATGGCCGCCGACATCTTCGTGGTGCGCCACGGCGAAAGCGGCGCGCCCTACCTGGTGGCGCAGCACGTGGCCCCGCACGTGCACGTGGTCAATGCGGGCGACGGCCGCCACGCGCACCCCACGCAGGCGCTGCTGGACATGTACACCATCCGCCACTACAAAAAAGACTTCTCCAGCCTCACGGTGGCCATCGTGGGCGACGTGCTGCACTCGCGCGTGGCGCGCTCCGACATCCACGCGCTCAAAACCCTGGGCGCGGGCGAAGTGCGCGTGGTCGGCCCCCGCACGCTCGCGCCCGCCGATTTCGCCGCAATGGGCGCGCGCGTGTTCCATGACCTGGAAGAAGGCATCCGCGACTGCGACGTCATCATCATGCTGCGCCTGCAAAACGAGCGCATGAGCGGCGCGCTGCTGCCCAGCAGCCAAGAATATTTCCGGCGCTTTGGCCTCACGCCCGAGCGGCTGCGGCGCGCCCGGCCCGACGCCATCGTGATGCACCCCGGCCCCATCAACCGGGGCGTGGAAATCGACTCCGCCGTGGTCGATGGCGGCCAAAGCGTCATCCTGCCGCAAGTGACTTTCGGCATCGCCGTGCGCATGGCGGCGCTGAGCATCGTGGCAGGCAACGCCACCTGAAAACCTGTTCGGAAAACAGGCTCTCCGAAGCGCCCGCAACCCCCTCTTTCTTCGCAGCACCATGAAACTCCTCATCGAACAAGGCCGTGTGATTGACCCGGCCAGCGGCCGCGACGAAGTGGCCGACATCGCCATTGCCGCAGGCCGCATCGTCGCCATCGGCAAAGCGCCCGGCAGTTTCACGCCCGACCGGCGCCTGAACGCCGCCGGCTGCATCGTCGCCCCCGGCCTGATCGACCTGTGCGCGCGCCTGGGCGAGCCGGGCAACGAACACGCCCGCATGCTGGAAAGCGAAGTGGGCGCGGCCATTGCAGGCGGCGTCACCAGCCTGGTCTGCCCGCCCGACACCGACCCCGTACTCGACGAGCCGGGCCTGGTTGAAATGCTCAAGATGCGCGCCGAGCGCCTGCACCAGTCGCGCGTGCTGCCGCTGGGCGCGCTCACGCGCGGCCTGGCCGGCGAGCAACTCACCGAAATGGCCGAACTGACCGAAGCCGGCTGCATCGCCTTCGGCCAGGCCGACGCCCCTCTGATCAACACGCAAGTGCTGCACCGCGCCCTGCAATACGCCAGCACCTTCGGCTACGCCGTCTGGCTGCGCCCGCAAGACGCCTGGCTGGGCGCGGGCGTGGCCGCCAGCGGCGCCATCGCCAGCCGCATGGGCCTGGCCGGCATCCCCGCCGCCGCCGAAACCATCGCCCTGCAAACCCTCCTGGAGCTGCTGCGCGCCTTCGGCGCCGGCCACGCGGACAGCCCGCGCGTGCACATCTGCCGCCTCTCCAGCGCCAAAGGCGTGGCGCTGCTGCGCCAGGCCAAGGCCGAAGGGCTGAACATCACCGCCGACGTCAGCATCAACTCCCTGCACCTGAGCGACGAAGACCTGGGCTACTTCGACTCCGCCGCCCGCCTGCTGCCGCCGCTGCGCCAGCCGGCCGACCGCCAGGCGCTGTCCGACGCCCTGGCCGACGGCACGATCGACGCGCTCGTCTCCGACCACACCCCCGTCACCGCCGACGCCAAAACCCTGCCCTTTGCCCAGGCCCAGCCCGGCGCCACCGGCCTGGAGCTGCTGCTGCCCCTGGCCCTGCGCTGGGGGCAAGCCCCGGGCGGCCCCGGCCTGCGGCGCGCGCTGCAAGCCATCACCAGCGGCCCGGCCCACGTGCTGGGCGCCGCCTTGGGTTCGCTGCAAGCCAGCCTGGGCCGCCTCACCGAAGGCGGCATGGCCGACGTGTGCGTCTTCAACCCGCAAGCGCGCTGGCCCATCGACCCCGCCCAACTGCGCAGCCAGGGCGCAGCCACGCCCTTCGCCCGGCAAGAAGCCACAGGCCAGGTGCGCTTCGCGCTGGTCGGCGGGCAAGTGGCGTTTGAAGCCTGAAAGCCCGGCCGCAAGACAGCCCGCAGACGCGACCGTGAATGCATGAAGCAAGATAAGCCGTCCACCGCTCTGTTTTCGCTCCTTGATTCATAGCATTGGGTCCTGGTGCAGAAAGCGCAGAGAGGCATTTCAGCCACCTCGAATTTGCTCCTTTTTTGATGCGCGTTCAGCCAAAACAAATACAACTGCCAGCATGTAGGCGCATATAAGCGCTTTACTGCCGAACGCCTGCCGCAAAGCCACGATGTGCGCTCCCGTTTCACTTGACCCAAAGTGAGTTTTTTCATCACGGCGACAGGCGTTCATTTCCCACCAGCAGCCCCGGCCAGACTCCGCCGATTGGGACGCCGCGCTCTACCTGGCGGCCCGCCGATCTGGTGGTTTCAAAGAACGCCATTTCCATTGACAGGGCGACAGAGGAAATCAATGGCCGCAACATGCTCAAGGGCAAAGACAACCGCTCGGGCGTCACGATTGGCGTGGGCGTGGATCCGGGGCAGCAGGCCCCGGAAGCTTATAAAGACCGACTGCGCAATTTCGGCATCAAGCAAGAGCTGATTGCCAAGCTGGAGCCTTACATGGGGCTGATCCGGGGCCAGGCCATAGAAAAGCTGAAGGGAAAACCGCTGAGCCTGAGCAAACAGGAGGTGGAGCAGGTTGTCGCGGAGATGAAAAATGAAATGCTCAAAGACCTGGTCAGGGAATACGACAGGCTGACGGAGAAAATCGAAGGCCGGAGAGAATTCAAGGAGCTTGCCATTCAGGAGCAGACTATTTTATTTTCGAGAAAATGGCAAGATGGCCATTTGAGAAATTACCAAGCCTCAAAAGACATCGCCCGCTCATTATCATTGGGACAGACTAGGGAAGCGCTTGGCAAGTTAAATGGTAGTAACTATCCAGGGCATGGCGACCGCATCGCCAAAGAGCATGCCTATCTTGAAGCCTGGCTTCATTGCATACATGAAGAAAAACACAAGGTAAAACCTGACGGCGACAAGGCAAAGTAAATGAAAAGAATGCTTTTGGCCACGCTGGCCCTGCTGGCATGCCAGATGCCAGTCGGCGCGAAGGAAGAGGCTTGCCTTCAGGATCGCGGCCTGCTGGAGGGAACCTTTGTTCTGGTCAAAAGCATTCCTGCTGTCTCCATTGGCGAATCAGAACTGGATGGAACTGTTTTCCTTGATGGTCAGAAAATATCAATTGCATATCATGAAGGCAGCTGTGAAAGCTGGCCATCCATTCAGTCCCGAGTGTCAAACTATGAGATGCTGTTTTACCCGCCTTTTGCGAATGAAATGTGCCGTCAGCATCCATGGGAGCACTGGTGCGATAATGACCGGCGAAAATTTCCGCAGAAGCTGATACAGCGAAACATGAAAGTAACCGTCTATGATGCGGATGAAATTGAGTGGAAGGAGGTGACTCGCCTCCTCGAGCCGTATGGTTTCGCTCCCGGCAAGAAAAACTATATCGTGAGTTTCAGTGATGGTTCGGGGCCGTCATATGTTTTTTATTTTTCTGGCCGTGACATCCTGATTAATCTGGCCTATCTTGATAATGCAACGGGCGGGAAATCGCGCTTCACTGATATCGTCCAGATTTTCAGAAGAACCAGCTCCACGGTCAAAACCTGGGATGGCGATTTCCGCGTTCCGGCCGCAAAAAAACCGTCTGGGCGGTGAGCTGGGGCCGTGAAAGCGCGGACCGGAGCGGGGCGCAAGGCGCAGCCGGGCCTTGCGGCCCGGCAAGGATTGGCAAACGCCGCAGGGCGCCCGGTTCTGCGTTTTTCGCATCACGGACAGATTGGGAACAGGCTCCGGGAATGGCTCTTTGCCCTGAAGCCTGCATCCAAAACAGGAGCGAATTCGAGCACGTCAAAATGCCAGTCCGCGCACATTCCACTAGGACCCCATGCTATGAATAGAGGAGCTAAAGATCCTGCTGCATTCCGTCCTGTTCAGAAGTCCATCGTTGCCGAAAGCCGCAGTGTGCGCGGCTCGCCCATGGCCAGGCTGGCGAAGTAGGGCTTGGTCCAGTAGGCGCGGTTGGCCGCGTTGGCCAGCGTGGCGCGCAAGGTGAACGGGCGGCCCGCCACGCGCGTGGCGTAGCGCGCGCCCAGGTCGATGACGGCGCGGCCGGGGATGGACAGCGCGTTGTCCGCGCTGAGGTATTGCCGCGATGCGGCGGCGGCATGGGCCGTGAGCGTCAGGCCCTGCGCGGCGGGCCAGGCCATGCCCGCGTCCCATTCCACGCCCAGTTTGGCCTGCCACCTGGGCACGCCCGTGGCCTGGCGGCCTTCGTGGGCGGCCTGGGCGGCGTGAATCACCTTGGCCTGCGTCCAGGCCAGGCCGCCCATCAGGCGCAGGCCGGGCCGGGCTTGCCCGAAAAAGCCCCATTCCACGCCCCGGTTGCGCTGCATGCCGCCGAATGAGAAGAAGTTGGTGAGCAAGTCGGTGTAGCTGCCGGGCCGCCTGATTTCAAACACGCTGAAGGTGTGCGCGAATTCGCCCAGGTCGAGCTTGAGGCCCGCTTCTTTCTGCCGCGTTTTGAAGGGCGGGAAAGCCTGGCCCGCGTTGGCGGCGGTGGCGGGCGCGATGGCCCCTTGGCTCAAGCCCTCTGCGTAGTTGGCGTAGAGCGATATGCGGCTGCCGGCCTTGTAGAGAATGGCGACAGAGGGCGTGGTGGCGCTTTGGCTGTAGCGCGCGCCCAGCTGCGCGCCGCTTGCGCCGCTGAAGGTGGCGCTTTTTACCTGCTGGCGGCGCGCGCCCAGCGTGATTTGCAGGCGCTCTTGCATGAAGGAGAGCGTGTCGGCTGCGCCGATGCTGGACAGGCGCGTGTCGGTGCGGGTGATGGCCGGGGCGGGGCTGGGCAGCGCCACTTGCGGCCCCCACGCGGGGTGGTAGAGGCTGGTGGTCCAGCCGCCGGGCAGCAGGCCCATGGCGCCGTTGAGGCGGTAGTTTTCGCTGTAGTGCGTGAGCTGGAGCGCGAGTTGGTGGCCCACGGCGCCCGTGTGCAGCCGGCCTTTGAGGCCCGCTTCGGCGGAGCGCCTTCGGGCCGTGTCGGCCACGCCGCCGAAGTTCAGGCGCATGTCGCCCGCTGCGTTGATGACTTGCCCGATGCCCATGAGCGTGTCAAACGCCGTGTGGCTGGCGCCCGCTGCGGCCCAGGCCGTCAGGTTTTGGCCCCAATCGAACTCGCCGCGCAGCATGGCCCCTTTGTCCACGCTGTCGTAATAGGCCCAGGGCGGGTTCCATGACACATCGGGCCGGGGCGGCGCGGGCACGGCCAGGCCGGGCGCAAGCGTTAGCCCGCGCGTCATGCCCTTGACGCGGTCTTGCGTGCGGTACAGGTCGGCCGAGACGCGGGCGCGCCCGCCCGCGCCGCGCCAGTCCAGCCCCAGCGAGGCCAGCGTGGCTTTCTTGCGCTGCGTGTTCACGGCAGTTTCGCCGTTGCGCCAAACGCCGTTGAAGCGCACGCCGAACTGCTGCTGTTCGCCCAGGCGGCGGCCCACATCCACATGGCTGCCGAAGTGGCTGTCCGACTGGTAAATGGCCTTGACGCGCGCCAGCGGCTCGCTGCCCGCACGCTTCGGAACCAGATTGACCGCGCCGCCCGTGGTGCCCTTGGGCGGCATGCCGTTGAGCAGGGCCGATGGCCCCTTGAGCACTTCCACGCGCTCCAGCATCTCGGGCGCGTTGCGGAAGTAGGCGGCCATGCCGGGCAGGCCGTTGAGCATCACGTCGGCCACGAGCGAAGGCAGGCCGCGAATCGTGTAGCTCTCGTTGCTCTCGCCCGGAGCGCCGCTGGCAAACACCGCCGGATCATTGCGGGCGATGACTTCGCTCACGTCGCCCGCCTGGCTGTCTTCCATGAAGCTTTCGGTGTAGGCAATGGTGGAAAACGGCGTTTCCATAAAGTCTTTGCCGCCCAGCAGGCCCAGGCGGGCGCGCGTGGCCACGTGGCCGCCCGCGTAAACGGGCGCAGCGGCGGTTTCCTGCACTTTCACCTCGGGCAGCGTGGCGGGCTGCTTCGCGTTCTCTGCTGGCGCTGTTTGTGCTGTTTGCGCCGTCTGTGCCGATGCGGCCGCCGCCGCCAGCGCCAGGGCGGACAGCAGCGCCCTTTTGCCCCGCGTCGATTTGGAATGGAATGGCTTCATGTGATGCTCCTGCAACGTGAACGAAAACAGCCCGTCAGGGCTGCGGACTGATTTAGTTGCATCATATTAAACTAATTCGCATGTGAAGCCTGATTTCGCTCCTTTATCCATAGCGTGATGTCCTGGTGGAATCTGCGCAAAAGCTGTTTTCTGCTGCCTGAATTCGCTCCTTTTTTCGAGGCGCCTCAAGCTGCCGTGGACAATCCGCCCCGCCATGCCGCAGCGGCATGGCCCAGCAAAGAAGGCATTCCATGAGCAACGAGCCGCCAGCCCCCGCGCGGGGCCGCCCCCGCACCCTGACCCGCGAACGCATTGCCGAAGCCGGCATGCAAATCGGCCTGCCCGCCCTCACCTTCACCGGCGTGGCCAGCGCGCTGGGCGTGAGCCACGTGGCGCTTTACAAGCACGTGCCGAATCTGGAAGAACTCAAGCGCCTGGTGGCCGCCGAAATTTTTGAGCGCTGGCAAATGCCCCCGCTGCCGCAAGAGGGCGCAGAAGGCGACGGCGCAGACGGCGCAGACGGCGAAAAGGGCGAAAGCGGCAAGGGCAGCGGTGATCTGGAGGCCTACCTGCTGGCCTTCACCCATTCACTGCGTGAACTGGCCCGGGCGTATCCGGGGCTGGCGCCCTGGCTCATCCGCCGCGCCGCCGCCACGCCCGCCATGACGGCGCGCATTGACGAGCACCACGCCCAGGTGGCGCGCGCTTTCGGCATCTCCAAGGAAGACGCGCGCCAGACGCTGGCGATGGTGGCCTTTCACTGCATCGCCGTGGCCGACACCGTCTGCGCCACGCCTGAAGCGCCGCACGCCAGCGAGCAGGAAAACAGCGCGGACAGGGCCGAGATCGAAGCCGATTTCGAGCGCGGCATGCGCGCGCTCATTGCCGGCGCGCTGCTGCGGCTGGGCCGCACTGCCGCGCCGCCAGATTGAACTGGCCCGCCGCCCGCGCTACTTGCGCCCCCGCAGCACGCGCAGCAGCTCATCGAGCAGCAGGCCCGCCACGCCAGCGGTGATGGCCATGTCGGCCACGTTGAAGGCCGGAAAGTGGCCGTGGTGGAACAGGCCGTTCAGAAAACGCCAGTGAAAGTCCAGAAAGTCCACCACGTAGCCGTGGACCACGCGGTCAATCACGTTGCCAATGGCCCCGCCCAGAATCATGCTGAGCGAAAAGGCAAACAGGCGCTGCCCGCCATGCCCGCGCAGCAGGGCCACGATGAACAGCGCCGCCGCCGCCCCCAGCCCGGTGAACAGCCAGCGCTGCCAGCCGCCCGCCTGCGCCAGAAAGGAAAAGGCCGCGCCCGTGTTGTGCGCGCGCACGACGTTGAAAAAGCTGGTGACGGGCGTGACATCGCCCAGCCGGTAATGGCCCACGATGAGCCATTTGGTGAACTGGTCCAGCACGATGACAAGCGCGGCCAGCAGGAGCCAGAAGGCCAGGGAGGTTGATTCGTTTTTCAAGGCAGTGTGTACAGGCCGTGTTCACGCAGCCCGTCAGAGTCAAAGCAGCGGCTGATGGCCCGGAAATAAAGCGGGTTCTGGTGAGCGAAGTGCTGATAGACGGCGTAGGCCACCAGATCCGCCAGCTGAATGAGGCGCGAGCTGGCCGAGTCCAGAAAGACAGGGACTTCCGCGTAGTTGCGGGTGCGCCCCCACTGGTGGCCGCTGTATTTGAATTCGCGCGCGATGGATTGGATGGTGAGTTCGTTGCTGGCCTTGTCAAACAGAATGAGGCCGCGCTGCGCGGGCTGCTTGCGGATGGCCGCCTTACGGTTCAGGCGCGTGAGCATCTGGTCAAAGCGGGCGCTGATTTGCTCGAAGGCCAAGTCAATGGGCTGTTTGCCGGCGGGCGTTTTTTCGCGCTGGATGACGGCGGCAAACAGGCGCACGCCGTATCCGTGGCGCTGGCTGATGGCGGCATGCAACGCGTCGGCAATGGCCTGCTCTCTCAGAACCTGCTCAAAGTCTGTCCGTGGGTGCGAAAAGCGCGAACTCGGGCGGCCTGCAGCGTTGCAAATCCTCGCCGGGCCACAAGGCCCGTCTGCGGTTTGCGCCTTGCAGTCCATCCCGATTTCACGCTTTCGCCCCTCACGGCCAGACTCCGAACAGGTTCTCCGGGCCCGCTCCACGCGCCGCCAGCGGCCATTGCCCTTGTGCATGGGATTGCCGTGCAATTCCACCGCGTGAGGCTCATCGGCGCTGAAACGCGCGGCGATGTCATTGAGGTCCTGCTCGATCCAGTGGGCCTGCCGCTCTGGCACGCTGACGCCTGCCAGCACGAACCAGGGCAGGCGCGGGTCGTTGCCCGATTCGTCCAGGTACAACAGATACATGCGGGAGTGGAATGCGAAAGCGGGCCGCTGCATGGCGGCCCGCAAAAAAAGAAGGGGCAGGCGGGCTGAATCCCGACGCCCCGCAGAAAAGGCGGTGCTCCTGACCCTGAAGGGCGCTGATTCTACCGGCCCCGTTGAACGCCATGCCGCTGAAAGAGCCGGAAGATTGAATAAAGCATTTCAGCTCCTTCTTTCATAGCAAGATGTCCTAGTAGAACGGGCGCAAACACCATTTTCGAGGACCTGAATTTGCTCCTGTTTCCAAGTGACGGTAGCGAATTGCGAAGCGCCGCGCTGCCGGAGCGCTTCAGACAAAGGCGCGCTGCTCTTGCCGTGCGCTTTCGCCGCTGATGTTGCCGGCGCAGCGCTGGCAGATGGCTTGCGTTGGGCTGACTTCAGGCTCGTAGTGCCAGCAGCGTTCGCATTTGGCGTGGGCGCTGGGGCGCACTTGCACGCCCAGGGCGCTGCCGGGCTGCAATTGCGCTTTGGAGGTGATGAAGAGCAAGGGCAGCTCCGCGCCCAGGCTGGCGAGCAGGGCGTGGTCTTCGGGCGCGGCGGTGACGGCGATTTCGGCTTGCAGGGAGGCGCCGATTTGCCCGGCTTCGCGCAGGGATTCGATTTCCTTGTTGGCTACGTCGCGGATTTCGCGCAGGCGCTGCCATTTGGCCAGCAGGGCGTCGTCGCCCGCAGGCAGGTTGTGGAAGGTTTCAAAGAAGATGGATTGGCCGGTTTTGCTGATGAAGGGCCAGGCTTCTTCGGCGGTGAAGCTCAAAAAGGGCGCCATCCAGCGCAGCATGGCCTGGGTGATGTGCCATAGCGCCGTTTGCGCGCTGCGGCGGGCGTGGCCCGTGGCGGCGGTGGTGTAGAGGCGGTCTTTGAGGATGTCGAGATAAAAGCCGCCCAGGTCTTCGGAGCAAAAGAGCTGGAGCTTGGCGACGACGGGGTGGAATTCATACACGCGAAAGTGCTGGATGAATTCGGCTTGCAGCGCGGCGGCGCGCGTGAGCGCCCAGCGGTCGATTTCGGTCAGCTGCTCAAATGGCACGGCGTCTTTTTCCGCGTCAAAGTCGCTGACGTTGGCCAGCAAAAAGCGCAGGGTGTTGCGGATGCGGCGGTAGCCGTCGATCACGCGGGCCATGATTTTGTCGTCGCCCGCGATGTCGCCGGAGTAGTCGCTGGCGGCGACCCAGAGGCGGATGATTTCTGCGCCCCACTTTTTGAAGGCTTGCTGCAAGTCGATGCCGTTGCCCAGCGATTTGCTCATCTTGCGGCCCTGGCTGTCTACCGTGAAGCCGTGGGTGAGCAGGCCGCGATAGGGCGCGCGGCCATGAATGGCGCAGGAAAGCAGCAGCGAGGAGTGAAACCACCCCCGGTGCTGGTCGTGCCCTTCCAGGTAGAGGTCGGCTTCGGGGCCGCTGTCGTGCGCCAGCGCCTGGTGCGAGCCGCGCAGCACGTGCCAGAAGGTGGAGCCGGAGTCAAACCACACTTCCAGGATGTCGGTGCTTTTGGTGTAGTGCGGCGCATCTTGCGGGCCGAGGATGTCTTCGGCGCTGGCGCGGCTCCAGGCTTCGACGCCGCCTTTTTCAATCATGTCGGCGGCCTGGTCGATGATTTGCATGGTGCGCGGGTGCAGCTCGCCCGTTTCCTTGTGCAGGAAAAAGGGAATGGGCACGCCCCAGGCGCGCTGGCGGCTGATGACCCAGTCGGGCCGGCCCGCAATCATGTCGCGCAGACGGGCGCGCCCGTTTTCGGGGTAGAAGCTGGTGTGGTCGATGGCTTCCAGCGCAAGCTGGCGCAGGGTTTTGGGGGCCTTGTCTTTGGTGAAGACGCCTTCGCCTTCGTCCATGCGGATGAACCATTGCGCGGCGGCGCGGTAGATGACGGGCGTTTTGTGCCGCCAGCAGTGCGGGTAGCTGTGTTGCAGCGGGCTGGAGGCCAGCAGGCGGCCGGCCTGGTTCAGCGCCTCGACGATGACGGGGCAGGCTTTCCAGATATTGAGGCCGCCGAACAGGGGCAGCTCGTCCGCGTAGCTGCCGTGCGGCTGCACGGGGTTGAGGATGTCGTCCGTGCGCATGCCGTGGGCCATGCAGGACTGGTAGTCGTCCACGCCGTAGGCGGGCGCGGAGTGGACGATGCCGGTGCCGTCGCTGTCGCTGACGTAGTCGGCCAGATACACGGGCGACAGGCGCCGGTAGCTGTAGGGGCCGCTGCCCGCATCGGCCGCGTCATGCAGCGGGTGGCGGAAGGCCAGCCCGGCCAGCGCCTGGCCTTTGGCGGTGGCGATGATGTCGCCCTTCAGGCCGTAGCGCTCCAGCGCCTGCTCTACCAGCTTGCGGCCCAGCAGCAGCACGCCGCGCGGGGTGCTGACCAGCGCGTATTCCAGATCGGGGTTGGCGTTGAGCGCCTGGTTGGCGGGCAGCGTCCAGGCCGTGGTGGTCCAGATGACGGCGTAGGCGGGGCCGGGCAGGCTGTCCAGGCCAAAGGCGGCGGCCAGCGCCTGCGGGTTGTCGGCCTCAAAGGCCACATCCAGCGTGCCGCTTTGCTTGTCCTGGTATTCGATTTCAAATTCGGCCAGCGAAGACGCGCAGTCAAAGCACCAATACACGGGCTTGAGGCCGCGATAGACAAAGCCGCGCTCGATCACGCGCTTGAAGGCGCGCAGCTCGTCGGCTTCGTTGCCGAAGTTCATGGTCAGGTAGGGGTTGTCCCAGTCGCCCAGCACGCCCAGGCGCTTGAAGTCCTGCTTTTGCTGGGCGATTTGCGCCGTGGCGTAAGCGCGGCTTTGGGCCTGCATTTCGTCGCGGCCCAGCTTGCGGCCAAACTTTTTTTCCACCGCGTTTTCAATGGGCAGGCCGTGGCAGTCCCAGCCGGGCACGTATTGCGCGTCAAAGCCATCGAGCATGCGCGCCTTGTTGATCATGTCTTTCAGAATCTTGTTGACGGCATGGCCCATGTGGAGCTGGCCGTTGGCGTAGGGCGGGCCGTCGTGCAGCACGAATTTGGGGTGGCCGCAGCGCGCGGCGCGCAAGCGCTGGTACAGGCCGCCGCTTTTTTCGCTGCCTTCCCAGCTGGCAATCCAGCCCGGCTCGCGTTTGGGCAGTTCGCCCCGCATGGGAAAAGGCGTGTCGGGCAGGTTCAGGGTGTCGCGGTAGCTCTTGGCTTGGCTTGCTTGCTTGCTGTCGTTGCTCATGGTGGAGTGGATCAGGTTTTTTCCGGCCTGAAAGGGCCGCCAGCGCCCGCCGCACAAGCGCGGGCAGCTATCAAAAAATGAGTAAAAAGGGGAAACAGATGGGGGAGAAGCGGGGCGGGGCCAGTGGCAGGCCGCGTCTTCAAGACGGCCCGCCGCCCCTTCAAATTCGGCCCGTGGCCGGATGGGCCGCTGCCGCTGCTGGATGGCGCTCAAACCACGCGCGCGCCTGGGCACCATCGCGCGCGATGCCTTCGGCCAGCGCCGCCAGGCTGTGATAGCGCTTTTCTTCGTGCAGTTTCCAGATGAGTTCCACGCAAATAATCTTACCGTAGCCCCCCTCGGGGCCAAGGCTGGCAGGCCAGTCAAACACATGCGTTTCCAGCAGCACGCGGCCGCCGTTGATGTCGTGCGCATCCAGCGAAGGGCGCACGCCCAGATTGGCCACGCCCGGCAGCGGCGCGCTGCCCAGCCCCGATACCCGCACGGCAAAAATGCCGCTGGCCGCCGGCTGCCAGGCACAGGCGCGGCGCGAAAAGCGCAGGTTCAGCGTGCGAAAGCCGTCTTGCCGCCCTAGCGCGCTCTCGGCCAGCGCGCGCCCCAGCTTGCGGCCATGCACCACATGCCCGCTGATGGCGTAGGGCCGCCCCAGCAGGCTGGCGGCGGCGGCCATGTCGCCCGCCGCCAGCGCCTCGCGCACGGCAGTGGATGACACGCGCTGCCCCTGCACTTCGTAAGAGGGCATGCGCGCCACGTCAAACCCGCGCCGCGCGCCCGCCGCTTGCAGCAAGGCGAAGTCGCCTGCCCGCCTGGCGCCAAAGCGAAAGTCGTCGCCCACCAGCACATGGCGCGCGCCCAGGCCCTTGAGCAGCACGTCGTCAATGAAATCCTGCGCGGGCATCGCCGCCAGCGCCGCGTTGAATGGCAACACCACCGCCTGATTCACCCCGCAGCGCGCCAGCTCGGCCAGCTTGTCGCGCAAGGCGCTGATGCGCGGCGGCGCCAGATCGGGCTGCCCCGTGGCGGCGGCAAACCAGTCGCGCGGGTGCGGCTCGAAAGTCAGCACGCAACTGGGCACGCCACGCTGCGCCGCCTCGCTGCACAGGCGCGCCAGCATGGCCTGATGGCCCCGGTGCACGCCGTCGAAATTGCCAATGGTGAGCGCGCAGCCCGGCGCAATGCCCGGATGGCGCAGCCCGCGAAAAATCTTCATAGAAAGGACTCCATCAGCCGCGCCACGGCCTGCGGCTGGTCGTGGTGCAGCATGTGGCCCGCGCCCTGCACGGCCTCAATGCGGCAATCGGGCACGCTGCGCATGCGCTCCAGGTATTCGGCCAGCGTGTACTGGCCGCGCCAGAGCAGGCCCAGGCTGTCGCGCCCCTTTTCATCCAGCGCGTGCGCGGCCAGCACGGGCGCGGTGATGGCGCGATAGGCCGCCAGCGTCTCCTCCAGCCGGAAAAGGTAAGGGCTGATGACCTTGTGCGCCGGATCGCCCAGCACGCGCCACAGGCCCTGCCCGTCCGGCTGCGCCCAGTGCCCGGCCAGCCACAGCGCCTTGTCGGCGGGCAGGCGCGGATTGTTTTGCCGCAGGCGTTCGGCCACGGCGGCGGCATTGGCATAAGGCTTCAGCCCCGCCTGGCCCTGATGCAGCCGGGCCAGCTCATCCAGCCACTGCGCCATGCGCGCGGGCGCCTGTTCAGGCGCCGCAGCGGGCAGGCCGAAGCCTTCCAGATTCACCACGCGCCGCACGCGCTGCGGCCGCGCGCCCGCATACAGCATGGCAATGTGCCCGCCCAGGCTGTGGCCCGCCAGATCGACCGGCGCGCCATCCGGTGCCAGCAGCGTCAGCAGCGCGTCCAGATCGCCCAGGCAATCGGCAATCGTGTAGTGGTCCACCGGGCCGCTTTGGCGCGTCAGGCCAAAGCCGCGCCAGTCGGGCGCCACCATGCGGCGCGAGCGCGCAAAACCGTCGCTGAAGGCATCGGCCACGAACTGGAACGACGCGCCCACATCCATCCACCCGTGCAGCAGCACCAGCAGCGGCGCGTCCGCATCGCCCGGCGGCGCGCCCCACTCGCTCAAGTGCATGCTGATGTGCCGCAGCGCCACGTGGCGCGAGCGCAGCGGGCGCGAAGGGGTGTAAGCGGATGCGTTCATGGGCGGCCATTTTCCGGCATGGCCTTGCCGCGCCTGGATGGGCATGCAAAATGCGATCAATCACGATTTGAAACAGGAGGCCACCATGACACACCTTGCAAGCCTTTCTCGCGCCGCCGCCCTGGCCTGCGCGGCGGCTTTTTGCGCTCCGGCGCAAGCCCAGCCGGTCTATAGCGGCTGGCTGTGCTGCACCATGCGGGTCAGCGGCGACTGGATCAGCGACATCAACTACACGGGCAACGGCACGCGGCTGATCCAGGCGGGCACGCCCGTGCAAATCACCGGGCATGGCCGCTACCGGGTACACATCACCATCAAGGGCGAGCCTTATCGCCTGGGCAACGACTACAGCCGCGATCTGGACGATGCCCAGTTCACCGAGCGCTACATCGTCAGAACCGATCCGGCCAAGGCGCTGGCCCGCTGGCCGCAGAAAGTGCAAGAGGCCATCCGCACAGCCCGGGTGCGCGTGGGCATGACGCGCGAGCAGGTCATCATGGCGCTGGGCTACCCGGTCAGCAGCGAAAACCCTGCTCTGGACACGGACGCCTGGCGCTACTGGCTGGGCAGCTTCGAGGAATACCAGGTGCATTTCAACGCCGCTGGCAAAGTGCGCGAAGTTTCAGGCGCGCCCGGCACGCTGGCGCGCGTGCTCATGCGCTGACGCCTGAGCGCCTGTTCCGGAACGCAGGGGCCGGGCGCAGCGCCTGCGCTCTTGCCAACCAGGGCCAAATCGGCTCCAAGTCCCCGTGGAATCAGCGCAGGCAGCTATCAAAAATGAAGCAAACGGGCAGCAGCCCCGTTCGCCGCGCCCAGGCCCCGCGCCTGGGCGATGACCAGCAGGCCATCGAAGATCAGGCTTTCCACCAACTCGTAGGAGCGCGCCATGTTGGGCAGCATCTTCCAGCCTGCGCCGCCCGTCATGACGCAAGCGGGTTCTTCCCCGCAGCGCGCGCGCAGGTGCTGCGCCATGCGCTCGCAAGCGCCTGCGATGGCGTAGGTGCCGCCGCTGGTCAGCCCGTCGCTGGTGTTGGTGGGAAATTCGCACACTTCGCCCGTGGGCACGTGCAGGCCGGCCGTGCCCGATTCCAGCGCGCGCAGCATGATGCCGTGGCCCGGCAGGATCAGGCCGCCCAGAAAGCGGCCTTCGGCGTCAATGGCTTCCACCGTCACGGCCGTACCCACCATCACCAGCAAAATGGGGCGCGCCCGGCCTTCCCGGGCCAGCACGTGGTGGCGCGCGCCGATCATGGCCACCCAGCGGTCAGCGCCCAGCCGCGCAGGGTAGTCATAGCCATTGATCAGACCCGCCTCGGCGCTGCTGGCCACCACCCAGTGCGGCTCCACGCTCCAGATTTCCATCTGCTCATGCACGCGGTGGCGTATGGCCTGCCCGGCCACGATGCAGCCCAGCATGGACTGCGGCTCCGGCAGGCCCGCCCAGCCGGTGTCAGCCAGGCGGTCGATCTGCTCCAGAAATTCCACGCCGCGCGCCAGCGCCTGCGCGCCCGGGGCCGGGCGCTCATACAGCGTCCACTTCAGACGCGTGTTGCCTACATCAATGGCCAAAAAACTCATGGGCCGCGATGGTAGCGGCGCAAGGCACAATGCCCGCTTCTCTCACCCCAAGCAAAGGAGCACTGATATGGGACTGTTCAGCTTCATCAAGGACGCGGGCGAAAAACTGTTCGGCAGCAAGGAAGTCGAAGAAGCCAAGGCCGCGAACAACACAGCCACCCTGGACGATCTCAATGCCAAGGCAAGCGCCGCCATCAAAACCTACATTGAGCAGCAAAGTCTGGGCCTGACGGACTTGGCCGTCCGCTTTGACGGCGCCAGCGGCAAAGTCACCCTCACGGGCCAGGCTCCCAGCCAGGCCGCCGCAGAAAAGGCCGCCTTGGCGGCAGGCAACGTCGGCAGCGTCAGCAGCGTGGAAAACGGTTTGCAGTTCCCGCAGGAAAAGCCCTCGCAATTTCATGACGTGGTCAAGGGCGACACCCTCTCAGCCATTGCCAAGAAATACTACGGCGACGCCAGCAAATACCCGGTGATCTTCGAGGCCAACAAACCCATGCTCACCCATCCCGACAAAATCTACCCCGGCCAAAAACTGCGCATTCCGCCGCTCTAAGCGCCTGTCCTCAAAGAGAGAATTTATGGCAAACGATCGTCATGTATCCAAGTGACATGACTGACGAACAGTGGGGTGCAAAAGCGCTTTCCGGCAGGTAAACGCGCAGGCAGACCCCGGGCGCACAGCGCCCGGGACATGATCAACGCCATCTTCCATGTGCAAGCCACAGGTTGCCAGTGACTTGCGCTTCCCAAGAACTACCCGCCCTGGAAACAGGTCTACAACACCTTTACCCGCTGGGGCCAGCGCGGCGTGTGGGATGTGCTGCTGGCGCTGTTGCGTCAGCAAGTGCGCGCAAGGCAGGAAGGCGGGCCAGGCCCAGCACAGCCATCATCGACTCTCAATCAGTCAAGACCGTCTCAAAAGGGGGCAGCGCGGATATGACGCAGGCAAAAGAGTCAAAGGCGCAAGCGCCACATAGCCGTAGACACAATGGGGCTGCTGCTGGCCGTGGTGGTGCATTCAGCAGGTATTCAGGACCGGGTGGGCCTGGGCTTTGCTGATCAGGCTGTTCATGCACTTTGAAGATCTGAAGACCATCTTTGTCGATAGCGGCTCACGGGAACGCCGATTGGATGAGCTGGATGGGCGCTGAGCCTGTTGGCTGGAACATGCTGATGATCAAGCGTTGCCAGAAGAGAAGCGCATCTTCAAGGCGCTCCCCAAGCGCTGAATTGTGGAAAGAACCTTCGCCTAGCTGAACCAATCGAGAAGGCTCTCCAAGAACTATGAACTCACGGCCCTCTTCAGCCGAAGCATTCGTCAAGATTGCTTGCATTCGGCGCGTGGCCAGGCTTTTGGGATAGTTTTGAGAACAGTCTCTCAGGGCGAACTTGTCTGCTAGAGATCATCAGAAACAGGAGCAGATTAAAGGCATCAAAAATGCCTTTCTGCGCTGTTTTCACTAGGACATATTGCTATTTATAAAGGAGCAAATAAGCTTCTTTGTCCAGCGGTTTCAAAAAGCGGAAGCGGCCTTCGCGCAGGCGCTTTTCGGGCTTCGTCCGGGGCAGCCGGGCTGCATCCGGCTTGCCTTGCGCTGTGACCGCATCTCACAATGCGGGGTCAAACCCAAGAAAGGAAATGCCATGCCCGCTCTCCGCCTTGCTTTTTCTCAATCTGCCGCGCGCTGGCTGCTGGGCGGCCTGCTGGCGAGCCTGGCCGCAGGGGCCTGCGCCGCGCCTGCCCTATCGGCTGAACCGGCCGAATGCACCGCCATTGATGAAAGCGTGCTGGAGCAGGCCTATGCGCAGTGGACGCGCGAGGCCGCCCAGGCCCTGCGCGAGCACGCCAATGCGCTGGCCGCGCGCGGCGACCCGCGCAGCCTGCTCATGGCGATGTATGTGATGCGCGCCATTGACGCTGACCCGCTGGACCAGAGCCAGTCCGCCAGCGACAGCGACAAGCAACGCCAGCTCTACCTGCAAGCCGTGCGCGAAGGTCAGCCGGCCGAGCCAGCGGCGCTGTGGCTGTCGCAAAGCCTGTGCGCAGGCAAAAAAACGCCTGCCGACAAGCCGGGCGCCGCCGCGCAGCCCGGTGAATTCCGCAGCCTTCAGGCCAATTGCGACCCGCAAGCGCTGCTGGAGCGCCTGGCGCAGCAGGAACCTGACAACGCCGCGCCCTGGCTGGCGCTGGCCGCGCTGCACCCCGAAGGCAGCGCCGGGCGCGAGCAGGCCCTGCAACGCGCTGCCGAAGCCCCGAGGGCGCTCTTTTACGAACGCCGTTTGGGACCGCTGCTGCACGAAGCGTTTCAGAACGTGGCTTGGCCCGAGCCGCCCAAACAGCTTGAACTGGCGAGCCTGTTCCTGCCGGATTCCTTCTTGACCCTGAACGAAAAGGAGCGCATTTCAGACACCTACGCCGTGGGCTTGTGGGCCGCCGTGCCCTACCACGGCGTCATGGAGATGCGGCAGATGTGCGGACAAACCGGCCCGGCTGGCCGCAAGCCGCCTGCCGCCGCTACCACGCCCTTGCGCCAGCAGCAGTGCCGCACCATCGCTGCCCGCGTGGCCGCCGAGCCGGACAACCTCGTGCTGCGCCAGACGGTGGCGCTTGCTCTGCTGGTTCAGCTCACCGAAGGCGAGCCGCAACAGGCCCGCTGGAAGGAAGAGCTGCGCCAGCGCCGCTGGCTGATGGAAGGCTGGCTGCCCAACTACACAGACAAATACGACTTGCGCGCCACGCTGCTGCGCCCCGAAGCCGAAGTCATGCGCCAGCGCCTGCGCGAAGCGGGCCAGCCCGAAACCGCGCCCGCCGGCTGGCTGCCGCTGAGCGAGCGCAAGGCGGCCAGCGGCAAGGCGGGCGGTTGAGCGGCCGCGCCTTCAAGCGCGGGCGGGGCATTGAAAAACAGCCGCGCAGCGGGCATGTAGAGGCCCTTGCCTGCACTGTCTGGCCGCAGACAGGCGTTCAAGGCCCCATACTCGGACCGTTTCAAGGAACCACGATGCGCACTCTTTATGACTCTGAATCCTTTGCCGTGCTGCACCTGCTGTCAGACGTGCCGCACGACGGCAGCCTGCCCGAGGATGCCCCCCGGCTGGCCCGCCACGGCTTCGAGATTGTGGACAAGCGCTCGGGCAAGGAGCTGTATCTGGACGGGCTGTGGGCCGAGATGTTCCAGCAGCGCATTGAAGCCTGGCAGGAGAGAACGCCCACGCAGGAAGAGGTGGAAGATGCGCTGGAGGGTTACGCCGAGCTGGCGCAAAACCCGGTGATCGTGCATTGAGCGGGGCGCCCGCCCGCCACAAAAAAACGCCTCGCCGAGGCGTTTTTTTGTGGGCGCGCGGCGCTTGCGGCGGGTTGGCGAAACAGGCGCCCGGAATGGATCGCGCTGGCCGGAAGGCATCAGAAACAGGAGCAAATTCAAGGCGGTCGAAATAGCGCTTCGCGCAGTTTCTACTAGGACGTCATGCTATGGATAGAGGAGCGAAATAGTACCCTGCTTTGCGCCTTGCCCCGGCTTGACCGCGCCTGTCTGGCCACGCGCATGCCAGTTCGCTTTTTTCGCGCTGGCGGGCGGGCTGCGGGCGCGCTCTCAGCTGAACAGCCGCCGCGCCACGGGCGAGCCTGCGGGCAGCTTGTGTTTGACCAGGGCTTTGTAGAAGGTGCGCAGGCCCGCGCGGATTTCCGACATGGCCTGCTCCGAGAGCGCATGGCCTGCGGGGTCGGTGATGATGCCGTCCATGGCTTGCGCCAGCGCCGAGGCGGCTTGCAGCAGGCTGTCAAAGGCGTTTTCTTCCGGCGCGACCTGGGGCACATCCAGGCTCAGGGCGATCTGGTGCAGGGGGATGTTGTCTTTGTTGTCGGACAGGGCTATTTGCGGGTCGTAGCTCAGCTCCACCAGATGCGGCATGCCCGCCTTGGGCGAAGGCAGCACCATGCGGCCTGCCACGGCCCCGGCCACGAAGCCCAGTTTGGCGGCCTGCTGGTTCACGAAGCCCAGGCTCCACGGCGTGGCGCGCGCGCGCAGGTCCAGCACGAGCTGCATGTCGTGTTCGGAAGCGAATTTGTCCAGTTCCTTGGCGCGGGCCACTTCTTGCAGCATGTCGGGGCTGTCGGCCGCGCCGCCGATGGCGTCGGCGAAAGCCTGCGTCTTGATGACGAATTCGGAAAATTCCACCTGCGTGAGCGCGCCAGCGCGGTTGGCCAGCTGCACGCCGGCGCGGCAGGCGTCATAAAGCCAGCCGTGCTGGGGCGGCTCCCACTTGCCGGTCATGCGATGGTGCGCTTCGATCGCAAAAGGCTTGCTGCCAATGCGGTGCGTGGCGGGCAGGCGGGCCATGAGTTCTTCGCCGCTCACGGGCGCGTCCAGCGCGATTGGAATGATGCTGTCGATGCGCTCGTCCAGCCGCCCTTGCACGGGGGGCGCGGCGGGCAGGCTGGCGGCATCCAGCGCGGGGTCGGCGGCTTCGCCGCTTTCTGGCGGCCCCTCAGGCTCCAGCCGCTCGGCCTGCCGGGGCGTGTTGCGGCGCACCACCCAGGCGTTGTAGGCGATGATGCCCAGCAATATCGCGCCGCCCGCAAGGGCCAGCCCAGCTTGCAAAGAGTCCATGGGGTTTCAAATGCTTGAGGATGTTTCCGGATTCTAGGGGCGGGCCTGCCGCCGCCATCTTCCATCATGCAGCGCGGCAGACGGGGCGGTTTGGCAGGACGGGCCGGCAAGGCTAGAATCGCGCGTTTTCTTCTTCCCGCCCGCCCGCGCCTAGCAGGCGGGCTTTGTTCGTTTGCAGGCGGATCATTGTTCAAGCCTGCCCGTTCTCTGGAAAGCCTCACTATGAAAATCGCCCAGGAAATCCGCGCCGGCAACGTCATCATGCACGGCAAAGATCCGATGATCGTCCTCAAGACCGAATATGCCCGGGGCGGCCGTGGCGCGGCCACGGTGCGCATGAAGCTCAAGGCCCTGCTGGGCAACATGGGCGCCGAAGTCGTGTTCAAGGCTGACGACAAGATGGAGCAGGTCATTCTCGACCACAAGGAATGCACCTATTCCTACTTCGCCGATCCCATGTACGTTTTCATGGATGGCGAGTTCAACCAGTACGAAGTGGAAGCCGAAAACATGGGCGACGCGCTGAACTACCTGGAAGACGGCATGTCCTGCGAAGTGGAGTTCTACGACGGCAAGGCCATTGCCGTGGAGCTGCCCACCACCGTGGTGCGCGAAATCACCTGGACGGAGCCTGGCGTCAAGGGCGACACCTCCGGCAAGGTGCTCAAGCCCGCCAAGATTGCAACCGGCTTTGAAGTGGCCGTGCCGCTGTTCGTGAACCAGGGCGACAAGATTGAAATCGACACCCGCACGGGCGAATACCGCAAGCGCGTGTAAGCCGCCTGCGCGCTGCTTTTGCGCCGCTTGCCAAGCCCCTTGCCGCTGAAAGCAAGGGGCTTTTTTCTTGCCGGTAGCATGGCCGCTTTGCTGCCCGATCAGCGCGCAGACGCGCCCTTACCATCGCCGCCCATGCAATCCACACCAGACCTCAGAGACGCCTTGCGCCACTCAAACGCCATTGCTTCCTTGCCGGAAGACGATCTGCTCAAGGCCGAGGCCTACCGCCTGGCTTTTGACGACCCCGAATTTCTCTCGCGCCGCGAAGCGCGCGGCATCCGCTTTCAGCTTGAAATGCTCAAACCCGATCTGGGCATGCAGCAGGCGCACGTGCATCACACCATCGTCGTGTTTGGCAGCGCGCGTTTTCTGCCGCCGGACGAAGCCGCCCGCCGCCTGCAAGCCGCACGCGGAAAGGGTGACGCCCAGGCCATCACGCTGGCCGAGCGCGCCGTGCGCACTTCGCGCTACTACGAGCAGTCGCGCGAATTTGCCCGCCTTGTGGCGCGCTACGGCCTGACGCAGCCGCCCGGCGAGCGCTTTTACATCTGCACGGGCGGCGGCCCCGGCGTGATGGAAGCGGCCAACCGTGGCGCGCACGACGTGGGCGCGCCTTCGGTGGGGCTGAACATCACGCTGCCGCACGAGCAATCGACCAACCCCTATGTTTCGCCGCATCTGGCCTTCAAGTTCCACTACTTCGCCTTGCGCAAGATGCATTTCATGATGCGTGCCAAGGCGCTGGTGGCCTTTCCGGGCGGCTTTGGCACGCTGGACGAGTTGTTTGAAGTGCTCACACTCGTGCAAACGCGCAAGGCCCAGCCCGTGCCCATCATTCTGTTTGGCAGCGACTACTGGAGCCGCCTGCTGCACCTGGACGTGCTGGCCGAAGAAGGCGCCATCTCGCCCGAAGACCTGGAGCTGTTTTGCACCGTGGACGATCCCCAGGAAGCCTGGAACCAGATCAGGCGTTTCTACAACCTCTAGGCCGGTTTCAACCGGCTATTTCAGGCTATACTTTGCGGCTTGTTCGGCGTGTAGCGCAGCCTGGTAGCGCACTTGCATGGGGTGCAAGGGGTCGCGAGTTCGAATCCCGCCACGCCGACCATCCCCACACCCAAAGCCGCCAAAGCCATGCGCTTGGCGGCTTTTTTTCGCCCCTTTTGATACATTTTGCAAATGACGACACCGCTTGACATCATCGTTTTGGCTGCGGGCAAGGGCACGCGCATGAAAAGCCGCCTGCCCAAAGTGCTCCAGCGCCTGGCCGGGCGGCCCATGCTGGGGCATGTGCTGGACGCAGCCGCGCAGCTGGGCGCTCGCCGCTGCGTGGTGGTCACGGGGCATGGCGCGCAAGAAGTGCAAGCCTTTTGTGCCGGATGGCACGCGCAGGCCAGCGCGCAGGCAAACCAGCGGGCGGGCGCCATGCAGTGCCTCACCGCCTTGCAGCAGCCGCAGCTGGGCACGGGGCATGCCGCGCAGCAGGCCCTGCCCTTGCTGGATGACGGCGGCATCACCCTCATTCTCTCGGGCGATGTGCCGCTAATTCAGCCCGCCACGCTGGGCGCGCTGGCCCAGGCGTGCGGCGGCCGGCGGCTGGCGCTGCTCACCATTGACTTTGAAGACCCCACGGGCTATGGCCGCGTCATCCGCAGCGGCGAAAGCGTGCAGGCCATCGTGGAGCAAAAAGACGCCACGCCCGCCCAGCTGGCCGTGCGCGAGTGCTACAGCGGCATCATGGCCGCGCCCACGGCCCTGCTGCGCCGCCTGCTGCCGCTGCTGTCCAGCGACAATGCGCAGCAGGAGTTCTATCTGACCGACGTGGTGCGCCACGCCGTGGCGGCGGGCGAAACCGTCACGGCCCTCAAAACGGCAGATGCCGCCCAGGTGGCGGGCGTCAACAGCCCCGCCCAGCTGGCCGCGCTAGAGCGCGAAGCCCAGCGCCGCATGGCCGATGCCCTGATGGCGCAAGGCGTGCGCCTGGCCGACCCCGCCCGCCTGGACGTGCGCGGCACGCTCGAATGCGGGCAAGACGTGGAAATCGACATCGGCTGCCTGTTTGAAGGCCATGTCAGCCTGGGCGACGGCGTGCGCATCGGCGCGCACTGCGTCATCGCCAATGCCTGCATCGAAGCGGGCGCGCGCATTCACCCCTTCACCCACATTGACGGCGGCGCGCCGCAAGGCGTGCGCGTGGGCGCTGGCGCGCTCATCGGCCCCTACGCCCGCCTGCGCCCCGGCGCGCAGCTGGGCGCTGACGTGCACATTGGCAACTTCGTCGAAGTCAAGAATTCCACCCTCGCCCCAGGCGCCAAGGCCAACCACCTGGCCTATCTGGGCGACGCCACCGTGGGCGAGCGCGTGAACTACGGCGCAGGCAGCATCACCGCCAATTACGACGGCGCCCGCAAGCACCGCACCACCATCGGGGCAGACGTGCACGTGGGCAGCAACTGCGTGCTCGTGGCCCCCGTCACCCTGGGCGCGGGCGGCACCGTGGCGGCCGGCTCGGTCATCACCCAAGACACCGCCCCCGGCGCGCTGGCCATTGCGCGCGGCCGCCAAAGCAGCCTGCCCGGCTGGCAGCGCCCCGCCAAGCCGTCCAAAGGCTGACCATGCCGCTGCCCCGCCGCCGCTGGTTGCAGGCCGCCGCGTTCGCGCTGGCCGCTGCCGCTCCGTTGGCGCGCGCGCAAGCCCGCAGCCAGCGCAAACGCCGCAGCGCCTACCCCATCGCGCCGGGCCGGTCTTTCTGGCTGCCGGAACTCTCGCCCGCCGGCCCTGTGGTCGCCGTTGTCAATCTGTACACGCAGCACGCGCAGATTTACCGCAACGGCATCGCCATTGGCTACACCAGCGTGAGCACGGGCAAGCGCGGCTATGGCACGCCCACCGGGCGCTTTCAGGTGCTGGAAAAGCGGCGCTTTCACCGCTCCAGCACCTACGGCAACGCCCCCATGCCGTGGATGGTGCGGCTGACCTGGAGCGGCATCGCCTTTCACTCCGGCGCGCTGCCGGGCTTTCCCGCCTCGCACGGCTGCATCCGCCTGCCCGCCAGCTTCGCGCCGCAGCTTTTCGGCGCGCTCTCGCTGGGCGACACCGTGGCCGTGCTCAACCAGCCTGCCGACGCCTTCACCACCCTGGCCCCCATCGACCCGCTGGGTCGCCCCCTGCTACAGCCTGAAATGCTCGCCGCCACGGCGTGGTGGAGAGAAGCCGCCGCCAGCGCGGCGCCGGTTTCCGCCAGCCCGGTTTCCGCCAGCCCGGTTTCCGCCAGCCTTTTAACAGGCGCGCCCGCCAGCCTTTTAACAGGCGCGCCCGCCAGCCTGGCCGCTCCGCCCCTGGCGCTGCTCGCCAGCCTGCCCCAGCAGCGCCTGTTCGTGCTGGAGGCGGGCCAGGTGGCCGCCGCCGCGCCCCTGCCGCCCGGCGCGCGCCAGCAAGCTCTGCCGCTCGCTGCCGCGCCCTTGAGCTGGCAGCCCCCAGGCCACTGGCAAGCGCCCGGCCAAAGCGGCAATGCGGCCGACGCCACCCTGTGGCAGACCGTGCTGCCGTCTGACGCCGCCTTCAGCCAGCGCCTGCGCGCGCGCATCACGCCCGGCAGCACCCTCGTTCTCAGCGACTTGCCCGCCGTGGGCGATCTGCACCTGGCCGCCTGGAAGCTTTGAATGCCTGCGCAAGGAGCGGCCGGGAACGCACGGAGAGCCGGGCGCAGCGCACCATTTCTGCTCCTTCATTCATAGCATGATGTCCTAGTGGATATTGCGCAAAGCGGCATTTTCGGCACCCTGAATTCGCTCCTGTTTTTGTTGCTTTCTGGCAGGCCCGCACGGGCTTCCGGCCTCGCCAAAAAAACGGCCTTTTTCAAGGCCGTCATGACTTTGTTGCGAGGCCGCGCCACTTCAGATTCAAAGACTGGCAACGCGCGGCTGGCACGGGTCAGCTGCCGGACTTGAGGGCGCGGTAGCCGATGTCGCGGCGGTATTGCGCGCCGTCGAAGTGGATGGCGCGGGCCAGGTCGTAGGCGCGGGCCTGGGCTTGCTTGAGGGAGTCGGCCAGGGCGGTGGCGCAGAGCACGCGGCCGCCGGAGGTTTTGAGCTGGCCGCTCTCGTCCAGCGTGGTGCCGGCGTGGAAGACGACGGCGTCGTCCTGCGGCTTGGGCAGGCCGGTGATGAGGTCGCCCTTCTTGGGCGCAAGCGGGTAGCCGGCGGCGGCCATCACCACGCCCAGGGCCGGGCGGCGGTCCCATTCGAGCTGCACTTCGCCCAGCTTGCCGGAGGTGGCGGCCAGCAGCACTTCAAGCAGGTCGGATTTGAGGCGCAGCATGATGGGCTGGGTTTCGGGGTCGCCCATGCGGCAGTTGAATTCCAGCGTTTTGGGGCGGCCTTGCGCGTCGATCATCAGGCCGGCATACAGAAAGCCGGTGTAGGAGATGCCGTCCTTGTCCATGCCGCGCACGGTGGGCAGGATGATGTCGCGCATGGCGCGGGCGTGCACGTCGGGCGTGACGACGGGGGCGGGCGAATACGCGCCCATGCCGCCGGTGTTGGGGCCTTGGTCGCCGTCTTTCAGGCGCTTGTGGTCCTGGCTGGTGGCAAGGGGAATGACGTTTTTGCCGTCGCACAAAACGATGAAGCTGGCTTCTTCGCCTTGCAGGCATTCTTCGATGACCACGCGGGGCACGGCCTGGCCGTCAGCGCCCGCGTTGTGCGCCACGCCGAGGGTGTTGCCGCCGAGCATGTCGTCAATGGCGGCAAAGGCTTCTTCCTTGGTGGCGGCCACGATCACGCCTTTGCCCGCAGCCAGGCCGTCGGCCTTGACGACGATGGGCGCGCCCGTTTTTTCAACGTAGGCGCGGGCGGCGGCGGCATCCGTGAAAGTCTCGTAGGCGGCGGTGGGAATGCCGTGGCGCTGCATGAAGTCTTTGCTGAAAGCCTTGGAGCTTTCCAACTGCGCGGCGGCTTTGGTGGGGCCGAAGATGCGCAGGCCGTGGGCGCGGAAGTCATCCACCACGCCGGCGGCCAGGGGCTGCTCGGGGCCAACGACCGTGAGGCCGATTTTTTCGGCCTGCGCCCATTCGCGCAGTTCGGCCAGATTGGTGATGGGCACGTTTTTCAGCTCCGGCGCGCTGGCGGTGCCGCCGTTGCCGGGGGCCACATAGACCTGTTGCACTTTGGGCGAGCGGGCCAGCCGCCAGGCCAGCGCGTGTTCGCGGCCGCCGGAGCCAATAACGAGAACTTTCATGGAGCGGATTCGGAGGTGGGTTCGGGTGTGGGAGAAAGGGGGGCGGCGGAGATGCGCAGGCCCGCCGTCAGCGCAGCCAGGCTGGCTTCTTTGACTTCTTCGCGCCTGGGCTGCGGGCAGTGGGGCGGGTCGGTGTTGTAGCCAATGGCAACGTGCCCGCCATCGCGCCCGCTGCTGCCGCACCACGATACGTCGCCGCCGCAGGCAGTCAGCAGCAGGACGGCCAGCGCCGCGAGGCTTGCGGCGGCAGTGGCAGCGGAGCGGGCGGGAGTCATGAGGAAGCAGCCTTTCTTCGCTTGTGGGGCAGCAACTGGGCGCGCACCTGCTGGCGGATGCGCTCGTAGTTTTGCCGCATGTGGCGCGCCAGCGCCGCCACGTCGGCCTGCTGCACCTGATTGAGCATGGACTGGCAAAACGGCTGGCCCGTGACGAGCGCCAGCGGAGCGGCCTGCTTCATCTGGCTGGCGGCGCGCTGGAGCGTCTGGCGCGTTTCGTCATGCGGCGAGCGGCTCAAGGGGCGCTGGAGTTCAGGCACGGTCACAAAAGCCATGTGCGCGGCCTGTGTGAGCTTTTGCCGCACGGCGGGCGCTTGCGCCTGCCAGGTGGAAGCCATGCCGGGCGCGGCCGTCTGGCAGGCGGCGGCGAGGTTGTCAAACGCCAGGTTGCCCTGGGCCAGCAGTGCATCCAGTGCCTTGCCTGCCGCACCCGCGCCGCTGGCGGCCTGGGCGCTGCCTGCGGCCAGCCACAGCGCGGCCAGCAACGGCGCAGCCAGAGTGCAGGCGGCTTGTGTGCGGGCGGCTTGTGTGCGGGCGCTGGCGTGAGGGGCGGGCGGGCGGTCTGACATTGAAAAAAGGAGCAAATTCAGGGGGTGTGAAAAGGCGTTGGCCGCTGGATTGACGGGGACCTCAAGCTATTGAATCAGGAGCAAAAAAGAACCAAAGAGCGTGTTCAAAAGTCCAGCTCGGCGTTGTGGAACACGTCTTGCACGTCGTCCAGGTCTTCCAGCATGTCCAGCAGCTTTTGCATCTTGGCGGCCTCTTCGCCGCCCAGCTCAATGGTGTTTTCGGCGCGCATGGTCACTTCGGCAATTTCGGGCTTGAGGCCGGCGGCTTCCAGCGCGTTTTTCACGGCTTCAAAGTCGCCGGGGGCGGTGATGACTTCAATGGCGCCGTCTTCGCCGGTGATCACGTCTTCAGCGCCTGCTTCCAGCGCGGCCTCCATCACCTTTTCCTCGCTCGTGCCGGGCGCGAAGATGAGCTGGCCGCAGTGCTTGAACTGAAAGGCCACCGAACCTTCGGAACCCATGTTGCCGCCGTACTTGGAAAAGACATGGCGCACATCGGCCACGGTGCGCACGCGGTTGTCGGTCATGGCGTCCACGATGATGGCCGCGCCGCCGATGCCGTAGCCCTCGTAGCGGATTTCCTCGTAGCTCACGCCTTCCAGGTTGCCCGTGGCCTTGTCAATGTTGCGCTTGATGGTGTCGGCGGGCATGTTGGCCGCCTTGGCTTTGTCAATGGCCAGGCGCAGGCGCGGATTGGCATTCGGATCGCCCCCGCCCGTGCGCGCGGCCACCATGATTTCGCGCACCACGCGCGTCCACACGCGCTGGCGTTTTTCGTCCTGCCGCCCCTTGCGGTGCTGAATATTTGCCCATTTGCTGTGGCCAGCCATAAACCAAGTCCTTCGCAGTCAAAAGAATCCATGAAAATCCGCGCTGATTCTACGTTTCGCCCACTTTTCACGGGCCTTTTTCCCTCTTTCACCCCTCGGAAGGAACCCTTTTCATGGCCGATCCCATCCTGCTTGCCCGGCACGGCGGCGAATCGTGTTTTCTGCTGCCCGGCATGGCCAACCGCCACGGCCTGATCACCGGCGCCACCGGCACGGGCAAAACCGTCACGCTGCAGAAACTGGCCGAATCGTTCAGCCACATGGGCGTGCCCGTGTTCCTGGCCGATGTGAAGGGCGATCTCACCGGCATCAGCCAAAGCGGCCATATCGAAGGCAAGCTGGCCGCCACCCTTGAAGAGCGCGGCCTGCCCGTGCCGGAAGGGCGCGCCTGCCCCGTCACGCTCTGGGACGTGTTCGGCGCGCAAGGCCACCCCGTGCGCGCCACCATTTCAGACATGGGGCCGCTGCTGCTGGGCCGCATGCTGGGCCTGAACGACACGCAAGCGGGCGTGCTCAACATCGTCTTCAAGATTGCCGACGACAGCGGCCTGCTCCTGCTCGACGCCAAAGACCTGCGCGCCATGCTCCAGCACGTGGGCGACAACGCCAAACAATTCACCACCTCCTACGGCAACATCAGCAGCGCCAGCATCGGCGCCATCCAGCGCGCGCTGCTCCAGATCGAAAGCCAGGGCGGCGACGGCTTCTTCGGCGAACCCATGCTCGACATCGACGACATGATGCAAACCGCAGAAGGCGGCCAGGGCATCGTCAACATCCTCATCGCCGACAAACTCATGCAGGCCCCGCGCCTGTACGCCACCTTCTTGCTGTGGCTGCTCTCCGAGCTGTTCGAGCGCCTGCCCGAAATAGGCGACCCCGAAAAACCGAAGATGGTCTTCTTCTTCGACGAAGCCCACCTGCTCTTTGCCGACGCGCCCAAAGCCCTGCTGGAGCGCATAGAACTCGTCGTGCGCCTGGTGCGCAGCAAAGGCGTGGGCGTGTACTTCGTCACCCAAAACCCGATGGACGTGCCCGACACCGTGCTCGCCCAGCTGGGCAACCGCGTGCAGCACGCCCTGCGCGCCTTCACCCCGCGCGACCAGAAAGCCGTCAAGGCCACCGCGCAAACCATGCGCGCCAACCCCGCGCTTGACGTGGAAAGCGCCATCACCAGCCTGGCCGTAGGCGAAGTGCTCATCAGCCTGCTCGATGAAAAAGGCCGCCCCGGCATCACTCAGCGCGCCTTCGTCATCCCGCCCGCCAGCCGCATCGGCCCCGCCACCGAAGCCGAACGCCAGGCGCTGCTGCAAAACTCCCTGGTCGCCGGCCACTACGAAAAAGCCGTAGACCGCGAATCCGCCTACGAAGTGCTCAAGGCCCGCGCAGGCCAGACGGCAGCAGCGGCAGGCGGCGCAGCAGAAGGCCAGGCAGGCGGCGGCCTGATGGGCATGGCGCGCGACCTGCTCTTTGGCACCACCGGCCCGCGCGGCGGCAAACACGACGGTCTGGTGCAAACCCTCATCAAATCCACCACCCGCACCGTCGGCAACAACCTGGGCCGCCAAATCCTGCGCGGCGTGCTGGGCAGCATGATGGGCCGCAAGTGAGGGGCCGGAGCCGGGCGGCATGCCTGGCAGGCGCTTGCGTCTTGCTTGTGTTTCGCTCCTCAAACGATAGCAATAGGTCCTAGTGGATGCTGCGCAAGATCCGTTTTTAAGACCTTAAGCTTGCTCCGCTTTTTGATGCGGAGTGGGCTTTATTCAACCAAAGGCACACCGCCTGTCTTTCTGAGGGGCCTATATCCCCGTGTTTTGGTGGGGCATTGCAGGCAGGGTAAATTGGTTGCTACGGTTGTCTACAAATATTTCTGCTCAGGGTTGATGATGAAACAAGGTGAAACTGCACATTTGCGCCAGTGCGTGCCGCAAAGCAAGCTGCGTCAAGAAGCGGGCGCCGCCCGTGGCAGGCTGGCGGCGCTGGCGCTGCTGGCGGCGGGCGTGGCGGCACAAGCGCAGACGGCGCCCGTGAGCGTGGAGCGGCTGACCCTGTTTGCCAGCCTGGGCGGCCAGCAGGCAGCGCACACGGCCGAAGGCGCAGCGCAGACAGCGCTGAACCTGAACGCTCTGGGTATTGCCGCCACCTGGCAGCGCCAGAGCGCGCCGCAAGGCGGCACGGCCTGGACCTGGCAGCTGGTCAATACCAGCGGCCAGCCCATACGCGGCCTGCGCCTGACGGCGCTGGCCGATGCCGACATTGAAGCGGCGCAAAACACCTTCTTCAACGAAACCGCCCGGCAGCCAACAGGCCCGGGCACGCCAGCCGGACAAATCCGCGCCGATCGCTGGGAGGCGGCCGAGCCGGGCTACCACACGGGCGATTTGCTCGCGCGCGCCGCCACGGGGCAGCTGGGCAACCAAAGCGCTTTGAGCGCCAGCGCCCCTGACGATGCCGCCCTGGCGCTATCGCTGCCTGTGCCCGAATGGCAGCCCGGCCAGCGCCTGAGCGTCACCGCCACGCTGACTCCGGCGGCTGTGGCTGATGCCAGCCTGCTGCAAACCGACGCGGCCAGCGGCCAGAGCCTGAGTTTTGACTTGCGCGCCAAGCTGCAAACAAATACGCCGACTCCGACTCCGACTCCGACTCCGACTCCGACTCCGACGCCTGGCCCAGGCCCGGCGCCAGCGGGCCTGCACGCTGTGCCTGGCCCCGGCGGTCTTGCGCTGGGCGCACTGTCGCTGCTGCTGGGCGCGTGCTATGGGCGCTTTGGCGGCTTGGGCCGCAGCCGGCGGCGCAAGCAAGACAGCCGTCAAGCCGGTTCTGTCCGCCGCCTGCTGGCGGTGCTGCCTGCGCTGGTTTGCGCCGCTGTTTTGCTGACGGGCTGGCTCGCACCCGTGCAGCCTGCTCACGCCCTGTTTGACAACGGCGGCTTCGAGACGGGCGATACCAGCGGCTGGCAAAGCAGCCACGGCCTCAACTACGGCCTGCAGGGCAGTCAGCCTTTCAGCGCCAGCAGCATCGTCATTGGCACGGGCGGCCAGCGGCTGGGCGGCGTTCTGGGCGCTACGTTTGATCCGCGCGCGCCGCACCTGGATTTGCCGCGCGCGGGCCACTATACGGCCAAGGTCAATGACGAGCTGGGCGGGCAGCACATCAACGCCCTGAATCAAAGCGCTGTTATCACCGCCGCCGACCGCGACCCGCAAGACGGCAAATTGCACGTGCGCTTTGCCTACGCCGCCGTGCTGGAAGACCCCGGCCACTCGCCTGCGGCGCAGCCCTACTTTCATGTGCAGCTCAAGGATGTGACGACAGATGAAGTCATCTATGACGACTTCGCCTGGTCAGGCCAGCCCGGGCGCATCACCCACACCACCCTTCTTTGGGGCAGCACTTGGCGCGCCACGCCTTTCATCGACGTGGATATTCCAGTGCCTGACAGCCGCCTGGGCCACACCGTGGAAGTGCGTGTGCTTGCCGCCGACTGCGCGCATGGCGGACATGGCGGCTATGTCTATGTGGATGCCTTTGGTTCAGCCCGCGTGCCCCCGCAGGCCGTCTGTCTGGCGGACTTGCGCGCCCGCGCCAAGCCCGGCAAGGTGCAGCTTGTCTGGAGCGACATCGGTGCACACGGCTACGCCATCTACCGCGCCGCCCTGCCGCAAGGCCCTTGGCAGCGGCTGGGGCAGACCGCCTCGCGCTACAGCACCTGGCTGGATGAAGGCGTGAGCGCCGGACAGACCTGGTACTACAGCGTCCGCCCCCTGAACGACCAAGGCGAGGAAACCTGTTCTTCCGCCCCCATCGCCAGCTCTGCCCCGCCCGAATGGCAACCGGGCCAGCCGCTGACGCGCCCGCCGCGCTTTGACAGCCAGCCGCCGCTGACAGGCCAGACGGGCCAGCCCTACCGCTACGCCGCGCACGCCAGCGACCCTGATGACGCAAGCAGCGGCGCCGTCACCTACGCCCTTTCCCAATCGCCCGCCGGTATGAGCGTGGACGCAGCCAGCGGCCTCATCGCCTGGCCGCAACCTGGCCTGGCCGGTACATACGCCGTCACCCTCACGGCCACCGACCGCACGGGGCTGATTGCCAGCCAGAGCTACGCGCTGCAAATCAGCGACAGCCGCAACCGCCCGCCCGTCATCAGCAACAGGCTGCCTGCCACGGGCCAGGAAGGCCAGCGTCTGAGCCACCAGGTGCAGGCCAGCGATCCCGACGGCGACGCCGTCACCTACACCCTGGGCACACAAGCCGAAGGCATGAACATCACCGCAGGCGGCCTCATCACCTGGCCGCAGCCCAAACCGGGCCGTTGGCCGCTGATGCTCACCGTGGCAGACGCCAAGGGCGCGCGCGCCACGCAAAACGTCACGCTGGTGGTCGGCGCCATCACGCCGACGCCAACCCCCACGCCCACGCCCACGCCTACACCAACGCCGCCCGCCAACCAGCCGCCGCGCATCACCAGCACGCCGCCTGCGCAAGCACAAGTGGGCAGCGCCTACAGCTACGCCCTGCAAGCCACCGACCCTGAAGGCGCGCCGCTGACGTGCAGCCTCACGCGCGCCCCGCAAGGCATGAGCCTGAACGGCTGCACCGTGCAATGGACGCCCACGGCCGCCGCCGCGAACGTGCCCGTGGCCCTGCGCGTGAGCGACGGGCAGGCCTACGCCGAGCAGTCCTGGCAGATCACCGTCACGGCTGCTGCGCCGACACCGACACCGACACCGACACCGACACCGACACCGACACCGACACCGACACCGACGCCGCCTGCCAACCAGCCGCCGCGCATCACCAGCACGCCGCCTGCGCAAGCACAAGTAGGCAGCGCCTACAGCTACGCCCTGCAAGCCACCGACCCTGAAGGCGCGCCGCTGACGTGCAGCCTCACGCGCGCCCCGCAAGGCATGAGCCTGAACGGCTGCACCGTGCAATGGACGCCCACGGCCGCCGCCGCGAACGTGCCCGTGGCCCTGCGCGTGAGCGACGGGCAGGCCTACGCCGAGCAGTCCTGGCA